>Ga0302312_10001558_pt1 | contig 13761 bp, 11 predicted proteins | sample III_Palsa_N2_1_FD_200529 | JGI IMG/M metagenome (GOLD analysis project Ga0302312, IMG submission 200529) | Peat permafrost microbial communities from Stordalen Mire near Abisko, Sweden - III_Palsa_N2_1 | ecosystem: Environmental > Terrestrial > Soil > Palsa > Peat permafrost | place: Sweden... | reverse complement strand
TCAAATAAAATTATAAACTTGCTGCAAAGCCGCTTGCATTCACAGGATTTTCATGTTTCGCATGTATCATAATTGTCGAGGCAATGAGCCATGAATTATTTTTGCCTGCCGGCCCATATGATTTTATCGATGCGTCAACAAAGGAGTCAGTAAAGTAACATTATGAACCGCCTTAAATCACTGGCCATTATAAGTTTGAGTTTGACCGTAGTTTCCCCCGTATTTGCACAATTCCCCGGAGGGCCGGGCGGCCCAGGGGGACGTCCAGCGCTTCCCCCTGCCGTTATGGCAAAGATGCAGGCATGGAGGACATGGCGTAAGAACCACCCAAATATTTCGGCGCTGCAGGGCACCATCCGCGGACTGGCCACACTGGACAGCGCTCCGGCCACACACTTCACGCGCCATCAGGCCCGCATTGAGCTTGCCGTGATTAATGTATGGTCGCCCAAGCCGGCGATCTCAGATGCACAGGCCCAAAAAGTCACTATTTTGCTTACGAAGCCTCTCACTCCTGTGCAGGCTAGCGCGGTAACTGTGGCCGCACAGCCACGGCGCGGAGGTTTTGGCGGCGGACGTCCAGGTGGTCCCGGAGGCCCAGGGGGACCTGGCGGTCGTCCTGGTGGCCCTGGCGGTCGTCCTGGCGGATTTGGCGGCCCTGGCGGTCGTCCTGGCGGCCCCGGTGGTCCTGGCGGCCCCGGTGGTCCTGGCGGCCCAGGGGGGGGCGGCGGTCGATTTGGCGGACCAGGCGGATTCCCTAATATTCCTGACCCGCACGACTACAACCCACTTAATGCCAGCACGATTCCTCCCGGCCGAGGATCGCGCGGTGCAACGGAGCGTTTGGCTGCTTTGATTGCCACGCTGAAGGCGGACGCCAAATAACTTCTAATTTCGTTCACACGGTTTTAATTTCATGATCGTATTATGAATTTAACACCGCAAGGTAACTTAACGAGATGCATTTAGAAGTTGGCGAAAGGATACAAGGACAATGAACCTATTTAAAGGCCGCACCGCAGTAATGGCTGCAGCGGCGGTTCTGGCGCTATTGGGGGCTTCAACGAGCCAGGTCAATGCGCAGGGTTTTGGCGGGGGACAGAGGCCGGCAGTAGGCTCGATTAGCGCTATTGATAAAGCGGGTAAGACAATCACGGTTACAGACGAAGGAACCGGGGATTCCACGACGGTTAGTGTGAGCGCGACGACATCGATCATTACGCAGACAACGATCACGGTTGGTTCACTCCATGTCGGCGATAAAGTTCGAGTTCAGGGAGTTCCAACCGGAATTACTGCAGACGCGATCATTGAAGGCGATATCCCCAGGCTTGGCGGCGGCCGAGGCGGCCCCGGCGGTCCTGGTGGAGGCCCTGGTGGACCTGGCGGCGGACCCGGTGGTCCCGGTGGAGGCCCCGGCGGACCTGGCGGAGCTCGACCTGGCGGACAGCCGGCTAATGCTTCTGTACAGGGCACCGTAAAATCGCTTAGCCCGCTCACGGTCTCCGTGGGCAATGGCGTATCCATCGTGGTAAGCGGTTCTGCCAAAGCCAAGGTGAGCAAGATCTCTAAGATCACATTCTCCGATCTGAAAATCGGGGACAAAGTCTTCGCACCAGGTCAGCCCGGTGACGATGGTGTGGTCGCAGCGACGATGATTGGCGTCAACCTGCAGATGGGCGGCGGCGGCCGCTTCGGCGGCGGCGGTGGCTTCGGTGGCGGCGGCTTTGGTGGCGGCGGCCGACGCGGCGGACGACGCGGTGGCGGCGGTGGCGGTCAGGGCGGCGATGGCAACATGGCCCCCGGCGATGCGCCTCCTCCCGGTGGCGGGGACGACGGACAGGCTCCTCCTCCTCCACCACAATAGGCTGGGGAACTAGACACAATCTATACTGCCGGCTGCGGTCCCCAGAGCGCAGCCGGACGTTAACTTCGAAGGCTTACGTTTTATGACCAAATTTGCTAATTCAGTTCGTTCCCGGCGGTTATTGCCTCTTACAGGTCTTTCTGTACTGGGCTCAGCAGCAGTCCTTTTGATGTCCGGCGCTGCAAATGCGGTCACTACTCCCAAAGGAACCGCTCCTGTTCCTGTCACAATACCAAATCCGCTGACTCTGGACCAGGCCGTAAGCATTACCCTCAGTCATCTGCCTGCTGTAGACAGCTCTCATACGCAAATCGACGAAGCTAACGGAATCAAGGAAGAAGCCCAATCGCAATATTTCCCGCACCTTACGCTGGGATACGATTTTATAGACGAAACAGACCAGGAATATGGAATGAAGGCTGTGACCGTCACTCCCGGCATTACTCCCTCGGAGACATACAGCGCCGAACAGGGTGGAGGAGCGACAGTGGCGCTGAGCCAGTTGTTGTTTGACAGCGGAACCCGTGAAAATGATAATGCCCTCGGGCGCCAGGGCGTCTATGCGGCCAAGGACCTCTACGAATACGAGAAGCAAACCGCGGCACTAAACACAACCGTAGACTACTACACTCTTTTGCTCGACCAGGATCTGATCAAAGTAGCCCAATCCCAGGTCACCCTTTATCAGCAGACCGTCGATCTCACAAACGCGCAAATCCAGGCCGGTACCGAGGCAGCCTCGTCCATCTATCAGGCGCAGGCCGATCTGGCCAATGCCAAAGTAACCCTTCTGCAAGACCAGAACTCGGTGCTGACTGCGACCGCTACCCTGAAAAATGTAATGGGCGTCGAAACCGATGCGCCGCTTATTCTCGCTCCAGCTCCCGCCGGCACCGACGGCCTCCCTACAATCCCAGCAGCTCCCCCAGTAGAAACACTGGACAACCTGCTGACAGTCGCAGACCAGAAGCGTCCGGACCTGGATGCCCAGGAACACGCCGTCGAAGAGCAGGAAATCGACGTCAAACAGGCGCAAGAGAACGCTGGTATTACGATAAACGCTACGTACACCGGTACTTTGCAGGCAACCAACGACGTTGGCCCCAAAGGCCTGGATTCCGAACTTCTAGCCACGGCAACTTATCCCATCTTCGATGGCGGTTACAATCAGGGAGCCGTGAGAGCCGCCAGGGCCCTGGCGGCTGCTGCTAAAGACCAGTTCAAGACCGTGCGTCAGGAAGTGCGTCTGCAAGTAGAGCAAGCCCTCGACAACCAGACCGAAGCCTTCGCAGCCTCCGACCTGGCCGAAGCCGCCGTAAAAGCAGCCCAGGTTAACGTAGACGCCGCCCTTGCAGAAAGAAAAGAGGGGGTAGGCACCACCCTTGATGTCACTACCGCTGTCGCCACCCTGGCCACCGCGCAAAACCAGTACGTAACCGCCGTCTACAACACCTACAGCACCCAGGCCATCCTGGACGAAACAGTAGGCCGAATCGACACCAGCCGCTAAACGGACACATTTTCTCAAATGTCGTTCGCGCCCAGCCTTCTCATTCCAAAGAGGAGACTGGGCAAATTTTTTGCCAAAAAATATGCCTGAGATGTTCCGTGTATTCTGTACAACATATAGCTATCTTGTACAAATTATACGGTACAATTAAGCCATGGGAAACAGCAAGCGCGACAATGTGCTCCAGTACATGCAATCCATGCACATAAGTAAAGGATCTCTATTGCGCGAGCATGTTAATGTGTCCCGATCTTACCTGGACGACCTGGTGGAAAAGGGTGATCTCACCAAAGTCGGTAAAGGAATCTACGCCCTTGCAAGTGCCGAGCCTTCGATCTACCGCAGTTATGCTGAGGTTGTAACTGCAATACCAGATGCGGTGATTGCCCTCGTAAGCGCTCTCAGCTTTCACGATATAGGGACTCAACTTCCGTGGTCAGTCTGGGTGGCATTTCCACGGCAATCCAGGTCGTACGTGCCTGTCAGTATTGAGACTCCGATCGAAGTCATTCGCATGGATCAGAATCTGCTGTACGATGGCGCGGAAGAACATATCATCGAGGGTGTCCACGTACGTATACACAGCGTGGAAAAGGCGCTGGCAGACAGCTTTAAGTATCTGGGCCGCGTTGGCCTGAACGTAGCGCTTGAAGCCCTGAAGGACGCATGGGGCAAGAACAAGATCGATATGGACAAACTGCAAGAGTATGCCGCCCGTGACCATGTCTGGACTAAGATGAAACCCTACATCGAGATGGTGCAGCAGCCATGACACTTACTACAGCGGAGGAAGTAAAAAAGAAGCTGGCTGAAATCAGCAAGCATAGCAGGCCTCATCTGGACATGCAGCGATTGATGACCCGTTACGCCATAGAACGTTTTATGTGGCGAGTTGGCCAATCCAGACATGCGGACAAGTTCACCCTCAAAGGAGCCATGGCCTTCACGTACTATGCCGAGAATAGCAGCCGCACCACTAAAGATGCCGATTTCATGATGAATAGCAAATTCAGTCCTGAGAGTATAAAAGCACTGTTGACGGAAATCGTTTGCATAAAAACAGACGATGGCGTAAAGTTCAGCCATGCTGCAATTACTGTGCGCAGTGCCGGAAGCGAGCGGGCGTATCCTGGTTACAGCATACACATACCGGCTCGTTTGGGGGTCAGCGCCTGCCATGTCTATCTCGACATTTCCTTTGGCGAAGCCGTCACTCCCGATCCGCTCAAGGTAAAGATCCCTGCCCTCCTGGTCGACAAAACGCGATACCCTGTGTTAAAGATCTATCCGATCGAAACCATCATTGCTGAAAAATACCAGACCATCGTTCGCCTGGGCATGAGCAACACCCGCCTTAAAGATCATCACGACCTTTACGAGATCAGCCGGTCGGAAAGAGTGGCCGGCGCATCGTTGCAGAAAGCCATTCGAGCGACATTTGAGCGACGAGGCACACCCGTCACATCAGAAGTCCCGACTGGTTTGTCCAAAGCTTTTTGCACGGATAAGACCAAGCTACGAGACTGGAAGGCGACTCTTACACAGCATAACGTGCCAAAGAGTACAACTTTAGAAACTGCCTGTGAATCGGTTATCGGTATGATCATGCCCGTGCTCACCGCACTCATAGATAACGAAGAGTTCGCCATGGTGTGGGACAAATGCGAATGGCGATCGCCATCATAAAGAACCCGTTTTAATAAAACCGCTTGGGTGCAACTTATCGTCTGCACTCGTGTCTCAACCCCTGTACTCGATTACAGGAACGCAGCGCCGATCTATCAGCAATGGTACGACCTTCGGCATAAATGGTGGCACCTACCCCCGTCCATACAGAGATGCCGGACCCACTCACTCTGCGAGTCTCTTATACGCCCGAGCAGCTGGCTCAGGTTCAAGAATCCATCGAGGGTGATCCCGATGCCGTTAGTCTGCTGCATCAAGCAACAGCGGCACCTTATCTGGTAGTCCATGCGGGTAAATATGCTTTCTCTGCACAGGTTAGGGAAGCCGCCCGCGAGATTAAATCCGAAAGCTATCTGCTTGCGCATCGTGGATCCTATTCCCGTGCCGTTTCTGTTCAGGCCTCCTGTCTAAATATAGCCAGGCAGTGTGCCGGTAGCTCAACCCTGATCGGCTATTGGACCGGATCTGCCATTGAGACGATGTCACTGAAGGGATTTCAGGAGATATTATCGATGGCTGGGCCCAATCAAGCGGTCGATGATCAGGTCGAAGACACTCTTCGGAAAAACCTCCCCGTCTTGTCTTTGAGGCATTTCTTGATAGGAGGCATTTGCGAATATGTGGCGACGTTTGATACCGCCCGTGGGCATCTCCCCGAGTTCATAAGCGACAATGTTCAGGGGGATGGAACACAGCCTGCGTCAAAATGGGAAGAGATCACGCCAGATCAGAGTCGCTTTTTGAGCAATCTGGCCGATGCCGCCGAGGCGAGATACCTGCAGCAGCATATTGTTCTGATAGATGCTGTGGACATGCCTGCCGCTGCGCGGGCGTCTGTATTCTCAGGGATCGATACTCAGAATGGTATCGCACAAGATGGCATGCTCTCGGGAAAGGACATTGTTTGCACGCTGTCGGGCGGCATAATCATCACCGACGCGAAAAATGATCGGGACGAAAAACTCCTCAGGGCCACGGAACAGGTAACGCTCGCGGCCGCCGCTCTTCTTAGCATGAGGGCTAAATCCGGGGTGTTTCCGGGATCCCTTCCTGGTATGTTTATCGACCCGTTTAACGGTAAGCTGCTTGGATACACAGTCAACGGCGAAACCGGATTTGTTGTCTACAGCGTAGGCCAAACTGGTACTTACGACGGCAAAATGCCCAACAACAACGAGGCGGATTACCGCTACCCAGCGTCTGCGCCAGTCCCGGTGCCACAAACTACCCGCAATCTTCCCACACCACGCGTGTCTCACGTTTTGTACTAACGTATGGGAGATAAAAATGAAGTACGTGAAGCTGGCCTTGTTGGGATGTCTTGTACTAACGACTGCATCCTGCAGCCATTTCTCGAAGCCAGGTGTTCCTGACATTGCCGACTATCCCAATCTCGGCGCTTATATCTCAGCAATCAACACATCGACCGATCCGCAGACCGAAGCGCTTCGTAAACAAATTATGGATGGCCCTGCTGCTCTTGCACGCGAGAAGGCCGAGTGTTTGAAGCGAGGTATTTCTCTTACTCCCATCGTGCCAACTATCCCTCCGAACGAGAACGCATATTCCTTGTACCAGCAGTCGCCTACAGCCATTGGGTCCATCAAGAATTGCAGCCTGGAGTTATGAAACTGGGCCGCCTGTGTCTGGAAGCCCGCAAGATCGCTCGGCGTTTCGCACACACAGAGGATTACGACGTCTTTACTGCGATACTTCTTTGCTACTTCTTGGAGGTGCGGTAGAGCGCGCAGGCAAGGACCGCACGTCGTTCCCCAAAAGTCCAGAACTAGCGTGGAGCCCCGCAGATGCTCTAATGAATAAGGATGACCCTTTTCATCAGCTAGAGGATGTTGCCAGAAGCCCCCGGGCAATGCCTTCCCAATCCCAATATGTTGTTCAATAAATAGATAATCGTCCGTAGCCAGCCCATTACGGACCGGAAACTGGGTCAAACCGGCTGGCGGAACTGAGAATAAATGCGGCTGCGGAGTCGTAGACTGGGCAAGAATCGGTTGAGCAAGTAACGCGCTGGCTATAAGACAGCAAGCTATTCTATACACATCAAATTGCGGCGTTTTCTTCATAGTCGTTGTATTCTTAGCTAGTAGAAAATCAGTTACAGATTCCGTTGCAATTGCGACAATGCTAAAGTGACCGTTTCGTCCAACCAGACGTGAAATCTCGGTAGAACCTCGGCTTCGCTTTCCGTGAAATAGAAGTCGAAAGGGCGATCCGTTATTTGGATTTGGGTTCGGTCGTTCGGCGCATTTGTCTCATCCGACGCAAAGATGAGTTCGAATACAGGAAGACAAACCATTACCCCCGCAAACTCGGATCCTCTACCGTGGAAAGACAGCAATAGGTGCGCGGCTGATTCGCCTTCGATCGCTAATCTCACCCAGGATCGATACACTGTCGTGTTGGCGAAATAGTCCATAGAACGAGCTGATTCGCCAATCTGATGTCGATAGTAATGTGACGTTTCTGGAGTAGATCGCGAGACGCTCGAAACGATGGGATTTAATAGGCGACGTATACGCTCCATCTGGTCTACCGCTGCTGTCTCAAGTACTTTCGAAAGATCAAAGACCGTCTTTTGTCTAGATGCAACCTCGTCTTTCCGGGAGGAATAGCGTGCCTTCAGGGCTTCCACAGCTAATTCTACAGACTTAGGAGGTTCCGCCAAATCGTCACTTATGCTTAAGGCACGATCAAACCGCGATTGCTGGGCCTTAGCAAATACCTGTACTAATGGTCGTAGATCGCCTGCATCTGCTTTTTCTAGCGCGGTTATGTATTGCTCGCGTATCTTGCCCCGTTCTATCACAAGAGGGAAAAGACCTGCTTGAATGAATACCAACGAAGCGAGCGCGCGGGCTACCCTTCCATTGCCGTCGTGAAACGGATGGATTTGAGTGAATCGATGGTGCAGCCAAGCGGCTTCTACTTCAGGCGAGACTCCTTCTAGCTGGTGGCGGTTGTGCCATTCTACTAGCTTGACCATTTCCTCGTCAGTGTGCAAAGGGGGACAATAGTCAAACTGTATCCCATCGCGAACAACATTGTTGGCTTGAATTTTCCACTTACCCCTAACCAAAGCAACCTCGGTTGGAACGAGCGAGCCTGTGTTTGGGTTCAGCGCATAGGCATCAACATGGGACTGGTGCCCGGTCAAGAGGCCATGAAGGTTTTTTATTCCCCCGGTTGTCATTGGCTCCTTCGTAACGACGAAGGATTCGAATAGCCAATCAAGGGCTTCAACATGATCTCGAAGGATGTTTATGATGTATTCGGCCGGTTTGTTGGTCGAACCACGCTCGATTAGCTCTGAACTTAATCCTTGTTCGATAAGGGTGATAGTAGTGCCACGGTCGATGTGAAATACATCTTCGATCACACCAGTTTCTATCGCCCATTCACGGGCAAGACGCTCGGTAAAAGTACGAAGTTGAGAGCTGTTCTCAAGCTTCCTCTTCTCGTCAGACCATATTGGGATTATGTCCGCGATAGATGGAACAGAAAGGCCTTTCCAATTTTGTGACAAATCGGTTATGCCAGTAGCGCTTGGCCAGACTTCGTAGACCTCAAGCTCACTTGCAGCGGATTTGTCCAATTTTGGCATGTTTCAGTTCCTTCCGATAGACTAGGATCTATCTAGGAAGATTATACTACTCCTGAAGCACTTGCGTATCATGCGCATTGACAAACCAACATCACCCCGAGTATAGTAGCAACATTCGACCGGTCTCAAGAGCCGGATATCAACAGGAAAGCAATGAACCGATCTCTCGCACAACCAGTAATCGACCGATCTGACCGGAATTCCGATCAGCAAGTCGTTGACATGTGTGGGAAGGAACAGAACATCCTCTAGATCTATCGATCAAATTTAAAGAGAAGCCCTGGCACCCGCACGCGGATGTCGGGGCTTTTCTGGTTTTAAGCCTCCGCACCTCTTTTCTCTTTAGCCAGCGGATTAACAAATGCATGTAATTACACCCACGGCGCTGACAAAGCTGTTGCTTAATGTCGCGCCCGTTCGACCTATCTTTATCTGGGGCCAGCCTGGGATCGGCAAGTCCGCCCTCGTCGAGCAGTTTGCCCGCGATGTCGGCATAGACTGCGTCTCTTTGCTTGGCTCCCAGTTGGCGCCGGAGGACTTGATTGGCGTTCCACGCATCGAAGATGGCCGCTCCGTCTTCTGTCCGCCGCGAATGATCGCACGTGACGACGCCTACCTGCTCTTTGTGGACGAGCTTAACGCCTGTTCCTTCGAAGTACAGAAAGCCTTCTACAGCCTCATCAACGACCGGCGGCTTGGGGAATATGAGCTGCCGGCAGGTTCCATAGTTGTCGGAGCCGGGAACCGCGCACAGGACCAGGCCATCGTCAAACCGATGTCTTCGGCCCTTATGAACCGCATGCTTCACGTGGAGCTCAAGACAACTGCACGTGAATGGCTGCACTGGGCCTACTCCCAGGGAGTGCACGAATGGATCATAAAATACATCGAGACCCGCCCCGATCACCTCTGTGTCCAGCCGCCGAAGACTGAGGAGACTTTCTCAACTCCTCGCGCCTGGCACATGCTCAGCGACGCGCTGCTTGCCTACAATGGCGAGGTGCTGCCCGAGGAAATCGAACTGCTCGCCATGGGGACGCTCAGTCCGAACCATGCCCGCAGCTTTGTTGCCTTCGTCAAGCAGCTTTCCGGAACTCTGCGAATCGAGTTGATCCTCGAAGGCAGGCAAGCTCTGCCGCGCGGTGCTGAAGAGCGGGACGTCCTGTACTTCATCGTGCAGTCGATCCGGGCTCAGCTCGCCAAGCTGCTGCCTAATGACAAAGAGGCTATCAAGCCTGCTCATCGTACTCTGGTAACGCAGGCCAAGCGCGTGCTGGTTGATCTGTGTGAAATCAGCGTCGAGATGGCCACCGTCATGATCGCTGAAGAATCGGGAGATGATGCCCGTAACTTGCCGGACTGGCTTTTGATCGAACTGGTGCGGGATCTTCCAAGGCTCGCACAGAACATTTCGACCAAGCACTAGACGGCCTTTGAGAACACAATGACAAGACGACATCAAAAGAATGACAAGCAGCAGACAATACTGGGTCGGACCAGAGAAAGGATAGAGTGCGCGCGTCGACGCCTCACGCGCTCTGTCCTTGGGGCTTTGGTCTCACAGGTACTGTTCACCGAATGCAAGGGTGCGGAGGGAGATCCCCAGATTGCCGTTGTAGACTGCGCTCAGGGTGTTATTTGTATCAATCCGCATAGGCGCCACGACTTCGGCGAACCGGAATGGACCTACGTCCTGGCGCACTTGCTGGCCCACCTTGGACTCAAACATGCCGAGCGCGGCGAGCATCGCGACCGTAAAGCATGGCATACGGCCTGCGAATACGCCGCGGATAATCTCGTTACATCCTTCAAAATTGGCAAGGCTCCAGAAGGCTTTGGACCCAGTCTTGATTTTCTGAACTTGAGGGAGGAAGAGATCTACGATCGGCTGACGGAGGACCGAAAAGCCCAGCAGGCGTTCCGAACTTTCGGGGGCGACAACCAACCCGACATGGTTTCGCTGCCGAAAGCTCCGGAAGGGTACCGCTGGTCGCAGCGTCGTCATGATTGGGACAACCTGTTCGCGGAAGGCATACGCTCGGCCCTTGAATCCGCCGTCAACGAGGCCGCGGACACTCTCGGCACGGCGGACATTGAGCGCAGAAAGACCTGGAAACCGGGAGAGCTTGCCAAAAAATGGGTGATGCACGAGATGCCGCTTCTTGGAGCAGTTGCGGCAAATATGACCATCATCGGGAACAGCGAGGTCTGCGACAGGATGGACATCGCAGTCGCCGCCATAAACCCATCGCTTGGAGAAATCTACTTCAATCCTGCGCGCGGACTAACTCAGGATGAGGTCCTCTTCGTCTACGTTCACGAGCTGCTTCACGCCGCCTTGCTGCACCACACGCGTACTCGCGGCAGGGATCACTGGCTCTGGAATACAGCCTGCGACTTCGTGATCAATGGCTGGATTATGGAGATGGGGATCGGCGCATTTCCCAGAGTTGGCGGGCTGTACGATCCGAGCCTTAAGGGGATGTCCGCCGACGAAGTCTACGACCTTCTTAATCGCGAGCCGGCGAAATGCAAGAAAGCGCGAGGCTTCCGCGGAGGTCTTGGAGATATCTTGCTGGAGGGTAGGGGCAATCGCCTCTTTCGAGGAGATGTCACGATGATGGACGACCTCTATCGACGCTGCATGTCCGCCGGCATGGCCTGCGCCGATGTGCGAGGGCACATTCCCGCCGGTTTGCTTGAAGAGATACAATCCCTCTTCTCCCCCGCCGTACCGTGGGATGTCGAGCTCGCCCGGTGGATGGACGCCCATGTGCCGGCGCTGCGCGACCCTCTGCGCTCCTACGCCCGAGCAAGCCGCCGGCAGGCATCAACCCCGAACATACCGCGCCCCGGCAGATTTATGCCGCAGGAGTGGAAAGACGCCTGCACATTCGGTGTCGTACTGGACACCTCGGGATCCATGGACCGTGAGCTTCTGGGCAGAGCACTCGGAGCCATAGCCAGCTATTCCGAAGCGCGCGATGTTCCGCGCGTCCGTCTGGTTCTCTGCGACGCGGCCCCATACGACCAGGGCTTTGTCGCGCCAACCGAGCTCAGAGGCCGCTTCCCAGTCAAAGGGAGAGGAGGAACGGTGCTGCAGCCCGCGCTGAACTATATCATGCGTCAGTCGGACTTCCCAGTGTCCGCGCCCGTTATGGTCATTACAGACGGATGGTGTGAGGAAGAACTGCTCATCCCGCGTGAGCACTGCTTTCTTCTGCCTAGAAAGGAGTGGAAGGAAGGAGCCATGCCACTGCGGACGACGGCTCCTACTTTCAGGGTGTTGAAGGAGGGGGGGTGAAGTGGTCCGGCTCCTAACTCCCATTCCTAACTCCTATTTACCCCCACAACTATATTCCGACTAAACGACAGTGTCACCGGCCCAATCAACCCGCTAGGCTTTAGCGCATCGCCTTTCCCCCAAAGCTGCCACGTCGTAAAGCTAATCCTACCAGTCGGACTCGGCCCATCCGTACTCAGCCAGGCAGGCCACGACTTCAACGTTCCATCCCCATTCCTATCACTGTCGGGAGGAAGATGCTCGTCGCCAATCATCCGGTTAATCCACAGGTTCGTCACCTTCACTGTCAGAGTATTGGTTCCGGGCCGCAGAGCGTTCGTAATATCCACACGGTAGGGAGCGTGCCATAGGATGCCAAGATCCCTGCCGTTTAAAGATACTTCCGCGATCTCGTACACATCGCCCAGGTCAAGCAAGACATTCTGATCGCTGCGCGCGGCGTTTTTCGCAAACTTAGTGGTATAAGTTCCAGTTCCGGAGAAATAGCGCACACCGGCGTCGCTATTGTCACTCCACGAGGAAAGACTATCCATCTTAATCCGCGCCGGAGCCCCAAGGTTCGGAGGGAAAGAGACCGTCCAGGGTTCGGAAATCAACTGAGGCTCAGGTACCGTGGTTACCTTATACACCAACGCTTTTCCTGCCGTCGGTGTCAGTGTGTACAGTCCATTCTTCCAGGCCTGCAAAACCTCTTTGTTCCCGAGAGAACTGAGCCTGAATGCTATTCCGGAATTGGGCTGAGGAATGTTGATGGTATCCTGGTCCGTACCTTCAAGATGGTAAGTACGGCCGGACAACGTATAAACCGCACGCAGCGTTTTTACAGTGCCAAGGGCGGGATCGTTTCCTGCTGCCAGGCTGCCCACATCGAGACTGTCTTCTCCACGGTTAACGATCTGCTGCAGCTTTTCGCCGACATCCAGAGTACGCGTCGGATCGTTCAGCACGCCATACTTCGCCTCAAGCACGACTCCTCCCGATTTTGGGGTTGGATACTCGAATCTCACGGTTTGCATGTCTGTTCCGCTCAAATGATACGTGCTCCCACCCACGGAATAATCTACGTTCAGGGTCTTGACCGTGCCAAACGCAGGATCGTCTCCAGCGGCCATGTCGCTAATCAGGACGCTGTCTGCTCCGCCATCGAGAATCTGTTGCAGCTTCACGCGCACATCCCGCGTTTTGGAGGGATCGGATAGCACGCCGTAGACTGCCCGTGTAACAACAACCCTGGGCGGCGCTGTCGGCGCACCGGATCCGTCTGAGAACTCAGCGTCGACAAAAGCGCTTCTTGTTTTGTCTGGCTTAAAAACCACAAATACAGACTGCGTGCCTTCCAGCGAGATCGGAACCTCGGTGGTCCCCGCGCCTCGCCGGAAAACGGCGACAGGTTCAATCTTTCCTGTTTCAGGCCACCATAACTCCGGCGTCTTGCCTGCGCTGCGGAACACGCAATGGCATGTCCTATCCGCTTTATGCTTGTTCGCCACGAAGTAAATATCCGTGCCATCCGTCATCTGGCGATGGACATAACGGAAACTGTCGTCTGTTCCCGTCTCGAAGTCCTTCGGGACGTTCATTCCGCCCAAAACTTCTTCGGGAGACTTACCCCACACGACACGACCCTGGCCATATTTATGCACAAAGATAGTCTTGCCGTCACAATCCCCCCAGAGGTCGGACGCCAGCTTTTGGATCTGAGTATCGCAGTCGGGATAGCCGGATAGTCCCGGAGATTTCTGCGGCGGTCCGCCAACCACCGTGGCGCCGTC
>Ga0302312_10001557_pt1 | contig 13766 bp, 8 predicted proteins | sample III_Palsa_N2_1_FD_200529 | JGI IMG/M metagenome (GOLD analysis project Ga0302312, IMG submission 200529) | Peat permafrost microbial communities from Stordalen Mire near Abisko, Sweden - III_Palsa_N2_1 | ecosystem: Environmental > Terrestrial > Soil > Palsa > Peat permafrost | place: Sweden... | reverse complement strand
GCTACGGCAACCCCATCTATAACTACGCGCATATGACTACCATCGCCATGCCCTCCCAGTTCAACGATCTGGAGCGCATCGAATACTTCCCTGCGACGGATACCATGTATCTTACGGGATACAACGCCACCTATCCGGACATCGACGGCATCTGGGGCACGATAGGGCGGGTTATCTACCGCTATGACAACTGGAGCACAACCCCGACCGTACATACGGGCTATCCGATCATTCCAACCTTCAACGCAACGTCCAGTCCACAGGTATTGCCTCAGGATATATCCATCGCCGGAAGCTATGCGTTCGTAGACTATTCGCAGCAAAACTGGATGTATGTCTTTAATCTGGCGACCGGCGCGACCGTTGGTCTGATCACACCCGGAGCAGACATCGGCGGCAACGCCTCGGTAACCGCAGGCACGACGAACTGTCTCGGCTGGTCCGATATGCGATTTGCGCTGCAGGCTTACCAGCGCTCGAGCGGCGAGTACGATATAACTCAAGAGGACGACTGGCTGGGCAAGGTGGTGATTTACCGCTGGTCCCCGACAGCGCCTCTCGCCAACGGCACCTACTCCTTAACGCCAGCCTGCGCAACAGCGTCGCGACTCGACGCGACCAGCTCGGGCACGTCAAACGGCACCAACGTCGAAATTTGGGGCTCTAATGGAGGCAGCAATCAGGAATGGATCTTTACGAACGCAGGAGGGAATCTCTATACGATTGAACCGGCTTATGCTCCCAATATGTGCCTTGATGTAGCGAGTGCGGGAACGACAAACGGCACCAATGTAGATATCTATCAGGCCAACGGAACAAACGCTCAGTTATGGGCTCTTACGGCCGTAACCGGAGGCTACACGCTTACGCCGCAGTGCGCCACGGGGCTGCGGCTGGATGTGTCGGGCGCGGGCAGTGCGAACGGCACTAACGTCCAGATCTATTCCTCGAACAGCACCAGTGCGCAAACTTGGGCAATAGCGCCCGAATAACGGAGGTCACGGTGAGCCGCTTCCTTGCCACTGGACGAGGAAGCGGCTCAATTTATGAGTCTGTTACAAATAATTTGCATTTTATGTTGACAGTTACAAAATGGAGTGATAAAATTAATTATTAGTCCACTCCGCCGACGAGTCTGTATTTAAAAGGCCTTATTATGTCCGCCATTGTACTTGATAATGAGATTAAGATTGAACTGTTAGACGAGACCGTATTCCATGGTCTGGGCGGCATTTCCTACAAGGGAGTGCCGATTCGCGGGTCCGCGTCCCCAATGTTCGTGGATATCCGCACGCCGGAAGGTGTACAGATGGCGGACTATACGCTGAAGTCCTGCCGGCAAGCCGGGGATTCGTGGCTTCTCGAGTTTGGGATGAGCGCGCAGCCGGGCGGCACTATGGACTGGATGCTGCACGAGGTTAGGCCGCGACTCAATACGATGGGGTGGGGACAGAAGCCGCAGGCCCTAACGGGCACGAGTCTTACGCTGGAGATCAAGGCTGTCACCCGTCCATTTGGAAAGTCCGAGGCTGTTGGCTTTTCCTATCAGTATCACTATCAAAGCGAGAGTCACAAAATTTATAAGATCGTGGACCGAAGCACCTGGGAGATTGGCGGTGTGGCGGAGGGAAACGAGTTCTGGCTTCGCAATTCCTTTGCTCCAAGCATCTACCCGATTAAGTCGTGCACGCAGCGCTATTCCAGTGAATGGTATGTGCCGTTTGCCATGAACTCCTCTATCTTTCAGTTTCTGCCCTGGCAGACTCAACTCGAAGGCTTTTCACTGACGTGCCACGGGCGTGGAAATCTTGTGACTTGGGCGTCGGAAGTGACGCATATCCGGTCTTTGTTCGAGAAACACAGCGGCTGCAACGAGATCGCGCATTGGCATGAACACTGCGGCGACCTTTCCGACACTTTTTCCACAGTTCCCATGGAAGTCCTCTGGATAGACGGCGAGCTCGATACCGTAGGACGGCTCAATCTTTACCATGAGGTCCGCGAGACGGTGGCCGAGGAGCTGCACCGCCAGATTGGATTCCGGCGGGAGCGTGTGACCACCTATGGTGTGATCGAAGAGTGGGGGCCTGCGGACCTGGTAAAGTATCGAAAGTTCGGTGAGCGCAAACTGGCGGATGCGGGCATCAAGACGATTATGCTGGCCAACCACTTCGAGAACAATATGAATGTTTACGGGGTGGGCAATATGTGCTGCACGGTGGATTACAAAGTCGCCGAGTCTGTGGGTGAGGACAATCTGACCGACTTCTGTAAGGCTGCCAACCAGGACGGGATCTCCGTGGAGATGTGGGGCAATACGGCGCTTTCCACATTCGGGCTCAAGGCGTGGGATAAGGATCATATTACGAGCCATCTGTTGCCGCTGCCGGCCGAGGGCTCGGTCCTGGAGATGCTGGAACAGGCGGCCGATCCGTTCGTACGTAATCCGGCGGGGCATCAGGAGTCGGATCACTATGCTCCTGTTTTCGCTCAGCTCAATCTGCGCGATAATACCGTACGGGATTACTGGCTTTTGTCCTGGAACCACGCGCGTAAGGCGATTGGTTTGAGCGGGATCTTTCTAGACAGCTCTTTTAACCTTTCCAGCGACAAGTTCCACTGGGTTGCCAATACGGCGGCTAAAAACGGGGCCGGCGCTACGGCCGACCAGGCCGAGCTTCTCGGGTTCGGCCGCCCGGAAGTTGAGCCGGAGAAGCTGATTCAATCTCAGTACGCGGCGCATTTGTCCCTGATGAAGCAGATGCAGGACCTGGGGTATGTGTACTGCGGTGAGGATCTTGGGGTATTCGGCATCCATCGCGCAGGTCCCGGTCTTCAGGAGCAACTACAGTCTATGTCCATGTGGACGGACTGTCTTGGCGAGTTTCATCCTCAGGGGCTTATCGATCTTGGGGCCGATCCGGCTGATGTATACTTTCGGGGATTGGCTTATCGTCAAATGTGGCGTCTTTCGTGGGATATTGATAAAGACGAGCTGAGCTGGCATCAAGGTGGACGCCGTAATGAGCTGGATGCTCCCACAACCTGGCAGTTGTCCCTGCTGCGCGCCTTTAGTGAGGTGCAGGACTCTATGCGGCAGCGGACAATCCTGGCCGAGGAGAAGGGCGTCGTCTATACCCACGGGGTCGTTCAGATAGTTTGGGCCTTTGAGGGTGTTGTAATGACTGCCCCCCAAAAATGCGTGGTTACGGACGTAATGAACGGGGAAGCATTTGAGGTTTGCGGCGAATGGACAGCAGAAGGACGGCGAATCTATCGGTTGGAGGCTTCTTGATTAGGGCTTTGATGTTCTCGCTGGCGGGCTTTATGATGTGCGCAGGCTGTGTTTGGGCGGACAACAGCGCGCCGCGCCCGGCCGTGTCGGCGCCTTTTGCCGAGATTGAGCCCCTGGTGACTGCGAACCCCGACGACCCGGCCTGGGGCGGCGCGGCTGTTATCCCGGCGCTTACTCTGTCTTTAGGGGACGGAGCTAAAGGCCTGTCTCCTTTGCCCACCAGCGTGAAGCTTCTCTGGGACAAACAGTACCTCTACATTCGCTTTATTTGCAGCGCCACTCGCATCATTTCGCCTTATACAAAACACGATGACCCTCTGTATAAGGGAGATGTCGCTGAGGTGTTTCTAGATGCAAAAGGCGACGCGCGTCAGTGGATCGAAGTTGAGGTCAGTCCAAAGAACGTTGTCTACGATGGCATGACCACACTGACTGCTGCTCCGGAGTCTGATGTTAACTTAATTCTTGACGGAGACATTATAAGCCGGGACTACTGGGCAAACCCCTCCTGGAACCTGGACAAGCTGCGAACGGCGGCAAGCATCCAGAAGACAGACGGACGCGTGACTGGGTGGATTGTAGACCTGGCGCTGCCTGCCGGTCCCACGTTACAGCGCCTGGGAATGAGCCAATTCGGACCAATGAAGATGAAGATCAATTTTCTGCGCTACGAGTACGAGCCGGCCGGCGACCCTAAAAGTCCGAACACCCTCTATGCCATGAATTGGGCCCCAGTCATGTACGGCTGTCCGCATATTTCGCCGCAGGCCATGGGAACTGTCGAATTAAAATAGGAGCAAACCCCCGGCGGCGGCCAGTGCGAGGATGATTATAACGGGGACTCGTCCTGTTATTCCCAGTCCGATGCTCGCCAGGGTGATAAGAACGCTTTTGGCTTCCAGTCCGATTCCATGCAGCAGGCGCAGCATGACGACCACGAAAATTCCGACGACGGCCAGACTGAGTCCCCGCATGAATCCTTCCACGGCCGGATGGTGCTGGATGCGGCGGTAGAAACGCTCCACAACCAGGACTAATAGAGGCGGCAGAATGATGGCGACCAGCGCGAGCATGGCCCCGCCGACTCCGGCCATGAGGTATCCGAGGCTGATCACCCAGAGTCCGTTGGGGCCGGGGGATACCTGGCCAACTGAGAGGGCCTCGCCGAACTCCTGCTCGTTCGCCCATCCGCGCGCCAGCAGGTCGGAATGCAGGCTGGGGACATTTCCGAAACCGCCAGTTGAGAAAAGGCATGCCTTCAGCAGCAGCCAGAAGTAAACAAACAGGCTCACGGAGTTCTCCCATCCGGAGAGTGTTTCTTACTCCATGCGTGCCAGAACAAGGCTCCCAGACCTCCTGCGGCACAGAGAACCAGCACAACGGGTGCGTTGGCCGCTGCCACGGCCAGTCCTGCGCCCACCGCAAGGGCGCAGGCAAAAGCCAGCGGACCTCCGCCTTCGCGCTTGCTCGTTTGCAGCAGCGGCCATACCATCTTAAAGGCTGTAAGGAGACCAAGGCCCACGGTCGCGGGAATTACTCCATGCAGGGCGGCGCGCACCGTGGCGAGGTCTTTAAAATGTGCGTAAAAAGCCGTGATCACCACGGTTATGACGGTGCTGGGGAAGAGCAGACCAAACAAGGCTATGGCAATGCCGGGAGTTCCGCCCAGGCGACGGCCTAGCAGGATGGTCATTCCAAGAAGGTTGATCCCCGGTGAGATCTGGCAGAGCGCCCAGTCCTTCACGAATTCCGAATCGTCCATCCATTTGTTTCGGTCGACGACCTCCCGGCGAATAAGCGCCAGGGTCGCTGTTCCCCCTCCGAACGACTGAGTCCCCAGGGACAGCCAGAATTTAAGCATGAGCCAAAGAGACGGGGATGTCTCCCGCGATTGTGGAACCGTCACTTACAATCTCCAAACGGACTATCTACTGGCATGATGTACTCATGCTCCATCAGCATACCTAATTCTCCGGCATTCCACCAGCGGGCTGGCAGTATGAGTTCAGCCTTGGCTTGGTACCCACGCTGTCCGCGCAACACCTCTGTTTCTTACGACTGTTCATGAGAGTGATCTATTGGGCCCGCAGGACCTCCGGACTAAAGTCCTACGCTGAGCGGGTATTGAACACGCTATCGCGTGGGCGTCTTCGCCCGTTCAGCGCAGGAATTTATTCCGGAGCGAAGCAAGCGCCGAGTATCCTCGGGGCGGAAGCATAATCGCTAAAAAATAAAGAATTTAAAACTAGTTGACAGTGGGACGGATCACCTGTATAATGATTTCACTGTTCAAAAAATGAACAACTGCTCTAGTTTTGAACAATATGTATTTAAATTAAGGGGTCTAACAATGAAACGTGGATTTACTCTCATCGAGCTTTTAGTTGTGATAGCTATTATCGCAATACTTGCAGCCATTCTCTTCCCGGTCTTCGCCAAGGTGCGCGAAAAGGCGCGTCAAACAAGCTGTTTGTCGAACCTCAAGCAAATCGGTCTGGCAAGCATGCAGTATTCTCAGGATTATGACGATCAATTCGTTCCATCGCAATGGACAAATCCAGCCACCGGTGTAGGAATGAACTGGATGCAGTGCCTGCAGCCTTACTCACAAACCCCTCCCGCAAACGGCACCACTACTGTCAATCAACCGCTCACTGCCTTCCATTGTCCTTCGGATACGACGACCATTTCCGACAGCTACGCACTGAACGGCTTCCTGACATCGGATCTCCAGGCTGTGCCCAACAAGATCGGAATTACGGAAGGCGCTGTCGGCTCACCCTCCGAAGTGTTCCTGGCTGGAGATTCCGCAAAGTTATACTACGGAGATCCATCGAATGCAAGCACGGGAGGCTTTACTCCCTCCGACTTTATCCGCATTGAGAACATTGGCGGAACCTGCGCGCGCAATGGCTCCGGGGTCACTGACGGCTGCGTTACGGCTTTAAAAACCTACATCACAACGAATATTGGGGATGGATGCAACGAAGAGATAACCTGTGGCGGAGCGGGCCCATTCACATTCGCCAACAAATTTCCTGATTATCGCCACACACGTATTGCCGGCGGTTTCGGTTCTGGACAAGGCGGACTTGCCAACTTCGTGTTTGTAGACGGCCATGCCAAGTCGGTTCAGTTCGGGCAGGCTCAGACCTACAACTTCGCTCCCAATGAAACGGATGCTCAGCGCGCCTTATAGATGTTCTACGGCAGTATAAGATAGCATCCGCTTTACGAGGTCTCCGGTGCAGGATTGGCCGGAGATACTCTCTTAGAGCGTTCCATTGGATTTAAGGAGATTAAAATGTCCATGCCAAAGACATTTAACCAAAAGAGTTCCCTTTCAGGAGTTCAGAACGGCGCGGGTATAAGCTGGCCGGCAATCGCTGCCGGGATCGTACTTCTTATTGTTTTAGTTGGCTTTATCGCCTGGAAAAATGTCGGCCCGGCTGCCATAAGCAGCAACAACGCAGTACCTACGGCTCAAGACAATTCTAACAACGCCGTACTTACCCAGCTTGCCAATAAGAGCCAGGGCAATTTTAATCAGTTGACTTCAGACGAGCAGAACGAAGCAAACCAGTTGACCCACGATCACGGCGCACTGGCCATGAGCGTCATGTATAAGGGCAAGAAGTAACCACGATGACTGGAATTGTGCTGAGTAACGGGGTTAGCATCGAACTTTTGGGAGACGGCGAAACATTTGCCGGTCTGGGCGAAGTTCAGATTGGCGGAAGCATCATGCGGTCCGGCGAAAGGCCGATGTTTGCGGATATTCGGACGCCGGACGGCGTTCAAATGGGCAACTTTCGCCTTACTTCCTTCGTTAACACCCAGGATTCGGCAAAGCTGATCTTTGATATGGATGCTCTTGCCGGCGGCCCTATGGACTGGATGCTGCACGAGGTTCGGCCCAGGGTAAATACGGTCGATTGGACCCGGAAGTTCGAGGCCGCGGCGGACACAAAGCTTATTTTACACTTAAAGCCCGTAACACGGGTATTCGGGGAGCAGATTTTTAAGGGCTTCTCGTACGAGTACTCTTATTCGAGCGATAAGCACCCTATCTACAAAATTACCGACCGTGGCACATGGGAAGTGGGCGGGGCTGCGGAAGGCAATGAATTCTGGCTGCGGAACTCCTTTGCTCCAAGCATCTATCCCATTGCTTCGTGCACGCAGGCCTATTCCACCGAATGGTATCTTGGATCGGCCATGAACTCGTCGGTCTTCCAGTTTCTGCCCTGGCAGACGAATCTGGAAGGGTTCTCCATGACCTGCCATGAAAGCGGGGTTCTGGTGACCTGGGCGTCTAAGGCGGCCCACATACGCTCTCTCTTTGAGAAGCGCACGGGCAATAATCTTATCGCGCACTGGCACGAACACTGCGGGGATTTGACATCACGGTTTGATACTGTCCCGGTTGAGGTGCTCTTCAGTCCTGGATCCGGCAACAGGGTCGATCGGCTTAACCAGTATCACAGCGTTCGAGAAGCCGTGGCGCAGGAGCTGCACGATCAGGTGGGTTTCACCCGCGAGCGCGTGCAAACCTACGCCGTGATTGAAGAATGGGGGCGCGCCGATCTGGTTCAATACAGGGAAGTGGGGCTGCCGCAGGTGCTGGCCGCCGGGGTGAAAAAGATCTATCTTGCCAATCACTTTCAGAACAATATGAATGTTTATGGCGTGGGCAATATGTGCTGCACCATAGATTACCATGTGGCGGACAGTGTGGGCGAACAGAACCTGACCGATTTTTGTTCCGCGGCAAACAAGGGCGGAGCCGAGGTTGAGATGTGGGGCAACACGGCTTTGTCGACCTTTGGTCTGACTGCTTTCGCCGCGGATCAGCCCAGTGAGGTGCTCTGTCCCTTAAGTAAAGCGGGTTCGGTCATGGAGATGCTTGCATCGGCAGCGGATCCCTTCGTGCGCAATCCCGCGGGGCATATGGAGGCCGATCACTACGCTCCCGTCTTTGCCCAGCTCAACCTGCTGGACAGAGATGTGCGGGAGTACTGGCTAACACACTGGAAATACGCTCGGGAGCAGATTGGGCTGAATGGGATCTTCCTGGACAGCTCCTTCAATTTGAGCAGCGACAAGTTCCACTGGGTGGCCAATCCAACCGCGGTTCGCGGAGCTGGAGGCACGGCGGACCAGACGGATTTGCTGGGAGGCTCGAGGCCCGAAAGGGAGACGAAGCCGGCTATTTACTCGCAGTATTTTGCACATCTGCAGCTTATGGCTGCAATGCAGAAGATGGGATACAGCTACTGCGGAGAGGATGTGGGCGTGTTTGGGGTGCACCGGGCCAGTCCGCCGCCGGGTGAGCAGTTGACGTCGCTGGCGCTCTGGACAGACTGCCTCGGCGAGTTTGACGGCAGCAGACTGGAACGGGATGGGCAAGATCCAGACTCCATCTTTTTCAAGGGGCTGGCCTACCGCATGGTTTGGCGGCTGCATTGGACGGTGGATAAAGATGAGCTTTCCTGGAGGCAGGGGGGCATAAGAGACCATTGGGACGCGCCTTACCAGTGGCAGCTCGACCTGCTTAAGATTTACAATGTTGTTGAGGGGGATATGCGGGATCGGACTATTCTGAAAGACGAGAAGGGGGTCGTCTATAGAAACGGGAGTAAGTCTGTGCTGTGGGCGTTTGAGGATCTGTCGTTTCCGTTGCCCGAGGGAGCTTCTGTAATCGAGCTGACGCGTGGAACTGGTCTCGAGCGTAACGGGAGCCGTCTTGAAGCCCTTGCCAGTCACGTCTATGTCATCGAAACTCAGAGAGAGGCTATCTAAGGGACACTTAGGGGTTCGCGTTTGTGCTGGCTGCTGGATCGGACGATGAGGTGGGATCGCAGGCGGATTTGAGTGCTTACGCTCAGTCCGAAGAGCATCCTCATGATCAGCCTTCCGGCTTCGCTGCCCAGCTCCTCAAGCGGAGGGCGCATCGTGGTCAGGCCGGTGGATTGGGATCCTGGAGAGTCGTCGAAGCCGATGATGTAATAGTCTTCTCCGGCTTTTAATCCGCTTTCGGTGAGGCCTTCCATAATTAGCACGGCCAGGTAGTCCTGAGCGGCAACAATGCCGTCGACAGTGCCGTCGAGGATTTTAGCTTTTAGATCGGATGTGATGCCCAGGCACGATTCCCGATCCGCGCGCGGGCTTCCCTCGCGTTCGTAGACGGTTTTGGCGTAGAGTGTTTCCGCGGGGACACCTGCTTGTATCATAGCTCGGGATATTCCGTCCAGACGCTGGCCGGTCCATTCCTGGGAGGGAGGAGCAACATAGGCCAGGCGGGTGCAACCCTGGCGCAGCAGATGTCCGGCAGCTTGATAGCCGGCGTAGAAGTTGTCGTAAAAGACGTGCGGTACTGGGATGGCGATGTCATCCCAGGTTATGATCACTGTGGATTCGAAGGCGAGAGCAATTTTTGCGTATTCTTCGAGGATCTCCGGCTGGTTATAGATGCACACAAGGACCAGGGCTTCGACATTCTGGGACTTGAGTCTATCGTAGGCGACATCCATGGGGAGATAGAGGTCGTCGGGCTGAAATCGGTTGACCGATGTCGTATCCCCGCCCTCGTGGGCAATTGAGGATTCTAGATTGCGCAGAACCAGTCCTGTCCAGTCGTCGGCGGCCCTCACATCATGCGCGGCGATAATGCCGACGAGGGGGCGAGGCGCTGCATGGGCTGCGTCTGTGGAGTTCGTTTCCAGGTAACCGGATTCTTCGTGGTTGTAGGTGACGAAGGTCCCGCGGCGTTTGTCGGCGCGTACAAGACCCTCGGTGGAAAGGGTCACCAGGGCCTGATATACGCTTCCGGTAGCGACACCGTACTCGTCGGCGAGCAACTTCATCCCAGGGAGCATGGCGTTGTAGGCCCATTGTCCGCTTAGAATCCGGGCTCGTATGGAATCGGCAACGCGCTCGTGGATCTTTGCGCGGTGAAGCTGGTGTTTTGGACTTTTGCTCACGATATCTGTCATTTGGCTAAATCAACTCACAGTTCTTGCTGCAGAATATAGAGTATATGGGTTAAGGAACGACAAGTCAATATGGATTCTGTTCATTTTTTGAAAAGATCCTTGACAAAGTCCGTTCGGCATGATATTCTGACTGCACTTAAGGGAGAAACATGTGCGATTTATGAAGATGTATTCGCTATATTTGCTAATCAAGCCGACGCAGGCCATGCAAATTATATCATCACCAGGAAACTAAAAATGAAAAGACCACTCAGTCTATATTTTGCAGCAGCGATGCTGATGTTCTCTGTGTTACTCACGGAGGATTGCAGCGCTCAGACGTTGCCGGGTTCGGTTTCGGCCTCTTGGATGGGGCAGTCGCTGGGCACGGGAACGCTGGGCGAAGGGACCATTCTAGGAATTCACGTTCAAGCTTTGATCCAGGGCATGGTCACAGGTCCTGATGGGACTTGCTATACGAACAGCGGCTGGGACGAGGCCGGCAACGACTGCTCGTGGTACAAAAACGGGCAGTTTGTTGGCCGCGATTTCTTCAGCGGCATGGGCGGTGAGTATAAAGAAGCAGTCGCAGTGAACGGCACTACCGAGTACCAGGGCGCGAATAACGACATTTACTACTGGAGCCTTGGACAGAGCGCCACGGTTACACCGAGTGGACCGGTTGCGGTGAGCTCGGCCAACAGCGTTACGGGCCTTGCGGCCAACAGCAGCTATGTCTACGCGGCGGTCGCTGGAGACAACAAAGTTTACGTTCTGAACGCATCGTCTCTAGCCGCGGTAAGCTCGTGGACTGCCACCAACCCACATCAAATTTGCGTCGAGCCCAGCGGCAACCTTTGGGTTATCTGCGGGACGACGATCGAACATTATTCACCAACCGGAACCTACCTCGGACAGCAGATCACGAGCGTGAGCATTCCGAGTGCGCTGTGTTTGGACAATTCCGGTGATCTTCTCGTTGCGGATCAGGGGACCGACGATAATATCAAGATCTTTTCCAGTGTAGACACCAGCCCTACTCTAAGCAGCACGTTTGGTGTGCAGGGCGGCGTACTGGGGCAGACCGGGACGAGCATGGGGGTGATCTCGCCTCTGCACTTCAACCAGATTACTGGAGTAGGGGTGGATAGCAGCAATAATATCTACGTCGCTTCCAACCGGAATGTCGATGGCGGCGGTTCGGTCCTGGAGAGTTACACGTCCTCGGGCACGCAGAACTGGGTGCTATACGGCTTGGAGTTCGAGGATGTCGGCTCGATGGATCCGACGACGAACGGGGCCGATGTCTATACGACGGAGCGGCATTACACAATCGACTATACAAAGCCGCAGGCTCAGCAGTGGGCTTACAAGGGCTATACCTGGAACCCGCATCTTTATCCGAATGATCCGCGCAACACCAGCGCAAGCGGGATGTTTCCAACGGCCGGGATTGTCCGGCGCATCGGCGGAAATCCTATCCTGTTTACTCTAGATCAAACCGGGGATTCGCTGACCATTTACCGATTTAATTCGACCAGCTCGGGCGAGATCGCTATTCCGAGCGGGTTTATCTCCCCATCGACGCTTACCGGTGGCTGGCCGGCCAACCAGCCCACAACGGGCGCCTGGATCTGGCGCGATACGAATGGAAACGGCTCTCCTGATTCAGGTGAGTTTGTACAGCCTACGGGCGATCCGAGCTACTCGGTGGGCGGGACCTATATCGACGACAGCGGCAATATCTGGGAAACCGGGGCTTCGCCAAACCTGACTATCACCGAGTATCCCTGCCAGGGACTGGATAGTGAGGGGAACCCGATCTACAACTATACATCGGCGGTTTCTTACACTGGCGTTACCGACTTCACGGAGATCGATCGGTGTATGTACGATGTGGCGTCGGACACGATGTATCTCTCGGGGTACACGTCCAGCCTGACGGTCGATACCTGGGGCCTTGCCGGCAAGATGATCGCCCAGTATCCGAACTGGAGCCACGGCAACCGGACGGCGGCTTGGAAAACGACCTTCCCCTATCAATATGATCCCAGCAACTCCGGCAACTGGAACCTGCCCAAGGCGGTTTGCATAGCCGGATCGTATATCTTTGTTGCGTACTACAATGTCGTGACGGCTCATTGCGATGTCTATCTGAAGTCCACGGGGGCCTCGGTTGGGTCGTTCACCTATCCCATCTCCAACGTGCAGGGGAACGATGTAGACAGCTACTACGGTCTGCAGGCGTTCCTGCGGTCCGACGGGGAGTACGAGATTACGCAGGACGGATATCGCGGAGCAAAAATTATGCTCCTGCACTGGTATCCCGGTCCTGGCACGATTGCTCCAACGAACCTGACGGCGACGTCGGGCAATCAGCAAGTGTCACTTTCTTGGACTGGGGCGACACAGGCGACATCGTACAATGTCTACCGGGGCTTGGTCTCGGGAGGCGAAAGCGGTACTCCAATTGCGACCGGGGTTACTACGACCTCCTACACGGATAATACCGTTTCTAATGGGGTGGCCTACTATTACACCGTCGATGCGCTCAACGGATCGTCGATCATCGGCGTCTCGAACGAAGCCAGTGCAACGCCCTCCGAGGGTAGCGGGACGGGGCTTCCTCCACCGTGGGTGGATACTGACATAGGAAGTCCTTCTCCGGCGGGCAGCGCCAGTTATGCTAGCCCAACGTTCACGGTGAACGGCTCAGGAGGCGATATCTGGAGCAACAGCGATCAGTTCAACTACATGTATCAGTCGATTACGGGCGACACGACGATTATAGCTCGTGTCAAAACCGAGAGCGCACCCTCTAACTGGACGAAAGTTGGGGTCATGATCCGTGAGAGTCTAAACGCAAGTTCCTACTTTGTGGATATGCTCGCCACTCCAAGCCAGGGGATCAATCAGGAGTACAGGAACGCAAGCAACACGACAGGTAACGGCGTGGAGACGTCCGGGGCTGCGCCCATCTGGTTAAAACTGGTGCGGGCAGGTGGGAATGTAACCTCCTACTACGCAGCCGATGTAAGTGGATCGCCCGGCACGTGGACCCAGCTTGGCGCCACTGAGCCCATAGCGACCGGAACTGTTACCGCGGGACTGGCGGTGTGTTCACATACAGGAAATTCCCTGGCGACGGCGACCTTCGACAATGTAACCGTATCGGGTACTACGCCGGCAGCGCCCGCGGCTCCGACAGGACTGGGAGCAACGGGAAGCGCCGGGCAGGTTGCGCTTAGCTGGACGGCCAGCACGGGAGCAACAAGCTACAATGTCTACCGCGGGACAACAAGCGGTGGGGAGAGCGGAACGGCTCTTGCCATTGGCGTGGGCGCTACGACCTATGCGGACACGAGCGTTATTGGGGGCGTCACTTACTATTACAAGGTCACTGCTACAAATAGCGGCGGCTCAAGCGGCTACTCCAACGAAGCCTCGGCTACTCCGTCGGTTGTTGCTCCTCCAGCGCCGACAGGCTTAGCGGCTAT
>Ga0302312_10001550_pt1 | contig 13785 bp, 6 predicted proteins | sample III_Palsa_N2_1_FD_200529 | JGI IMG/M metagenome (GOLD analysis project Ga0302312, IMG submission 200529) | Peat permafrost microbial communities from Stordalen Mire near Abisko, Sweden - III_Palsa_N2_1 | ecosystem: Environmental > Terrestrial > Soil > Palsa > Peat permafrost | place: Sweden... | reverse complement strand
CCATATTGCAACTTCTGGATAATACAACCCTCAAGATCAAGACTGATCATACCTATACACTTAGTTTGAAATTAGGAGCAGAAGTCGCCAGCGTACCTACGACGGAAAAGATCTATCGTTTTCAAATTGGGCGATTACTAAACATGAAAGAAAAGATCCTACAATCCGTTCATCAAAAGCAGTTAGTCTTTGATCATGCCAATAGTGTGGATGAGATAAACACTAAATTGGTGCGTTGGTGTCAACAGATTCAGGAGCGAACCGTGGGCGAAACGCCGGAAAACCACGTATCTGCCCTACGCCCAAGCAGCGTGGCCGTACAGACCCAAACCCTCGCCGCAAGCATTCGCCTCTACAAACAGGCGAGCCAAGGTTCGCAAGAGAACGAGATCATCTTCCCTACCGAAGAGGCCCAACGTCAACAAATCAATGCGGTAAGGGAATGTACCGATCTCTTCAAGCAACGTTGGACAGGAGAACCATTTTGCCCAACGACCACTACCACCACCACCATCACTACTTCCACTTACCACTGGACGCAAGAACAACTCGTGACCGAGATCAAACGGCAGGATCCAAACAAGAGTTGCGGTGCAGACGGAATTCATATCCAATTTCTGAAACTGGTCCAGAATACCCAGCTGATCACTTGGCTACTGGAGCTATATAATACCTGTCTCAAGCGAGGGGAAACCCCTCGCATATGGAATCGGTCGGAGATTTATCTTCTCGCTAAGGATCCTCACAAGAGACGGGATGCGAAGAATCTACGTCCTATCTCTATCATCTGCATATTTCGAAAGGTGTTTGAACGACTCTTGCTCCGCCAGGCCCAGAGTCAGCCGTGGGCCCAGCTACACCCAGCCCAAGCCGGGTTTCGGCGTAGCTACTCGACGCTGTCCAACGCAGCGGTGGTGCATGGGCTCCTAGCTTCCAAAGCACGGTCAACCGCCGTGTTCCTCGATTTGAAATCGGCGTTCGATGTAGTAGACCATGGACGTCTCGATGCCAAGCTCGCCGCGAGAGGCTGCCCAGAGTGGATACGACGGCTGATCCAGAGCCTCATGTTCGTACATCTCGAGTCACGCCTGCTCATTAATCAGCAAGTGACCCCGTGGTTCTCACGCTCGCAAGGAGTGCTTCAAGGGTCGCCACTCTCGCCGTGGTTGTTTAATTTGTTCATCGACGATTTGTTGTGGGAACTCAACGCCGATGCCCTTAAACTTCCCATTTGTCTCTTTTATGCCGATGATGGCGTGCTACTTGCGGACGCCGAAACGGATCTAGAGGAGAAGTTGGGCATGATCGAACAATGGACAGTGCGAAATGCTATCTTCCTCAACCCTACCAAGTGCGCTGTAATAACCTCCCGACCCGACTTCCCACCGCTCGCTATCTACAACCAAGTTATCCCCCAAGTCGAGCAGTATACTTATCTCGGATTCCCAGTCACGGCAACCGGGATTGATTTCCCCCAATACTTAACCCAACGCATCACGGCAGCGGTAGGACGAGCACGCTGGCTCGGGGTACAGAGTAATCCGTGGGGCCCAGCACATCGGCTTCGGGTTTACAAACAGTTCCTTGCACCCATGTTTGAGTATGGCGCCCCTCTTGTATGGGCGTGGGCGAAAGACAACCAGGAAGCATTTGATCATGCAACGTCAGGTTTTAAAGACTTGATGGGATGGATCTCTAACTCCTCGGACAGTCGATTCAAGATAACCGCCAACCTCTGTGGGCTGTCCTCGTTGAAAGCACGCTTTCAACGATTGCGAACAGCATATCAATTAATACTGGACCAACTGAATCCAACCAATCCTCTTAAGCAACTGTTGGACCAATCTTCTAGACGGCATTCCTTTCTCCTCCGTTTAAATGACGACTCGGATTATATACGATTCAAACAAACGACAAATTTGAGTCCTACCGTCCGTACAGCTTTGACCGGTTTTCTTCGAAGAGAATTGCAACACACACTTCATACGGAAGCGCTCAAGTCACACCTTACTTCGCTCATTCCAATCGAGAGTCGTCAAGTTCCGGGATTGTTCCTGGCAGATATCAGTCTCGCAGCTCCGGTACAAACACAAAGCATGCTTCTACAATACCGTACAGGCATGTTTATGTTCAAAACCAAATGTGTGTGCAAAATGGAATTCGGTAGAGGTCACGAAACATGTCCCAAATTGAACGTTTCTTGGAAATTGAATCGATACCACCGCGTTCAAAAGCAGAAGACCTGGTCAAAACAAACGCTTCTCAGAATCAAATTTACTAAGATCGATTTTCTTCTGAACTCGGGACGTTTGAAAGAAGTAGGTTGTATTCTGTCTGCGATTCGAAAACAGCTACGTCAAGTTTATCGAAACGACCAACTTGAAGTTTCGATAGACCAAGACAGGTCATAAAACCTTTCTGACCTGAATATGGTCGTAAAACTGTTCCGACGTATTCACGGTCGTTAAAGTGAAGACCTGAATATGGTCGCAAAACTGTTCCGACGTATTCATGGTCGTTAAAGTGAAGACCTGAATATAGTCGCAAAACTGTTCCGACGTACTCATGGTCGCTAAAGTGGGGTGGACTTGGACAGGTGGTTAAATTGTCCCGGAGGAGAGGAATCGTTAGGAGGGTGGAGATGGATAGCCTCGAAGGGCCGACGAAATCGCTGGACTGGGACGGTACTCGGTCTCGATAAGTGGGGCAGTCGTCACCCTCTATACTCTCGTCCTGGTCGGGACGTACAATTACTACTCGGGTTGAGCGCCGACAGTCGGAAATTCAACATTATCGACAAGCTCTGTCTGTCTTCCGGGGTGGATGCTTCAGGAGATGGTCATCAAGACTGCCATGGATTTGGGGGATTGAAGAAGCCCCGACTGAGGGAGATATCAGGAGAGGGTTCAGGTGGCATAGATGCATTACTATTGGACTCTCGCGGGAAGGGAGCTCACCTAGGGGGGGATGGGGAGAGTTTGGGACTTTTTTCTTCGGGAGGAAGGATTCAAAGGACGACCACCACCTAATCTCACGGAAGATGTGCTGCCGTTAGAAAACACAGATCTCCTGTCACTGGGATCCACTGTAGAGAAGCCGAATCCAAAGGAACTGGCTATGAGGGAGCAGATGACCCCGTATGCGCAAGGAGGCGGGTTAATGGGTGCGACCTAGGGTTCGATGGTCTGGAGGGAAGTCGGATTATTTGGTACACTTTTCCTTTGTCAGATGATTGGGAACTAGCTTTTCCTGACTGACTCTCGGGCGGGAGGGTTGCTGGACTCAGTGCTTTTATACTTCTTTGACTTTCTGAAGTTTTGGGTGGTTTGGAAAGACCAGGAATTGAGGGAAACAGAGGGAGGAAACTTCATGGATTTGAAGGATCGCACTTATCGAGACAGGACTTGTCCTATTCCGCTGGCGCTTGGGCTAGTTCACTGTGGGCTGACAATGACACACTGATATCGGACAAAGGCAGCTCGGGTTCGGAGGCCAGGAAATATTCGATCGGAGTTGGGATCTTGCGATGTAGGGGAGCTTGTTGTCATGGATTTGGAAAGCAGCGACCACCAGAATCCCACCCAACGACCTTCAATATTGTAGCCCAACTGAGGTACGGGCGTAGTTAGTACCGAATTGAACCCCTAACCCTAACCCTTCGCCAATCCCAACCCCCTGCATATTCTCAATCAAAAACCAACCCCCCCTACACCCTTTACCCCAAAACCTCACTTACAACTTCCCTTTCCACTCTACTCTCCTACCCCTTCTCTTTCTTACCTCTCTTAAAACCCCCTCTCTACTTTAACTAACACTCTCTTCTAACAACTACTTCCTTTACTTTATTACTACTTCTTAAAAACTCCTCTCTTTCTTATCTTTCTTCCCTCTCCCTTTTTAACTACTCTACTTTTACTCTAACTCTTACTCTTTTCTTCTTTTTACCTTTTTCTTCTCTTTCTTCTTCCTAACTTTTTCCCTTTTTCTTCTCTTTCTTCTTCTTACCTTTTTCTTCTCTTTCTTCTCTTTTTTTCTAACTCCTTTTCTTCCTCAACTTAACCTCTCACTAACTTCTTTCAACTCTACCCTTCTTTTAACTTTAAAAACAACCTTTACTTAACTTAACTTATCCCCTCTTTTTCCTTCCCCCTCTCTTACTCTTTTTTACTCCCCTCTTTAACCTTTCTTTTCCTTTCTCCTTAACCCTTTCTTCTTTACAACTCTTTTTTTCTCCTTCTTCTTTAACCTTCTCTTCTCTCTTAACTCTTCTTCTTTTCAATACTTCTTTTTTACTTCTCTTTTCATTTTTCTTCTACTTTCTCTTTTTAACTCCTTTTTTACTAACTCTTAACTTTCTTTAATCTTTCTTCTTAACTAAACCTCTTTACTTCAAATTTTTACTTCTACTTACTCTTTCGTTTTCCTTCTTTCTTTCTTTACTTTCTTATTTATTTCTAATCTTTTATTCTATTTACTTCCTTCTTAACTTCATCTTATCTCTTTACTCCTTTAATTCTAATCTTTTCTTTCAACTTTACTTTTAACTTTTACTACCTCTTTCTTTTCCTCTTTTCAACTTATCCTTCTACTCTTTCTTATCTTTTTCTCTTCTTCAACCCTTTCTTTAACTTCTTTAATTCTTTTTACTATTTACTAATCTTACCTCTCTTACTTCTACCTTCTCTTAACTTTTCAAACTCTTCATGTACTTCTTTACTTAATCCTCCTTTTTCTTCCTTGCCTTTTACTTCTCCTCCTTCTTTTTATTTCTTTTAAACCCCCTTTTTCCTAACCTTCCTGCCTTCCTTTTTATTACTTATCTTTTAACCTTCTCTCGTTTCACTATAACCTTTCTTTTTTCTAACTTATTACTTTAACTCTTTTCCAACCACCCTTCTCCAACTAATCTTTTTACTTCCTTCCTCCTCTAACCCTCTTTTCTTTCTTTTATCCTTTTAACGTACTTTTTAATCTAACTCCTTTTTTTTTCTCTATCTCCTTTTTCATCTTCCTTCTTCTCTTACCTTTTTTTTCTACTTCTCTTCTACTCTATCTCTTTTCTTTTTTAACTCTTACTTTACTTTTCTTTATCTAACTTATTCTAATTCTTTTCACAACTTTTATATCCTCTTCCCTCCCTTCCCTCCCTTCTTTCTTTTATCTTTACTCTTCTTCTTTACTTTTATATTATACTTTTACTTCTTAACCTTCTCTTATTTAACTTACTCTTTAACACTTCCTTTTTTTCCTTACTATCTTTACTTCTCTCTAATCCTACCCCTTTTTAACTCTTTACTTATCCTTTTTCTACTCTTATCTTCTTAACCTTTTCTCCTTCTTATTTCCCTTTTTACTTTTTACTCTCTCTCTCTTCTTCTTCTTCTTAACAACCCCTCTTTCTATTTAATCTTAACTTTAACTCAACTCTTCCAAATTCTATTTTCTACTTTAATTCTATTTTTTACAACCTTTTTCTTTTTCTTAATTCTACTTTTGACTCTTCCTTTTTTTCTATTCCTTAACTTATTCTTTAATTTATTCCTCAATCGTTTTCTTATTTAACTCTTACTCTTTTAATTCTTTTTTCTTTCTTTTTCTCTTTAACTTCTTATCTTTTCTTTTTACTCTCTTTTTAATTTTACTCTTTTACTTTTTCTTCTAACTCTTCTTAATTCTAATATTCCCTTTCTTTTTCTATTCTAACTCCTCCCTTTTTATTTCTCATTCTTATCTTTCTTTTCTTCTCTTTCAATTCTAATTCCTATTTCTTTTTAAACCCTCTACTTATTATTTCTAATCTACTCTATAACTCTACTTCTTTCTTTCTTTTTTTCAACCTTACTTTTTTAATCTATTCTTTTTCTTACTCCCTCTTAATTATTGTCTTTACAATCCTCTTCTAATTTTACCTCCTTCTCTCTTAACTCTTTTACTCTTTTTAACCTTCTTTTCAACTTATCCTCTTTCTTACCCTCTCTCTCTTATTTTATCTTTCTTAATTTATTTACTTTTCAATTCACCTCTTCGTTCTTAATACCCCTCTTTTATTCTTTTTTATTTTTTAACCCTCGTTATCTTTACTTTCTTTACATCTACTTCCCTTTATGCTTCTACTTAAAACCCCTTTACTTTTCCTTTTTTTCCTTTTAACTTATGTTTAAACATTTCTTATTCTCTTCTTCGTTCAACAAACCCTTGCCTCTCTATTCATTTTAACTCATACTTACGCTAATGCTTACTCTTCTCTCAAATACATTTACGTTTGTATATTGTATTTCGAAATGTAACTCTACTTTTCGTTTTATACTCGAAATAAACCCTACTTCTGCATCTTATATTTACAAATCCATACTAACCTTTATACGTTATGTTTCTAAATCCACTCTACGTTTATACTTACATTTTAAATTGATTCTGCGCGTCGTACACCTCGGTATTGGGCCCCAATACCGCTCGCACACCCAACTTGACGGTATTGGGGTCCAATACCATTTGTACCACGTAACGTGACCATTGGTATTGGGCCTTAATACCGCTCGTACATCCAACTTGACGGTATTGGGGTCTAATACCATTTGCACCACGTGACGTAACCATTGGTATTGGGCCTTAATACTATTCGGCATGTGGTATTCAAATGGGATTGGGGCCGTTAATATCTTAATAATCCAATACTAAATACATTCTTCAATACGATGTATATATATTGCTACAACTGGGCTTTATCTCTGGGTATTCCTACAAATGCATACAATCCTCGGGACCGTGCCTATCTATGCTCGGCCAACCCCCTTATTCTAACCCCCTTATTCTTATTTACCAACATGTAAAACACGCGCACGATCTGCGCCGCTTCCACTTCCATATCGTCCCACCACCTCCCCTGCCGGAACCACTCGAATGCTTCGGCTGGCTTGGTCCCTATCACCCCATCCCGATCCATCCAACTCTCGACGACCGCCCACCCTTCGTTGGACCCATCCATCAACATCGTAACCACGGCCGGGATCAACATCCCCGTGTATTGACACTGCTGTCCTGGCACTTCTTCCCAATCCCCGTCTGCCTTCACTTGCCACCCTTGACAAATTGCCCGTGGGACGCCACACCGCGAACAACCTCCCCTACCCCGAAACCCCCCAACCCTCTCGACGTGCTGCTGCATAACGACGGCCTGCTCGATAATCTCAACCGTGTCACGCCGCCAACAATCCGTTATATGGTGTGTCTCGCCCCCGAAATCCCCGGCCAAATGACATGCCGGGCACGTCCGACACCACTTCTCCAACCGTTTCCTCAACTGGTCTAACCTCCACTGCACCATTCCACCATCGCCACCGTGGACGGCCCTGGTCATGGTTTTGGGCGACCCCGGAAATCTCAACTTGTCATCGACCACCCCTTGCCTTCTCCCAATCATCCATGCCGGAACGGGTGGGCTGCTGGGCGGCACGATGCCGTCATGCTGGCTACTGGGCCGGATTTCGCTGTCATCCTGACTGCTTCCCATTACGACTCCGCTGTCATCAAACCTCGGCCGCTTCGTGGCCCTCCGTCTCCTCCCCCTGAACCCTGGACTTAAATCCCGATATGTGTCATCCTCGGAATCAATGCCTCCTACCCTACCATCCTTCCATTTGGACTGTGTCTTCCGCTTCCTGGGATTGCTGCCCTTACTCTGACCGGGCCGAACTGCAATCACCTCTCCGTCATCATCTGCCACCCGACTGCTCCCATCCTCGTCATCACTCCTATCAACCCTAACCTCGCTCAATCCCTCGTCGTCATTCTCTGCCACCCCGCTGCTCTCCTCATAATCCTCGTCATCACTCTGGTCGGCCGCAACCTCACTGCTCTCTCGATAATCCTCATCCCCACTGTCTTCAAAATCACTTAATACCTCCTCGCCATCATCAACCACTACCTCGCTAATCTCTTTATCAACCACCGCTTCGGCAACCTCCCCGTCTCCGGCATCCATCACGATAGCCTCCTTAACCGCGCCGCTCCCTCTGTCGGTGCTAGTATCTGCGACATCCTCGTCCCCTCTCGACCTCGACCTGCCTGGGCTGTCCTCTTCCTGATCACGGCCACCCCCCCTCTCGCTCTCGTCCACCACCCAATACCGCTGTCGATGATCTTGAAACCATGACTGCAAGCGGACCTTCTCAAACAATTCATCATCGTCCACCCTCTGCTGCTTGTGCTCCTTGTTCCCATGCACCTTCATGCTCTTCCGGTTGCTGGATTTGAATGGGCACGTCCGACACTGGAACCCGTCGACCACTGGGATGATTGGCTGTGGCCCGGACCCATCCCTGGGCAATTGGATGGACGAAAAATCGTAATCCCAACCGAATATGCTTACATACTCCTGTACTCGCTCACGATCACGAAGTGGGGTCTGATGCTGGACGCGTAAATGCTCACTGAACGCGCGGGGCTGGACCGCCTTGCAGCACTCGTTGTGCGGGCAGATAAGCACTCGATACGCGATGTTCAGCTGGACCAAGTGTGTCAATTCGGACGGGATATCTTCGGGGCGCTGGTCGTCCATATTGGAACGCGTTATGTGAGGTGCAGTAGAATGTGGTATTGGGCCCTAATACTATTCGCGCGTGTCGCCCTCACGTGACCTCGCTAATGGTACTGGGCCCCACTACCGAACGACGGAGCACCTTACCAGCAATGTATCATACGGGATGGAAATCGAGCTTACTTAGCCTAAGTAAAGTAACAAGGAAACCGGTAGAAAACCAGACTACCCCTTCTAAACTCTTTTCCGCGAGGTTCTTATTTATATTACAAAAGATATCCTAATATTATATTAACTCTGAGCGTAAAGAACTGTACATTTTATAAAACCAACTCGAGTCCAATGATAATTAGACCTCTGACGGTACAAAAACGCTGCCACTGCTAACTGTTATAGTCGTAACGCTTTCATCCAACTCACTGCCTTGACTATTCGATTTCCGGGCAAAAGCGGCCATGATACTCCTGCCAGTTCCAGCAGATCGAGACTGACGTCGGCCACTACTGTCCCGCTCGTCAACCCTAACCTCTGCTCCGAGCTCATCACCAGTATCTGAACCGTCATATTCAATGTTATCATCAGCGTGCTCCCGGCTGAACCCACCCATTAAGTCCTCTAGTTCATCCAAGCTCTTGCTCTTGGTCTGCTCTAACATCTTTAGCCTTGGTGGCTGCGTCCGCTCCCACACTGGTAGAAACCCTTTCAGCCCGGCACTCCTCTTTCCAACTAACCAATGCTCAGCGGTCTCTTCTTGGCCATGCATCTTAAGCCCTTGAATCCGACATGCTCTGATCAGCTGGGACGTACTCCACGCATACTGGTCCCGGCTGTCACCAAATGCCTGCCGCCGTGCATTCCAGAAGATACTATACAGAGTACAAGGGTGGGCATGGTAAGGAAGCTCTACCTTCTCAGGATCGGCATAGACAGCTGAGAACCACATCATTCGCCCTTTCAGGCCTTGGTTGCGGCTCGTCTTGGTTGTCGTAATGAAGGCGGCATTCGACGGGTAAGGGAGGACCCAATGCGTTAGTCGGACGAGGTGGAAGAACTCATCCAGCCATTTGTCTGCTCTCCGATATCCCAAACGTCGCTCGATCAACTCAAAGCTCTTCTGGAGGATGGCCCGGTATGGCTTATTACCCCACCCAGGGCGGTCTTCACCGTCTTCCCACAAAAACAGAAAGTTCAGCAGGTCTCCGACCCTCTCGAACCGCATCTTGTTCCCCGTTACAAAATGGGGCGGACAAGGAACTCGATCGACTCGAAACATTCGCTTCATACCATCGTAGCAAAACCGGATCTCGCCTTGCTGCTTGACTGCATCTGGTGTCAGCTCAGGACAACGCTTGTTGGACTTAAGCATAGCCTTCCAAATATCTATATCAAACTGCTCGAGGTTCAGAGCATGGAGGTATTCCAGCCACTTGCCCAAAAGAGGTCTGCTATGCTGGACATTATACCGATCATACCAACACTCAGCCTGGTTAAAGCGGATATAGACGTCCCGAAGATCTTTGACCGCGCGCCACCTGCGTTTGTACTCTTCATGCATCAACATGTTCCCAACGAGGATATTCTCCCCATGCGGTGGTGCTAGACGCCACGTAGCCCAGTTGAATTTGGGTAGGAACCAGCCAAGTCCGCACCGTTCCATCGTATCCCGCATCCCTAAGCCCTCTTTCACAATCTGCTTCTGGTTGCGGGTCTGTTCCCAGCGATCCTTGTATAATAATGACTCCCGCTGGATCAGGTTACTGCCGTAGCAGAATCGGAGGGCCCTCAAAGCCGTGACCATAACAATTGTCTCGGGCAGCGAGTATGTCATGGCCGTGTGAGCAAGAACATGTTCAAAGAGGAAACAGTATTTGTTAATCTGAGCAGAGAGAAAATCAAGCAGCTCTTGAGTGGTGGCAATGTAATAAGGGAGTACAGGCTGGCCAATATCAACCTCATCATCGTACAGATCCCATTGGTGCCATTGCTGATAGATCTCTTCCATTATCGTCAAAGAGATACGGTGTTCTTCTCGAATCCCGTACGACTTCCCACGATTATCAACAAGATTTGCGTAGGCCCGCTTCTTGCTGTGTAGGTAGCCAAACTCACAAACAGCCTTGGAGAAGGTGATTCCGCCGCCTTCTTGCTGTAGTGACCGGATGTATCCGGGGTCTAGGGCTAGGTTCTCTACAGAGTCATTGTCAAAGACGTATACTTTCGACGAATCAAAGGGAGTCTTGATCAACCCGTAGAATTGAGAGTAGATCAGCCCGTCTCTGCTCTCTTGCCCATGTGGGGAAGCAAACATAGTCTGGCCCACCGTGTCCCGCATCATCGCCCAGGGGTATACCGTGCGTTTGGGGTTCCCTTTTGCCTGGCTCCCGTCCGCATTGAGAACCACCCGGCTCTTGGCATACGCCTCGAGGCAGCACTTCTTCCAGAGAAACACTTCTGCTTCGTGGTCTTCCGGAATATTGTCGTACGGCAGGGCACTATCTTCTGAGGTTACCTGCTTTGCAAGATCGACAAATGTCCGGTCCTTGTTGTAGAACTGTGGGTCGGCCACCTCAGACCACTTCGCCTGCCAGCTGTCATACGCTTGAGTCAGACTAGCATCCATGAATTCTAGCTTGGTATTCTTCGCATGAACAAACAGGGTTGCACCTCGGAACCGATCGAAGCCGCGATTCTCGTCGATGGTCTGAAGGATGAGACGCCAGAGTGAGTCAAGGTAGTAAGGCTGTATGGCGTGTTTAATAAGCTGTTCTCTCGCGGACTGTTTCCGGGCAAGGCCCTCTGCCGAGATCGCGGTCGAATCCAAGTTTGCAATATCGGCCGACGCAGGGTAATGCTGCATGATGTTAGAAGACTCGATTGTCTTGTTTAATGCCGGGAGGATAATAGCATCAGACAGGAGCTGTTCGTCTTCCTCGCTCAGGTAGGTGGAATGCTCATAGTCACTCTCTAGGTGGAGAGCGGGAAAGAAGATAAGAATAGAGAGCGAATCCATGCCGACTACAGTGCCAAAGCAGTAGTGGGGGATCTTGTGGAGAGGGGTGTATTTCTGCGTTAACACATCGCGGCCATTATACACCGGAACCTGCAATCCAAAGTGGATATCGGCCGCTAGGTTGAGAATGGGGTGGGCTTTGGGCATCCAATTGATGCCGCGCCTCGCAAATGCCAAGCTGGTAGGAAAACAACAAGTGCTGTCAATGTCAAATGTTACGTTGGGACGGCGATTCTTCTTGCTGGTTATGTGGTGCTGTGATAAGCACAAGTTCTTGGGCAGATTCTCATTCCGCGTCCCGACGTCTTCAGGAGCAGCTGATACACTCGCACCTTCAAATGCCGCTTGGCAGTCTAAGCCGTTGTAATCTCCCGGCTTCATCAACTTAGGGCTGCTCAAGACGTTGGGTAGAGGCGTTCCACCGCCATAACCCCCACTGAGAAGAGCAGTAATTTGCTGCAGAGACGAGCATTCAGAATGCACATCAGGTCGTTGGTGGTTCTCGTGATGTAATTGGTCAGCTTCATAGTGTTGTTCATGAGTGCAACCTTGGAAATTCCGAAGCTGTTTGGCTAGTTTAAATGCAGTACGTTCAGCTGGTGCAGGAGAGGCTGATGCAGCTGGGACAGAAGCGCGGGTTGGGGCTGCGAGGGCTGGTAACGCATCACGTACAGACTGGGCCGGTGTAGAAGGGACGAAATTCTCAATAGGATGGAAGGGTGAAGGCGAAGCATTGCGAATGGGTGTTGGCGTAGGTGCATGGAAAGATGAATTGCTTGGTGTTCTTTCCGGTAGAGATTTCACCCACGACAAGAGGTTGTTCCGCTGTGCTGGGAACGGCGTGCTCCGTCTGCTAGTGCCTTTCCTGGTGCTGCTCTTATTTGACGATTGCAAAGATGGTGAGCTGTACCGAGCCGGTGCTTGAGATGGAACCCTACTCTCCATTGACCTTTGGATATCGACTGATCTGTTGGAAGCGTACGAAGCACCAATGCTATTATGATCCTCTATGATCGGCTCATTTATATCGCTAAAGTTCAAAAGGCAAGAACCCTGGGACTCTTCCTCGCTTATTCTCTCTTCCCTAAACGTTGCAACTGTCTGCAAGCCTGATATATCCGGGGTATTTGCAGCTCCTGCTTCGTTCGCTGATTCTGGCATGTCCAATTCCTCCCCACCAATGTCCTCTGCTTGTTCGGCGGCTCGCATTCCCAGCAAGATCTCTGCGATTTCTGCATCACGCTCTGCTTGCTCAGTATTCATTTCCTGCTCCTTTGTTTGAATGCGCCTGATCTGCTCGTTGATTTCCGCGTCTTCTTCTGCAGTAGGCTGTTCCGCAGACGGCTGGGGGTCTGGCGGCGGCCTCGGTCGAGCATTGTCCTGTTGGGTATTGGGGTCTTGAGGAATTCGGATGTTCGTTCGAAGCCCGGTTTCGGGAGGGGTATCTGCTGGGACATCGCCGTGGAGTGGAGGCTCGTAGGCAATAAAGTCAGCTGGACCATTGGGTTGACGCGACTGCCGACGCGCGCGGTGATATGAACGCAGCTTGCTCTGTCGCACTGCCTCTGCTGCATCTGTCTCGGTAGCATGCTTTCTAGGTCTGCCGCCGCGTTTCTTTGGAGATTGGTTGGGAGCCATTGGATTAAACGTAAAGAAGTAAGCAGCTCTTGAAGTGGTCGTCCACGACTAGAAAATAACCCCGATTCGGTTAGCGCATCGCCTCAGCATTTCCATACAAGGAACGTAAGCTTATAACTCAACCAATTCTATTCTTGAAATTAAAAACTATTAGATATGATTATAGATTTATAATTAGAGTATTTCCCTTTATTTACCTTCTTTATTATTTTAATAATTGATTATGCTAAAGGTAATTGAAGTAGGACTAGAAAATAACCTCGATTCGGTAAGCGGTCAGGGCGGGCAATATCTCCAGGTTTTCGCCAAATCGAGAAAGCAGCTTAACATCACCCATCTTTAATCGGCCATATCTCCCGCTACAACGTCTCAATAGCTAAGCGGATTCCTGGAGCATTAGTCCCGAGTGATTCTGGATCGGGACATACCTGAAATACGCAAATCCCGTCCTGACCCGGACCCCGATTTCGAGCTTCAATTACTTTCTTATTTATTTCTAATCTTTTATTCTATTTACTTCCTTCTTAACTTCATCTTATCTCTTTACTCCTTTAATTCTAATCTTAATGACTGTCCGTGCTCTATAGGTCAGGTAGGAAAC
>Ga0302312_10001547_pt1 | contig 13798 bp, 6 predicted proteins | sample III_Palsa_N2_1_FD_200529 | JGI IMG/M metagenome (GOLD analysis project Ga0302312, IMG submission 200529) | Peat permafrost microbial communities from Stordalen Mire near Abisko, Sweden - III_Palsa_N2_1 | ecosystem: Environmental > Terrestrial > Soil > Palsa > Peat permafrost | place: Sweden... | reverse complement strand
GTAACCGCTCTGATCCAGCGTACCGTTCGCAAAGATCGGATCGTACGGAGGCGTGCGGTTGAAGATGTTGTCGACGCCGCCGTAGAGCGTCCAGTGCTTGAAGCCCGTGTACTGCACCATCAGGTTGAACTGGCTATACGAACCCACCTTGCCTGGCGCGGGAGCCGGCAAGAGATTCTGCGCGTACGGGCCCGTAAACTCCCACGTCAACTGTGCGTCCCACTTCTGGTAATTCCAGTCGATCGAGGTGTTGCCCTTCCAGCGCGGGAAGCTGCCACCGAACGGTTGCGTGATGGTGTAGTTGTTGCCTGCACCGTTGATCGGCGCCTGACCCGGGGTGCCGAGCTTGAAGCTGTTCACGTAAGCCCAGTCCGCCGCGAGGGTGAACGTACCGACCTTCGTCGGCAGCGCCTGACGCAGCGTGCCTTCGAAGCCATTCGTGTCGAGGTAGCCCAGGTTCTGGTAGGGGATGACCTCGTAAAGGAGGTTGCCATTGGCGTCGTTGACAACCTGCGAAGGCGCGCCCTGGCCGATCACGTTGTCGACGCGAATCTTGTACCAGTCGAGGCCAACGTCGGTCGTACGCGTTGGCGACAGTTCGAAGCCGATGTTGAGATTCTTCGTATGCTCGGGAGCCAGATTCGGGTTGCCCTCTGTAATCGAGGTGTAGTTCTGCCCGGTCGCCTGATTCACCTGAAGACCCAGCGTTTGCGACGCGCTGTTCTCAACGAAGGTCGGTGCACGGAAGCCGCGGCTATACGACGTATACATCGTCAGTGCCTGCACCGGCTGATAACGCAAGGCAAAGCGTGGCGAGAACGCGCCGCCGACATCGCTGTAGTGGTCGTAACGTCCCGACTGGCTGAACGTCAGGTTCTTCACGATCGGAATGTCGATCTGGTAGTACACGGCCGCCACGTTACGCTGGCCATCCACCGTCTGGAGGTCCGGACTGGTGACGATGCCCTGCTCGTACTCGTAACCCGGCGTGAGGGTTTCGCTCTGGTGCGTAAACTGCGCACCGAAACCCACACCCACGTCACCCGCGGGCAAATGGAACAGGTTCGGCGTCGAAATCGTCGCATCAACCGTATCGAGCTTCGAGATACCGAGGTTGTTCGCGTTCTGGAACAGACCGTTCAGTCCGTTCGGCGTTGACGCCGGATTCCCAAAGTTGAACACGCCGTTCTGGTAAATGTTGGCCAGCGCGCTCGCGTTCAACTGGTTGCTGTACGTGTTCGACACCGTGCTTTGCGAATGGCTGATCGACGTCGCCCAGTCCCAGTCGCCGTACGGCAGGCTGAACGAACCCTTGATGCCTGTCGACGCGCGGTAATAGTTGGCATCCGTTGTTTCCGCTACCGCCCTCGGGAAAGCATACGTAAGCGGCGTGTCCACTCCAAACGGGTTGTAGGGGTTGCTCGCCGGCACCGTGAAGTTGAACGGCGTGAGCAACTTCGTCGTCGGATTCCAGATCAGCGTTGGGGCCTGCGGATTGCCGACAACCGGCACACCATCGTTCTGAGTGGTCGTGTTGTAGCTTTCCAGCAAGTCCGCGTACGCCGTCGTGGTGTCGTTGATCTTGAAGTCAGCGTGAATCTTGGCGTTGTAACGCTCCATCATCGGCGCGATGGACGTGTCGTTCGCAGTGTTGAAACTGCAGACCGTACCTGCCGATCCCGCGGTCAGCGAGTTGGTGGATGCCGGATGCGTCGTGCCGCCGCCGAGACATCCGCCCGCAGCCTGCGCGCTGCCGTCGGGCAGAGTCCAGTATGACGGCGCGAGCAACGAAAAGCCGCCCGGCTGACCGGTGAAGTCCTGGTTGCGCGTCGAGTCACGGTCGGCCAGCGTGGAGCCGTTGTCCTTGTAGGCGCTCGCCGCTACGGTGACGTTGAAGCGGTCCGAATTCAGATCGCCGAAGCCGGCTAGCACGCCAAACTTGTACGTACCATTGCCCGCGCTGTTGCTCACTGAGGTGCCCAGGCTGCCGTCCAGTTGCAGGCCCTGAAAGTCGTGCTTCGTAATGATGTTGACCACGCCGGCGACGGCATCCGAACCGTATTGGGAAACGGCACCGGTCTTCACGATTTCGATCCGGTCGATGTCGTTCAGCGGGAGCGAGTTCAGGTCGAAGAAAGAATCGACGCTGTTCGAAAAGAATGCAAACGGCGCGACACGCTGGCCGTCGAGCAGGACGAGGGTGTATTTTTCGCTGAGACCGCGCAGGGCAATACCGGCAGCGCCCGCAGCGAAATTCGAGGTCTGGCCTTCGCTCCAGCTATCGGCCGAGTTCGCCGATGTTTGTCGCAGGAAGTCGGAGACGGTCGTCGCGCCGCTGTCTTGGATGTCTTTCTGGGTAACCGTCTGGACCTGGTTGAAACCGACCTTGTCCGAACTGCGGATCAGCGAGCCGGTCACCTGGAAAGTTTGCAGTTGCTTCACCTGGCCGCTACCTGTGCCGGTGGCGCCTGATGTGCTGCTGGGTGCCGGCGCTGGCGTTGGTGTCGTGCCCGGCGTGGCAGGCGTTGCACCGTTTTGTGCCGTTGTTATAGGTGTTGCGGGTGTTGCCCCCGTTGCAGGCGGCTGGCTTTGCGCAAACGCCGGAACGGCGATCGCGGCTGAGAATGCCAGCTCAGCCCAGATTATTCTTCTAATGGCGATTGCTAATGCCCTTTGTTTCATCATTCCCCTCACACTTGTCAGTAAGGCCAGACGCTGTTGTGCGAAGAGAGGCCTTTTGGACCTCTCCACCCTCTGCACGGCAAAGATTCGCCGTATTCCGTCACAAGCCACCCCACGTGCGTCATCACGCACCACGACTTGCCACGCACGAGGCACGGCCAAATCGGCGGGGGAGGCTACTTTATATTTAGTAGTACTAATGTTCTATTGTCGGATTGCGCAGCGTTTTTTCTTGCCAGGCGGGCGTCGGTCAGCTCCTCTGATTTCGTGCTGCCGACACTCTAATCTATAAATCAAGCACACATTAACCTTATGCATTCCTTACTAAATGCTTTACATGATGGCTGGTTAATGCGTTTCACATCTCACTTGCTGAGAACTTGAAGCGGGCCCGTTGCTTGCATTCGCAACGTGTTGCCGAAGCCATTTTTACCGGTCGGCGAGGTGTGTTGACACATGTCTTACGAACGGTTGCAAAACACTACCAAGACACAATCGCCTAGTCAAAATTAGTTTGATACAAATAAATCTTGTTGTTTTCTCGCCGATTTGCTCGCTGCGCCGATCTGCATGGCCGCCCGGACTGTGTAGAGGGCTTCGTCTAATCCTGGCCGATTTGCCGGCAGACGCCAGATGAATGCCTTTAGCGGGTCAGGGGCGCTTACGCCTGAACCGCGACTTAGCCGTTCTGAAGCTCCGTCGAGCGTGCGGCGCACGCCAACGCCTGAGCAGCGCTCGATCACTCGATCTGAGAAATTACGGTTTGTAATTGTGCGGGCCGTTTTAGCCCGCTGTCTGCGTATGCCTGTGGCCGGTCGTTCCACAAGCTGGCTTTTTTACATCGCCTCGAGCACATCGATCCCGAGCAGCCCGAGGCCCGTGCGCAGTGTGTCGGCAGTCAAACGGCATAACTGCAGACGGCTGGTTCGTGTCTCGCCGGTTGCGCTGAGCACCGGGCACGCTTCGTAAAAGCGCATCAGGACTGCAGCCAGGTCGTACAGGTAGGCGCACAGATAATTCGGCAACGCGTCTTGCGCCACGGCCAGTACGGCGTCGGAAAAGCGCGCCAGTTGCAGGGCAAGTTGCCGCTCGGCTGGTTCCACGAGATGCACGGTGGCGTCGACGTCCCATGCATCCGCGCGGCGCAACACGCTCTGTATGCGCGTGTAGGCATATTGGAGGTACGGCGCGGTATTGCCCTCGAAGGACAGCATGCTGGCCCAATCGAAAACGTAATCCGTGCTGCGGTTCCTGGCCAGGTCGAAGTACTTGATGGCGCCAATGCCGACGACCTGCGCAATCGCGCGCCGGTCGGCTTCCGGCAATTCGGGACTTTTTTCGCTGACCAGATTGAAGGCCCGTTGCGTAGCTTCCGCCAGCAGTTCCGCGAGTTTGACCGTGTCGCCGCTGCGCGTTTTGAACGGCTTGCCGTCGTCGCCGAGTACCACGCCGAATCCGACGTGCTCCAGTTGGACTTCGGGCGGTACGTAACCGGCCCGGCGCGCCACGGAAAACACCTGCTGGAAATGCAGTTTCTGCCGGGCATCGACCACGTAGAGCGCCCGGTCCGCTTTTAGCGTGCCGACGCGATAGCGGGTCGCGGCGAGATCGGTCGTGGAGTAGAGGTAGCCGCCGTCCTGTTTTTGCACGATATAGGCCGCGGGCTCGCCGTCCTTGCCGCTGAATTCGCTGAGAAAGACCACCTGAGCGCCGTCGCTCGTGACGGCGAGACCCTTTGTCTGGAGGTCGGCGACGACTACCGGCAGGTCGTCGTTATAGGCACTTTCGCCGTGCACATCGGCGCGTGTCAGGCCCACGTTCAACTGACGATAAATCTCTTCGCAATGATTCATCGACACGTCGAGAAAGCGCTTCCATAGTTCAAGCACGCGCGGATCGCCGCCTTGCAGTTTGACCACGTAGTCGCGTGCCTGATTTGCGAATGCCGGATCTTCGTCGAAGCGCTTCTTCGCATTCCGATAGAACACTTCGAGATCGGCAAGGGCGACGTTCGAAGCGTCGTTCGCGCCGGCTTCATCCATGGATGCCGTCAGCATGCCGAACTGCGTGCCCCAATCGCCGACGTGATTCTGCGCGACTACCTTGTGGCCAACGAAACGTAAAACCCGCGCCAACGCGTCGCCAATCACGGTTGAGCGCAGATGGCCCACGTGCATTTCCTTGGCGAGATTCGGCGACGAGTAGTCGATCACGACACATTGCACAGCGTCCCCGGCCACGCGCGGCACCGCGAGACCACCGTCGTCGTTTAGCGCTTGCGTCACCCAGCGCGCCAGATAGTCCGGCGCGACCGTCATGTTGATAAAGCCGGGTCCCGCAATCTCGACATGGCTGACAATGCCTTCGACATCAAGGTGTTCCACTACCGCCTGGGCCAACTGGCGCGGATTGAGTTTGCGCGATTTCGCTGCCGCCATGATCCCGTTCGCCTGATAGTCCCCATGCTCGGGACGGCCGGCAGGCTGGACGTTGGCGCTGGCATCCGCGCAGCCTGCTGCCGCGAGGGCATCCTTTACGCGCGCGTTGAGAAGTTGGAGCAGGGTTTGATTCGGCATCGATCTGGGCGTTGAAGGTTTTTAGCGGACGCGACTGGCAGGGCTGACGTAGCCCCGGAAGGGGAGGTCGGGCAGAAACGCGGTCGCTGGAGCTTTAGTTTTGCTTCCGGTGGACAAGGCGGCCCGGGTTGCCAGACGCCTTGTCCTTCCAGCGATTCTACATGGCCCCGGCGAGCGCCTGGGCGGGGAGCGCCTTGGGCGCTGCAGATTTCCGTTAGAGCCTGAACCGCGATACCGCGAGTTGCAATGCCTTCGCCTGTTCGTCGAGCGACAGCGCCGCGGCCGTCGTCTGCTCCACGAGTGCCGCATTCTGCTGCGTGACTTCGTCCATTTGTGCGACTGCCCGGTTCACCTGTTCGATGCCGTCGCTCTGCTCGCCGGATGCTGCGGCGACTTCGGTCATGATCTCGCTGACCCGCCGGATTGATTCCACGATCTGCGCCATCGTCGCGCCTGCGGTCTGGACCAGACCTGTACCATCGCCGACTCGCGTCGCCGCAGTCTGGATCAATCCCTTGATCTCCTTGGCGGACGCAGCCGAACGTTGCGCCAAGGTGCGCACTTCGCCCGCGACCACGGCAAAGCCCCGGCCCTCTTCTCCGGCGCGCGCGGCTTCGACTGCGGCGTTCAAGGCAAGGATGTTGGTCTGGAAGGCAATGCCTTCGATGGCGCCGATGATCGCCGACATCTTTTCCGACTGTTCGTTGATATCGGCCATCGTGCCCACTACGCGGTCCATCACTCCGCCGCCGTTTGCGGCAATCTCGGAGGCCTCTTTCGCGAGCTGGCTCGCATGGCTTGCGTTGGCGTTGTTCTGCCGCACGGTTGCCGTGAGTTGCTCCATGCTGGCGGCGGTCTGCTGGAGTGCCGCGGCTTGCGACTCGGTGCGCCGCGACAGGTCCGCGTTGCCGGCTGCGATTTCCTGGGTGGCGGTCGCCATGGTCGCGCTGCCGTCACGCACCGACGAGACGGTGCCTGACAGGCCGTCGCGCATCGCCGAGAGTGCGCTAATCAGTTTGCCCATTTCATCGAGTCCGCCCGCTTCAATCGGATCGGTAAGGTCCCCCTTCGAGATTGCCGAACAGGCGCGCAATGCGTTGGCGAGCGGTCGCGAAATCGCCTTTTGCAAGCCCATCGCGCACAGTGCGGCGATCGCGATGCCCAGCAGCATCAGCGCGGCCGACACCATGCTCATGGTTTTGAGCGTCTGCTGAAAGCCGTCGTAGTTATCGGCGCCGCGTTTGAGCAGGTAAGCGTTCAACTGATCGGTGCTTTTGGTCAGCGCGAGCGAGAGGACCGGCATCGTCGTCATCACGATCGTGTCGGCCGTCTTCGAATCGCCATGCTGCAGAGCCTGCAACGCCGGTTCGATCGCTTCGTTGAGCAGCTTGTCGAAATTACCCGAGACGACATTGGCGAGGCGTTGCTCGTCGGCATCGTGCGGCTGGGCAAGGTAGCGGGCGAGCGCCTGCTTCGAGGTGTTGAGATAGCCGTGCGTTTTGCCGATCAGCGTCGGCAGGTCGGGCGATTCGGGGTGCAGGATCGCACGGTCCATGGTCACGCGGGCAATGGCGAGGCTGTATTTGCTGTCCCCCATCGCCACCGCGGAGGCGAGTTGCACCGAGTAGGTCTCACGCAAGGCGGTCTGGCCGGATCCGGTGCTGAACTGGCCCACCAGGCCGAGGAGCAGCAAAAGCACCACAAGGCATCCCACCGTCGCCCAGATACGGAGTTTGATCGAGAGTCGGGAAAACATGACGGGGAGGGGGCTCCAGCAGATTTGACGTCCGGATAAGGACTCCGGTCTTATTGTCGTTATCGGCCGCTGGATGCAAAAACTTTATAGGTGGCAGGGTGAAAGAGCCTTGAGGTTAGTACGGTGCTGGGTACGCGCGCGCCTTGCGAAATCTTTCTATGTATCAACGAGTATCGCAGTCATGGTCAGCGCGTTGCGCTGCCCTTGATCCTCGAAGCAGTTATTGAAGATCACGTGGGTCTTTGCAGCACGCGTTGAAATCGCCCGAATCGAAGCGGCCAACTCGCCGAGCTCGGCCTCGTTGTAGTCGTAGTTGAAACGGTCCGATGCCGACGCGCCGGCGCCGGGGCTCCAGCTCTCCGTGTTGCGGCCATGCATACGCACCATCGCGAGTTGCGGATTCGTGACTTCCCACACGGTATGCACGCGGTTTGTCACATCCGGGGGCGCATCGACGATCACGTGCACCAGGGCACGCTCGCGCAGAAACGCGAGCGTGTTGGGCGCGTGGCTTTCGTCCAGCCACGACTGGTTGCGAAACTCGACCGCCATCGTATAACCGGCCATGCGTGACGCGCATTCGTCGACGTGGGCGATGTCCTGTGGCGCGCTCGTGATCCACGGCGCGAACTGGAACAGTACCGCGCCGAGCCGTTGTGTTTGCCGTAACGGTTCGAGCGCTTCGAGATAGCGCCGCCACAACTCGTCACGAATCTCAGGCGGTAAATCGCGGTAGTAGAGATTTTTCTTGCGCGTACTTGAGGCGGCCCCGCTCAAGGCCATTGCGATGTCCTTCGGCAGCACGTCGGGCGAGGTCTGATGCCCCGTGAAGATACGGAACGCCTTGAAGTTGAAGGTGAAACCGTCGGGTGTGCGCTGGGACCATAGCTGCGAATTGGACGCCGACGGCATCCCGTAATACGCGGAGTCGACTTCAACGAGAGGAAACTGGCTCGCGTAGAAACGCAGCCGCGCTTCGGCCGTGCTGGAGCCGCGCGGATAGAAACGCTTGCAGGCGATCAGCGTTTTGTCGGTCCAGCCGGCGGTGCCGCATTGGATGTTCATGGTCGCCATACTGTCGCTTGGGTTTGCTTCGTTTGGATTTAGTTCGTCTCGCTTCGGTTCGTTTCGCCATGCAGTAGCGCGGGCGGCCTATGCTGCTGGTTCGATGTGTGGGGTGGACGCTGCCAGTTCTCGGCGCAGAGCTTCGATATCGACCGGTTTCGCGAGCAGGCGTGCGCTGGGTATCGCCTGGCCGATTTCAGCACTTTCGCCATAGCCCGACATCAGCAGAATCCGCAGGTCCGGTTGCGTGCTTCGCAGAGCTCGCGCAAGCGCGTCGCCAGACAGTCCCGGCAAGCTGATGTCGCTCAACAGGATATCGTAACGTCGCGTCGACGCAAGCTTGAGGGCTTCTTCCGCGCTGGCGACTGAAGTGTATTGTAGTCCGAACGATTCGAGCAGCTCACCCATCGCTTCGCGTGAAGGCAGATCGTCTTCGACCAGCAGCACATAGGGCGCCGCCACGGCGTGCGGCGTGTCTGTCGTGGTGTTCGCAAGCTTCGCGCGGTGCGCATTCAACACGCCGCGCACCTTGCCGGCAAGATCGTCGCGGCGGTACGGCTTGCTCAGCAGCGTCACACCGGCGTCGAGCTTGCCGTGGTGAAAGATTTCGTCGCGCGTATAGCCGGACGTGAAGAGTACCGGAATAGCCGATGACCGCAACGCAGCGCGCTGGGCCAGCTCGACACTCTTGACGGTGCCGGGCATCACCACGTCGGTAAAGAGCAGATCGATCTGCAGGTCGCTGTCGACAAATTCGAGCGCCGCGTCGCCGTCCGCGGCGGTCAACACCTTGTAGCCGAGTTGCATCAGCATTTCGACCGCGGTCAGGCGCACCTCGGCGTCGTCTTCGACCACGAGAATCGTCTCGCGTCCGCCCACCGGCGCCTCGGTCAGGTCCGCGACCTCGACGGTCTCGGCTTCGCGGCAGCGAGGGAAAAAGAGCTGCACCGTGGTGCCTTTGCCGACCACGCTGTCGATCACCGTGTGGCCGCCGCTTTGCTTGACGAAGCCGAACACCATGCTGAGACCCAGGCCGGTGCCATGCCCATTGGGCTTGGTTGTGAAAAACGGTTCGACCGCGCGCGCGAGCACCTCGGCTGGCATGCCGATACCGGTGTCGGCGATTGAAAATACCAGGTACTCCCCAGCAGACAGATCGACGTAGCCTGGATTGTCGCGCTCGGCGACGACGAGATTCTCGGCGCGGATCGTGAGCGTGCCTTCGCCGTGCATGGCATCGCGGCCGTTTATCGACAGATTCAGCAGGGCGTTTTCAAGCTGGTTGCGATCGGCCAGCACATTCCACAGATCGGGGCCGAGGATGGTGTCGACCCGGATCGTTTCGCCGAGCGCGCGGTGCAGCATCTCGCTCATGCCGTCGAGCAGCCGCCGCGGGTTCAACACCGCAGGGGAGAGTGGCTGACGGCGCGCGAAGGCGAGCAGGTGAGCCGCCAGTTGTGCGCCGCGTTTTACGGCCTGGGTGGCGGCGGCGATGCGGCGCTGGGTGGCCGGATGCTCGCCGGCGTCGGCAGCCAGCATCTGCAGGTTGCCGTTGATCACCTGCAGCACGTTGTTGAAGTCGTGCGCGACGCCGCCCGTGAGGCTGCCGATCGCCTCCATCTTCTGCGCCTGGCGCAGTTGCGCTTCGGCCAGCGTTCGCGCCGCGACGGCGTCGGTGACACGTTGCTCGAGCGTTTCGGTGAGCAGGCGCAGTGCAGTTTCGGCGTGCTGCCGCGAGCGTTCGGTGAGCACGCGCCCAGTCGTTTCCACGACCACGGCAATCACGCCCGCCGGCGCACTGCTGTCGTCGGCCACCGGGCTGTAGTACAGATCCATCCACACATCTTCGGGCTTGCCATTGCGTAGCAGCACGAGTTCCTTGTCTACGTACGACAGCGTGCCACCCGCGAGGCAGGTGTCCACCACATTGCGGTTGAACGACGCCACTTCCGGCCAGCCCAGCTCGACCGGGCAGCCGAGCAGGTACGGATGACGACCGCCCGCGAACACCGCGTAGGCATCGTTGTAGACCATGTAGCCCTGCTTGCCCCATAGCATCACGATCGGCAACGGCGAGCCAAGTACAAATTGCACAGCGGCGACCAGACTTTGCTGCCACTGGTCGATGGGCCCCAGTTCGGTTGCCGTCCAGTCGAATGCGCGGATTCGTTCGGCCATTTCCCCTTTCCAGCCGGGGCAGCCATGGTCGTCTGCCGTGAATGGCATGGTTCTGCTCCATGTTGTCACATCGATGCGTGCGTTCACGCCGGCAGGTGTCGCGTTGCGGGTTCGGCGGGCCGGATCGGGGCACCCGCTAGGCGAGTACATCCAAGATGCGGGTAGCAATCCGCGTTCCCGCAATGTCCCCGAACGGCTCCGTGAAACGGCGGCCCTGGCAGAGGCGCGTTTCGGGTTGTTCGCCCGGTCGCGCTGTGGCATGGTGGGCAACTGATAAATCGATCGATAGCCTCTGGACGACCCCACAATGCCAAAGAAAAACGCCGCGCGCGCCGGTCTTCCCAAGCCCGATGCCCGAATGGAACTGCTGGTCGCCCGCCGCAACGCCAGGATGGCGCGCTCGGCCGATGCTTACGTGCGGGGCAACACCACCAAGTTTTACGAATGGCTCGACGGCATGGAAAGTGACGCTTTGCCTCAAGGCCCCGCAGTGTGGATCTGCGGCGATTGTCATGCCGGCAATATCGGGCCGGTGGCAAATGCGCAAGGCCGCGTGGAAATCCAGATCCGCGATCTGGATCAGACGGTGATCGGCAACCCGGCACACGATCTGATCCGCCTCGGCCTGTCGCTCGCCACGGCCGCACGCGGTTCGGATCTATCCGGCGTCACCACCGTGCGCATGATGGAAGCGCTCGCGGACGGCTACGAACGCGCGTTCGACGACGCCTCGGATCACACGGACATCCAGGCCGAAAAACCCGAGGCGGTGCGGGTCGTCATGAAGGAAGCGCTACGGCGCTCGTGGCAGCACCTCGCCGAGGAGCGCATCGAAGATGTCGAGCCGGAGATTCCGCTCGGCAAGCGTTTCTGGCCGCTGTCGAAAAGCGAGCGTAGCGAGATTGCGGCGCTGTTCGAAAAGCGCACGCTTGCGCGTCTTGCCACAGAGTTGCGTTCGGAGGACGAAGCGGCGAAGGTCACCGTCCTCGACGCGGCCTATTGGGTCAAAGGTTGCAGTTCGCTAGGGCGCTTGCGCTATGCGGTGCTGCTCGATGTCGACGGTGCCTCGATCGACGGTGACGATCTTTGCCTGATCGACATCAAGGAGGCGGCGCAAGCGGCGGCGCCGCGCTACGCAGGCGCGCGCATGCCACGCGACAATGCACAGCGCGTCGTGGAGGGAGCACGTCATCTCGCGCCGTTTCTTGGCGACCGGATGCGTGCGGCGCGTCTCGCCGAGCGCGCGGTGGTGATTCGTGAACTGTTGCCGCAAGACATGAAGCTTACGATTGAACAACTGACGCGCGATGAAGCGATGAAGGCGGCGCGCTTTCTTGCACTTGTTGTCGGCAAGGCCCATGCGAGCCAGATGGACGACACGGAGCGCAAGGCGTGGCTGGGCGAGCTACGGCGCAGTCGCAGCAAAACGATCGATGCGCCGCCGTGGCTCTGGAGGAGTATCGTGGAACTGGTGAGCGGTCATGAAGCCGGCTACCTCGAACATTGCCGGCGTTACTCGCTCGATCTCGGTGCGTGATAAAGTGCGGCCAGCCTGCTGCCGGCAGGCACTGCGACGCGCGATGGGACGCTGATTGAGCATGAGCATGGATATCGATTTCGAATGCACGATGTGCGGCAAGTGCTGTCACGATCTGCGTTTGCCGTTGACGGTTGCAGAAGCGCTCGCGTGGCTGGGGCGCGGTAACGAGGTGCAGATTCTCTGCGAGGCTTTGCCTTGGCCCGAGGAGCCCGCCGCGGACAATCTGCAGGCGGCTCATAAGCGGCGCCGTTCGTTTGCGGCGATGAGCGGCAGTTTGCCCACGCGGATCGTGGTGATCCTGACGGGCGCGTTTGCTGGGCCGTGTCCGAACCTGCAGGCCGATATGCGCTGCGGCATCTATGAAGAGCGGCCTTTGGTCTGCCGTATTTATCCGGCCGAAATCAATCCGTTTATCCAGTTGGAGCCTGCGGCCAAGGGGTGCCCGCCGGAGGCGTGGACGCCCGGGCTTGCGCCGCTGATGCGCGGAGGGCAACTGGTCGATGCGACGACAGTTGAACTGATTCAGAAGTCGCGTGCGGCTGATGCTCAGGATGCGGTGGCGAAGCAACGGTTGTGTGCGCTGCTTGGTGTCGATGTGGCGGCGTTGGCTAATGAAGGGTTTGTCGTGCATACGCCGAAGCGTGAGGCGTTGATTGCGGCGCTTGAGCGGGTTGGGGCGGAGTTGGGTGGGTTGCGCGTGGCGGAGGGCGTGGAGGGGGGCGTTGCTGGATCCGAGTCTGACGCTTTACCGAGCTGGCGTTTTGTGTCGAATCGCCACGCAACAGTTGACACGCTTGAGTCGGTGGGGGCGCTCAGTGCCTGGGTCGATGCCGATCGTCCGGAGGCTTTCGAATATCTCGGGTTTTTTCCGGCCGCCGCCGCTTAGCGAGCATTCTGCCCGCGCGGAGGACGTGGAGCGTTAAGTGTTCTGCGTCAGGTACTTGCGGCGCGTTCAGCCATGTTGTCCACAGCCTTGCGAACAGTTTCTGTGGACAAGTTTTTCTGAAGATATAGCAGTCGTGCAGGCATCCGGTCTGTTTGGGTTTGGCGACTTGTTTTTGGGCAAAGGGACTCTGGTGGACCGGTATTCTGTCTGTGTTGCCAGAACGGAACCGGGTACGCCAGCGACAATTGCAACCCTTCAGTGCGCTACCTCTTCCTGGCAAAGCTCCAGAAGAGAAATACAACAAGAAGAACCGCGCGTCCGATGTGACGGCGCGTGTCGGTCATGCTTATGGTCGTCCTCCGCTTTTTCTTCCAGGCTGAAGGGGCGTTTTGAGCTTTAGTCCCGCTCGTTTCATCTTCTAGCTTTCCTCCTTTTGCGCCTCGCCTCTGACGGCGTTTCGCTTCTGCGATTCACGTAGGCGACGTCTTGCTCCGGAACTGCCTGACAGGCAAATAAGTAGTTTCCCAAGCGTTGTAGAAGCACTTGCAAACCATTCTTTGCGCTATCGCAAGTTGTCCGTGATTCCAGTAATTGTAAGATACATAGGATTGCAAATTTAATTAAAAATGTTACGCCTTCAAAACGAAAAACCAACAATTGAAGGAGAAACATGAAAGCATGGAAACTCCGTGACAGCCTGCGGTTGGCTTTCTGCCTGTCTGCAGCGTCTTGTCTGATGACGATTGGCACCGGATCCGACGCAGCAGACTACACGCAATGCATGCAGGTCTATCAACAATCTCTCGGCATACCTCGAACCCCGAGCTGTGCGATTCAGGTGGCGGGCACGTCACCTATGTCCAGGGGGCCGGGCGATTCGTACGGCAGTATGAATTACTACAACTGTCCCAATGCTTCGGACTGGATCCGGGACTACTGCGCTGGCGCTCCGGTCCCGCCGTCGCCAGAAGATACATGCCCGGTAGCTGACCCGGTATTACCAGCCGAGGGCATCGTCACACTCGCCGAAGCCGATTTTGCGAGCGGCGACACGCTCCCGCTCACCTTTCGACGCACTTACCTGTCCAGGCTCTATGACACCACGCAGACGGCGA
>Ga0302312_10001540_pt1 | contig 13837 bp, 11 predicted proteins | sample III_Palsa_N2_1_FD_200529 | JGI IMG/M metagenome (GOLD analysis project Ga0302312, IMG submission 200529) | Peat permafrost microbial communities from Stordalen Mire near Abisko, Sweden - III_Palsa_N2_1 | ecosystem: Environmental > Terrestrial > Soil > Palsa > Peat permafrost | place: Sweden... | reverse complement strand
GCAGCCTGGCCGCCTGCCCCAACCCACCTTCCGCATGAAACCCGGAAGCAAACGGAAGAACCACCAGCATCAAGAACACAACCATCCAAACCAGCGACCGCGCCGACGCCCCAACCCCCGGCAACAACCTCAGGCACAAAGCAACGCAGGCCGCAATCACCGCGCCCTTCCAAACCGCAGACACCAGTGAACCCGCCGCCACCGTAGTCAAAGTAGCCAGATGAAAAAGCATAGGCGACAGGGTCTGCATCACTATCGCGCCTCCTTGCGGCGTTCGATTCTGATCTCCGGCTTATCATCCGAAGCCTCATTGATCGCCTGCCGAATCCGCTTCAACTCGCCCGGCGTAATCTCATCGTCCCCCAGCAGCGACAACAATAACCTCTCCCGCGAGTTCCCAAAGAACCGCTGCAGCACATGCTTCACCTCCGACCGGCTGGCCTCGCGTTGCGCCACCAGCGGGCTATAAAGAAATGCTCGCCCCTCCTGCCGGTGCGTCACATACCCCTTCTTCTCCAAAACCCGGATCGTCGTCAAAACCGACGTATAAGCCAGCGGCGCAGCATCCGCAATCGCAGCCACCACCTCAGACACCGCACACTCCCCGCGCTCCCACAGCACCCTCATCAGCCTCAGTTCGGCTTCGGTCAACGTAATAGATCGCTTCGGAGGCATCGGCCAGGTTCCCTCACCCAATCAGACGAGGGACTAATGAATTAGTTAGCAAACCCTCCACGGTCACCGTTACGGCAAAAATTTCACCGTAAAAACCACTCCCCAGGACCGTAATTTTTACGTCAAAATCCGTCCGCCTCACCGTCAAAAAGCGCCCAAAACCCTCGTCATTCCTGCCGATTTCCAATTGTTCCACGTGGAACAATTTGGAAACTCCACCGTCCACCCGCCAAAACCGCACTTTCCCACCCCAAACCCACACCCCAAACCCAAAAACCTTCCCCCCGCCACTCCCAAAAAACACCGTCCACACGGTCCGTACGGTGAAATCAACTCTTCCCACGCCCCTTAACCTTTTGATCCGGCGGCGGAGCGGTAGATTTGCGAAGGATCAGCTCAGTAGAAACAGTGTGCCGCGTATTTTTCCCCTTCTTTCGGCTCCCTTTCCCCTCCTTAGGCGCATTCGTAGCCGCATAAAGTGCAAAGAACGCATGCGAAGCAATCTCCGCCCGTGACAACCGAACAGTAGTCAAAGCAGGATTGAAAGCCGCACTGATCTCAATATCGTCAAACCCCACAATAGAGATATCCTTCGGAACCGTAAGACCCGCCTCGTAAATCGCCGTAATCGCCCCAATAGCCGTCAAATCATTGGAAGCAAGCACAGCCGTAGGCCGTTCCTTCTGCTGCAAAAGCTCCCGCATGGCAGCATACCCCCCATCCACCCGGTGATTCCCCGATGCCAACCGGTCCTTCCCCAGCTTGATCCCCTTCTCCTTCAGCGCCGCAAGAAAAATACTCTGCCGCAACGCCGCTGAACGCAGATTCTGAGGACCACCAATAAACGCAATCTGCTTATGCCCCAACGAAACAATATGATCGATCGCCTGCTCCATCCCGGCCTTATAGTCGACCACAATATTCGTCAGATTCTTGTAATCAAACGTCTCATTCAGCAGCGCCATCGGAATCCCACGATCAGCCACCATCTGAAGAGAGTTCGCACTCATCTCCGACGTCATAATCGCAATTCCTTCAACCTTCTGCTCGATTAACCCCCGAATGCACTGCTCCATCCTCGCCGGACTGTAGTTCGTATTAGCAATCACCGTGCGATACAGATGCTGCTCCGCAAGCTCATTGAACGTATAAATCAGGTCTGGGAAAAACGGATTCGTCACATCGGAGATCACAATCCCGAACAGATGACTGCGCCCCTTGCTCAAGTTCCGCGCACTCAGATTTGGGACGTAACTCATTGCATCGATAGCTTTTCGGACGCGATCGGCCGTCTCCGGCTTCACCACGTCGATACCGCTCATCACGCGTGAAACCGTGGCAGTCGAAACCCTGGCCCTCTTGGCAACATCCCTTATATTCATCCGTTTCCTACCCTTTTCATCGACAAAACAGCAAACACCCTGAATAAGTCGGCCCTAAATTTGCCGATGATATCGCCGACAACTGATTGAAGACATTGCGAATCAGCATAGATCAAGAGACAACACCCTGTCCTCAATTGTTCCACGTGGAACATTGGAATGGCAGAAGCATCAATCTCGTTGAAGAGGCAAGGTTAGCGGTCTTCCCCGATCGCCCAACCATAATAAGGATTGTCTCGATGGTGTTTCAGCGCGGAGACAATATTCGTATTCCAGCTCTCCTGATCGCCCAAATACGCCGCAAGCCCCGCATTATAGAAATCCACCAGGCTCTCCCGTTCCTCTGTCACAGTCCCCCGAAAAACCTCATCCGCACCAACCAAAGGGGTCTCCGTACGAAGAGCCAGCATCGCCGGCAATGTCCGGGTTATCTCGTTGGTCCGCACCAGCGCAGCATATTCAATCCGCGGACGGTCGTCCGTCACCGGCAGCGCGTCCGCAGCATAGCGCTCCAGTTCCCCCCTATCGGTAACCCAGGTAGCCATCAGCGCCGCCGGGGAGTCAATACCCACCTCACCGAGGGCCTGCGCAACCGTCGGTTGATTAAATCGCTCGCTGATCTGGTTGATGTCCAGATCAATCGGCGCAAACGAGCCGATCAAAAGCATCTCGTGCAGTTCGGTCGTCCACAGAGTCGCATACGGAAAGCTGTCCAGAAAGCTCCGAACCAGCGAACGCGTATCCTCATCATTCTGCGTCGCAATCGGCAGCCATTGGGCAAACAAGCCATTCGGTTGCAGCCTTTTACCCGCAAGTGAATAAAAATCACTGGAATACAGATTAGAAACCCCCGCCGCCGAAGGAGGAGGCGGCTCCAGCGTGATGAGGTCATACCGTTCAGAGTTCCTCAGCAACTCCTGCCGCCCATCCCGCATTCGTATCTGAAGATCAGGACTTGAAGCCGCGTCATAATTCCCCCGAAACAGCGGTCCCGCGCGAACCACCGCAGGCAACAACTCCGCGCACACCCTCTGCGTCAGGCCGGGATATTGCAGCGTAGCTCCGGCAGTTATCCCCGTGCCAAAGCCAATGACCAAAGCCGAATGCGGCTCCCCCTTATGAAGTATCAGAGGTAAAAGTGCTTGCAGGCGCATATACCGCAGTGAAGGGATAGCATCACCAGAGTTTGACACTCCCTGTATATAAAGCCTACGGAAAACCTCCGGCCCCATGTGCTGCTGGATAACAGCCACCGTACCGCCCTTGCTCTCCTCATAAAACACCACGTTTCCCCCACCACGCGTAGTGACCAGAAGCCGTGCAAGACGATCTTTGGGCGTCATAATGCCGCCAACCAATACCGCGATTCCCAGCCCAACCACGACCCAACGCATCCGCTGGTACGCTTTCGAACCGCGAAATACAGCGAAAACTCCTATTGCGGAGGCAGTAATTGCCAAAGCCCCAAGTGTTCGTACAAGACCCAGCTTCGGCACAAGTAGAAACCCAGTCAGCAGCGTCCCGGCAATTCCCCCCACTGTGTTGAGGGCAATAACAGATCCAACGTTCTGGCCAACTCCAATCTCCCCTTGTACTAGTTGCAGTGCAGCAGGAAAAGCAGCACCCAGAAGTATTGTAGGCAACAAAACAATCCCAGCCGCAGCAACAAAAAACCGGGCGCACATAGCCACAAACTGATTCCCTGTAACGCAATATGCAAAATGGCCAACCATCGCTTGCACCTGTAACTGCCATAGACCCAACCCGGCGATCTCTGCAAAGGCAACCACTCCTGCAGCGGCAATCAGAAACCCAAATATTCCCCAGGGATTACGGACATTGCGGGCAAAGCGGGCATAGACGGCACTACCCAAAACGAGCCCGGCCAGATAGGTGGCGAGGACAATGGCAAACGCAAAACTTCTCGTACTGAGAAACTGCGCAACAGCCTGCGACCAGACCACTTCATATCCGAGAGCAATGCCTCCGGCCAGCGCATACAGACCAAGCGCAATCTTTGCGTTCCACAAAACGTTTTGTGTCACAACGAGAGCAGCCGGTAATTTACCAGCCGATGGTTTGCGACTCAGAGAATATGCAGTGAGCGCAGCGATTAGGTTGAGCAACGCAGCAGCAACAGCCGTGCTGATTACTCCAAACCACGGCAGGAACGCAAAGGAACTCAAAAGGGCGCCGGCCACTCCACCTGCTGTATTGACCGAGTAAAGCGCGCCCCCTATCCCAGCGACTCGACCCTCTTCCGAGCGCCACGCACGAACAGCAACCGGAAGAGTCCCGCCCATTAAAACTGCGGGGATGCCAACCAAAACAAACGGAAGCATCCACGCCAGAACTCCAACATGATTCTCCATCGTCGCGAAGAGTGCGGCTGTATGTGCTAGCAGCAGAGTCGCACCGATTCCGAGCATCGCTATGCCACCCTCGAGGACGGCACACATGCGAAGAGGATCATTCAGACGGTCAGCCCAACGCCCAAGCGAATAGCCACCCAACGCAAGGCCTGCGAAAAAAGCGCTCACTGCAACTGCAATGGAATAGACTTCGACACCGACGACCAGCGAGAGCTCTTTGATCCATAAGACCTGATAAACGAGGGCTGCAGTGCCCGAACAAAAAAGCAATATGGTAAAGGCAAACGCATTTGGCAGTTCAGATACGACCGCCATCTTGCTATTGCGCTTCACAGTTCGATCGTTATTCGGGATAAGTGACCGGCTTCCCTTACCTGTACGCACTGGAGCCGTTTTCACGTTCGTCATGTTGCTCCTTAAAAAGAAACCGGGCCCATCATCGCGAATGAACCCAGTTGGTTTAGCGGATAGATATGTAATTCAGGATTTTCGATACTCGACGATAATCGCAATCAATCCTTGGCTGCTTCCGAGGCGGCCTGTTGACTTACCAGCATCTTCAGAATTCCGTCAGGATCAACGGTAAAACTGGCTGGGCGCTGACTTGGCGGATACTGTTTGAAAGTCTCCATGAACTCTTCGCTAAGAATAGTTCCCTGCACATTCAGGTAGACATTGTGAACCAGCCAGTCGTTGTATTGGTCGGAAGTAATATCCGCGCGCTCGTACGGATCCATGCGAAGGTTGAATATTTTGGGAAGCCGCAAGCAGGTGAAAGGTTCCGCCCAGATGTTGAGATTACCGGGTGCCCGTTGCTCACAGAAGACATATTTGAAATTGTCGTGTCGCATGGCCACCAGCTGTCCATCATCGTCAAAGTAGAAGAAGTCTCGCCGGGGCGATTTGGCATCCTTACCTTCCAGGTAGGGAAGGATGTCGTAACCATCGAGATGGACTTTATGAACGTAGCCACCTGGTTTTGGAGACCATCCTTTCAAAAGCCTATCTTTGATCGTGGTATCGCCCGCTGCTGCGAGCAGCGTTGGGAACCAGTCGAGACCTGAGACGATCTCGTTCGACCACGTGTCTGGCTTGATGTGACCAGGCCAACGAATCATTGCCGGTACCCGGAAAGCTCCTTCCCAATTTGAATCCTTCTCACTGCGGAACGGTGTCATCGCTGCATCCGGCCAGCTAAACATATTTGGGCCGTTGTCAGTGGTGTAGATGACGATCGTATCTTTGGCAATACCAAGATCGTCTAGCTGTTTGAGCAACTTACCTACATCCTGATCATGTTCATACATGCCATCCGCGTAATCATTGCCCGGCATACCGCTCTTGCCATGGAATTCCGGCCGGATATGGGTAAAGACGTGCATGCGAGTGAAATTCATCCAAACGAAAAACGGCGTTCCCGCCTTCACCTGCTTGTCGATGAAACCCATCGCCGCGTTCGACGTTTCATCGTCAATCGTTTCCATGCGCTTGATGTTCAACGGTCCTGTGTCTTCTATCTTGCCGTCCGCATAGGAATGAATAACACCACGCACGTTGTAGACCTTAAGAAAGGCAGGGTCATCTTTCGGCCAGTAAGGCATCTCCGGCTCTTGTTCCGCATTCAGGTGATAAAGATTGCCAAAGAACTCATCGAAGCCGTGGTTGGTGGGCAGATACTCGTCGCGATCGCCAAGATGATTCTTGCCAAACTGGCCGGTCGCATAACCCAGTGGCTTAAGCGCCTGTGCGATGGTGATGTCTCGCTTCTGAAGACCAACGGGAGCGCCGGGAGCACCGACTTTTGTCAAACCGGTACGTATCGGCGACTGCCCCGTGATAAATGAAGAGCGTCCAGCCGTACAGCTGTTCTCTGCATAGTAGTCGGTGAACGTCATTCCTTCTTCGCCAACACGATCAATGTTGGGCGTCATATACCCTACCAGTCCGTGTGTGTAGCGGCTGATATTTGCCTGACCAATATCATCACCAAAGATGACGAGAATGTTCGGCTTATGAGCCTGTCCCTGAGCGGGCGCCAACAAGCATCCTCCCGCAAGTAAAAAACAGCAGAACATCGCGAGACGAGGCGCTACCACATTGTTAAACCGTTGCCCGGGGGTTCGAAGTTCTAAGAACATGTTGGCTCCTTTTTTTGCACGTCACAAATATCACAGGAACAAAGTCCACGAGAAACTGGCAGGACTAACAGGTGTGAAGTAAAAAGGGAACTCTATTCTGAGCTGGGACAAACAGGTGGACTATGACGGCACGTGACTCAATACTGGATCTCCAAACTCTTATTGGAAAGACTGTGCTGGGTCAGGAAGCGATGCGTGGAACGGCCGAATTATGGCCGAGCGGCTACGGAAACACCGGGATGCTCAAACACCAAAGTTACGACAGAAAATACCCTTTCCCTCGCTGAATCCCTAAATTCTCTCCTTCGACCCTGTCGATTCTGACAGTTCCTTCGACCGCGCCAGAATCCTACCGTAAGAGCAGCCTCGGTGCCCCTTAACGCCGCAGTCCACAGATTGCATCGCAACGAAGAGGAGTATCCATAGCTACCGGCCGGGGGATTCGATGCGGAAGCAGCAAAGGTCTAAGACAGCTCACTCCAACAGCCGCAGACTGCATCCGTGGATGCTAATCACTGTGCTGATTTTGACAATAGCTGGCGTCACTCTTTGGAAGTTCTCTTCCACCTCACCAACCTCGGCCGCTGGCATTTCATCGCATCGCGTTGATCCGGTTGTAGCTGCTCCGGCAGAACCGCCAACGATGGGTACTACCCCGAAAGCGCTCTTTGCTCCAACCGTGCCCAATAAAACACCGCCTACTGGCAAGGCCCAGCCCGGCATGGTTTGGATACCCGGCGGAGAGTTCTCCATGGGTGCGCAGGATCCGCCTGACATGCAACATGATCATGTTGGCATGCAGGCCACCGAGGACTCCCGCCCCGTCCACCGCGTCTACGTGGATGGCTTCTGGATGGACAAGACCGATGTCACCAACGCCGAGTTCGCGAAGTTTGTTGCCGCGACCCATTACATTACCGAAGCAGAACGCACTCCGAAAGCGGAAGACTTCCCCGGAGCTCCACCCGAAAACCTCGTCGCCGGAGCCGTTGTCTTCTCCCCTCCCGATCAAGCCGTGCCACTCAACGACTATCTCCAGTGGTGGAACTACGTAAAGGGCGCAAATTGGCGCCACCCCAGCGGTCCGGATAGCGATATCAAGGGCAAAGAAAACTATCCGGTCGTCGACGTCTCCTATAACGATGCTCTCGCCTATGCAAAATGGGCGGGCAAGCGACTCCCCACCGAAGCAGAGTGGGAGTTTGCCGCACGTGGTGGCCTTAGCGGCAAACCTTTTGTTTGGGGCGATACCTTCCGTCCCGACGGCAAGTACATGGCGAATACCTTCCAGGGCCACTTCCCCAACAAAAACACCGACGAAGATGGATTCGCCGCAACGTCACCCGTAACAAAATTCCCAGCCAACGGCTATGGTCTCTACGATATGGCCGGTAACGTCTGGCAATGGACCTCTGACTGGTATCGTCCGGACTATTACAGGCAGCTAGCCGCATCCGGAAGTATCGTTCGCAATCCGGCAGGTCCCACCGATTCCTTTGATCCTGCGGAGCGAGGAGCTCCTAAGCGCGTCATGCGCGGTGGATCGTACCTATGCACCGATCAGTACTGCTCCCGTTACATGGTGGGGACACGCGGCAAAGGGGATGCCTCGACAGGCACGAACCATCTCGGCTTCCGCTGCGTAAAGCCAATCACCCGCACATAATCAGGAGAGACACCCATGAGTAAGTGGCTCCGCGTTCTACTCTATTCTTATCTATCTTTTTTGCTCGCAATCTTCGCCGTCAAACTGGCATCAGCCCAGTCTGATCCGCTTCCCTCCTGGAATGACACCGCAGCCAAACACAATATCGAGTCCTTCGTGGACCGCGTGACCAAAGAGGGTGGCAAAGACTTCGTTCCGCCCGCCGAACGAATCGCCACCTTCGATAATGACGGCACTCTTTGGGTCGAATCGCCGGTCTATACCCAGATTGCTTTTGCCTTCGACCGCGTAAAAGCGATGGCTCCGCAGCATCCAGAATGGAAGACGGTCCAGCCATTCAAAGGAATTCTGGAAGGCGATATGAAAGCAGTTGCCGCGACCGGCGAAAAAGGCATCGTGCAGATCACCGTCGCAACCAGTACCGGAATGACCAACGCAGAGTTTGAAAAATCAGTCTCTGAATGGATTGCCACAGCACATGATCGGAAGTTCAATCGGCCCTACACAGAGCTTATCTATCAGCCAATGGTCGAACTGCTGGCCTATCTTCGCAGCAACGGATTCATAACCTACATTGTCTCCGGCGGTGAACAAGAGTTCATGCGGCCCTGGGCGGAAAAAGCCTACGGGATTCCGCCCGAACAGGTACTCGGTTCAACCATTAAAATGCAATTCGAAATGCGCAATGGACAACCAGTCCTTATGCGCTTGCCAGCAATAGGCTTCATCGACGATGGTCCGGGCAAACCCGTCGGCATCAACCAATTCATAGGACGCCGCCCAATCCTCGCCTTCGGCAACTCCGACGGAGACCTTCAAATGCTGGAATGGACGGCGGCCGGTCCCGGCGCACGTCTCATGCTTCTGGTTCATCACACGGACGCGGTACGCGAATACGCCTATGACCGCAATTCTTCAGTCGGCCAACTGGACAAGGCCTTGAACGAGGCCACAGCTAAGGGATGGACGGTCGTCAGCATGAAAGATGACTGGAAGAAGGTATTTGCCTTTCAGTAAATTCCTGCTCGCACCACTCAAACGATCCGCTCTGCCCCAACGAATCGCATCATTCGTCACCCACAGCCTTGGCTGAAAATGCACTCCTTGATCCTATAAGTAGACAAACCGTGAAAGCTCTCGCGCGAAGTTCCTGCATGAGGTAAGTTGTCAGCAAGGAGACTATGCAAGATGAGTGTGGCAGCAGAGATATCGCCAGCAGCAGGTCAGCGTATCAGTGTCGTCGGAGCCGGAGTCATAGGAATGGGAGTTGCGCATCTCTTCGCGCAGTGGGGCCACGAGGTCACGCTCGTCGATCGCGACCAGAACCAGCTTGAAAAAGCTCGCAAGCAGATCAGCAGAAATTCAAAACTCTACAGCCTTTTGCAAGAGAGCGGAGGCAAGGCCGGCCTCATGGAAAGATTGCGCTTTGAATCGAACGTCGACCACCTTGTCGGCAGCGATTTCGTCATCGAAAACATCACGGAAGACTGGCACCTAAAGCGCACAGTGCATGAGGCCATCCAGTCCCTCGTCGAGTCCGATACACCCATCGCCGCAAATACTTCCGCCATCCCCATCACCCGCTTCGGTTCTCTCTACAAGAATCCTCAGCGCGTGCTTGGCATGCACTTCATGAATCCTGTGCCCCTCATGCCTACCGTGGAAATGATCCGCGGCGCGCATACCTCGGAGACCACACTGGACCGCGCCAAAGCTCTCCTTCAGCAGACCGGCAGAGATTGGGTGGTGGTCAACGACTCTGCCGGCTTCGTGACCAATCGAGTCATGATGCTGATGGTGAATGAAGCCATGTTCCTGGTCCACGAAGGAGTATCCCCGGCACCCGACGTCGATCGCCTATTCAAAACTTGCTTCGGCCACAAAATGGGCCCGCTCGAGACGGCAGATCTCATCGGCCTCGATACCGTGCTGCGCTCGATCGAGGTCATCTATGCCGAGCTCAATGACAGCAAATACCGCCCATGCCCTCTGCTGCGGCAAATGGTCTACGCAGGCCACAACGGACGCAAGAGCGGCCGCGGCTTCTATGTCTATGAGACCTAGCCCCTAGCGCTGCGACACTGGCTGGGGCGCAGTAACCTCAGGAAGTTCAACCCCGCTGTTGCCTGAGGGCAGTTTTGTCCCCACGCGGCCCGCCAGCGTCGCAGCGATGTCCGTCGTAGCAATCGGCCGCGAGATGCGCTCAGCCGGAAGCGACATGCCGCCAAAGAGCACTGGGACAAAGCTGTCGTAGTCCCACGGCGAACCATGGTCAACGATCGAGATCTCCCCACCCGTCGCGGCGCCGCCCATCTGCCACTGCGGGTCTTCCACCACGTAGATATCGCCGGAACGCGCCGGATACTGATTGCGCTGAATGCGCTCGATCAAGGCAGCATCGGTCAATGACGTCTCAGTCAATTGCGACGTAGGCTGCGCCAGATAAACTCCGTCCACACTCATCGCCGCCTTGGTAGCGGTCTCCACCACTTCATCGAGTGGCAAACCCGCGGCCGCTATCACGCTGTGATCGAGATAGAGGTAGGGCGTCGAATACCCCGCCAGCAGATCGCCGCGTTTGTAGCGAGTCTGCAGGCTATCGCTTATCTTCGCAAGAAATGCCTTTTGATCGACCGTCCCCGTCGGCACTCCCAGATGCTCGAGATAAGCCGGAACCTCCGCCATCCCATGGTCCCCAGACAGAACAATCAGCGTGTTCTGCAAGCCCAGGCCTGGCTGCTTGTCAATGTAGTCGAACAAGAGCGCAAGGTCGTGATCCAGACGCAGAAGCACATCTTCCGACTCGGGACTCGTAACCGTAAAGAAGTGCCCCACCAGATCATTTGACGAAAAGCTGATCCCTAAATAATCCGGCACAGGTCCCCTACCCAGCGACTCCTTGTCGATAAGAGCCTCGGCGAAATCGAGCGTCAGCTCATCGCCCACATAACTCACCATCAGCTTGGGAAAGTACGCATCCTTTGCGTTGTCGACCCCAAAAGGATGCGGAAAACGGCTGCCATAAGCATACAAATTGGGCGCGTACGCAGGCTGGTCCGCATAAAGATACGTGGAAAGATCCCGCAGAGGAGTCCAGGTCTTGCCCGCCCACGAGCCGGACCGATCCTGCTCATTCCACCGGTTCACCCACGCCGGATAGCTCTTCTCGTAATAGGTGCTTGTAACGAAACGACCCGAAGTATCCGAAAACCAATACGCCTTGCCGGTGTGCCCCGCCAGCGGGATGGCACCGCGATCCTTCACCGACACAGCGAAGATCTTCGATCGATGATCCGTAGAAATCGTGAGTTCGTCGCTGAAGGTCGTCGTCATCAAAGACACAGGCGAAGACCCCTTCTTGCTCGGATCCCCGACCACGATTGTCGAAGGATCGGCCACGGCCTCTCGAAATGCATGGGCCTTGGGGTCGTACCAGTTATTCGCAACGATGCCATGCCGTGAAGGAAAAGCGCCTGTCGCCAACGTCGCATGACCCACAGCGGTCTGGGTAGCTGACTGCGGATGGTGGGCGTCCGTGTACCAGATCCCCTGGTCCATCAGAAGTCGAAACCCTCCGGCCTCAAACCGGTCGTGGTACCGGGTCAGCATATCCCCGCGGAGTTGATCGACCACAATCTGCACGATCAAACGCGGCGGATTGGCCGCCAGATGATTAATCGGTTGGGAAGAAGTATCTTGCGCCTTGGCATTCAGCGGATGCTGCGCCGACGCGATGAGCAAAAATACGAAGAACCAAGCGGAGGGGCGGCTCAAGTGCCGGCGACCAGTCAAACTCGGCTCCTTGTCGCTGAATACCTGAAGTATCCAAGTTGACGAAAGTAACGGCGCCCCGGAGAGGAACGCCGTTAATTCCCACAAATACGAAAATCTATGCTGCTCGGGCCCGGGAACAAACTAGACGGCAGGCTTCATCGCCCGGAACTGCTCCTTGAACTTCGACTTGAACTTGGCCTTGAACGCTTCCTTCAGCTTGGGCTTGACGTTCACCTTCATCGCCGTCTTGAGCGATGCCTTCAGTTTGGGCTTAAGATCGTTCTTCAGCGGCATCTTAAGCGCTTTTCCATCCGCCTTGGTCACATTGGAAAGATTTACTGATTCGGGCATTTTTGTTCTCCTGGCTCGGGGGTGTGAGCGAAAAACCCTGAGAGCACGAATTATAACCAAGCAGAATTGTGTTGCAGAATTATTTATTAAAATATTTTTGACCCTCTGAAAAGTCCACCCATTCGCCCAACTTTCCGGAGCCTGGGTCGGCCGTTTGACTGTGCCATAACAACCAGTTAAGCTTTCGGCATCCGTCGCAGCAACGCCGCGTTTTATCTGGACTTTTAGAACAACCAACCCGGGTCTCGTAGAGCAACAAATAATAGACCGGCTACATCCCGGATCAACCTGCACCATAAGGAACCAGCTTTGAGCGATTCCGGCGCAATTGCAATCATCGGGATGGGTTGCCGCCTGCCCGGCGCCGATACGCCGGACGAATTCTGGCGCAATCTGCGCAACGGCGTAGAGTCCATCCAGCGCCTTAGCCCCGAGGAACTGGCTGCCGCCGGCATCAGTCCGGAAGAGTCCTCCCAGCCAAACTATGTCCCCGCAAAAGGGCTTATCGACCGGGCAGACACCTTCGACGCCGCGTTCTTCGGCTTTAGTCCCCGCGACGCCGCCCTCATGGATCCACAGCAGCGCGTCTTCCTCGAGTGCGCCTGGTCTGCGCTCGAAGATGCGGGATACGACGGCAACAACTATCCCGGCCCGATCAGCGTCTTCGCCGGTTCCATCCTGAGCGTCTACCTGCTCAAAAATCTCTGGCCCAACCGCAAGTTGATGGCCGGCGCAGGAAGCTTTCAGACCGCGGTCGGCAACGACGTCACTTTTCTAGCCTCCCGCACGGCCTACCAACTCGGGCTCCGCGGAGCCAGCATCAGCGTCGGCACCGCCTGCTCTACCTCGCTCGTCGCGGTGCATCTGGCCTGTCAAAGCCTGCTCACCCGCGAAAGCGACATGGCCCTCGCAGGTGGTGTCTCCATCCATCTTCCCCTCTCGGCGGGGTATCGCTATGAAGACGGCGGAATTCTCTCCCCCGATGGCCACTGCCGTCCCTTCGACGCCGCCGCGCGCGGCACCGTCTCCAGCGACGGCGCAGGTGTCGTCGTACTCAAGCGCCTCGAAGATGCGTTATCCGACCACGACACGATCCACGCCGTCATCCGTGCCTCAGCCGTCAACAACGACGGCTCCGTCAAGATCGGGTACACGGCCCCAAGTGCCGCCGGCCAGAGCCAGGTCATCGCCGAAGCACTCGCCATGGCCGACCTGGAACCCGAAGACATCTCCCTCGTCGAAACCCACGGCGCCGCAACCCCACTCGGCGACCCCATCGAATTCCAGGCCCTGACTGAAGCCTTTGGAGACTGCGGTGGCCGCCGTGGCTTCTGCGCCCTCGGCGCCGTCAAGAGCAACATCGGCCACGTGGACGCAGCCGCCGGCATCGCGGGTCTGCTGAAGGCCGCTCTCGCGCTCAAGCATCGCGAAATTCCCGCAACCCTCCACTTCACAGAGCCCAATCCCCAGATCGACCTG
>Ga0302312_10001537_pt1 | contig 13848 bp, 11 predicted proteins | sample III_Palsa_N2_1_FD_200529 | JGI IMG/M metagenome (GOLD analysis project Ga0302312, IMG submission 200529) | Peat permafrost microbial communities from Stordalen Mire near Abisko, Sweden - III_Palsa_N2_1 | ecosystem: Environmental > Terrestrial > Soil > Palsa > Peat permafrost | place: Sweden... | reverse complement strand
TCCCGACTGCTTCCAGGATTTGAAATTGGCGGCTGAAACCGTGACCGTATAGGTGCCTGGTTGTACCGCAGCGAAGGTGAAGTTACCGACACTGTTGGCCGTTGTCGCGCGTTCGTCATGAGTGGCTTCGTTCAAAAGAACGACCTTGGCGTTGGGCACGGCGGCTCCTGTGGCGTCGGTCGCGGTGCCGGATAAGCTTCCGGTTGTCAGCTGCGCACGCAGGAACGGTGTCGTCAGCAGGAGGCAGAGCGACAAGAGTGGCAGGAGGCTGCCGATGGAATGTGTCCCGAATCTGAACTTCTTGAGGGGCAATGGTCCTGTCGAAAACAATACTGTTCGCAGGGCCTGCCCAAAGTTGAATCTGATTCTCGATATCATCTGGTTCTCCTTGAACGGAACGAATGGTGGTGCGGATTGATCTTTTTTCTGTAACTGCAAGACGGTGTACTGAGCCGTGAAAGCGAAAGCCATTGCATGAAAGAAACGACTCGCCGTCAAAAATTGGTCCGGATATGGGTTAGAGAGACGCCGGAGAGCCATTTCTTCAACCCAACACAAGAAACGCGCTCGACACGAAGCCCACAAGGCTGAGTACTGTTCTCTACCGGGCCAACTATCTGATTTGAATGGTTTGACACCTCTGTTTTAAGGGGGGTACTATACCTGTTTTGTGAGCATTGGATTCTGACATGGGTACTCAAATCAACCCGATCTTCCCTCCACAGGAGACGGAGGAAGCCTGGGTTAGAGATCCAGCATCCATTTCGCACGCCTTAGATCAGGTGTTGTTGAGTCCACCGTTTCGCAACACGCAGCAGTGTCAGAATCTGTTGCGCTATATCGTGAAGCACACGCTGGCGGGAGAAGACCACCTGCTGCGCGAGCGTGTAATCGGTTTCGAGGTGTTTGGGCGTCGGCCGGATTACGAGCCCGGAGAAGATCCGGTCGTACGCTTACGTGCCGCCGAAGTCAGAAAGCGCCTGGCGCAGTTTTATCAGTCGTCCGTGGAAGCGCCGGAAGTACATATTGACATCCCTTCCGGCAGCTACCGGGCGGCGTTTCGATGGAGAGACAGCTCCCATCCTTTGCCCCACGAGGCCGAAACTTCGCTGGCAACTCATCCGGTTGAAGCAGAGCCGCATCCCGCTTCCCATACACCTGATCTCCATCGTGGTGCTATGGTTGCCCCGGAGATTTTCCCCGCTGTTGCCAGGAAGCGGGTTCGGCTTACATATGCCGTGATAGCGGTTGCGCTTCTCGCAGCCGCTGTTCTCGTCGTTTCGATGTCCATAGATGGGGCACAGGCATCACGATTCCGGGAGTTCTGGAGTCCCTGGACGAACAGCCCTAAGGCGGTCATCATCGCCATCGGAAGCAATGCTGTATATCGGTTGTCCGATAGCATGAATGACCAATATGCCAGGGACCATAATCTTGAGACACACGGCGAAGAGTTTTTTGTGCCGTTGACTCCAGATGTCACTCTCAAGGGCAGCGATCTGCAGCCGGCTGAAAATAGTTTTGTGGCTCTTGGGGATGTCGCTGCAGTATCCAGCATGGTCGCTAATCTGACGCGTCTGAAGCAGAGCTTTCAGGAACGCTTTCCAAACGACATTTCTTTTGCAGAGCTTCGCAATAGTCCATCGGTACTGGTCGGCGGTTTTAACAACGCGATGACGCTGGAGCTCACAAAGAACATGCGATTTGTATTGCGGGCGCGCAACGAAATCGATGACATGCAGAACCCGAACCGTCGGTGGCTGCTTCACGCATCCGTAGACTCGCACGACACGGAAGACTACGCCATTATCACCAGACTCATACAGAGGCCTGGTGACGCGCCTATTCTCAGCGTTGCTGGAATGGGGCAGTATGGAACGCTGGCCGCGGCTGATTTCGTCTGTAATCCGGCGGCTATCTCCGAAATGGCACGGAGTTTGCCTAAAGATTGGGCGAGCCGGAACCTTCAACTTATTCTTCATGTCAAAGTTGTCGACTTTAAGCCGGCAGCGACCGAAGTGGTTGCAGAGCACTCTTGGTAGCCAGGGCAATCTGGACTTAGTGATTCAGCCGACGGTAAGCAATTCTTCAAAGAAACCGCCAATTTCGCGTTCCCTGTCGACGAAATGAATCTCCAGAATCCAGTGACGTTGTTGTCCTTTTTCATCCAGCGACTGCATCGGCAAAGAACTTTTGGGATGGACGTAGAGAGTTACCTTATCGTCCGCGATCCTTTCATGGGGAAACTGACCGATGAGATGTCCTGCGATGGGCCCGCCGAACTCCCAGCCGAACTCTTTCGCAAGAGATTGAGCGTAGGCGAAGAGTTCGTTGCTCTTGATTGCAGGATTGTCACGAAAATGTCGCTTGCCCTGGGCGAACGCTAGTTCCACGTCTTTTTTCATCTTGAGTTTTACGGGGTCGCCGCCGATCACAAAAGTGCGCCCGAAATCCGCCTCCCACTCTTCAAAAACCGGGCCAAGATCGAGGAACAGAATGTCATCCGCACCGATTGTCAGATCAGGCGGATTTTCGGCATAAGGTAGCAGGGTGTTCTTGCCTGCTCGAACGATTCGCTTATGCCAATAGGTTGTAATTCCGTACATCTCTTTGGCTAGGGCGTATATATCGGCGTTTAGTTCGCCTTCGGTGATGCCTGGACGAATCAGGCCCCGCGCCTCAACTTCATGGAAGAGGGCTTGCGCCTTATCCTGGGCCGCTTTAAGTTCATCGATCCGTTTCTCTTCTGTTGCGGTCATTCCATGCTCCAATCTGTTCTAAAACCTGAAACGTTCTAATAGGTATAGCGTCTTATAGCAGGAGATTGGAAGCCTTATGGTCTTGTTCGTGTTGGCATTTTTAGGCGGCGTCCTCACCATTTTGAGTCCTTGCATCCTGCCGATTCTGCCGTTCACCTTCGCGCGAGCTGATCAGCCATTTCGCAAGTCAGGTTTACCTCTCTTGTTGAGCATGGCGGTCACCTTTGCCGCCGTTGCCTCGCTTGCCGTGGTCGGAGGCTCATGGCTGGTTCGAGCGAATCAGTATGGACGCATTGCAGCTCTCATTGTCTTCGCCATTCTCGGTTTGTCTCTTCTCTGGCCCGCTTTTGCGGAGCGGCTTTCGCGTCCTTTCGTCCGGCTGGGCAGCCATCTGACGAACTCTGCCTCGACGGATTCGCAAGGTGGCGTGCTGCAATCGCTTTTGCTTGGCGTGGCTACTGGACTTCTGTGGGCGCCCTGCGCCGGCCCGATTCTGGGGTTGATTCTCGCCGGCGCTGCACTGCAGGGAGCGAGCGCACATACCACGCTGCTTCTGCTCACCTATGCGCTTGGTTCCATCACTTCGCTTGCAGTGGCTCTACTTGCTGGTGGACGAGTCTTCGCCGCGATGAAGCGTTCTTTGGGAGCAGAGGAGTGGATACGCCGCATCCTCGGTGTTGCAGTGCTCGCCGGGGTGGTGATGGTCGCGCTGGGTTTGGATCGCGGTTTGTTAACGAGACTCTCGCTCGGCAGTACCTCCGGCGTCGAACAGAGCTTGCTTGACCGATTTCATCCCAAGCCAGCCGATAAACCAACCGATGCGACGCTGATCGCAGGAGGTTCTTCGCAGGGAGCTGTACTGGCTGGCCTTTCGGGAGCAACGGAATGGATTAACTCGCCTCCTTTGACTGCCGATCAACTCAAAGGCAAGGTGGTGCTCGTCGATTTCTGGACATACTCCTGCATCAACTGTCTGAGGACTTTGCCCTATGTGAAGGCGTGGGCACAGAAGTATAAGGATAGCGGCCTCGTTGTGATCGGAGTCCACACGCCGGAGTTTCCATTCGAGAAAGATCCGTCTAACGTGCAGAAAGCCGTCCATGATCTAGGCGTCACTTATCCCGTAGCGATGGATAACAACAACAAGATCTGGAATGCCTTCAGCAACGAATACTGGCCTGCTCACTACTTCATCGATGTGAATGGCAAAGTGCGATATCACCACTTTGGCGAGGGCGGTTACGATGAGTCGGAACGCTGGATACAAGAGCTATTGAAAGAGCGAAACGCACAGCAGCCGTTGCCGGGCGGAATCGTCAGTGTCCAGGCGCAGGGTGCGGAAGCGGCGCCTGACATGGATCAGGTGTTGTCTCCGGAGACCTATGTCGGATACGAGCGCGCGCAGCATTTTGCGTCACCCGGCGGTCTCAATCAGGGTGATCCGCAACTCTATTCCATCCCCGCGCAGCTTGAACTGAATCAATGGGCTCTGGCAGGGAAGTGGATCGACCAGGGACAGATAGCAATCCTTTCGTCCGCAACGGGGAGCATAGCCTATCGCTTCCACGCCCGCGACCTGCATCTGGTCCTGGGACCATCAGCCGATGGCAAGCCTGTCCGTTTTCGGGTGACAATAGACGGCAAAGCCCCCGGCCAGAATCGCGGAGTCGACACGAACAGCAACGGCGAAGGAATTGTCACTGAAAATCGTCTGTATCAATTGATCCGCCAAAAGGGTGCTATCACCGACCACACCTTCACGATCGAGTTTCTCGATCCTGGCGTACAGGCCTTTGCCTTTACCTTCGGGTGAGGAATACCGTTATCTGATGCGTCTAACCAATAAACAGGAGGAGATTATGGCCGAACAGTATCAACAGGAAGATAGAAACAAGATGCCGCGTCGCGTCTTTCTTGGCGCGAGTGCTGCTGCGGTGGCCGGTTTCATACTCCACTCGCGATATGGAACTGAACCTGTAGAAGCGAAGGATGCAAAACCGAAGGATATTCGGATCGTACAGTTCTCCGATTCGGGGCAGCGTCAGGGGATCGTAACGGTTCAAACCATCGTCAAGCCCGACGCCGAATGGAAGAAGCAGCTCAGTCCCGACGCCTACGAGGTCACGCGGCACGCCGGCACGGAGCGGCCCTACACCGGTAAGTTTTGGAACAACCACGACAAGGGCGTGTATCAATGCATCTGTTGCGGCACGACGAACTTCAGCTCGGATACGAAATTTGAGTCCGGAACAGGCTGGCCAAGCTTCTGGCAGCCTATCGCCAAGGAGAACGTCCGCGAGGGTTCCGACTTGTCGTTAGGAATGGAGCGTACCGCCGTGTCGTGCCCACGTTGCGACGCGCATTTAGGGCACGTCTTCAATGATGGTCCACGTCCGACAGGTCTTCGGTACTGCATGAACTCAGTTGCGCTCCAGTTCGTGAAGACTGCCTGAGAGACAATAGCCGTATGGTTCATTCAACGTTTCGAGAGATTCTCAGTGAGATTGAACGGCGTAGCACAACCTTAGACGATGTCCTCGCTTTGCAGGAGTTCACCGTCCATCTGATTGCGCAGCGACTGCCGTACTACAACTGGGTCGGGTTCTACATGCTGGACCCGCAGGATGAAAGTGTTCTCGTTCTCGGGCCGTACCATGGAGCACCGACGGATCACGTTCGCATTCCTGTTTCTGAAGGCATCTGCGGTGCAGCTGTGGCCCAGGGCGAGACTGTCATCGTGGATGATGTTTCTGCCGATCCCCGCTATCTCTCCTGTTCGATTGAGACGAAGTCGGAGATCGTCGTCCCGATTCGCGTGCGAGGTCAGATCGTTGGGGAGATCGATATCGACAGCCATGACCTCAGCGCATTTGGGCCAGAGGATCGAACTTTTCTGGAAGAATGCGCGGATCTGATTGGTGGGTTCATGGAGAAGAAGTACGTCTGAGCCGTTTGGCGCTTAAGCCACGCTGTCGAAGTAGAAATGATAGTGATTGCGGCAGCCGGGATTGAAGTCCGCACTACAAGCCGGACACTTGTATCCGGTAGCCATGTACTCCGAGACGCTGAGCTCTTCTCCGCAATGGCCACAGAGGATCGCCTTGTGATCCCACATCGCGACGGGCCAGACCTGGATGGGATGATCCGCCAACGCCTCATGACAGTCCTTGCAGGCATAGTAGATACCGCAACACATCATCTTGATCGCGATGATGTCGAGAGCTGAATGGTAATGAACGCAGCGTGTCTGCGCATCCAAGCCCACTCCGCGCACGTCTTTCGTGATTGCTTGACTATCCATCCTTCGAATCAGTATCGCTCATAGCTGAGAACTTCGATATGGCGCTTAGCAAAAGCCTGCTTGTCACTAAATCAGTATTCCTGCTATTCCGTATCGAAGCGTTCAATGTGTTCAACCACGCACAGTTTAATGGCCCTTCCGCTGTGGACGGCAATATCGGAAGCTCCACACTTGGAAACGTGATCATCTGAATTTCTAACAGGCCAAATTCAGCAGCTACTCGGTTGTGCGCAGGAAGGCTTGTACAGCCATGCTCGCGGCTCCGCGAGCGATGAAGCTCGGTTCGATTGGCTGGAATACGATCTGCGTCGTCGACAGGAAACGCGGCAAAATGTTGTTCTCTATGGTTTGCCGGGTCGTCGTGGTGAACAGTCCATTTCCGAAGCGTTCAAGATCGGCAAACAAGACGGTCTGCGGGTTGATGATCTGCACCAGGCTCGCAACCGTGAGTCCGAGCGCCTGGCCTGCGCGTCGTAAGAGAGCGTAAGCGCTGCTGCTTCCGCTGGCAGCGAGCAACTCCAACTCGCCCATGGAGTTGATTTCCAAACCTGCTGCCCTGGCGGCGGCTTCCAATGCCGCGCCTCCCGCATACATATCCAGGCAGCCAGTGCGGCCGCATCGGCAGAGAGGTCCCGACGGGTCTACGGTGATGTGGCCGATTTCGCCGGCGCCTCCATCGTGACCGCAGTACAACTTGTTATCGACGAAGTGTGCACAGCCTATGTTTCTGCCCAGGATCAGGCTCGAATAATGCTTGAGGTCGCGTCCCTGTCCAAACAGCTTTTGCCCGATGGCAACCATATTCGCATCGTTGTCGATGTAGGTGCTGATCCCTATCGCACGCTCAATCATCGGGCCAACACTAACGTCTCGCCAGTTCAGGGCAGCCGAGTAACGGCAAGTTCCTGTCGCCTGGTCGACAATTCCAGTTATGGCCACGCCCACGCCGAAGACTTTCTCGCGTGCCACGCGTGTCGTATGCAGTAACTGCGTCAAGCCTTTGCGGATGGAGGAGACCACCTCGGCGGGCTCAGAACGGAACGGCAGCTCGCACCGGCCAACAACCTCTCCGCGCAGGTTAACCAGCACCATCTGTAAAGGTCCATCGGTGATGTTCGCGCCGAGAAAAAATCCATGTGCCGCGGAAAAGGATAGCAATACTGACGGTCTTCCTCGGCGCTGTTCCACGGGAACAACGGTCTTCTCTTCCAGAAGACCAAGGTCTATCAAGTGTTGAGCTACTTCTGTAATTGCGGACCGGCTTAGGCCAGTCGCTTCCGCCAAGCTGGAGCGCGACATCGCGAGGTGTTGCAGGAGTGCGTCGATGACCGCTCGTCGCGAAGATTTGAAGGGCTCTGGATTCACTTCACCTATACCAACATAGTCCGGAAGCTTTTGCGAAGCCAAATATTAAGGAGCCTCTGTTTTTTGTGTCTTGTCTTGCCGATCTCCCTCTTTTGAAGATCGACACTTTTTCTGTTGACACCTTTCTTTGCCTCTTATAATCTTCAGCCACCGAAACAATACGTACAATTTTTGCCGAGAAAACTGCTCATAGATAAACCAATACGAACGTTTATTTTTGCTGCATAGTGAAATAATTAGCCAGGCAACGCTCTACTCAGGCAGATTTTGTTCTCCCGGAGAGTCGCATGCATCGTCGAACGTTCATAACTTCCGCAATGAGCGCCAGCGTTTTCGCTGGAGCGACCGGCTCCCGTTTGCTGGGTAGTTCGGTTTTCGCGTTGGAGGGCACTCCAACGCAACCAACGCGTCCTATGGCTCTGGGTTTGTTGATAAAGCCGGGGCGGGGAATCGATGAGACGATCGGTCGCGTCAAAGAGCTTGGCTTTTCGAACTGCTTCCTCTCTCTCGACGATTTTCTCGGCAAGTACAGCCCCGCGCTGGCCCAGCAAATGATTGATGTGCTTGGCAAGAATGGCGTTGTCGCCACAACGGTCGAGGTTGTCAAGCCGGATCCGTTGAAGTGGAATTTTCTGGAGGGTCCATCCACAATCGGCATCGTGCCACGTGCGACTCGTGCAGCTCGTGTGGATGCGTTGAAGCAGACCTCAGACTTTGCCAAGCTGCTTGGCGTTGGACGCGTACAGACGCACTGTGGCTTTATCCCTGAGGACCCGGCCGATCCTCTTTATGAAGAAACTGTTCTCACCATCCGTGACTTGGTCAAACACTGCGCGGCGAATGGGCAGGACTTTCTCATGGAGACCGGACAGGAGACGCCGACCACTATGCTGCGAGCGATCAAAGATGTCGATCATCCACATCTCGGCGTTGGTCTGGATACGGCAAACCTGATTCTTTATGGCAAGGCGAATCCCGTGGATGCGGTTGACATTATTGGCCCTTACGTCAGGGCGATGCATGCCAAAGATGGCCGCTGGCCCACCGATCCGTCGAAGCTTGGCGAAGAGGTTGTTATTGGTCAGGGTTTGGTGAACTTCAAACTGGTCTTTGAAAAGCTGAAGCGCCTCGGTTATACGGGTGCGATCACGATCGAACGTGAAACATCCGGCCCACAGCAGATGCAGGACGTAAAGCAGGAGAAGGTGTACCTCGAGCGGATTCTCGCTCAGATTTAGATCGCGTTCCAAAGCCGCGGGCACGACGTATCCGTGGCGGGCCACATGGAGAAAGGCAGTGAACGTATGAATCGCAGAAGCTTCATTACCGGTGCATCAGCAGCCTGCGGGCTGCTAATCGTCAAACCGAAGACCGCCTTTGGGTACGAGGCGAACTCTGCCGTGCGGCTTGCTCTACTAGGTTGCGGCCGGCGCGGAACTACTGTGGCTACCTCCTTCGCAAAGAACACGAGTGCACGTGTCGTTGCGCTGGCCGACATCTTTCCGGATCAGCTTGCCAAGGCAAAGACGCATTTCGACGAGGTCAACACCCAACTGGGAAAACCAACCATCGACTCCAGGCTGATGTTTCGCGGGCACACTGCTTTTCAGCAGGTAGCGGCTTCTCCCGATGTAGATGCCATTCAGATCTCTACGCCGCCCTGGTTTCATGTTGAGCATCTCGACGGAATCGTCAGTGCGGGCAAGCATGCATATTGCGAAAAGCCTGTGGGCGTGGATATTGCACAGACCCAGCGTGCGCTCGCGATTGGGAGCCGGGTGAAGAGCACGCAAAGTGTAGACGTTGGTTTCCAGATTCGCAGCGCTCCGCCTTTCGTTGAAATCGTGCGCCGCATGCATGAAGGGCAAATAGGCAAGATTGCAGCGATTTCGGCGCACTATAACGCACCAGCTTCCACCTACCCGGATCGTTCCGGTATGTCCAATGACGAGGTCAGGCTGCGCGACTGGTTGTGGGACCGCACTCTTTCGGGCGACATCCTGCTGGAACAGAACATCCATGTCATCGATGTATGCAATTGGATCATGGGGACGCATCCGATCAAGGCGGTGGCGAAGAGCAGCCGCAAGGTGATAAGCCATGCCGGAAACACGAACGATAATTACCAGGTGATTTTCACGTATCCCGGTGATGTGGAGTTGAGTTTTTCTTCCACGCAATTTGGTAACAGTGGCTTCTTCGATGTCGCGGAGACTATCTATGGCAGCACTGGTGTGGCCGAAGCTCCATACTCTGGCGCCTTGCGTATTCTGGGCGAGAATCCATGGACATGGACATCCAAGGACGCGCCCGCTGATGCACCTCCAGGCAAGTTCGCAGCGGATGGTGCTTTTACGGACAATCTTGCACTCGCTGACCCCATGAAGGATCGAGGGTTCATCGAAAGCATTACCAGCGGTAAATTTCACAACCAGATTGCGGCGGGCGTCGAGAGCGCACGGAGTTGCATGCTTGGGCGTCAGGCCGCGGCACTTGGCCGCGAAGTTACGTGGGACGAACTCCTCCAGCATCCGGAGGTCTACTCCCTCGGCATGGATGTCTCGCAGTTCAATTAGTTCACTCGATCTGAGGGTGCGGTTCAAAGTCTTCGCAGAGATTCACCGGCCCCGAACACAACACGTCCGCGGTAAAGAGGGAAAGACTGTCCCTCTTCTTTCTACAGATTCGAACGTTTTCTTCCAGCACTTTTTCAAGGAGCGCTCACATGACTTATTTCAATCCATCGAAGTTGCCGGTTTGTCGGAATGTCACTTCAGCCTGGAAGTCCTGGCTCCGCCGCAGTGCTTCCTCATTCCTCAGCATATTCATCTGCCTTCTCCTTCTAGCGGTCACGCCGCTACTGGCTCAAAGCACAACTGCTGACATCGTAGGTACTGCCACCGATGCCACCGGCGCTGTACTTCCAGGCGCGACAGTCACGCTGACTAGCATTGAAACTCAGGAAAAGCGGACGATGACCTCGAACGCCGCTGGTGATTACACCTTTACGCTGCTCAAACCGAACCATTACTCGCTTACGATCTCGGAGAAAGGTTTCAAAACAGCGACGATCGAATCCTTCCTGTTGGCTTCCGGTGACCGAGCACGTGAAGACGCTCATCTAACGGCTGGCTCCGAGACGCAGATCGTCGAAGTCCAAGGCGAGCCACCAGCATTGAAGACGGACTCTTCTGTTCTTAGCAACACAGTGACCGAGCAAGCCACGCAGGAGTTGCCGCTAAACGGCCGCAACTTCTATAACCTTGTACAGATCACCGCGGGCGCGACCGAAGGTCTCAATAACGGCCTAGCCAGCGGCAACCGCCCCGATGACCGTCGCTTGACTTCATCGGTCTCGGTTAATGGTCAGTCCGATGTCATCAACAACCAGTTGATAGATGGCATGGACAACAACGAGCGTGTCATCGGCTCCATCGGAGTGCGACCCGCGGTCGATGCCGTCGAAGAAGTCAACATCCAGACAAACACATTCACGGCCGAGTCGGGACGCTCTGCTGGAGCCATCATCAACGTCATCACCAAGTCAGGCACCAACAAACTACACGGCACCGCGTATGAGTTCATTCGGAACGACGTTTTGAATGCGAACCCATACAAGTTTGGTCAGCCCCTCCCCAAGCCGCACTACCGGCAGAACCAGTTTGGCGGAAGCATCGGCGGACCGATCCTGAGGGACCGAACGTTCTTCTTCGGGGACTACGAAGGATTCCGCCTGGCACGCGCGTTGAACCCATCACAAACTACGGTTCCCACGGCATTTGAACGTACCAATGTCGGTAACTTCACCGACAACCCAGCGATCAACACGATCGTGACACCGAGCGACCCAGCAGGCCTTGCGTACTTCAACCTCTTTCCCCAACCCACCAGCGCGGGATTGAGCAATAACTTCACGGCCACTCCCGCAAACCGGCAGGTGGGTGATACGGCCGATGGCCGTGTCGATCATCGCTTCAGCACAAGAGACTTCGGTTACATCCGTTATACCTTCAACCGCCTTGTCACTAATGTTGGAGGCCTCTTCCCAAGCGTCACCGAGGACGGTCTAACTATCTCGCCCGGTGGCAATCTCAGTAGCTACGCGGGACCGGCCAAGAGCCTCGCACACCAAGCGCAGTTCAACTACATACACAGCTTCACACCCAACCTTCTGCTGGAGTTGAAGGCCGGCTACACCTTCCTCAACAACTACCAGGACCCACTCAACTTCGGTACAACCCCCAACACCGCCTTCGGTCAGGCAAACATCAACTTCAGCCCGCGAACCGATGAACTGTCCCCGGTTACGATCAGCCAGGGGCCAACTCTCGGGGCCCATCCCCCCATCGTCTACCTCGAGAACACATGGCAATATGTCGGCGATCTCAGTTGGACGCGCGGCAAGCAGACCCTCAAATTCGGCGGCGGCGTAATTCGCCGGCAGGACACGGTCACGCAGACTGACTCGGCATCCGGGTCCTGGACCATAACAAACTTTGCCACACTGCTTACCGGAACGTACAGCAGCTTGAGCCGCAACGATATTCTGTTCCAGCCACACAATCGTTCCTGGGAGCCGCACGTCTACGTGCAGGACGATTGGCATCTCGCACAGAATCTGACAGTCAATCTGGGCATTCGTTACGACCTTTACACGCCTTATACCGATACCAAGAACATCCTCTCGAACTTCGACACCGACATTGGCAAGATCGTCGTTGCCGGAACGGGCGGCGTAGATGGTCACGGCAATGTACGCGTCGACTACTCGAATCTGGCCCCGCGCATTGGCTTCGCCTATACGCCGGTAGCAAAGACTGTCATCCGTGGCGGTTTCGGTCTCACCTATGCGCCGGAGAACCTAACCTCAGGTTCGGCGCTGGTCAACCAGCCGTTCAATGCAACGATCGGACCCTGCAGCACAACGGTGCCTTGCAGCCCGAATTACACAACGTTCGGCCAAGGACTTCCCGTCCCCGTCGCCAACTCCGCTACCAACCCCACCGGCGGAGTCAGCGCAGCAATCAATCCTCACTTCAAGTCCACCTACATCGAGCAATTCAACCTTACTGCAGAGCGCGACTTCTCCGGCAACGTGCTCTCCATCTCCTATGTCGGTGAACTAGGCCGGCGTGTTGCGTACTACGTTCCCGATGACAATGCGGCGCCACCGAACACCTCATACTTGATCACCGGCTTTAATACCAACACGCTACGGCCGTTCTACTCGACCTCTCCCGGTGTCACCAGCGTTCCTTACTTCACCAGCAACGGCGCTTCGTCCTATAACGCGCTGCAGTTGGCACTGAAACGCCGCTTCGCGAAGGGTCTGGACGCCTCTGTGAGCTACACTTATGCGCATAACCTGGATGACAGCGAAGCCATCAGCAACGATGGTGGCGATGGCTTTGCCACGGTTCCATCACAAGTCTCTACCCTTGAATATGGAAACGCCAACCTGGACATCCGCGAGCGGGCTACCGGCACGTTCAACTATGCTCTTCCCTTCGGCGAGAGCTATCGCGGCTTCAAAGCCGTGCTGGCAAAAGGCTGGCAGTTCAATGGCCTTGTCGTTCTAAATACGGGCCTTCCCTTCTCGGTGACGAACAGTGCGAACCGTGCTGGTACGCGGCCCGGCACATCGAACTCCGACCGCCCGAACCAGGTTGCACCCGCGCGACTGAATCATCGGACAGTACTCGAATGGTTCAACACCAGTGCCTTCGTCGGACAGGCCCCTGGTCAGATCGGCAATGAACGTCGCGATCAGATCTCGGGTCCGGGATTGCAACGGGTCGATCTCTCGCTCTTCAAGGACTTCACCCTTACGGAACGCGTCCACATGGAGTTCCGTACGGAAACCTTCAACGTCATGAACACGGCGCAGTTCCCCTTCCCAGCTGCCTCGCTAGGAGCATCGGGATTCGGCGCTATCAGCAGCACGGCCAACGCATATAATCCGCGTATCATCCAGTTTGCAGCCCGGTTCAAGTTCTAACCAGCAAATACGGCGGCAGGTTCTGACACTGGGACCTGCCGCAACTTTTTAAGAGTCTTCACCATTCAGCAGAAGACGGAAGTCATGGAGACACCTCATGCAAAGACGATCATTTATCAAGACGGCGTCGGTCGTCACCCTTACCGCAGCGGTCCAACCTTCACTCTTTGCCAGTGTTGTGCCCCGGCAGCCACGCATTGCCTTTGGCGGCATCGGTATTGAGTCCAGCACCTATAGCCGCATCCGGGCACGTCTGCAGGACTTCAGCGTTCTCAGCGGCGCTGCACTCACTGATTCCGAACGCTTCGCCTTCCTCAAAAAGTATTCTGTACCGTTCCTCCCCACCACCGTCGCTGCCGCCACACCTGGTGGTCCGGTGGAGCGTGCCACCTACGACACAATCAAGGCCCAATTCCTCGACGGCC
>Ga0302312_10001533_pt1 | contig 13872 bp, 11 predicted proteins | sample III_Palsa_N2_1_FD_200529 | JGI IMG/M metagenome (GOLD analysis project Ga0302312, IMG submission 200529) | Peat permafrost microbial communities from Stordalen Mire near Abisko, Sweden - III_Palsa_N2_1 | ecosystem: Environmental > Terrestrial > Soil > Palsa > Peat permafrost | place: Sweden... | reverse complement strand
GCTGGTCCGACGCGTTGGGATCCTTCGCCAATGTCCAAGGCGTGCTACTCGCGACGTAGCCGTTAAGGTGTTTGACGAAATCCATTACCTGTTCCACCGCGCGGCTCAGTTTCATTTCTTCGACTAGCGCCAGAACGGCATCCGGTAGTTCGTTCGACCAGGCGATGATCGCTTCCTCGCGCGCGTCATAGGCCTTCGGCGCAGGCACTGAGCCGCTGCGATATTTCATCGCCATGGCCAGCGTGCGTGCCGCCAGATTACCCAGATCGTCGGCGAGATCGCGATTCAGGCGCTGTTCGATCACTGCATTGCTAACGATTCCGTCGAAACCGAAGCTGACCTCGCGGATTAGCGTGTAGCGCAGCGTGTCGACACCGTAGGTATCGGCGGCCTCTAGCGGATCGACGCCATTGCCGAGCGACTTGCTCATCTTGCGGCCATCGGAACCGAGCAGGTGTCCGGAAACGTGTAAACGCTGATATGGTGGGATTCCTAGCGCATGCGTCATGCTCAGCCAGAAGAGCGTGTGCGTGCGCAGGATGTCCTTGCCGATTACATGCCGCACCGACGGCCAATAGTTGGCGAAAGCAAGATGGTCGGGATAGCCCAGCGGCGAAACGTAGCTTAGGAGCGCGTCGAACCAGACGTACGTAACATGTCCTGCGTCCCACGGAATCGGGATGCCCCAGTCGAGACGATCCACGGGACGCGAAATACTCAGGTCACCTATCGGCTGTTCCAATAGCCTCAATATCTCGTTGCGGTATTGCACGGGCTGGATCAGATCCGGCGTGTCCAGCAACAGCTGACGCATCCATTCGCGATGCGCTTCCATGCGGAAGAAATAGTTCGGTTCGCGCCGCAACACAGGTGGCTCCTTGTCCTCGGGAAGTTTGCCATCCATCAGTTCCTTCTCAGTGACAAAGCGCTCCTGGCCGATCGAATAGAATCCCTCGTAATCCGCCAGGTAGATATCGCCGGCATCGAAGAGCCGTGTCAGGCAATCGGACACCACCTTGGCGTGCGCGGAATCAGTTGTGCGAACGAACATGTCCGGTTTGACCGCCAGGTGCTGCCACGCTTCCTTGAAGTTCTGTGCGTGGCGTTCCACAAACGCTTGTGGCGCTTCGTTGGCCTGCAGGGCGGCCTTGGCGATCTTCTCGCCGTGCTCGTCAGCGCCCGTTAGCAGCAGCACCTGATGGCCGGCAGCACGCAGGTAGCGCGCCATGATGTCGGCATGCACGCTGGCGTAGGCATGGCCCAGATGCGGCCGGTCGTTCACGTAGTAAATTGGTGTGGTGATGTATCGGTACGACATTGCCGCTCCAAAAAAGAAAAGGGACGCCCGCGGCGTCCCTTTTTCAGAAGCAAAAAAGCCCTCAGCGCCTGGGGGGAGAACCTGCCAGGGGCATACGCATCGAACGAAGGAGGGCTTGGGTAGCTTGCATTGTGTTGGGGTTAAATTTAACGAAGAATCGGCGGGCTCATCCGCGATTGATGAATCCTGCCAGCTAATTTAATGGTTGTCTAGCGCCGGGCGCGTCGATTGTTGCTTGCACTTGCATGGCGCATTGCAGTTCTCCCTAAACCGTCCGCAGCATTCCGCCATCGACAAAATAGGTCGCCCCTACGCTGTAGCTAGCCTTGTCCGAACAAAGAAACACAATAAAGTTGGCCAACTCCTCAGGAGACGCAAACCTGCGGATAGGCGCATGCTCATCCGCGACCTGCTGCAGATGTCCCTCCCAATCGCCGCCTGAATCCTGCGTCAACTGCCTGGCAGTCTTGATCCAGTCGGGCGTGAGCACGAGCCCCGGGTTGATCGTATTCACACGGATGTTGTCCTGAATGAACTCGTTCGCCATATTCTTCGACAACATCATCAACGCCGCTTTCGTCACGTTGTAGATCGGCTCGTAGCCGAGCGGCTGCGTTGCGCAAATCGACGCGTTGTTCAGGATCGTGCCACCGCCGCGTGCTTTCATCAAAGGCACGAGGCCGCGTGCAATGCGCACTGCAGCCATCACATGAAGATCCCAGTACGCCAGCCACTTCTCATCCGGCGCATTCATGATTGTTTCGTTGCTGCCAGTGCCCGCGTTATTGAAGACGATATCCGCGCCACCGAAATTTTCCTTCGCGGCAGCAACCAGCTTGTCGACGCCTGCTGAGGTCGCCACGTCGCAAGCAACCGGCACGGCGGTGACACCGAACTTCGTTGCGATGCCTGCTGCAGCCGCAGACAGGCGCTCCTCATTGCGCGCCGCGAGCAGGAGATGTGTGCCTTCTGCTGCGAACGCTTCTGCCACGGCCAGCCCGATACCCACACTGGCTCCGGTCAATACAGCCACCTTACCGCGCAAATTCAGATCCATTTCGCTGTCTCCGTTTTGATAACCCAAGCCTGACGCTTAAGGCTGCGTTGGCGTCATTGTCCTCACCACTGTGCTTGCGCAGAGCTGCGTTGTAAAGGCCTTCGCTTGTTGCGAACGCGCATGCCTGGCTCATCGAATACGTCCGAAGCTCATAACTGGTAGAGTCGTAAATGCCGACTTTAGAGGTATTTACGCCATGCGCATTTCCGTGCTCGCTCTTGAGGGGCTCTTCGACACGGGGCTCACCGTCATGCTCGACGCGTTCGGGCTCGCCAACAAATTCTCGGCCACGCAACTAGGTGGCACGCCGCGTTTCGATGTATCGATCGTAGGCGTGCGCAAGAGGGTTCAGTCCGGACAAGGGCTGACAATACCTGTGCAACCTGTCACGGCAGGGTTGAAGCCGGACTGGGTGGTCGTGCCTGCATTGGGTACTGGCACACCGGAGCAGCTGGTTCCGGCTCTCACACGACCCGATGTGATTCAGGCCAAAGCACAACTGCTGAAATGGCATGCCGAAGGGGCGCTGATCGCCGCGTCCTGTATCGGGACGTTTCTTGTGGCGGAAACCGGACTTCTCGATCACCAGGAAGCGACGACAACCTGGTGGCTCGGTCCGCTGTTTCGGCAACGCTACCCCAATGTGTTGCTCGACGAATCTCGCATGCTGGTGCCCTCAGACGTAGGCGTGACAGCAGGCGCAGCAATGGGGCATCTCGATCTCGCCCTCTGGTTGATACGCCGGGCCAGCCCGGAGTTGGCAACGCTCGTCTCGCGTTACCTGCTGGCCGACATACGTTCCTCGCAGGCTCCGTACATCATCCCCAATCACCTCGCGCAGGCAGATCCGCTGATTCAGCGCTTCGAACAGTGGTCGCGGAAAAATCTCCGCTCGGGCTTTTCGCTCCAGCAAGCTGCCAGCGCACTCGCGACGAGCACTCGCTCGTTGCAACGCCGTTGCCAGGAGGTGCTCGGCAAATCGCCGCTTGCCTACTTCCAGGACCTGCGAGTCGAACACGCACAATCGCTTCTGCGCGGGGGACGCCTCGATCTCGAAGCCATCGCAAGCGAAGTCGGATACGGCGACGGTGCAACGCTGCGCACGCTGTTGCGCCAACGTCTGGGACGGGGCGTGCGCGACCTCCGTTCCGACCTGCTCTGACACGCAGATGCGCCTGGCGCAAATGGCTCTAAAGTTGGCGTTTGTGACTGTGTGAGTTCCGGGGTTCAGAGACTAGACTCGATCGCGTTGTCTGTAGCAATGAACACGCAGTCTCTGTCAATGAACGTTGAACCAGGAGTTATCCATGAAAGTTTTCGCCATCGCATCCGCCAAGCCGACGCTCACGCCCGAGAAGCTTCAGCAGCACATGCCAAACGAGGTCCCGGCCACACTCAAGCTCTATCTCGACGGCAAGGTCGAGCAGTTCTGGTTTCGTGAGAAAGCCGGCCCGATCTTTCTGATGAACGTCGAATCGGTCGAGCAAGCCAAGGCAACGCTCGATACGCTGCCGCTCGTGGCTGACGGTGTCATGAGCTACGAACTGTTGCCGGTCGGCCCGCTTGCCCCACTTGGCCTGCTGATCCAGAACAAGTGAAGCGATAAGCTGTGAGCGTATGGCGATCCGTTTGACGTGTCGGATCTCGTTGAAGAACCGTTCGACGAGATTCTACCGATGATGGATCGCCTGCAGTCCCGGCACCCATAACCGCACCCAGACGCGCATCACGAAGGAGTACGAAGATGGACGACGCAGCAGAGATCACCCGGCACTACGAGCGCGAGAGCCTGGTCGAGCACCTTCGCGCGGCTCTGGCTAAAAGCGGACTCGGCGAGAAGCAACTCTCTGCGCGAGATCTTGCTCAACTTGACCAGTTCCATTCACGTGGCCTCGCGGCCACTGTAGAACTTGCGAAGGTCCTGCCGATCAGCGAGGCGACCCGTGTCGTCGATATCGGATCCGGGCTGGGTGGCCCGTCGCGCTATCTGGCCGAAACCTATGGCTGCACGGTGCACGGCGTCGACCTCAGTCAGTCGTTCGTCGAGGCTGCTACGTTTCTGGCCGAGCGCTCGGGTCTCGGAGGCAAGGTCACGTATCAGCGCGGCAACGCTCTCTCGCTGCCGTTCTCCGCTGACGCTTTCGATCTCGCGTGGACGCAGCACGTTGCCATGAACATCGGCGACCGCGCTGCGCTTTACAGGGAAACATGCCGCGTACTGCGTCCTGGGGGCCATTTCGCCATCTTCGATGTCGTGGCCGCATCCGACGAACCCCTGCATTACCCTGTGCCGTGGGCGAGCGGGCCAGAGTCGAGCTTTCTGGTGACGGCGGACGAGATGCGTGCCGTCCTCGCGAACCAGGGGTTCCGCATCACGTCCTGGACCGACTGTACGGATGCCGGGATCAGCTGGTTTCTGGAACGAGAGGCCGAACGTAAGCAGTCTTCGACGCAGCCCTTGCTCGCACTCGGCGCTGTAATGGGCCCAGCGTTCGGCGAGGCGACCGTCAACCTTCGCCGCAATTTGAGCGAGGGGCGCGCGGCGCTCGTCCAGGCGATCTGCGAAAAGGTCTGAGGATGCTCCCGCCAGAAGGTGCGACAATGTTCTGCGACTTCGATGTAGTCGAGGCACTCTGCTGCGTCGTTCATCCAGTGCCGACGGTCGCCATGAACCCCACTCTGGAGGCTTCCGATCCATGTCGCTCATCAACTACATTACGCAGATCCAGTTCGATTTCGGAGCAATTGCGAAACTACCTGACGAATGCGCACGGATCGGCATCAAACGACCTCTGATCGTCACCGACGCGGGCGTGAAAGCCGCGGGCCTCATCGACAAGGTGCTAGTTGCTCTTCAGGCGGATAACGAGCCCCCTATCTTTCTGGACACCCCTCCTAACCCCAACGAACGGGCTGTGCGGGCCGCCGTCGCGATGTACAAGGAGAATCAGTGCGACGGCGTCATTGCGGTAGGGGGAGGCAGTTCGATCGATCTGGCCAAGGGCGTCGCAGTGTGCGCGACCCACGAAGGACCCTTGCGCCAGTTCGCGCTTATCGAGGGGGGATTGCAGCGCATCACATCGGCTACGGCGCCGGTTATCGCGGTTCCGACCACAGCCGGCACGGGTAGCGAAGTGGGGCGCGGCGCCATCCTGATTCTCGATGACGGCCGCAAGGTCGGCATTATTTCCCCCTACGTCGTGCCTCGTTCCGCAATCTGCGATCCGCAACTGACCTTGGGCTTGCCCCCACAGCTCACCGCTGCAACGGGAATGGACGCGATTGCCCATTGCATCGAGACCTTCCTGTCGCCAGCGTTTAACCCGCCTGCAGATGGCATCGCCCTCGACGGACTCTGGCGTGCATGGCGTCACATCGAGATTGCGACGCGTGACGGCAGCAACGTTACCGCGCGTCTGAACATGATGAGCGCCTCGTTGCAGGGAGCGCTTGCCTTCCAGAAAGGGCTTGGATGTGTCCATAGCCTGAGCCACTCGCTGGGCGGCATCAACCCGAAACTGCATCACGGAACGTTGAATGCGATCTTCCTTCCCGCCGTGATCCGCTTCAATCGCGAGGCGGCTACAGTCCAGGACGAAGGAAAAATCGTGCGGCTGGCCGGCGCAATGGGTCTGGAGTCGCCAGCCAACGTAGAAAGCGCGATTGCACGCATGACGGCCGACCTGGGCTTGCCGATCCGTTTGTCGACGCTCGGGGTTGAGAGCGCGCAGTTCGACAGGATTATCGAAGGCGCACTCGCCGATCATAGTCACACGACCAATCCGCGCGAGGCGACGCCCGCGGATTACCGAGCCATGCTCGAAGAGTCATTCTGAGGAAGGTGATGCGAAGGCGATGCGCCGGCGCGACTGCTTGCGGGCAGCCGCGCCAGCGGGTCCGTATCAGTGGTTATGGCGCGATTCGCCGCGCGTTTCCACAATGTTGAGATACAGCGTGGCCGGCTCGAGGCACGCGCCGCTCGCCTGCTGACCCACCATGCTGCGATAGATCTCTTCCCACGGCGTTTTGTTCTGCAGAACGGGCGCTTTCCATTGGGCGCGGCGCGCGGCCAGTTCGCTGTCGGGGATCATCACGTCGACCTTGCGCGAGTTCAGGTCGATACGGATCCGGTCGCCGGTTTGCAGCAAAGCAAGGCCGCCGCCGATCGCCGCTTCAGGCGAAACGTTGAGAATCGAAGGCGTCGCTGAGGTACCGCTCTGACGGCCGTCGCCAAGAGTCGGCAGCGTGTCGATACCTTGCTTGAGCAACGCCGCGGGCGGTTGCATGTTGACCACCTCGGCACCGCCCGGATAACCGACCGGTCCGCAGTTGCGAATCACGAGGATAGAGCGCTCGTCGACGCCCAGTTGCGGATCTTCGATGCGCGCGTGGTAGTCCTCCGGCCCCTCGAATACGATCGCTTTACCTTCGAACACGTCGGGATGCTCGGGATCGGCGAGGAAGCGTTTGCGGAACGCCTGGTCGATCACGCTGATTTTCATCACGGCGCTATCGAACAGATTGCCGGACATCACCACATAACCCGCCGCTTCCTTGAGCGGCTGCTGGTAGCTGCGGATCACTTCGCGATCGGGCTCGACGACGTCCGCGAGGTCCTCGGCCAGCGTGCGGCCGGAAACCGTGCGTGCGGCGCCGTTCAGCTTGCCAGCGTTGAGCAGTTCGCGCATCACGGCGGGCACGCCGCCTGCGCGATGGAATGCCTCGCCCAGAAAGCGGCCGGCCGGCTGGCAATCGACGAGCAGCGGGATCTCCGGTCCCAGTCGTTGCCAGTCATCGAGCGAATGTTCGACGCCCATGTGGCGTGCGATCGCGACCATATGAATCGGACAGTTCGACGATGCGCCGAGTGCGGCGGCGGCCACCACCGCGTTTTCGAAGGCCTCTTTGGTCATGACATCCGACGGGCGCAGATTCTCCGCGACCATTTCGACGATGCGCTTGCCTGTGCGATACGCCATCCAGCCGCGCTCGCGATGCGGCGCCGGAATTGCCGCGCAGCCGGGCAGCGACATACCCAATGCTTCGGCAAGCGAGTTCATCGACAGGGCGGTGCCCATCGTATTGCAATGGCCGACGGAGGGTGCCGACGAGGACACCATGTTCATGAATTCCTCGTAGTCGATCTCTCCGCCGGCGAGGCGCTTGCGCGCGTCCCAGATGACCGTGCCCGAACCCGCGAGCTTGCCGTGCCACCAGCCGTCGAGCATGGGGCCGCCCGAAAGCACGATGGCCGGGATGTTCACGGTCGCCGCCGCCATCAGGCATGCGGGCGTGGTTTTGTCGCAACCTGTGGTGAGCACGACGCCGTCGATAGGATAGCCGTGCAGGATTTCAACGAGGCCGAGGTACGCCAGATTGCGGTCGAGCGCGGCGGTGGGGCGCTTGCCCGTCTCCTGGATCGGATGGACCGGAAACTCAAGCGGGATGCCGCCGGCATCGCGAATGCCGTCGCGCACACGCGTCGCCAGCTCGAGATGATGGCGATTACAGGGGGCAAGGTCCGACCCTGTCTGCGCAATCCCGATGATCGGCTTGCCCGACTGCAGCTCCTCTCGGGTAATCCCGTAGTTCATGTAGCGCTCGAGATACAGCGCCGTCATGCCCGGATCGGCGGGATCGTCGAACCAGCGGCGGCTGCGCAGGCGTGATGGTGAACCATTCTGAGGACTGTCGGGGGATGATTGGTTTGACATGCTGTTATTCCGTTCGGCTTGTAGAGGCTTGTGGATATAGGCGCCCTCTCAGCAGCGCAACCGCCATACGGGAAGGCGAATTGCCATTCTAGAGCGCATTGGGCCTGGAGCGCATTGGGTCGCGCCGGGTCTTTCGGAAAACCATGGGAATCACGTGGACGGCTGGGTCTGTCTGTCATAGCAGCTATGAACCCAGCTGCATAGCTCGTCATGCCTCCTTGTCCGATACTGGTCTCCAGCGCCGAGACATGACGACGCGTTGAAACTCGTTAAACCAACCGGAGGAATTCGACATGAGCAATCGTATCGCGATCGTAACTGGGGCAAGCCGTGGGATCGGACGGGCAACCGCAATTCGCCTGGCCAAAGATTTTGGCGGCCTGGTATTGGTGGCCCGCAGCACGGACTTGCTGGAAGAGACTGCCGAAGCGGTGCGCGCCGCCGGCGCCGAACCGCTGCCGTTGGGCGCGGACCTGCGCGTACCGGCCGCCGCGAAGGAAACCGTCGACCAGACGCTGGCGAAGTTCGGGCGTATCGATGCGGTGGTCAATATCGCCGGGGCCGTTCCCCAGATCGACGTCCTCGACATGACGGACGAGCAGTGGGACGACGGTTTTGCCCTGAAATTACATGGTGCGCGGCGACTTGCAGTTCACGCGTGGGAGTCGCTCAAGAAGTCGGAAGGCTCGGTGATTTTCACATCGGGAAATTCGGCGCAGGCGCCGAAGTCGGGTTACGGCGCGGTCGGGACGGTCAACGCAGCGATCGTCGCGATGGCCAAGGCTTTCGCGGATCGAGGCATTGCAGATGGCGTGCAGGTCAATAGCGTGCTGCCTGGCCCGGTGATGACCAATCGTCGCCGCACGTATATGGAGAAGTACGCGCCGGCGCATGGCATGACGCTCGAAGAAGCGCTCGAGAAGTTTCCGGCGCAAGTGGGCATTACGCGCTACGGCAACCCTGAGGACATCGCGGAATTGATGGCGTTCGTGCTGTCGCCAGCGGGCCGCTGGATGGTGGGCTCGGCGCTGCGGATGGATGGCGGCGAAATCAAAGGCGTTTGACCTTCAGACGGTTAAAGGACTTTGGGCAACGGAGGCAGTCATGGAATTGCGAGCAAAACATTATTTTGACGAACGCGCGACTCAGGAGATGAAGGAGAATCTGAAGCCGGCGGACCGGACGCTTCAGGAGAGGCTGGCGTACGCCTGCCGTATCCTCGCGATGACGGGCCAGGAGGCGGGACTGGCCGGGCAGATCACGGCCCGTTCAGACAAGCCGAAATGCTATTGGACGCTGCGTTTCGGTTTGGGCTTCGATGAAGCGACGCCCGACGATTTCATCGAGGTCGATGCCGACCTGAACACGATTAGTGGCAAGGGAATGGCCAACCCCGCGACGCGTTTTCATCTGTGGGTCTACGAAGCGCGGCTGCAGACGAATGCGATCATCCATACGCATTCGCCGTATGTGTCCGCGTTGGTCGCAGCGCGGCAACCGTTGGTGGTCGCGCAGATGGACATGACGCCTTTGCATAACGACTGCGCGTTTCTGGCCGATTGGCCGGGTGTGCCGATCGCCGATCAGGAAGGCGTGATCATTTCAGAGGCGCTCGGCGACAAGCGTTGCATCCTGCTGGCGCATCATGGCCAGCTCACGACGGGTGCTTACGTCGAAGAGGCAACTTATCTTGCTGTGTACTTGGAGCGGGCGGCTCGCATGCAGGTGCGGGCGCGCGTGTTTGGTCCGATTACACCGGTGCCCGACGATCTCGCAGCGGAGGCACACGATTATCTGCTGAAGCAATCGATCGTGAAGGGTACGTTCGATTACTGGTGCCGCCAGGCGGACCGGACGTAAGCGGGCAGTTTCATTAGGCGTGGCATAGTGCCGGTAGGAGAAGCGCGAATCGCTTAAGGTTGCGGCGCCGTTCAGCCGCACGCAATGCCAGGAAGACCGAATGAAAGCCAACGTCGATCATCAAGTGCGCCTGTTTGTTGAGATCGCAAACAGCAAGTCGCTGTCCGCTGCGGCCGAGGCGTTGTCGCTGACGCAATCGGGTCTGAGCCGGCAGCTTTCGAGCCTCGAGAGCTACATTGGCCAGCCGCTCTTTGTGCGGCACGGGCGCGGCGTGGAGCCCACCGAGGCCGGACAGAAACTGCTGGAGGCCGCCTCGTCCGCGTATCAGCTGGTCGACAGCACGTTGGTTCAGTTGCGCGACCAGCACGGTGTGACCGCCGGCAGCCTGAACGTTGCCACCATTCATACGCTGAGCTACTACTTCATGGCCGAGGTGGTGGCGCGATTCATGGCGCAGCGGCCGAAAGCGAATGTCTCGTTGCTCGGACGCAGTTCGCCCGGCGTGGTCGAACTGGTCGAGGCGGGCCGCGCGGAGATCGGCTTTGTCTACGATTCGGCAGTGGCCTCCGACGAACTGGAAATCACGCCGCTGTTTGAGGAGGAAATGTGTTTTGTCGTCCACGAGAATTCGCGGTTTGCGACACTCGCTAGTGTGTCGTTGAATGAAGAGACGCCTCCGCTGGTCGTCTTTCCCGCGGGTTATGCGCTGCGCCGTATGCTGCATAGCCGGGCTTTCAATGCCACTGTCGCGGCCGAAGTCGAGACAGTGGATGCGATGCTCAAACTCGTTTCACTGACCAACGGTCAGTGCATCTTGCCCAGTCTGATTCCTGAAAAGCTGCTGCGCGAATACGAACTCAAACGTATCCCGATCGAGCAGCCGGTGATGCGCCGGCGCATCGTCGCCATCACTCGGCGCGGCCGGCCGCTTTCGGCGATGACCTCGCTGATTCTCGAGATTGCTCGCGCAAGCGCACCGGCAGCGTAGCGCCCTCCACGCTGTGACGTTGACGACCAGATTGCGCTATCTTATGGAGAGCGCTGCATACTGCATCAGGTGTGTTCCGTTTCAGTGATCAATCAAGACTCTTGTCGCCCGGAGGCGTCACCATGAATACCGTTTTGGATGAGCAGGCAACCCGGGACTTGATTGCTCGGCTTTACGAAGCGTTTTCGCGCAGGAGCGTCGAGCTGTTGCGTCAGGTGGTCGCCGCCGATTGGGAGTACATTCCCGAGCCTGCGGGAGCCCTGCCGGGACCGGATCAGATGGCCACAGTCTTCGCAAGGATCGACACGGCGTTGCCCGACATGTCCATCCAGCTGCTGGACGTCCTCATTCACGGTGATCGCGTTGCCGTCCGGGCTGAAGTGAGCGGCACGCAGTCAGGCAAGCTGCTCGGTATCGAGGCAACCGCAAAGCCAGTGAGATTTGCGATTCATTCCTTTCATGAGATCCGTGGTGGCGTGGTCGTGAAAACCTGGCATATCGAAGACTGGCTTTCGGTATTCAGGCAGCTCGGAGCGTTTCCTCAAGGGGCTCCGGGCGATTGATCTGTATCGCCACGTCGGGACGGGGCGAGCCCTTGAGAAAAGCAGCAAACACGGAAACTGGACCAGGAGCTAGCTGCTGATGCGCGCACCGTTGACACGTATAGACACGACTCCAACCTTGCCTGATAGCGCGGACGCGGTTGTGATCGGGGCCGGCATCGTTGGAGTGTTCACCGCGTATTTTCTCGCGAAGCGTGGACTGAAAGTCGCATTGCTTGAGAAGGGGCTGGTGGGCGCGGAGCAATCCAGTCGCAATTGGGGATGGTGCCGTCAACAGAACCGCGACGCGCGCGAGTTGCCCATGGCAACCAAAAGCCTCGGCTTGTGGGAGCAATTCTCGGCTGAGAGCGGAGAGTCCGCAGGGTTTCGCCGGTGCGGTCTGCTCTATCTCAGCAACAGCGATGAAGAACTTTCCAAATGGTCGAGCTGGTGCGATTTTGCCGGGACGGTAGGTGTCGTTACGCGCATGCTCGATAGCAAGGAAGCCAGCCAACGCGGGCAGGCCACCGGACGAAGCTGGAAGGGCGGGGTGCTCGCCCCGACCGACGGCGTCGCGGACCCGGCCAATGCGGCTCCGGCCGTCGCGCGGGCCGTGTTGAAACTCGGAGGTACCGTTCACCAGAATTGCGCGGCACGCGGCATCGAAACGGCGGGTGGACGTGTGTGCGGTGTCGTCACGGAGCACGGCACGATTCGCACCAGAATCGCGGTGCTCTCGGGTGGAGCGTGGGCCTCGTCTTTCTGTCGACAACTCGGCATCCGTTTTCCTCAGACGAGCATCCGCTCGTCGATCCTTTCGGTATCGTCGGGCCAGGGCGAGTTGCCGGATGCGCTGCATACAGCCGCCGTCTCTCTCACCAGGCGTGGCGATGGTGGACATACATTGGCGATCAGCGGCTTGGGCCGCGTCGACCCGACGCTGCAGCAACTGCTCTATGCGTCCCGATTCGTGCCGATGTTCGCGCGCCGCTGGCGCAGTCTCGCGCCCGGTGGGCTGGAAGGTTTTCGCTCTGGCCACGAAGGCATATCGCATTGGCGCCTCGATCAGCCCACTCCCATGGAGAAGATGCGGATTCTGGACCCGATTGTCGATGAGACCACGATCCGGTTGACTCACAAACGCGCGACGGATCTCTTCCCGGCGCTTAAGGACCGCGTCATTACGGCGTCATGGGCGGGATATATCGACACCACGCCCGATGGTGTGCCGGCGATCGGCGAAACCGATGCGGTGCCCGGTCTATGTCTGGCAGCGGGCTTTAGCGGACATGGCTTTGGCATCGGACCTGGCGCAGGTCACCTTGTCGCTGATCTTGTCACCGGCAGCGATCCGATCGTCGATCCTCGTCCGTACAATCCGGCACGATTCCGCGATTCCTCCTGGGGCAAAGTGGCGGATTTTTGAAAGAAACCGACTCCGGCGCCACTGCATCGACGAGGTGCAAAGATATTGGCACCGGCGTTTTTGCTGCACCTGCACCTTGAAACCGTCACTTGGTTCGGCTATCAGTCCGTTTAGAAGAATTAATGCTCGCAGGTGATGCCTGGACGCTAAACTGGGTTGAGTACTTGAAGCTTAGCCGAGCAGTTGAGTGAAAACGATCTCAAGGAGAAAGCGCATGTCGACTGAAACGAAGTGCCCGTTCAACCACACCGCTGGTGGCGGCACGTCGAACCGAGACTGGTGGCCCAATCAGCTAAGCCTGAAAATCCTGCACCAGCATTCGTCTCTGTCCGACCCCATGGACAAGGACTTCAACTACGCTGAAGCGTTCAAGAGTCTCGATCTGGCGGCCGTAAAGAAGGATCTCCTCGCGGTAATGACCGATTCAAAGGACTGGTGGCCGGCGGACTTCGGCCATTACGGACCCTTGTTTATTCGTATGGCATGGCACAGCGCGGGTACCTACCGCATTGCCGACGGTCGTGGTGGCGCCGGCGGCGGTCAGCAGCGCTTTGCGCCGCTCAATAGCTGGCCCGACAACGTGAGCCTCGACAAGGCGCGCAGGCTGATCTGGCCGGTCAAGCAAAAATATGGCAAAAAAATCTCCTGGGCCGACCTCATCGTCCTGACCGGCAACGTCGCGCTGGAGTCGATGGGATTCAAGACGTTCGGCTTCGCCGGCGGCCGCGAGGACTCGTGGGAACCGGATGGCGACGTGTATTGGGGCACTGAGACCAAGTGGCTCGACGACAAGCGCTATACCGGCGATCGTGACCTCGAAAACCCGCTTGGCGCAGTCCAGATGGGCCTGATTTACGTCAATCCGGAAGGTCCGAACGGCAATCCCGATCCGCTCAAGGCCGCCCGCGATATTCGCGAGACGTTTGCCCGCATGGCGATGAACGACGAAGAGACGGTTGCGCTTATC
>Ga0302312_10001514_pt1 | contig 13983 bp, 10 predicted proteins | sample III_Palsa_N2_1_FD_200529 | JGI IMG/M metagenome (GOLD analysis project Ga0302312, IMG submission 200529) | Peat permafrost microbial communities from Stordalen Mire near Abisko, Sweden - III_Palsa_N2_1 | ecosystem: Environmental > Terrestrial > Soil > Palsa > Peat permafrost | place: Sweden... | reverse complement strand
GCCTCCGGCAGTTTCAAAAACGCTGAGTACCCGTTTCTCCTGCAAATTTGTGAATACCGGCGACCATACACCCGTTCCGTTTGTTTTTTGGAAAATTCCACTACCCCAGCAATTGTAGGCAAAGATCCCGGCCTTACCATGGGCAATATTGCTATGTTCGTCAGGGAAAATCTCTTTTTTCCAAAAAGGAGTTTTAGAATTTGGTTTATTGTGATATATCCCATTCCCAGCAGATAAATAGAGACCATTATCATCTGCAAAAAAATCATTTCTACCGACACCATAAACATCTATCACAGGTTCTGGTAGCCCTTCACTAATGTCCTGCCATGTTTGCCCGTCATCCATAGATTTAAAAACCATATTGGCTTGCGCCGGTTTATTCCTGTCTACGGTAGCAACACGGACTGAATCTATTGACGGCTCCCCCGCTTTCTTTTCTTTTAGTACAAAAGAATTTATCAGAAATAATATCAGGAGGATGGCCGGAACAAACACAAATAATCTTTTCATTTTTTTGAATTTAATTGAACAATCGGTTACAAAATTTTGAAACAGCAAAAAGAGTGGGAGAAAACGCAAACACTAAGACATTTCTTTTATTTTAATATATATCAAATTGATCTAGTGAAATTACCTTGATATTTTTCGGCGCGGGAGTTTGGATTGTAAATAATAATGTAAACTTTGTAAATAAATCGTAAATGGTATGCCTGATAGCCGAAATCTCCTCTCCGGGAAAAGCAAATACCTGTTCGGATTGATATTACTCTCGTTTATCTCTGTGGTCTGCGCGGCTTTCAGTATGCTCGGAGGTGACGACTTTGATATCGCCAGAAGGGAAGTTTTGCTTCGCAGGATCGGGCATGAACTGCTCTTACAGTCGGGAGACAGTACATCAAGAGTGCTCCCGGTAAAAAAGATCGCAGAAAATGAATACCAGATCAGCTTTGAGAATGAGCTTACTTTTCAATCGGACTCCCTGGTGAATACTACCCGGCGTTTGTTGGCCAAAGACCCGCTTGCAGGTGATTATGTTGTCAACGTTCTGAACTGTGGCAACTCCAGCGTAGCCTATGGATACGCTATATCCAAAAATAAAAAAGATGATATTGTTGCATGCGGAGGAAGAAAGCAACCCAAAGCATGTTACATGATCAACATTAAATTCAAACCGACGGGCTTAAATACTGCAAAAAATGGCTATCTTCTGGGCAGCCTGCTATTTTTAACATTTGTTGGTTTTGTTTTTTTGAGAACGGTTAAGCCGCGGAGAGCCTTGCCTAACGATCAGTGCACCAAGATATTTACTTTCGGCTCGGTCTTGTTTAATGCGCAGGAAAGACAACTGGTAATAAATAAAAAGACCATAGATCTGACTGGAACGGAAACGCGTCTGCTGCTCATTTTCGCGTTGTCTCCTAACGAGATCGTAGAGAGAAGTCGCCTACAAAAAGAGATATGGGAGGACAAAGGTGTTATTGTGGGACGCAGTCTTGATATGTTCATATCAAAACTTAGGAAAAAATTGGAATTTGATCCCAATATCAACATCGTTGTTGTACGCGGCAAAGGATATAAGCTTGAAATTAGCTCTTAAGAATCGCCTACCAATGTGGCTAAAGCTATGCATCAGCCGAAAAAACAACTTTAAAGCAATTTATGGAGTCGTGCGATTTCGATCAAACCATCTACTTTTTCATTAAGAGAAGCGGGCGGAAATCGAAAGCGTGAGGAAGAAAGTGTTCAAACCAAGTACCATTGTATGCCAGGACGGGAGTTGAACCTATTCGAGTTATAAGATCTTGGTTTTAAACAAAATAGGTTATTCAAAAGAATAACCTATTTTATAATAAGCTAAAAATCAATGCATGTAGCGCGATCGGGATTTGAACCCGAGACCTCAGGGTTATGAATCCTGTGCTCTAACCAACTGAGCTATCGCGCCGGTTGATGGTCCTTTAGGGGCCATTCTGGGGGGAGGGCTTCTAAAGGGCTGCAAAAATAGAGAAAAATCATCGGAAAAATGCATAATGAGGGTTGAAAATCAGGGCAGGTGGAAGGTTGAATATTTTTTGTGGCAAACTCTCTTTTTGACGTCCCGGTGGAACTTGTTTATGCAAGTTCCACGCGCAGTTATAAATGAGCATGTTCGCTTGGAGGTGGAAAAGATGGTGAGGGAAGGTGGAAGGGGGGAGTGGAGGGCGAGGCGCGAAAAGGCAAGGGCAAAAAAAAGGCCCTCTGTGGAAACAGAAGGCCGTCTAACGATTGCTTGCCATATGAAAATTCTTCAAAAGATCGATGTTGATGGTGCCGGTTTTCTTTGCTTGTTCACTATTCCTTTTTTTACCGGCGACACAAAGATAATGACCCGAACCTACCCAGAGAACATTTCAATGATACCAAATGGTTAAAGAAAGCTTAATTGCTAAATCCTTTTATCACTTTTCCTTTTCTTCAACCGTTCTGAGTGTAAGATCGGATTTTTTTGGCAAAATGGAAACTATTTTATTAACATTTTCTAGATTTTTTTATTAAAACAAATATGCTTATTATTTATAATTTGAATTTCGAGGTCTTTAAGGGCCATTTTTGCCCGTTTTTGGCTTTAATTCGAAAATTTCAATAAATCTATTAATAAATTATTATTAATTGTAATTTGACTTTTGGGGTCAATGGGTCGAAAATAGGCCAGTGGGCTGTCCGGAAGGGGTGGGCGGACGCCTGTTGGGGTAGCGCGAGGCCGGAAATGGATTAGCACGCTATCGGGTAGGGCGGATGGGCACAGGCGGCAAGTTGGCCGGTTATCCGGCAGGGGGGAGTGCGACGGCGATAGGACGGATGTCCATTAGCGGGACGAATGGGCAGCCTCGAGGCGCGGCACCGTTGCGCCGGGATACTCGACGAGGGCTTTCTCCAAACAATCCATGGCCTTGTTGAGGTCCTCCGTATTCAATACATAAGCCAGGCGGACTTCCTTTTTTCCGAGCCCTTTGGTGCCATAGAAGCCGCCGGCGGGGGCGAGCATGACGGTCTGGTTATTATAAGAGAAGGATTCCAGCAGCCACTGGCAGAACACGTCGGTATCATCGACGGGCAGGCTGGCCATGGCATAAAACGCTCCACCCGGATTGGGGCAGTAAACGCCGGGCATCCGGTTGAGACGGTCGACGAGCACGTCCCTTCTTTTGAGGTATTCGGCCCTGGTCGCGTCAAAGTAATCAGGCGGCAGGTCTGTAGCGGCTTCGCCGAGGATCTGGGCGAAAGAAGGCGGGCTTAATCGGGCCTGTGCAAATTTCATGACGGTATCGAGTACTGCCTGGTTGCGGGTCACGAGCGCACCGATCCGTCCGCCGCAGGCGCTGTAGCGTTTGGATATGGTGTCCATCATGAGGACGTTGTTCTCCGCCCCCTTCAGGTTGAGAGCGCTGATATGCTGACCGCTGTAACAGAAGTCGCGATAGGCCTCATCGGAAAAAAGGTAGAGGTTATGTTTGATGACGAGTTCTTTCAGGGTGTCCATTTCCTCCCGGCTGTAGAGGTAGCCGGTGGGGTTGTTGGGGTTACAGATGACGATGCCCCTGGTGCGCGGGGTGATCAGTTTTTCGAATTCCGATACGGGAGGGAGGGCGAAGCCGTTGTCGATATAAGACGTCAGGGGTACTACGGTCACGTTGGCTGCGACGGCAAAACCATTATAATTGGCATAAAACGGCTCGGGGATGATCACTTCGTCACCGGCATCGAGGCAGCTCATGAAGCCGAAAAGGATGGCCTCGGACCCTCCCGTTGTAACAATGATCTGCTGGTAATCCACGTCGATCCCCATTTTCTTATAATAGGTGGACAGTTTGCGCCGGTAGCTTTCATTGCCTGCGCTGTGGCTATATTCCAACACTTTGAAGTCAAAATGCCGGACGGCATCGAGGGCCATTTTTGGGGTTTCAATATCGGGCTGGCCGATATTCAGGTGATAGACCTTGACGCCTTTCTTTTTGGCGGCCTCTGCAAAGGGCACGAGTTTCCTGATGGGCGAAGCCGGCATTTGCTGTCCGCGTTGACTGATGGTTAACATGGGGCAAAAATACCAAAGCCTCCCGATAACGGAAGGCTTTGTACTAATTATTTAGCGGCGGGACTGCCGGATGGGTGGCAGCCGCCGGATAACGAATCTTAACGTCCGGGGGTATTGGGTTTGGCGGCCTGATACTTTGCGTAGGCATCCACGGTCAGCACTTCCCCGGTAATCTTCAATTGAACGGGGAGGTCGACGCCGGCTACTTTGATCGTAATGCTTTTGTTAAAAGGACCGACGTTAGCGGCGTTGAAGCCGGCCTGGATCTTGTTGTCCTTGCCCTGAGGGATGGCGCCTTCCGGTTTGACGGGGGTGGTGCAACCGCAAGAGGGAACGGCGGACTCGATGATCACGGGAGAATTGCTGATATTGGTAAAGACGAAATCGTGTGTTACCGGGGAACCTTGTTTGATCTTACCGAAGTCATAGGTCAATTCCTTGAATTTGACTACATCTTCGGCCTTCTTGGCCTGGTCCTGGGCAAAAACTCCGATGGTCAGTAATGCAGTGCTGGCTAACAGGATTAACTTCTTCATGGTTGTATCAGTTTATTTGTTTTAATAATTGAACAGATGCGTTGTCGGGCGCGGAGCTGGCCGGCACTTTATATACTTCACCGGTAATGGTGAGCAGTTTTGTCTGATTGGTATTATAGATGATGGACACTGTCTTGGAAAAAGTGCCTTCGGCGTATGCATTGTAGCCCACTTTGATCTGGGCGGTAGCGCCGGGTTCGATGGGCGCCTTGCTCCATTCGGGTGTTGTACAGCCGCAGGATGCGCGCACATTGTCGAGCTTCAGGGGGGTGCTGCCTGTATTGACGATTTCGAAGGTATAGGTAGCCGGCCGGCCCTGGGGTATCTTGCCGAAATTATGGGCGTTCTCTTTTATCTGCAACACATCTGCCGGTGTTGGTAATGCAGTGCCGACAGGATTACTGACCTGTGCATGTGCGGACAGGATGGTGATAAAAAGAAAGGCTGAAATTGTTATTTTTTTCATAGTTTGGCTGCGTAAAGCAGGATATAAAATTAATTACTTAACGTCAGCTTTTGGAATAAATTATTCGGGATTGCATTATTTTAACAATCAATGAGATAGGAGGATAATAATGGAAAATCTAGCTGCCAGCGAAGTTATCGATCCGGAAAAATTATCTTTCGATAAGTTCAGGGAGGAAGTCCTGAAAGATTACCAGTCTGTATGTGAGAGCCGGGAAACGAGCCTTCTGGGCCGTAAAGAGGTACTGACGGGGAAGGCTAAATTTGGCATTTTCGGGGATGGGAAGGAAGTCCCGCAGGTAGCTATGGCCAAATTTTTCCGGCCCGGCGATTTTTATGCGGGGTATTACCGTGATCAGACGTTTGCCTTTGCGACTGGTGCAGCAACTATTGAAGAATTTTTCTCCCAGCTATATGCAGATCCTGATCCCAGGCATGATCCCCACAGCTCGGGCAGGCAAATGAATGCTCATTTTGCCACTCCATTTGTGGATCGGGACGGGAAGGTCCTGGACCTGGTGAACAGCAAGAACCTGACGGCGGGGCTGGCGCCGACTGCGGCACAGATGCCTAAGGCGCTGGGATTGGCCTATGCATCGAAGGCCTTCCGGGAAGTGGAGGTACTGAAGCCGTTTACGGAGTTATCGAATCAGGGTAACGAAGTATGCTTTTGCACCATCGGCGATGCGTCTACGAGTGAAGGACATTTTTGGGAGACGCTGAATGCAGCGGGGGTATTGCAAGTCCCCCTGGCCGTTTTTGTCTGGGATGACGGATATGGGATCTCTGTACCCCGCAAACTTCAGACAACGAAAGGGTCTATCTCGGAAGCGCTGAAAGGGTTCCAGAAAAAAGAAGGTACCAATGGCATAGACATTTTCCGGGTGAAGGCCTGGGATTATGCCGGGATGTGCGAGGCTTTTGAAGCCGGCATCCGGTCGGTCCGCCTGACACATACGCCGGTGGTCTTCCATGTCGAAGAGGTCACGCAACCCCAGGGGCATTCGACCTCGGGCAGCCACGAAAGATATAAACCATCCGAGCGCCTGGAATGGGAGCGGGAGTGGGACGGGATAAAAAAGATGAAGGAATGGATCATCGATAACGACCTGGCCACTGAGGAAGACCTGAATGAGATCGAGACGGCGGCGAAGGATTTCATCCGCGACAGCCGTAACCTGGCCTGGGAAAAATACCAGGGACCTATCCGGGCACAGGTTGCCCGTGCGGTTGAACTGATCCGAAACCTGGCGCAGCAGAGCCCGGACATTGCGGAGCAACTACAGCAGCTGGCGCAAACGCTGGGGGCTAACCGCGAACCGGGCCGGAAAGAGGTGCTGCAGACGTTGCATGAGGTGCTGGCGCTGGGGGGTGCCGGGGGACCGGCTGAGGCGAGGGGTGGGGCGACTGCCGCTGCGGATGTCGCCGCCTACTACCGGGAACTGAAGAAAGAGAATGCCGCTATCTACAATACACATTTATACCATGAAGGCGCCCGCAATATCCTGCAGGTGCCGGAGGTAAAGGCGGTCTATGCTGAAGATGCGCCTACCCTCAACGGTTATGAAGTGCTGAACCGGTATTTTGACCAGCTGTTCACTCACAACCCGCTGGTGCTGGCCTTTGGCGAGGACCTGGGTAAGATAGGCGACGTTAACCAGGGATTTGCCGGTCTACAGGCCAAACACGGCGCTGAAAGGATCTTCGATACGGGCATCCGGGAACTGACGATCATGGGACAGGGCATCGGGATGGCTTTTCGGGGGCTGAGGCCGATCGCGGAAATTCAGTATATCGACTACTTATTATATGGCCTGCAACCACTGAGCGATGACCTGGCCACTCTCCAATACCGGACGGCAGGCCGACAGACTGCCCCGCTGATTGTCCGGACGCGGGGTCACCGGCTGGAAGGGATCTGGCATAGTGGTTCGCCGATGGGACTGATCCTACATTCGCTGCGTGGCCTGCATGTCTGCGTACCCCGCAACATGGTACAGGCTGCTGGCATGTATAATACGCTCTTGCAAGGAGCAGACCCGGCGATCATGATCGAATGTCTGAACGGCTATCGGCTGAAGGAAAAGTTGCCGGCGAACCTGGCGGAGTTTACGGTCCCCCTAGGGGTGCCGGAGATCATCCGGGAAGGGGAGGACATTACACTGGTTTCTTATGGGGCCACTTTGCGGATCGTGCAGGAAGCCGCGCAGGTGGTGGAGGCCTCGGGGATCAGTTGTGAGGTCATTGACGTGCAGACGCTGCTGCCTTTCGATATCCACCATCTCATACTTGAATCGCTGAAGAAGACGAGCCGGATAATGATCATCGATGAAGACGTGCCGGGTGGTGCGGCAGGCTTTATCTTCAATAAGGTTATGGAGGAGCAGGCGGGATATAAGTGGCTGGATACGGCTCCACGAACGATTACGGCGCAGGCTCATCGGCCGGCCTATTCCAGTGACGGCGATTATTTCAGCAAGCCGAATGCGGAGCAGATCATCGACGCGATCCGGGACATGATGGCGGAGTAAGGGAGAGGACGCGCGAGGGCGCGGCCGAGCTTAGAAGCGGGAGCGCTGTGGTCGGGCAAGGCTGGAATGCCCGCGGCTATTTCAGGTTATGAAAGACTTTTTGAACGTCCTCGTCCTGTTCCAGCCGGTCGATCAGTTTGAGCACATCCTGGGCCTGGTCTTCGGAGAGTTCGACGGTAGTGGTCGGGATCCATTCGGTCTCTGAAGTGATGGGGATGATACCTTTTTCTTCCAGGGCCTTCTGCATATGACCGAAATCGTTGAAGGCTGCCCGCAGCACGAGTACCGGTTCGTCATGTTCACCGGTCCCTTCGCCTAGTTCTTCCAGTCCGTTATCAATAAGCTCTAATTCCAGATCGTCCATATTAACCCCTTCAGGTTTCAGCTTGAAGACGCCCATCTTTTTGAACTGGAAGCTGACGCTGCCGCTATTGCCGAGGGTCCCACCACCTTTATTGAAGTGCGACTTGACGTTCGCGACGGTGCGGACGTGGTTGTCTGTTGCTGTTTCGACCAGCAGGGCTACGCCATGGGGGGCATATCCTTCGTAGAGGATCTCTTCGTAGTTGGTTGTGTCCTTGCCAGTAGCACGCTTGATCGCGGCTTCGACGCGGTCTTTGGGCATGTTGACGCTCTTGGCGTTCTGGAAGCAGCGGCGCAGGGCGGGGTTGGTGGCGGGATCGGGGCCTCCTACCTTGACGGCGATGGCGATTTCCTTACCGATACGCGTGAATTGCTTGGCCATCCGGTCCCAACGGGCGAACATGGTATGCTTGCGTACTTCAAATATGCGACCCATAGTATTTTCCTTTTAGGGGGGCAAAAATAAATAAAAAACCCGCCCCAAAAGAAAAACTTCGGAGCGGGTGGGGAATATTATGGAATAATTCTATAAAGCCTTGAGCTTGCTGTTGTTCTTGCTATAGGCGAAATAGACTACCAAACCGATGATCATCCAGACAAAAGCGGCAGTCAGCGTATGAATATCGAGTGCGACGATCATACCGAGGCAGACCAACACTCCCAGGATGGGAACCAAAGGCACCAGGGGCGTGCGGAAAGGCCGTTCGGCATTGGGATCTGATTTGCGCATGACCAGGACGCCGGCACTGACAAGCACGAAGGCAAACAGTGTTCCGAATGAGGTCAGGTCGCCCGCTATGCTGCCGGGCACGAAAGCGGCGAACAAGCCAACGAACAGGAAGAGGATCATGTTAGACTTGTACGGTGTCCGGAATTTGGGATGGAGGTCGGAGAATATCTTGGGTAACAGGCCATCGCAGGACATCGTATAGAATACCCGGCTTTGACCAAGCAACATGACGAGGATCACCGAGGAAAATCCGGCGAGGATGGCCACGTTGACGGCGGTTGCGAGCCATTTATATCCTACCATATATGTCTTGATGGCATAGCTGACGGACGCCTCTTTGCCTGCGAGTTCGAAATCCTTCCAGTTGGCGACGCCGGTCAGCACATAGGAGAACAGTACATATAAAATTGTACACACGACGAGTGAGCCCAGAATGCCGATGGGCATATCCTTTTTCGGATTTTTTGCTTCCTGGGCTGCAGTAGATACGGCATCGAAGCCGATGAATGCAAAAAACACGATGGCGGCCCCACCCAGAATTCCACCCAGCCCATGTTTGAAGAAGCCCTCGTGGCCGGGCGCATCAGCCGGGATAGTGTAAGGGGTGTGGTTGGCGGGGTTGATAAAATGCCAGCCGACTGCGATGAATACCAGTACTATCGATACTTTAATGAATACGATGATCGCGTTGACAAAGGCCGATTCCGCTGTGCCTTTGATGAGGAGCAGGGAGATCAGCAGCAGGATCAGGAGAGCCGGAAAATTGATGATGCCATTGGAGGTATGTACGAGGCCCTGGAGGTCAGGAGACAAAGCCTTATACTGGAGATCACTGAGTAACAGGACATTGTCTTTAGCCGCCGCGGCAAGGGCCGGAAATTGTGCGATGGCGGAGCCTGTGACCGCGTGAATATGCTCGAGTGGGGAATGGCACCATTCATAGGGTATTCGACCGCCGAAAAGCTGGTTCAGATATTCGCTCCACGCTATGGAGACAGTAGCTGCGCCGAGGGCATACTCCATAATCAGTGCCCAGCCGATGATCCAGGCTATCAATTCGCCGAGAGTAGCGTAAGCGTACGTGTAAGCACTGCCGGCAATGGGGATCATGGCTGCAAATTCAGCATAGCAAAGGCCGGCGAATACGCAACCAATGGCGGCAACGATGAAAGAGACCGTGACCGCAGGGCCTGCGGCTTCGGCTGAAGCGGCAGCGGTCCTGACGAACAGGCCCGCGCCAATAATGGCTCCGACACCCAGGGCAACGAGATTTCCCGCTCCCAGGGTCCGTTTGAGGCCTTTTTCGGAATTGGCCGCCTGAGTCAGCAAAGAAGCCAGGGATTTCTTTCTGAGTAAACTCATAAATAGCTTGTTTTGATATGTTTTGCTTTGGTGATGACTAGGGTCGAAAATAAACAAATATTTAATACTCAAGCGTCAATTGTTAGCGCCCGGGCGGGATTTTTGGGATTAAAGTTTTGTCAAATCAATATTTTTCGATTCTTTGCAGACTTAAAGATGGACCGGGATGCCTAAGATCAGTCTGACAGGGTGGATGATGATCGCTATGGTCGCAGGTATTCTCCTGGGGCTTTGGGCGCATTATAATGGTAGTCCTGCCCAGATCGAGGGTTTTACGGCGGTGACGGGGGTGGTGACGGACATCTTTCTCCGGCTGATCAAGATGATCATTGCGCCACTGGTCTTTTGTACGCTGGTGGTGGGGATTGCCAAACTGGGGGATATCAAGGCGATAGGCAGGATTGGCGGAAAGGCCTTGTTGTGGTTTATGGGGGCGTCCTTCCTGTCCCTGCTGCTGGGTATGGTGGTCATGCATGCCCTGTCCCTGGGCAGCGAACTGAACCTGCCGCTGCCGCCGGCGGGCGCCAGCACGGGTATCGAACAATCGACCCTCTCTTTCAAGACCTTTTTTACCAATATCGTTCCGCTCAGCATATTCGACGCCCTGGCGAAAAATGCGATCCTGCAAATCGTCGTCTTTGCCGTCTTGTTCGGTATTGCCACGGCTTCTATCGGGGAACAGGGCGCCATCGTCATCAAAGCCCTGGACGCCATCTCACAAATTGTCTTGCGGGTGACCGGTTATGTAATGTACCTTGCGCCGATCGCTGCGCTGGCGGCGATTGCCAGTGTGATGGCGATCAAGGGGCCGGAATTGCTGGTGAGCTATGGAAAAGTGATCCTGAGCTTTTATCTGGCTATATTATTATTGTGGCTGATCCTGCTGCTGATTGCCAGCGCATTTGTTGGCAGGCGGGTGATCGAGCTGGTGATGACGGTTAAAGATATGCTCTTGCTGGCTTTCAATACGGCCACTTCTGAGGCTGCTTTTCCCCGGCTGATCGTGGAGCTGGAGAATTTCGGCTGTCCGCCGAAGATTGTGAGCTTTATATTGCCGTTGGGGTATTCTTTTAACCTGGATGGAGCAATGCTGTATGCGACTTTTGCGTCATTGTACATTGCGCAGGCGTATAATGTTCACCTGAGCCTGGGGCAGGAGATTTCGATGCTGTTGGTGCTGATGCTGACGAGCAAGGGGGTGGCGGGTGTTCCGCGGGCGGTACTCGCTGTTCTTATGAGCACGTTGTTACTGTACAATATACCGCAGCAGGGGCTGTTACTTTTGCTGGGCATCGACCAGATCCTTGATATGGCCCGCGCCGCCACGAACGTATTGGGTAATAGTATAGCGGTTGTCGTGGTGAGCAAGTGGGAGGGGGAGTTGGGGGAGGCTGTTGTGAATAAGAAAGCTGCCTGAGATGACTGAATGGTTACGAACGAGTTCTTGCCGGTGGCAAGGGCGAAGTTCACAATTAAATGAATTTATTCTTTTCTTATGTTCGAACTTTTAACGATCACCTTAAAAGACCTGGTCAACCCCGAATTTTACATCGCGCTTGGCGGACTGTGGGTGCTACTGTTTATTGTTTTTGCCGAGACCGGGCTGATGGTCGGATTTTTTCTGCCGGGGGACAGCCTGCTTTTTGTCGCGGGTATCTATAGTGAAAAGCTGATCGACAGCATGATAACCGGAGGCACAGGCAGCGAGCTGCTGGACCTGGTGGTACTTTGGTTGATGGTATCGGCGGCGGGTATACTCGGCAATGCGGCGGGCTACTGGTTCGGTCACAAGAGCGGGCCTTATCTGTATCACCGCAACGATAGCCTGTTGTTCAAGAAGAAATATCTTTTCAGGGCTAAGGAATTCTACGACAAGCATGGTGGCGAAGCGATTGTGTTTGCCCGGTTCCTGCCGATCATCCGGACTTTTGCGCCCATTATTGCCGGGATTGTGGCGATGGACCGCAAAAAATTCATCATCTACAACATTATCGGTTGCGCGGCGTGGGTATTCGCCATGCTTTTTGCAGGGCATTACCTGGACAAGTTCTGTATGATGAAATTCGGTTTCGATCTGAAAAAGCACCTGGAAGTGATTGTTATCGGCATCGTCATTATCACTACCGCCCCCGTCATTTACAAACTTTTTTTCGGCAAGAAGAATCCTGCTCCTGCCGAAGACCCCTATAAAAAATCATAATCCCTCATGGAGCAAAAAAAGGTCTCTCTATTCAACCTGGCGGTGATCGTCGGCGCGCTGGGTTATTTTGTGGATGTCTATGATCTGTTATTGTTTAGCATTATCCGGATCCCTTCGCTGAAGGGGCTGGGGTTAACGGATGCGGAAGTGAAACTAAAGGGATCGGATATCCTGAGTATCCAGATGTATGGGTTGCTGATCGGGGGTATCCTCTGGGGTGTATTGGGTGACAAACTGGGAAGGTTGCGGGTGTTGTTTGCGTCGATCATCCTGTATTCGCTGGGGAGCATCGGGAATGGCTTTGTGCATACGGTCGGTCAGTATGAGTGGGCACGCTTTATTACCGGGCTGGGGCTGGCGGGTGAGCTGGGCGCGGGGATCACGCTGGTCAGCGAGCTGATGCCAAAGGAACGGCGGGGGATTGCCACTTCGCTGGTCGCGGGGATTGGATTGAGCGGGGCGGTGTTTGCCTATTTTATTAAAGTCTGGTGTGTGAGTGGAAGTGGTGAAGGCTGGAGGACCTGTTATTATATTGGCGGCGGCCTTGGCATCCTGCTGTTGCTGTTACGGGTAGGTGTGCTGGAGTCGGGGATGTATAAGAATATGGCGGGGACGAGTGTCAGCCGCGGGAACTTTTTTATGCTGTTCACTAATGGGCTGCGGTTCAAAAAATACCTGACGGCGATCCTGATCGCCCTGCCGAATTGGTATGTCATTGGAGTGTTGATCTCGTTTAGCAATGATTTTGCCGCCGACATGAAGGTGAAGGGGGCGATCGACCCGGGGAAGGCGATCATGGTGGCCTATGCGGCGATCTCGGTGGGGGATGTGTTGATCGGGTTTATCAGTCAGGGGTTGAAGAGCCGGAAAAAATCGTTGTTGCTGTTCCATATCATTACTGCGATCGGGGTGATCGCCTTTTTCAACCTGCAAGGGGCGACATCGGCGAATTTGTATTGGGTCTGTGTGTTGTTGGGTTTCGGGACTGGTTTCTGGGCGATGTTCGTGACGATGGCGGCGGAGCAGTTCGGGACGAATATCCGGGCGACGGTGGCGACGACCGTGCCGAATATGGCTCGCGGATCATTGGCAGTAGTGGTAGCGCCATTGTTCAAGTCACTGGTGCCGTCGCTGGGCCATTTCGAGGCGGGGTGGGTGACGGGTCTCATTGTGTTTGTCATCGCGTTCGTGGCGTTGGCGATAACGCCGGAAACATTTGGAAAAGATTTGAATTATATAGAGCCGCAATAATGAAGTTTTTGGTGATAAGATTTTCTTCTATCGGGGATATCGTGCTGACGACCCCGGTGGTCCGCTGTCTGAAAAAGCAGGTAGTGACGGCGGAGGTACATTATCTGACCAAGGCGTCCTTCAAGCCTATCCTGGAGGCTAATCCTTATATCGATAAAATCCATTGTCTGGGGGGGAGCCTTGCGGGGGGGGCAGCTGCGGGGGACGATCTTTCGGCGGTGATCGAGACGCTGAGGCGGGAGGATTTCGATTATGTGATTGATCTTCATCATAACCTGCGGACATTAAAGGTCAAGCGGGGATTGGAGAAAGCGGCTTTTTCCTTCGAAAAGCTGAATATTCAGAAATGGCTTTTGACGAACTTTAAGATGAACAGGATGCCTGACCGGCATATTGTAGACCGGTATATGGACACGGTGGCTGGCTTCGGGGTCAAAAATGATGGGGCCGGGCTGGACTATTTCATTCCG
>Ga0302312_10001504_pt1 | contig 14026 bp, 11 predicted proteins | sample III_Palsa_N2_1_FD_200529 | JGI IMG/M metagenome (GOLD analysis project Ga0302312, IMG submission 200529) | Peat permafrost microbial communities from Stordalen Mire near Abisko, Sweden - III_Palsa_N2_1 | ecosystem: Environmental > Terrestrial > Soil > Palsa > Peat permafrost | place: Sweden... | reverse complement strand
AAGGTCTCCCAGGTATCCCGCACAGATAGTTCCATGAGTCTCTTGTTGGACTGCGGCAACGGATCGCCCGGAGGCATCAATTGCAGTATGGCCAGAGGGGAAAGCAATAAGATGCCCGAACCTGAAAAAGGGGCGAAGATTACGATAAAAGGAAGGTGCACCGGCTTTCTCATGGATGTGAACATGGTAGATTGTGTCATTGAACAAATTGAACGATAAAACAATATATATGAAGACCCGATTGTCATTAGGAATTACTTTGATGCTGATCATTCTGGTGGGAGCGTATGCCTGTACCAAAAACAGTGAAGACAAGCTGACCGCATCAAGCGGCAGCACGACCACCTGCGATACCACTAATATGACCTATACCGCAGACGTGGTGCCTATCCTGCAGGCTAATTGTTATAGTTGCCATGGCAGCAGTAGCAACAGCGGGAGTGGTGGTATTGTCCTGGAGGGATATGCCAACCTGAAACCCTATGCCACCAACGGCGACCTGGTGGGGAATATTACATATGCGGCTGGCCACGACCCCATGCCCGAAAATGCACCCATGCTGCCTTCCTGCGAGATTAATACCATTATAGATTGGGTAAATAGAGGGATCCAGAATAACTAAATTATAAATATTATCAGATGAAGAAGATCATTTTAGGCGCATTGCTCCTTGTATTTGCCCTTTCAAAGAGCTATAGCCAATTATATATGACCAGGACGGGCATCGTCAAGTTCACATCCGTGACGTCCATGGAAGATATCAATGCGGAGAACGACCAGGCGTATGCAGCGATTGATGCGGGGAAAAAGAGCTTGGCTTTTGCCGTGTTGCTGAAGGGCTTTATTTTTCCGAAGGAGTTGATGCAGGAGCATTTTAATGAGAATTACATGGAATCGGATAAGTATCCCAAGGCCACATTTGTGGGAACCTATACGGGGGAAGTAACGTCGGGCACTGACGGGGTTTATGCGGTTACCATAAAAGGGACGCTTACCATGCATGGGGTCACACGTACCATTGAAATGCCTGCCACGCTGGAAGTAAAGGGGAGAAAGATCCTGGGACACACCTCCTTCCCCGTCGTTCCGGAAGACTATAACGTCAAAATACCTTCCTTGGTAAGGGATAAGATACAAAAGTCACTGAATGTGACCGTCCAAATTGATTGTGAAAACCAAAAATAAGGCTATGCGCACAAAACTATTTTTATGTACCCTGCTGACCTTGGGCATCGTCTGGAGAGGACAGGCCCAGGATACATCGCTCCTCCAAATGCTGGGGGATTCTATGAATGTTCATGCTAAAGCGACTCCGGTTCATGGCACATTCAAGGCCATTTATCTGGTCAACCTGCAAACCAATGAAACCGTCGCCGCCGGGGCCCTGAACTTTGAAATCCAGCACCGCTTCGGCCAGTTGAACAGTGGCGCTTATAACCTGTTTGGCCTGGATAACGCCACCCTTCGCCTGGGTCTTGATTATGGTATTACGGACAGGCTAACAGTAGGAATAGGAAGAAGCTCATATCTGAAAACCTTTGACGGATACCTGAAATATAAGTTGCTCAGGCAAACAGAGGGCGTCGGCGCCTTTCCAATCTCTGTCACTTTATTGGGAACGATCAGCAATTATACAGAGGATATCCCTACCAAACCATACCTGGATGCCAACTATAGGACGGGTTATGCCACTCAGGTCATCCTTGCTCACAAGTTTTCACTCTTTTCCCTGGAGCTAGTGCCTACGTGGATCAGGACAAACCTGGTTCCAACGGTGATGGATAAGAACGACATGTTTGCCCTGAGTGGGGGTGCCCGGGTGAAGCTCACCAAAAGGATGAGCATAGACGGGGAATATAATTATCTCTTTCCCAACCAGGTCGTCTCCACCACCGTCCATAATTCCCTTTCCCTCGCCTATGAAATTGAAACCGGGGGGCACGTGTTCCAGTTAGTGTTCAGCAATTCGGAAAGCATGGTGCCGACGCAGTTCATTTCTCAGACGTCCGGCAGATGGGCTGACGGAGCCATCTACTTCGGATTTAATATATCCCGCAATTTCAACCTGACCAAACACGCTAAAAAGAAGGTCAGTCAATAAATATTTAACGGATAACCACGAAGCGGACAGGAGCCACATGAGTGGCGCCCCCGCTTTCCAGGGACAACACGTACGTTCCCGTCGCTAACATAGGTAATGACAGGAATGTATTGGTCGTTCCCTGGTTCAATGTGGCCTGATTCTTAAGGACCATACGCCCCCTCATATCGGTGACTACCCAGGCTCCGGATTGAGCCGAGGAAAGCGTTGCCTGGACCTGCAGCGTATTATTGGTGACAATGGAAGGCAGCACCCTCAGGAAGTTTTTACTGGCCGCTGACTTTTCATTCCGGGCTTCGACCTCTATAACGGGAGAGTAAATCTGCGCGATTCCCGTCGTATTGTTCAGTCGCAGGCGAAACCAGGTGGTGGCCCCGAGGCTGGTAGTATAGATATAGCTGGAAGGTGTTTGGTGCGCGGGGATCGTAGCCAATGGAAGGAAGGTCCGCGCATCCGTGCTGGAATCCAGTACAAAATCGAGCAGCCCTTGCTCTGAAACGGTAGTCCAGGTAAGCGTACAGGTATTGTCGATTCCCCTATCCGCCGTAAAGGATTCCAGGATCAGGGGAAGGACGGCATTTAATGAGGAACAGTTGGTTTCGACAGTGGCGCTCCCGGGAAGATAGGGAGAACCAATGGTGATGCCCGTCGCTTCGCAGATAAATACATTGGCACTGTTCGCCAGTATTCCATTGGAACTGCTGCCGCCAAGAACAGTGGTAACGACCAGTCCTGCCTCATCGGCTGGGGCATCCAGGCTAATGCCCGGGGTCATATCGTCGTTGAACTGCTCTACAGTAATGACGGCATCGTTTCCTTCGCAAATACTTGAATTTTGCTGGTTGAGGTTGTTGTTGAAAAACATCTGACCCATATTTGTGATCGGCGTATTGTTGAGGGAATTCCCCTCTACTGTGAAAGTCGCGCCGACCCCATTGTAGATCAGATCTCCGGTGGCATTGTTCCCCTGGATTCCGGTTCCTATATTGGCGCCGGCATCCCCAAAGGTTAATGTGCCGTAGTTGGCTATCTGCCCGTTAATGGTCGCCTGGGCGCTTCCGTCCAGGATCGACAATGTGCCGTAATTGGTGATCGATCCCTTGATACTGCCGGTATAAATGGTGAGGGATCCACCCGGCTCTACTACGATAGCAGGTGTCCCGCTGAAATTCAATGTATTAATGGATAGATTCCCACAGACATACAAGGTCCCCTTGATCGTAACGCTCGTCAGCGATAAGGGGGTGGCGCTGGTGTAGTAATAAGTCGTCCCCAGGGCGAGGGTAGTGCCGCTCAAAGCGCTCGTGACAAGGGTGCCGGTAGTGGGACAGGCGCCGCTGGCCGGCACGCCTGCAGGGGTGGTACATTGCCCCATTACTTTGCCTTCGAAGGAGATTAACATTAAGCAGCATAATGCCAATATTGATTTCATAAGATAGGAGTCAGAATTACAATGATATATTAAATTAACAATATAATTCGCATAATAAATGTTTATTTGACACTTGTAACAGGAGCGCTACGGGTATGTAGTAGCTTGACTAAGTCATAGTACTACGTGCATGTAGAAGGAGCGTCATAACCGGAAGTCACATTGGCCTGTAACGAATTGAAAAACAGGACATATTCCCCCGTTTTGTACTACATGACCGAATACCCTTATCTTTGAAAAAATCAAGCCTTCGTCAGCCAATGGAAGTTAAAAAACGGATACTGCTCGCCGATGATGACAGGGAAGACCAGTTTATTATTTCCGAGGCCTTTGATGAAATCGGGGCGGGTGATATCATCCATTTTGAGGAGAACGGGGAAAATGTACTATCCTGGCTTGAGAAGTGCATGAACGGCGGGTTGCTTCCCGAGCTTATTGTCCTGGACCTGAATATGCCGAAGATGAACGGCACGCAAACCCTTCTCCACCTTAAACAGGACGATCGCTTCCGGCATATTCCTGTGATCATTTATTCCACCTCTCTTAACAATATTGAAAGGGATGAATGCATACGCCTGGGGGCCCACTCCTATGTGATTAAAGGGATTACCTTTAATGAATGTAAGTTGATTGCAAAGACATTATACGATTGTTGCACGGGGGAACAGTAACCCCAAATACCACACCATGGACCTGGAACACAGCAAGAATGAGGATGCCATGCATCTAGCCGTCAGTCAGCTCAGGCAGTTTAAGGCGCAAATCTTACCCGGCGGGGGCCGGAAGGCCATTGCCAAACAACACGAGAAAAATAAATTGACCGCAAGGGAACGCGTAGAATACCTGCTGGATAAAGACAAGCCTTTCCTTGAGTTGGGTGTCTTTGCCGGTTGGGGTATGTACGAGCAACACGGGGGTTGCCCTGCTGCGGGGACGGTGGGAGGAATAGGATATATCGGTGGACGTCAATGCATGATCATAGCCAATGATCAGACCGTAAAGGCGGGAGCCTGGTTTCCCATCACGGGTAAAAAGAACCTTCGCCTGCAGGAAATCGCCATGGAGAACCGTCTCCCGGTCATCTATCTGGTAGATAGCGCAGGGGTATATCTCCCGTTGCAGGATGAGATATTTCCCGATAAGGAACATTTCGGAAGGATTTTCAGGAATAATGCCCGTATGAGTGCAATGGGAATTACCCAGATCGCCGCGGTCATGGGTGCTTGTGTAGCCGGCGGGGCTTATCTGCCGATCATGAGTGACGAGACCTTGATGGTGGAGGGCAACGGCTCCATATTCCTGGCGGGACCTTACCTGGTAAAAGCAGCCGTAGGCGAAGAAGTAGATGCCGAAACCCTGGGTGGGGCCGTTACCCACACAGAGATTTCGGGCATAGCAGATTATAGATTTCCGACAGAACAGGCTTGCCTCGATGAAGTGAAGCGGATCATCGGCCGCCTGGGCGCTCCCCGTTCGGCCGGATTCAACAGGATCCAGGCAGCGCTGCCGCTCAAGGACCCCAAGGAGTTGTACAGCCTCTTCCCCGAAGGAGGCGCGAAGGCGTATGATATGCGTAACATTATTGAGCGGATCACCGATCATTCCGAATTCGATGAGTTTAAAAAGGATTATGGCAAGACCATTCTTTGCGGATATGCCCGTATTGACGGATGGGCTGTAGGCATCGTGGCCAACCAACGGATGATGGTAAAAACACATAAGGGGGAATTGCAGATGGGAGGGGTGATCTACCACGATAGCGCCGATAAGGCCGCCCGCTTTATCCTCAACTGCAATCAGAAAAAGATCCCCCTCGTGTTCCTGCAGGATGTAACAGGCTTTATGGTGGGCAGCCGCAGCGAACACGAAGGCATCATCAAGGATGGCGCGAAAATGGTCAATGCAGTCGCCAATTCAATCGTCCCCAAGATCACCATCATCATTGGAAATTCCTATGGAGCGGGCAACTATGCTATGTGCGGTAAAGCCTATGATCCCCGGTTCATTTATGCCTGGCCCAGCGCAAAAATGGCAGTGATGGGTGGAGAGCAGGCCGCCAAGACCCTGTTACAGATACAGGTGGCTTCCCTCAAAGGGCAGGGCAAAACGATTGCCCCTGCAGAGGAGAAGAAATTACTCGATGACATTAATCAACGCTACCAGTCCCAAACCACGCCTTATTATGCCGCGTCCCGGTTATGGGTGGATGAGATCATAGACCCCATGGATACGCGCCAGGTGATCTCCGCAGGGATTACTGCCGCCAACCAAAGCCCGATTACTGACGAATTGAAGGTGGGTGTCTTTCAGGTGTGAAGCCCCGCTTAAAATAGGATGCCCTAAAGAATATCAGTGTTGAACAGCCGGCTGCGTCCCAGTCCGCTTCTGCTTGAACAGAGCGTATCCCCCGAAGAAGGCCGCGGAAAATGCCACCGTTGCATATAAACTGCCTTTGAAGAAGGGAAGTCCGTCACTCAGGCATTGCACAAAACCCTCCCAGGTGTAAGGGCGATGGTAGCCTCCACCCCCGGCCCAGGTAGCAGTGTTGGAGGCCAGGAAGAAGACAACGGGGCCGATCAGCGAACCGGCCGCTATTTGGATTACATTCTTTTGATTAATAAACCAACCGATGACGGTCAGGCCGGTGAAAAGGATGTAATTCACCCATTGGCCGTCATAAAAACCTTGCATGTCGGTAAGGCCCATATGGTACAGTCCTTGGAAAAGCAGGTCCGAGAGGAACATGGAAGCCAGGGGCAATAAAAAGGAAAGCTTTTTGTCCCTTACCACCGATCCGCTGAACAGCGCCATGGCGATCTGCGGTGCAAATCCCCAGGGACGTCCCGGGATAAGCCGGTACAAAGCACTTGTCAGGATAAGGGCGGCAAAGACAAGGATCAGGTTGAGGCTTTTCTTCATATTGTTACCGTGTTTAGTACAAAACTAAGCATTGTTGGCTTAATTTGGGAGATGCACTTATCCAATGAAACAGGCAGGCAGGGAGAGGCGCTGGCAGCAGCCTACTACAAGGCCAGGGGATTTGATATACTGGAGACCAATTGGAGGTATTCGTATTATGAAATAGACCTGATCGCGGTCAAGGGACCCCTTCTGCACATAGTAGAAGTGAAAACCCGCTATTCAGATACCTATGGTCACCCGGAAGAATCGGTGACCCCGCTGAAGCTGCACCGCCTGATGAAAGCGGGCGGCCGGTATATGGGTCTGCATCCCCAATGGAAATATGTTCAGTATGATATCCTGTCCATCCGGCTTACCACGGGGAAGTCCCCTGTCTACTTTTTGATCGAAGACATGTATGAATAGCCCTAAAATTCCCCAATCACCCCCGTATACGTATGCGGCGTAATAGCTTTCAATTCCTTCTTCAAGCTCTCTTTGACATCCAGCCCGTCTATAAAGGCGTGCATGCTTTCCCGGTTAATGCCTGAAGTACCCCTGGTCAAGGCTTTCAGGGCCTCGTAAGGATTGGGATACTGTTCCCTGCGGAGTACCGTTTGTACGGCTTCCGCCACTACAGCCCAGTTGTCTTCCAGGTCCTGCTTGAGCTTTGCAGGGTTCAGGATCAGCTTGTCCAGCCCTTTCTCGATGGAGGCGATGGCCAACATGGAGTGGGCGATAGGCACGCCCATATTGCGCAGGACGGTGGAGTCGGTCAGGTCGCGTTGCAGACGGGAAACGGGTAGTTTTGCCGATAGGTGTTCGAGGAGCGCGTTGGCGAGTCCCAGGTTACCTTCCGCGTTTTCAAAGTCAATGGGATTCACTTTATGGGGCATGGCGCTGGAGCCGATTTCCCCTTCCTTGATCTTTTGCTTGAAATAATCCATGGAGATATAGGTCCAGGTATCCCGGCAAAGGTCCACCAGGATATTATTGATCCGCTTGATGGTATCAAAATGGGCGGCCAGGTTGTCGTAGTGTTCGATCTGGGTAGTGAACTGCTGCCTTTGGAGGCCCAGACGGTCCTCTACAAAACTATTCCCGAAGGCTATCCAATCCTTTTTAGGATAGGCAATATGATGGGCGTTGAAATTCCCGGTGGCGCCCCCGAATTTGGCGCTGAAAGGGATTTGGGCGAACAGGTTGACCTGGCCCCGGAGCCTTTCTACAAATACCATGAACTCCTTGCCCAGGCGGGTAGGGGAGGCGGGTTGGCCATGCGTCCTGGCCAGCATGGGGATCTCTTTCCAGGTCTGGGCCAGCTTATGCAGGTGGAGAATCAGGTTGCTCAGGGCAGGCAGCCATTCCTGTTCAATTCCTTCCTTCCAACTGAGGGGGATGGCGGTATTATTGATGTCCTGGGAAGTCAGCCCAAAGTGGACCCATTCCTTGATAGCGGCGCCTTCCGCCTCTTCCAGCACCGATTTAATATAGTATTCCACGGCCTTGACGTCGTGGTTGGTGATTTTTTCAATCTCTTTGATCTTGGCAGCCTGTTCGGGTGTAAAATCCCGGATCAGCCCCTGTAATGCATGTTTTGCCTTGCTTTCCAACCGGAAAAAGCCTTTGGCTTCCAGGTGGAACAGGTACTCCACTTCGATCCTTACCCGGTATTTGATCAACCCGAATTCCGAAAAGTATTCGTCAAGGGCCGACACCTGTTTGCGGTACCTTCCGTCAATGGGAGAAATAGCAGTGAGCGATTGCAGTTCCATATGCCTAGATGTGCTTAATTTTGCGCAAAATTACACCTTAAACCGCACGTATTGGAAAAGATTTGGAAGGTAGGCGCAGTCAGTTATTTGAATACCAAGCCCCTGTTGTATGGCATTTTACGGTCCGCCGAAGTGATGAGGCACCTGGAACTGACCATTGATTATCCCTCCCGCATTGCCCAGGACCTGATCGACGGAGATTCCGATATGGGCCTGGTCCCGGTAGCCACCATTCCCCGATTGAAAGAGTACCATATCAATGGGCGGTATTGCATCGGGGCCGAAGGCGAAGTCGCTTCGGTCTGTCTTTTCAGCGAAGTGCCCCTGGAACAGGTACAAACTGTCCTGCTGGACTATCAGTCCAGGACGTCGGTGGCCTTGTTGAAAGTGCTGCTCCGGTTCTATTGGAAAGTGACCCCCACCTTTATCAATACCCACGAAGACTACCGGGCTTCTATCCGGGGAACAACCGCCGGGTTGGTCATCGGGGACCGTGCCCTGGAGCAGCGCAGGGTTTCCCCCTATATTTATGACCTGGCCTCCCATTGGAAAGCCTTTACCGGACTCCCCTTTGTCTTTGCCGCCTGGATCAGCAATCGTCCCCTGGACCCTGGTTTTGTCCGGATATTTGATGAAGCAAATGCAGTGGGACTGGCCAAACTGCCGGAGGTACTGGCAGAAAATCCGTATACCATTTACGATCTGCATACCTATTACACGCAGAATATCAGTTACGAACTGACGGAGGCCAAACGGAAAGGGCTGGACCTTTTCCTTGAATATATCAGGGAGTTGTAGGGGGATTTTCTTACATTGTACAGCCTTTATTTCTGGCAAAGCCTTACTCCATGAAGCTGCAGGTGATATTCTTTGCGTTATTGCTGACGGTGTTCTTTTCTATAGGGAATACGTGTATAGCTCAGCAGGCAAATTTTACGGCGCCAGATTCGGTTTGTGTCAATTCCCCCGTTACCATAAAGAATCTTTCCCTGGGTGCCAGCACCTTCAGCTGGAATTTTTGTGTGTCCAATATCGATACGACCCCTAGTTTCGCAAGTTTAGGAGACCCGGGGGGATTTTTCAGCGAGCCCGTGTGGATGTCGGTGGTTCAGGATGCCGGAAACTACTATGCTTTTGTCATGAACCATGCCACGGGAGATTTGGTCTGCCTAAGCTTTGGGGCCAGCCTTTTAAACACGCCATCGGCACAAGACTTAGGCAATTGCGGGGTGATCCCTGTAAACGCCGAAGGAATACAGGTTTTCCATGCAGGCGGCATGTGGACGGCCATCGTCGTAGGGATAACAGGCAACGGCAGTTCGTATCCGTCCAAGATAGTAAAGGTAGACTTAGGCACATCGCTTTCCAACCTTACGCCCGTAGGAACGGATTGGGGTAATATAGGCGGGTTGGACCTTCCGGTCAAACTATATATGTTTCAGGATTCATCCGGAAATTATCACGGGTTCACCGTTAACTTTTATGATGCATCGGTCACCCGGCTGGACTTTGGAGCGTCCTTTGTCAATCCGCCCACAGGTCAGAATTTAGGCAACCTGGGCAACTTAAGTAATCCTGCGGGTATATTCTCTATCCAGGACAACGGTAACTGGTATCTTTTTCTCACCAGCCAGGGCAATAATACACTCACCCGACTGGATTTTGGAAGTTCCCTACTGAATACCCCAACACCCGTGAATTTAGGTAATCCTGGAAATACCCTGAACGGACCCAGGGATTTTTACCTCCTTAAATTTTGCGGGAAAACAGTCGCATATGTTGTCAACGAGTTTAGCAATGACCTCGTGAAACTGGACTTTCCGGGAGGGGTGACCGATCTGAATCCTACGGCTGTTTCCCTTGGCAATCCTGGAAATAATTTTGACTTCCCTCATTCCCTCGCTAATTTTTTTCAGGTAGGCTCCAACATATACACCTTTGTCACCAATGTCAACAGCAATACGATCACAGAACTCATTTTTGAAGGATGCAATAACGTGAATGTCCCGAACTCATCTGCGTTCAATCCTCCTTCCTATTCCTATTCGATTCCTGGCATTTATAATATCGGCCTCCTGACAGATGTCGGTCTTCCGACCCAGAGCAGCTATTGCCAAAGCATCGTTGTATTGCCACCTCCAACCGTTAACCTGGGGAATGATACCTCGTTTTGTGCAGGAGATTCGGTATTGCTTTCGGGGCCTGTATATCCAGGGGCTACCTATGCCTGGAGTACCGGATCAGACTCCAGCGCGGCGTACATGGATACAACAGGGAAATATTGGCTTTCCGTCAATGACTATGGGTGCATGGCCAGCGATACGGTGAAGGGAAAGGTCATTCCCCTTCCCGTTCTAAGCCTGCCCAAAGACACCTCCTTCTGTGATTCCGGCGTGGTTCGTTATGTTACGACGCAACCAGTGACCTATATCTGGAATACCGGATCGATTGTAGACAGCACCAAAGTGAATACCGGCGGCCTGTATTGGCTGCAATTGAACGGAATGGGATGCACGGCTATTGACACCGTTCAGATCACCGTAGTCTCCACCCACCAGGTATATCTGGGAAAAGATACCAGCTTTTGCGGGCCCGGTATGTTGCAATATGCGGATACTGCCCAGGTGACCTATCAGTGGAGCACCGGTTCGGATTCGAGCAGCAGCCCGGTGCCGGGTACAGGGCCGTATTGGCTGGCACTGACCCAACTGGGGTGTACATCCAGAGACACGATCAATATTACAGTAATCGCACAGCCAACGGTGGACCTCCCGACGGATACCCTGTTATGCGACTCAGGATTACTGCGTTTTATATCTCCGCTACCGGTGACCTATCACTGGACGACCGGCTCCGATTCGTCCGCCGCTTTCATTACAGCCAGCGGCCTGTACAAGCTGACGGTCAATAATTCAGGTTGTACGGCGGCAGACAGTACATTGGTCGCCGTGGTGCAGACGCCCCCCCTTTATCTTCCGGCGGATGCCACCTTCTGCGGCCCCGGCATATTAACCTACACGAGCCAGCTACCGGTTACGTATACATGGAGCACCGGCTCTTCCGGACCTTCCTCGGTGGTTCCTGTCAGCGGTATCTATTGGCTGCAATTAGATAACCAGGGCTGCACCATCAGGGATAGCACCCAATGCCTCGTGAAACCCGTCCCCCTGGTAGACCTTGGTGACGATACGACCGTCTGCCTGGCCGTTAATTCATATACATTGAACGCAGGGAATAATCCCGGGGGATATACCTACCGGTGGCAAGATTCCAGCAGTTCCCAAACCTACCAGGTGACCAATCCGGGCCTGTTTTCCGTGGCCGTGAGTTTAAATGGTTGTACTGTATCGGACTCCATCGTTATATCGGCTGTTCCCTTACCTCATTTTACCCTGGGCGCAGACCAGCCCATTTGCCCCGGAGAAGTTATTTACTTGAAACCCGGCATAGATACGCTGACTTATACCTGGCAGGATGGATCTACCGATACCCTCTATAAGGTGGCGCAACCAGGAACCTACTATGTAACAGGTAGCAACGCCTGCGGCAGCTACGTGGATTCAGTGATGATCTATAAGGGCGTTTGCGTAGTCCACGTGCCCAGCGCGTTTACCCCCAACGGGGATGGGACGAACGACTTGTTTAAAGTGCTGGGAGTAGAAATGGTGGATCATTTTGCCTTTAGCATTTATAACCGTTATGGCCGGAAGGTGTTTGAAACAACCGATAAAACGCTGGGATGGGATGGAACCTCACATGGTGTCATACAACCTGTAGGGACGTATGTATACCAGCTGGGATTCAGGTATATAATTACGGGACAGTCCTACCGGATGGATGGAACGGTTACGTTGATCCGGTAGGCGTTTGATGCTACCTCATCAGTGCCAGGGTCCCTTTCCTGAAAATATACCCTGAAGCGGCACAGGGAGAGGCGGCCTTGATCTGGTAAATATAGGCTCCCGATGGTTGTTCAACACCATTGAACCGCCCGTCCCAACAATCAGAAAGGTTCTGCGTATAAAATACCCTCACTCCCCATCGGTTGAATACCGACAGTTCGAATGATTTTACTACTCCCCAGTACTGGACCTTGAAACAATCGTTGATACCATCCCCGTTGGGTGTAAAAGCGTCGGGTACCGTAAATTTGCTGGTTTGGCCCCCATAGTCCACCAATAGTTGGATGGAATCCTGCGTCGAGCAGGCCCCGTTGGTTACCGACACCGTATACCACGTGGTCGCTGAAGGAGTTGCCACGACGGTGGCGGAATTCGTATTGCTGAGGGTACCCGTAGGTATCCAGGTATAGTCGTTTCCATTTCCGCCAGAAACAGTTAGAGTAGCCTGTCCATCGCTACAGTCAATATCATTGGATTTGATGAGGGAAAGGACAGGAATGGTGTCCACCGTAACGACAGAATGAAGGGTGTCGCTCAGCAGGCAGGTACTGTTGTATATGGCGACCGAAAAAGTATCAGTGACAGTACCATCAGCAGTGAAGCTATTTTGGGTGGACAATCCTTGTCCCTGCTGGACCGACGACCACTGATAGGTATCCCCTCCCTGTGCCGTTAGTGTAAAGGACGTTCCCTGGCAGATATCAGAGCCGTTGGGTGTAAGGCCAAAGACAGGGACCGGCAATACAGTCACCTTTACACTGTCCGTGCTGTAGCACCCCGGATCATCAAACGCTGTGACCACGTAATTCGTGGTGATACCTGGAGTCGCCACCGGGTTTGCAATGGTAGAGTCCGAGAGCGCTGTTCCGGGAGACCAGCTATAACCTACAGCGCCAGTTGCTGATAAGAGAACATTATAGGGGCCGCAAATGGTTGTGTCGGGGCTGATCTGGAGTGTAGGCTTGGGGGCCGTGGTCACTTTTACAGAATCGTACATTAACTGGATCGGTGCGAAGGAAATATCATCCAGGGCGAATAAGCTTCCGTTAGTGCCCCCCTGGCTGGTGAGACTCAACGAGGCATTAGTGCTATCTCCTGAATTCCAGACGGTGCTGAAAGAGGTCCATGTACAGGTGCTTGCCGAAGCAGATATATTGTTCCCTAAAATCGCGCCGTTAATAGCGGTATTAAGCGTTGCCGGGTTACTTCCCGAAAGGGATTGAATCCATCCCGAAAACAGGTAATTGGTATTGGGCTGCAGGGAGACCTTTTGGGACCAGACATTCGCCACACCGCTGAAACCACTGATCATCATCATATTGCCAGAGCTGGAAGTGTGGTCAGTACAACTACTCAGGCTGCTATTCCAACTGGTAGGAGTTGGACCAACGCTATATTCTGCTACGCCACTTTCCGTGCTAACAGCGACGTAGTCTGAGGCAAAAGCCGTGTCTCCTTTTGAAAAATCCCCGTTATATACCAGGTTGTTCCCTACTATAGTCGTAGTGCAATAATAAGTGGTTGTTACTGTGGGCGTGGCCATTGGGCTGCCGGCAGCAGGGTCCGAAAGAGAGGCCTGCGGGGACCAGCAATAACTCGGCTGGTTAACCAGGGCCCGGAGTACTAACTGTTGCCCTTCACAAATAGCGGTATCGCGGGTAATGATAACAGAAGTATCCGGCGAAGGCGCCATAAACGGAATGATTTTCGTTACACTGTCCTTGCAACCGCCTTTGTACTGTACGACCAGTTTGACAGGGTAACTCCCCGGCGCCCCGTAAACGTGAGTGATTGTATTGGTGTTGCCGGTCGTACCGTCGCCCAGGTCCCATTGGGCGGTCAGGATACTGTCCGGAAAGGCGGCGCTAAATTGTGCGGACAGAGCACTGCAGGCGTTAGGCGTCAGATTGAAATC
>Ga0302312_10001500_pt1 | contig 14063 bp, 15 predicted proteins | sample III_Palsa_N2_1_FD_200529 | JGI IMG/M metagenome (GOLD analysis project Ga0302312, IMG submission 200529) | Peat permafrost microbial communities from Stordalen Mire near Abisko, Sweden - III_Palsa_N2_1 | ecosystem: Environmental > Terrestrial > Soil > Palsa > Peat permafrost | place: Sweden... | reverse complement strand
TTTGCGGGGACTGGGTGACGACTCCGGGCGTCATCGAAATGAGATCCTGGAAACTTCTTCCGTTGAGCGGAATGTTCTCCACGAACTTCCGGTCGATCACAGTGCTCACACTTGCATCGGTAACATTCATCGTCGAGGTGCCGGAATCTACTGTGACACTTTCTGAGGTTGCGCCGACCGGCAACGTAAAGTTCAGGGCTACAGCACTCTGCACGTTGAGAACAACGTCAGCCTTGATGATCGTTTTGAACCCAGGCTTCGATACTTGAACGTGATAGTGGCCGGGCGGAAGAATGGGAACGAGATACATTCCCGAGCTGTTCGTGTGTGCCGGAAAGATGACTCCTGTGGCATCGTTGGCGATCTGGACGTCTGCGTTCAGAATTAGGTTGCCGGCAGGATCCGTAACCGCCCCGCTGATCGTAGCGTCGGTGGATTGAGCCAAGGCGAACAACGGAAAGAGACACAAACTGATTGCAAGAATCCAGCGTTTCATGCAGCGGCGCTCCGAAGGGTCGAGAGTGGATTGGGTACACTCCGTCTACGGCTGTCCGATCAAAGCTGTACCAATTCTCTTTTCTGATTATGGATGATTTGATGCGATCTGCAGATAAGCGCGCAGCAGTCGCTTGCCGGTAGGTTTCGCGCTCCCACCGGGCGGCTCAACCGTGACAAACACCATATTCAACCGGGCCAGTGTCTTGGGATCGTTACACCGCAGTACCCACCGGTTGTGACTATCATCTTGATAAAACAACCCGAGGCTCACCGGTGACCGGTCGCTACCGCTTCCCCATACTTGAAAGGCGGCGTCCCTTTCAAGACCGCCTTGCTTTTCTAAATCGAACCCATAAAAAACTAACGAGCTGTCTTTGGTATAGAAGATTCGGCCAAATGGCTTAGCGGTCTTGCCCGTTTCGGTCGTATCGAAGATATCGGCAATATAAAGATTTCGCGCTCCAATCAGATCCCGAATGTCTTTGTCATGCGATAAGAAATCCTTGTCCAAAGCGAGCATCCGATCCTTGTCATTGAGTGCGTTATCCGCTTCATCCAGGGATACGTTCAATGCTTGGACCTTGGCTTCTAAGAGAGCTACCCTTTGGCTCTGCTGACCTGAGCCGGCGGTAGCCAATGTCAATTTGGCACCTAGGGTTTGGATGTCCGTCTGTGCCGTAGCAAGCTGCTTGCTCAGCACATCTCTTTCCGAGGCAAGTTGATCCCGTTGCGACTCTTCAGCCTGTAACTGCTTTCGAAGCGTTGCGATGGCCCCGTTGGAGTCAACGGTGCGGGCCTCAGCCATGGCAAGTCGTTGTTGCAGCTCTGCGATCTGTTGTCGGGATTGATCTAATTCACGCTGATGCTGGTCATCCGCAACGGCTAAGTTCGGCGAAACTGGAGGTTTCGCGATCGAAGGGCCTGGACTAGTAAGAGCTGACTGATTCTTTCGGTTCCCTGCAAAGTGGACACTAGCGAATGCAATGAGAGCCAAGAAGCACGCGGCTAGTCCTCCAAGGATCAACCGCCGTGAAGATTTTTCCGGAACGGACGGCTCAGGCTGCCTGGAGACGACATGTAAGCTGTTCATCAACCGCTCCTCGGCGCCCTTAAGGGTTGAGGCCGATTCGGCTGGGACCGCTTTCGACTCAGCTGCCGCGGATGCAGCCATCGCCGGAATCACGTCTTTAGTAATTTGTTTGTATTGTTCGAAGGTGTTCCGGCAGGAGTCGCAGTAGGCGAGATGCACCTGCAGCAATGCCCACTCTTCATCGGAGATCTCTCCAGAGTAGAAGAGTGCACAGAGGGCAGCGAACTCATCATGAAGTTGAGGATTCACCGACTCAGATCCTCTGCGGTCCAAATATTCTTCAATTCTCTCACTCTAAGCGTGCTTTTGGGGGAAGAGGTTCGAGCGGAGTCGTTCCAGGGCCCGGTAATAGTGGTGACGTACATTTCCGACAGGCTGACTGGTCTTTTCGGCAATCTCACGGAAGCTGTATCCCTCAAAGAAATGAAGTTCCAAGGTCTGCTGCTGATCCGAGGTAAGTTGCCCTCTCAGTCTGTCTAAAATTACTCCGCCATCCAATTGGTCGGTCAACGATCTCTGCGCAGAGGGGCCCACCGTTTGCTCGTCCAGCGCCTCAAGCTTGTAGTGCTGTCGGAAACTTAGATATCGTCTCCGATCGATGGCCCGGTGGTATGTTACTTGGATCATCCAAGACAAGGCGGTCGCCTTCCGTGCGTCGAAGAGCTTCGCACGCTCGAAAAGGTACAGAAATACTTCCTGTCGGAGGTCGTCTGCTTCCGACTCGTCTCGAACGATTCTCCAAGCAACACTGAAGACCGCGCGACCATGGCGGCGGAACAGTGTAGCAAGAGCCTCTTTCGAGCCGTTTCCGACAGCCTCAAGGAGGTTTTCATCGGAGTCCGATTCTTCACTACACTCGAACGGTTGAGACGCGATGGCTTCAACTGCAAGGCGCTGAGGGTCGGGCGAAAGATTTGGCTCTGCAATAGATTTCGGAAATGGGAGCGCAGCTTCACTCATCGCAAGCCTCGACAGATATTGACTTGATTTGCAACACACATGCGTCCGAAGAAGCAATATGTGTTCGGCTCACAACACGTAGTATTACTCGGTGTAATGATCCTATGGGTATAGCCACACTCAGTTTGTGGCCACTCTACGGAAGTTGTTCGGGAAGAGACTTCGCGCATTCCGCAAAGAGCGGGACATGACGCAAGAAGAATTCGCGGAACTTCTTAATATTTCCGTGGATTTCCTGAGTCTAGTGGAACGCGGACTAAATGCTCCCTCCTTCGAATCGATTGAAGTATTTTCGATTACTCTCGGAATTCCTGTACGAGACTTCTTTGATTTTGCACCGGAAAAGTCCTCCAAGGCGTAGTCATCACCCAATATATCGAAACTATAACCCGTAGTAATACTCGGTGTCATTAATTGTGAAGCTTCACCAGACTTTGATGTGTGAAGCGGATAGAGCCCGTACAACCGAATTTCGGCATACGCATCAAAAGTCTGCGGTTCAACTTGGACCTGAGTCAGCAGGAATTGGCTGAACTGTGCGAGTTGTCCGTAGACCAAATCGCAAATATCGAGCGCGGGACGAGCTTTGCCGGCGAAACTACGATTGCCATGCTCGCGGATGTATTGAAAGTTTCTCAGAAGGCACTTTTTGACTACTCCGAAAACGAAGCCTTCGTAAAGAGCGGAGGGATGAAGTGGCGAGCTAGTCGGAAATCTAGCGCGTTGCACTTGAGAAACCGCAAGGCTCATATCGAGATCGTTGGTAGTCGTAAGCGATGACAAATTCTCATTTCATTGGGCCTAGAACGATGAAACAAGGCTCTTTCGTGTGGGCCCAGTTTCGCGAAAATCGAGGCTTGCCTCAGATGACCTCGCTGTGGCAATAGGTTACAGCCTTCGCGTTACATGGGAATTTTGAACAAAGCGCTACTAGCGCAACTTTCGACAAAGCTCACTGAATGAAGCCCTGAGTCTATTTATCTTCTTCTCCGACCCTTACACGGTAAACTTCCGGTGTTTCGATGAGGAAAGTAGTCTGACCTGCTAACGCCAGCAGATCGCTATCTCCGCTGACGAGCAGCTCGGCCCGACCACTCTGAGCCAGATCAAGAAACGGCTGATCCTTTTTATCCCGACAGATTTGAGGGCAACGCGTCACTTGTTCGACGATCTCGCAGTAAGGCAAATAATGAGCCAAAAGCTCTCGCCGATCGTCCAGAGACAGTCGGAACTTCGGGTACAGAAGAACTCGCGTCAGTTCTGTCGCGGTTGCCGGAGAGATGAGAGGGGTGCAGCCCCCCTCCTGCCAATGCGGGAGCAGCCAGGACAAACGGCGATTCGCGAACACGAGGGCTGACACAACGATTGTTGTGTCAAACAAGACTCGGCGCCTCAAGCGGTTTCACGCGCCCAAGATACAGCATCGGACACGTCCTCTTCCGTGATCCCGAGTTGAGCTAACCGTCCGCGAATTTCGTCGATACGGCTTGTTCGCAGTGGGCGTAGCACAATCGTCTCGCCGTCCGTACTCACATCGAAGTATTCGACATTGCCGAAACGAGACACCACGGTCTTCGGAAGTGTGATCTGGTTCTTGACAGTCTTTTTGGCCAGCATAACGCTCCTGCAAGGAAAAAAGGGAACAAGGAAATCATACAACGGGATCATTATTCATAGGCAGTCATCTCAAAGTACCGCTGCGTAGGAGTCCATTTTGAGCTCCTAACCCATAAAACTCTCATGCGCGTCGATTTTCAGACTCCCGGAGAGAGCCTTTTGACTTGCATGCTGCTGCTTCTAAATGACTTCTAGGTGCAACCCGAACATACAATGAGTCGCTTACAGTAGACCAAACAACGCATCATCCAACGACTTGCGCTCCATGACTGGAACCTAAAGTATTGATAAGTGGGGACGAAAAGGCTGAGGAATTCATAAGGGTGGACATGTTGGGTTGGCAACGGAGCGTCACACTCGATCTCTCTCGGGCATGTTCGAACGATCCAGGACGAGGTTTCGGTCTGTTCGAATACTTCGAACTTCGTTCTGCTCCAGCCAAGTTGCCATTGACTTTTCATCAACACAACGATATTGTTGTGTTGTGCCGATACCAGGCTTCCAACCCGATGGTTTATTGCCTCCAGGTGTCCATGTAGCCACATGGAATGAGATCGTGGTCCGATTCGGTGTATCGCCCTATCGGCAGGGAATTTTGGGCGGTTTACTCGACGCGGCGCGGCTTCTAGCAAAAGCAAAATGCACGAGACTATATCTCGATGGGAGCCTTGTGACAGACAAAGCGTTCCCAGGCGACTTCGATGCCTGTTGGGATGCAAACGGAGTCGATGTAGTCCTGCTTGATCCGGTCTTTCTTGATTTCAGCAACCGGCGAGCCGCCCAGAAAGCTAGATTTCGAGGGGAACTGTTTATCTCCAGCGCAACAGCCGACACGACTGGGACTACCTTCCTGAGCTTTTTCCAGATAGACAAAAACGCTGGAGGACCAAAAGGGATCGTTGCACTAGATCTAGGAGGTCTCCCGTAATGATTAAGAACGAGCGCCAATACAGAATTACAAACGCCGAAGCACAGAAGTTTGAGGCAGAAGTTCTCCGCCGCGAATCAATGCCCGGGACTTCCGACCTTCATCCCCTACTCGCAAAAGCAGAGCTTGATGGGCTACGGAGCCAGCTTCAGGACCTTCAACAGGAATTAGCGGATTACGAAGCATTGCGGTCCGGGGAACAAGACATTCTCCAAGTGACTTCCATCCATGAAATTCCCCAACGCCTTATCCAGGCGCGTATTCGAGCCGGAATGACGCAGGAGGAATTGGCAGAGAAGATCGGAATGAAGAGTCAGCAGTTGCAACGTTACGAGGCCACGGACTATAGCTCGGCGAACTTGTCACGGATCGCTGAGATCGCGGATGTCCTTCAAGTTGGCTTGGGTGGAGAGGTTCCAGAGAATACAAAATTTCCACTTCCAGGAATGCTGAAGCGACTGAAGTCGGTTGGATTGGCTCCCGCGTTTGTTCTGAGTCGCCTTCTTCCGATATCGCCGGCACTTTCCTCAGCGGAAAGGCGTTCTCAGAACGAGTTGATAATGGAAGCAGCTCAAGGAATAGAGAGAGTCTACGGTTGGACACCAGCCGCTCTGTACGGTTCAGCCCCCTTAGACGTCTCTCGCTTGTCCGCCTCGGTCGCGCGGTTCAAGGTTCCGTCACGGGTCAATGCTCTTGAGTTGGGAGCATATGTTGTATATGCACACTATCTAGCGCTGTTGGTATTGCAAGCAACTCGGAACTTGCTGCCTAAGCCACTCAGTGTCGACCCAGCGGTTGTTCGGCGAGCGATTCTAGATGAATACGGCGAGCTTAGCTTCCAAAGCGCACTGCGCTTTCTTTGGTCTAGTGGAATACCCGTCTTGACGTTGAACGATCCGGGGACGTTCCATGGAGCTTGCTGGCGCAGTGCAGGACGCAATGTAATCGTTTTAAAGCAGCAAACTCGCTCCGCGGCCAGGTGGATGCATGATCTTCTCCATGAATATTTTCATGCAGCGTCAGACCCTCACCTAGAGGAACACCCGGTCATTGAAGAGAGTGAGACCTCAGATGCGCGACGTACATCGCCAGAAGAAATCGCAGCCAGCAGTTTCGCGGGAAATGTAATGCTCGATGGTCGCGCAGAAGAACTGGCCGCCTTTTGTATCGAATCCGCGCAAGGAAGCGTTGAAAGGCTAAAAGCCGCTGTTCAGAGAATCGCGAAGCGCGAAACGGTTGATGTCGGCGCTCTCGCAAACTACATGGCATTTCGCTTATCACGGCAAGGAATCAATTGGTGGGCCGCTGCCACCAATCTGCAGTCGCCCATAAGCGATTCGTTATGTACGCCGCGGGCCATGCTTCTCCGGAATGCGGACTTTACATCCTTGAATCCAGTGGATCGTGGAATTCTGTTGCGTTCATTGGAACCCCAGGTGATTGCATTCTCGGGCCGCAGGGCAAGTGGCAAGTCCACGGTCTCTTCTGAAGTTGCGAAGGCATTGGATTGGAAGTGGGCCAGTTTCGGTACGTACATACGCGCTGCAGCGAAACATGAAGGTGTTTCGGATTCAACTGAGAATCTTCAAGAGTTAGGAGCCATGTTCGTCAAGGAACCCGACCGCTTTTGCAAGGAAGTTCTTTCATTTGCAGGATGGCAAGCAGGCGAACCATTAATTATCGAAGGGGTACGTCACAAAGAGGTGATGGAGAGTCTTCGTCGAATTGTCGCTCCATTGGAAACCCGCTTGGTGTTTCTCGATGTAGATGAGGTTGAAAGAGTTAAAAGGCTTGAGGAGCGGGAAAAGAGTTCTCAAGAGAGAACCAAAGCCGTTGAAGAGCACTCAACCGAAAAGCAGGTGAAAGATATCTTGCCAGCCGAGGCTGACTTCCGAATTGGAACAGACCAGCCGTCTGAGGTCGTCGTACAGAAGATCATTGAATGGATACACGAAGGGCCATTGGTCAGTACTGGATGCATAGGTTAGAAGGGAGAAATCATGAACGCACCTCAAGAACTACTTCCACTCAAAATCACATGCAAGAGCACTCGATGTGAAGACAATCTGCACTGCTTTCAGTTGACCAAGAAACAGCTTCGCGAAGGGCCGGCTGGCCGCTGTCGCTCTTGTGACGTGGAATTGGTCGATTGGTCTCGCGTACATCGCCGTGAAATCACAGATGTAAAGCATACAATCGTAGCGTTAAAGTTAGAGTTGATCCGCCATCACTTTTGGCATCTCTCTCTTAGCGAATATGCCGAAAACTACGCACGACGCAAAGGTAAGGCCGGAATGCCCGAGGCGGTAAGGCATTGCTTAGAAAAGGCGATCGGAAACTCCTTTCATCCAAGGCAAGGTCGACAGACACCCTTCAATACCTCACCCACCGCGAACGTCATTCACTACGCTCAACATGCAACAGCGACGTGCTGTCGCGTCTGTGTTAGCGAATGGCATGGTATTCCCGCAGATCAAGACTTGACTGCCGAACAGCTGGATTATCTTGCAGAATTAGCAATGATCTACGTATTAGAAAAAATTCCGGATCTTGACCAAGAAGGTCAAAAAATCCGCTCACATCGCACAGAACAGATGATTCGAGATGCCGTCGAGATGCCTCATGCCCATTGATACCGCAAAGATGTCAACCCATCTGCGTTCACGCATGTTGGATCGGGAAAGCCAAAAGATCCTTATGACTCGCCTTGATGGTTCGGATCAGGAGAAGGATCTTTCAGTACCGGCAAACTGCGGAGGCTTAGGCCGCATTCGTCATTTTCGACGGGAAACGTCGGCGGGCTGGCCTGAAAACAGTTTGCCGATTGACCCAGCAGCCCACACTCTCGGTCTAGGAGCGAGGCTCGAACAGATAGAAGCCGTAGTTTTCCAGAATGCGGGTTGCAATTGGCGCTGTTGGTATTGCTACGTTCCCTTTGACCGTCTCTCGGCGGACGAAAAGCATTCCGAATGGGTCAGCATGACTGATCTTATCGGGCGCTACGCAGCGCTACGTGACAGGCCTCCGGTATTGGATTTGAGTGGCGGCCAACCAGAACTCACGCCTGAGATGACTCTTTGGGCTGTCAGGGCATTACGCGATCACGGCCTCCAGGACCAGTGTTTTCTCTGGTCGGATGACAACCTATCGGAGGATTATTTTTGGACGAAGCTTTCGGACAGTGAACGAGAGGAGATTGCGGTGTTCCCGAATTATGCGCGTGTCGGTTGCTTCAAGGGATTTGACGCTGCTTCGTTTTCCTTCAACACCTTAGCAGCCGAAGAGTGGTTCGACAAGCAATTCGAATTGATGCGGCGGTCAATAGCATCTCGGCTACAAATCTACGGATACGCAACATTTACCACTCCAGACCGTACTGATATCAAGAAACGCGTGGGTCGTTTTGTAGACCGCCTCCAAGGCATTCATCATAACTTGCCGTTGCGCATCGTTCCCCTAGAAGTCCAGGTCTACACTCCGACCGCTGGGCGCATCAAGGCTGAGCACCTTCTCGCACTGGATATTCAGAAGGAAACAATTGAGGCATGGAGTGGTGAACTAGCAAACCGCTTTTCGGATCATGAGCGGAAGCAGGCAATCGACAGAATCACTTTGCAATGACGGAGTGGTAATAGAGATGCTACAGACAACGACAAATCCAACCCGACATGCGAATCAGATTCGTAGTTTTGCAATGAAGCAATGGGAAGCGGGAGCATTGCCTACGCCTCACCTGCTTGACGGTACGTGGTGGTTCGACGATGAGACTGTGGACTTTTTCCAACACTTGATCGAGAACACCGATGGTCTCACTGCCTGTCTTGGCACGCCAAGTGTCTTCCTAAGGGCGAGCCGGGATCTGCCTTCCAAAGTGATTCTGATAGACAAAGATCCATTGCTGCGGCAGGTTCTGTTGCGGCATGGGCACCAGAATGTAATTACCGCTGACCTTCAACGCGTATGTCCTCTTAACCTTGAGGTGGACTTAGTGATCGCCGATCCTCCTTGGTACGAGAACGAGATGAATTCATTTCTCGACGCTGCCCATGCGGCTGCCAAAGTGGGTGCCACAATACTAATGAGCATCCCACCTCGTGAAACCCGCTCCACAATTGAAGAGGAACGTCTTCGAATTTTCGAGAGGGCGACGGAAGCTGGATTGATACTTCGAGGCGTGGCATGTGGTGGGACACGATACATCTGCCCTCCATTCGAGCACAATGTACTTCGGTCGATGGGTGAGGAGTTCATTCGCGATTGGCGGGTCGGGGACCTCGCTAAATTTGAGGTGATACAACCAAAGTTAGTGTGCCAGGAACCGGTGTTAGAGATCGGGGAATGGGACGAAATTTGCTTGGCTCGCACACGACTCCGCTTAGCGAGGCGACCTACATTAGAACGAGGCCAGACACAATTACTCTCAATGGGCTGGCCCGAAGACGTATTTCCCTCCTGCAGTCGGCGACATCCCTTACGAGGCTGCGCAGATGTGTGGACATCAGGGAACCGAGCTTTCACTTGCCGCGATACGAGCGGATTGCTCAGACTCGCACTTCATCTGCAGTCGGATAGCCTCGACAAGTTGGGACGAAAGGTGGCGGATCTGCCAGCCTCCTTTTCGCAGGAAGATCAACAATCGGCACATCAACTTCTTCGGCTGGCCCAGAGAGAAGAGCAGGAATACGAGGCAGTGCGTCAACTTTATGTCTAATTGGGAAAAATCGTTGCTGGACGAAGCTGTGAATCGGCTATGTAATGCGCCGCACTGGAAAAAACGACTGGCGGGATGGAATGAAGGACAAGTCTTAGGTTTTGCTTGGCACCTAGCAGTGTTTGTAGAGCCATTCCTATCCTATGTTCTTGATGGAACAAAGACCGTCGAGTCTAGATTCTCGATCAATCGCGCGGAACCCTATCGTCGGGTGGCTTCGAAGGATGTCCTTTTGCTGAAAGGTTCTGGCGGGCCGATAATAGCTGTTGCGGAAGTAACAGAAGTAACTTTCTACCAGTTGAACAGGGAGGAACTTGATCGGATTCGTGAGCGCTTCGGTGAGGCTCTGCGGGTCGAGGACGAGGCTTTCTGGGATGATCGAAAAGCGTCCTGCTACGCAAGCATAATCAGGATTTCTCATGTGACACCGATTGAACCACTAGACTGCGAGAAGCGCGATAAACGGGGTTGGGTCAGACTGCACTATCAACCGAACTTGTTCTTTGAAGAAGCAGGCCCAGCATAGCGGAACGGAATAGCCTGGTGGGGGAAACTGCTTCGGAACGCAATTGCACATGAACGCTGCTAAGATCATCACCTTACAGACCCGTTGGGGAGGCAGAACATGACGCCCTCGCTCTCGCGAGGGAGACCTTCAGGGCGGGAAAGACGGGCAAGTCAAAGCGGATCTATACCAGCGATCGTGACAGGGAGATACGATCAGAATGTTGGGGATGCTATGAAGACACTGGATACTGAGCTTGCCAAAGAAGCGAAGGCGATTGTTGCACTTGCGTTCCGCAACGGACCCATCGAAGATGTCCACGTCGGCAAAGTCTGCCCGGTGTGTCACGGGTCACCCGACTACTCCAGGATTACGGAAGATGAGATGAAGGCGATGATGAAGTCTGCGGTGAACGCGGTCTACAAGCTGCTCTGGAATAGTGATCGCGATCCCAACTCTTATCGCAAGTCGATTGACTACGGGGTGGGCTTCACGTCCCGCTGGGACGACCCGGAGTGAAGCGACGGTCGATGCCAGGTAGCTCGTAGGTCAAGTAAAGCGAGGAGCCTGTCCCTTGTGGACAGGCTCCTCGCCGAAATTACGCAAAGCGGACATGTTGCATATGCAATCGCACGAGGCACACATAGAGTCTTTTTTCGAGACATGGAGATCGGGGAGCTCAATGTGGAAGAGCTTCGTTTTAGAGCTGCAAGGCAGTGGTCTGAGTCTGCCGATGAGGGCATTTGGCCTATTGCCTTAAACCGAAGATCACGCCTGGACAGATCGGCTGACACCGGTCGACTATTTCGCAACTTATCTAGCTCGTGGATTGATAGGCAGGTATGAGGCCAGATCAAACGCTCTTAATTGATAGGATGTTGTACAGGGCTCGTATTATTCCCCATTACAACAAAATGCTCCTTCCGATCTGATTCCTGACAAGGGTTTCGAGCGCCCTCGGCTCACCCGTGAGGACCCCGTCGTTGATCGTCGCGTGGTCATGGAATGCGGATGGTCGCGCCTTACATGAGCGATGCCGAAACGGCGAGGAACAGGTGTTCCTCGTCGCGCATCCGCTCGGCCTGACCTCTTCATACAAGTGACGAAATGCCAACACTAAGAGCGCCGGCGGCCTAGGAAGACACCCTCGGTTCCGACGCTCTAAACGTGTCCGATCAGTTCGACACCATCTCACGGGTCTTGATGTCAACCGTGACCATGTCATACCGAGATTGGGCCAGGCTGTTGACGCCCACCTGGTAAAATCCGATCTTCAGCAACTCTTTATCTACGGTGATGCGCAAATAGCCATAGTTGTGGTCCTCGATCTTTTCGACGAGCAGCTCCTTGCTGGTTACCGCGGGCTCCACCTCCATATAGTCCACTTTTTCTCCAGGATGGGGTTCGACGGCGGGCTTGCCTTTACTGCCTCTTACGACAGCGTCGACGTTGTGACCGCTGTCGCCGCAGATGATGAACGGGACGTCGTGGTCCTTTCCATTGAAGTTGATTGTGCGTGTGAAACGCTGATAGTTGTGGGCGTGCCCGCTGAGGAATGCGTGTGGGTAAATCTTTGCATTCGCACAGATCCTGTCTATCTCCCGCAACATATCCGGGCTGCCTCCGTGGCTGCCACCTTTGCCGGAGCCTGCGGGCGGAGGAGCGTAACTGAAAGGTGGATGATGGACTGCAATCAACACTGCACCCTGGTAATCCTCCTTCTTTATCGTTTCGAGCTGGGCCTCGAGATACGCAAGCTGGAAGTCGGGGACTTTTGGCCATTGCTTCTCCTCTTTGGCCTGGCTTGAAATCACCCCAGGATCTTCAAGAGAGTTGGAAAACAGGCCGATGATGCGCACAAAGGGCGCGTCGAGCGTGAAATAGACGCCGGGTTGTGTCATCGCTGTGCGATGGAGCGACCGTGCTTCGGGTGTGATAACGACATCAGGCGAGCAGAAGTTGCGGGCGAACGTCTTCAGGGGTTCGTCTGCCGGGGTCGTGCCGGGGGTGATGAACGAATCGTGGTTTCCCGGGATGGCAAAGATAGGAAGTGGATAGTTCCGGAAGGCGTCATAAAACTGGTCGTAGTAGTACTGCTCCTCACCGAAATCGTAGACGACGTCGCCCAGGTGGAATGCGAAGGACGGCCGGTTGTTTTCATTGGAGGTCACGCAGTCGGCAGACATCTGGTCCGCGACATTCAATTCATCCCGGTACTTCTTTCCGTTCGCCGATGCGCCGGAGTCGCCGAGCGCATGGAAGATGATCTTCCCGGCTTTCTTAATTTCGTCTATCAACTCTGGCCCATGTGGCCCATATGCATCTGCAAGTTTCATGTATTCGCCGTCCTGCATTCGCGATTGGCCGAATGAGACGACGTTCTTCTTCAGTTGTTCGGAAATCTCGTTATAGAGCTGCTTGTCGCTTGGATGCGGGGTTAGAAATCCAGTAGGATCGACAGTCTTTGTCGCTTCGTTAAAGGTTGGCTCGCTGAAGACAGGTCGAGAAAGCTCAGTTCCCTTAAGTTCTGACATTTGTGAAGCTCCTTTGAGGTCAAATGAAAATAACCGGGGTACCGGGAAGCTTACATCGGCTCTATCGGATTGAACGGATGATTCAGGCAGGGGATCGAAGGAGAGCCGGCGTAGCAGTAGATATGCGGCACTGACTTACGATGTCTGACGCATCAGTGACGAAATGCCCACTGAGCGGTCTCAGCGTTTGGTCGATCTCTTCTTCACAGCTTTCTTCTTTCCAGTACCCTTCTTTGTGGCTATCCTGCCTACAGGTTTCTTCGCGGCAACTTGTTCATTTGCCGGCATCTTCTTTGCTGTTCTTTTGGGAGCTGTTTTCCTCGCCGGGGTCCTCGTTGAAACCCGTCTTGCACTCGTTGTCTTTTTGCGAGTTTTTGTCGAAGCACGTTTCACGGGGGATTTCTTTGCCGGAGCCTTCTTGGCTGGCGATTTCTTTGGAGCACTCTTCTTCGTGCTTTTTTTTGCCGGAGGCTGCTTGGTGGGAGCTTTTCTGGGCGGAGGTTTTTGCGGGGTGCCGGGGGCAGTCCCGTTTGGAAGCCAAAAGTCGAGTTCCTGCAGCTTATCTCCCTGGAACCACGGAGATTGCCACGATTTCGGATCTTTCATGGAGTTGATAACGTTCTTGCCTTCAGACCGCATGAGCGTTGCCAACGCACGGAATTCATAGCTGTCGTATACGGACTGGATGTTCACTGCATACGCGCGAGCCAGGGGGGCGTTGTTTTGAATGATGACCAGGTTCTCATCGTTCTTGGTGCTAGCTGTCTTGGAGAAGTTGTGCGAACCCGTGATGACTACAGGATTGGATCCGTTGGGATCGATCACGATCGCCTTGGAGTGAACAATGGCAAATCCAATGCTCGTCAGAAAGGCACCTCGTGAAACCTCTGCTGCCCAGTCGCCCACGCTGGAGATTCCGGAAGGTTGAACTACTATCAGGGGCGGTACGGGCTTCCCATTTCTACCAACCAATGTCACTTTAGCTTTAAGTTCATCACTTGGATCCATTGTCGAGATCACACCCTTTACGAGGATGTTGGGATTATCGGTCTTGAGGTTGAGGATGGCGTTTTCAATCGACGAGCCGCCGGGCTGGAACATCAGGAAAAGAACGCCCTCCTTAGCCCTCTCAACGAGATCGTTCACCGCTTGCATCTCCTGAGCACCCGTTGTCGGAGCAAACCACACATCCACCTTCTTCGTCGGAACCGGCTTCACGT
>Ga0302312_10001492_pt1 | contig 14098 bp, 14 predicted proteins | sample III_Palsa_N2_1_FD_200529 | JGI IMG/M metagenome (GOLD analysis project Ga0302312, IMG submission 200529) | Peat permafrost microbial communities from Stordalen Mire near Abisko, Sweden - III_Palsa_N2_1 | ecosystem: Environmental > Terrestrial > Soil > Palsa > Peat permafrost | place: Sweden... | reverse complement strand
GACCAAGGGTTTATTTGTAATAGTGGCCATATATGGCGGCTTATTGGGCCAGCTTATTTTTCAGCGCAGGTTCATGAGCGCGTTTCAGCTTAAATGGATCTGCCTGTTCGTATTAACCCTGCTGTTTATTTTACCGGAGTGCTACGCGCTCTACATCCAGTTTGATACCCACCCCGGGAAGGTGGTTTTTGGTAAAACAAATGTATCGGGCATCCGATGGTTTTTGTGGGACAGCCAGTTTGGGCGCTTTGTAAATACCGGCCCCATCACCCATAAATCGGGCGATGTATTCTTTTTTGTGCATACCCTGCTGTGGGCATTCGCGCCCTGGTGCCTTATGTTTTATTACGCGGTTTATAAAAGCATTAAGGAGATCATCCGGAAAAGAAAGCTGCCCGAATATTTTGCCCTAAGCGGCGGCTTATTGTTGTTAGTGCTTTTTTCGGTGTCCAAATTCCAGCTGCCTTTTTACACCAATACTATTTTCCCGCTGTTTGCCATTATTACCGCGCCGTATTGCTACGCGCAACTGGGGCGTTTCGGTACTAAATTCAGGCTGATCAACCAGTGGCTGTATATCATACTGTTCCCCATAGCCATTTTCCTGATCAATTATTTCTCGGCTCCCGGCAACCAGCTATATCTTGTGGCCGATGTGATCCTGTTCGGTGTGGTTATTTTTCTCATCACCACCCAAATTACCGAAACTTACAAAAAAGTTTTCCTGATTAACTGCTGCATAGCCCTGTTTGCCAATTTTTATTTGAATACTGTTTTTTACAAGCAACTCGCAAGCTATAAGGGCCAGATAAGCGCTGCCAATTACATCAATCAAAGCACCTTTAATAAATACCACATCTATTCGCTCCGTGCCGAAAATAACATCTTCCAGTTTTACTGCAACATGCCGGTGGGCTTTGTGCCGCTGGAACAATTCGATAAATTTAAGGCTGACAGCAATTCCGCTTTTTATGCTAATCATCAGTCAATGGATTACCTGCTGCAAAGGCATGCCACTTTCAGGGTGCTTAAATCCTTCGTAAATTATCCGCAGGAAAATATTTTACCGGCATTTATTAATAAAAATACCCGGTATAAGGTGCTGGATAGTGTGTATTTGATTGGAAAGTAGCTTTAAAAAAAGTGTAATGTCATTTCGACCGGAGGGAGAAATCTTCTACGCCCAACATTCACGTACTGCAATGGCGCAACTGCACAACGTAGAAGATTTCTCGCTCTCGCTCGAAATGACATCGGTTTTATTCCTCGTCCTTTATCTCTTCCCAGTAAATAGTACCTACAAAAATATTGTTCTTTACGGCCACCTGTATTTTTATCTTTTCCAATTCTTCCTTACATTCATCAAGGGCGAGGTCGCATTTTAAGGTATGGTAAAATATGGCGTACCCGGTTTCGCTGTTTATAAATTTATAATGCTTATCGGCGGGTTTCATAATCGTATGATTTATGAATACTCAACAGCCATATCAGGAAATGGTTTTTTGCTTTAAAGGTAAAGCCTTAAATAATGACGATATTGTTACCAACTCCTCCTCGCTTATCTGCTCCGGATTCCCGAACTGTTGCATAATGAGCGCTTTGGTAAAAACAATACTTCCGTTCGAGGTTTTAACCAGTACATTATCAAGCCGCACCGTATGGCCCTTATAATCGCCTATGGAAGCATTATAGGGCGATAGCCGCATCAGCAGTTCAACAATAGCGTACGTAGGTATATTATGCTTAGGCATACGCGTCAAATTTAGGTTAAGTAATTACAAGTGCTTAATTAAGTTTTTGTAAATAGAAAACCATTACTTAACACTGAATTAACACACAGATAGCTTATAGCTTTTTTTGTGCTGATAATATTTCTATCGACTGCTTAGGCAGGAATTTAAAAGACAAATTAAACCCGGTGGCCTTGAAAGCCATTGCCGCCCCTTTACCGCGGTAATTAAACCAAACCTCGCCTAAAGGCAGCGGGCGTACTGCCAACCTTTGCTTTAAATATGCGGTTAAATGCAGCTTCGGATTGATAGCCTACCTTCAATGCTATTTCACTGATATTATCTTTATTGATGGCCAGTATCTCTTTAGCTTTCCTGATCCGCCAGTTGGTTAGGTAAACTGCAGGCGTTTCGCCAACCAACCTTTTAAACCGGTTAAAAAAAACAGACCTTGACATACCTACGCTTTTGGCGAGGGCATCAATTGTCCAGGCGTTTCCCGGTGAATCCTGTATCAGCGTGAGTGCGCTGCCGATGCGGGTATCTATTAAGGCGGAGAGAAACCCGGTTTGCGGAACAACCTGTTCCAGGTAAGCCCTGATGATATTGATGAACAATACTTCTGCCAGGCCCCGTAGTATTATCTTGCTTCCCGGTCTTTCATTAGTTAGTTCTGCCAGGATCAACTGCGCGCAATGCTGTAGCAATAGCTGGTGCTCCGTTTCAAATTGCGTTAAGTGAATAACCTGGGGTAAGTCTTTCAAAAAAGGATGGATAGGCTGATCATCAAATTGAAAATGGCCGCCGGTGATGGTGGTTTGTTCTGCATCACTGCGAAAAATACGAATGCCTGTATCCCGCGCCTTTACATATTCAGTTGCCGGTATCCGCCGGCTTGTTGCTTTGTCTGCTATCCAATGGGAGGAGCCATGTGGAATAAATACCAAATCCCCTTCCTTCATTTCAATAGTTTGTCCATCCTGTAAACCAAGAATACAGCTTCCTTTAATAAGTCTCCAGTATTGTGAGTTATCGTCCTGCGCGATGTCCAGGCCCCAGGGTGCGCAAACATCAAGTTTTTTGTAAACTACACTTTCAAGCTTTGTCGCCTCTAAAATTGTGCTTAATGCATCCATGTTAATATTGATACGGAAAAGCAAATATATGATACTTCAAAACACTCATAGTACTAAAACTCCCGGTATTTTTGTGCAACACTAAATAATAATTAACATGCCTGCAAATTCAAACACAATCAGCGCCGCTGATTACCATCCCCGCAAGCGGATCAAGGTACTGGATTCAGAGATCAGTTATGTGGATATGGGGGATGGTGACCCCATCATCCTGTTGCACGGAAACCCTACATCGTCCTACTTGTGGCGCAATGTTATCCCACACCTGGCAGGGCTTGGGCGAGTATTGGCACCGGATCTGGTCGGCTTTGGCGCTTCAGCAAAGTCTCCGGGGCGGTCCTATAGGTTCATCGACCAGGTTCACTATCTCGATGCCTGGTTCGACGAACTGAACCTGACGCGAAATGTAACCCTGGTGCTGCATGATTGGGGATCTGCGTTGGGTTTTCACCGGGCGGCACGATTTCCGTCTCAAATCAGGGCGATCGCCTATATGGAAGCCATCGTGATGGTGAGAACCTGGGCCGATTTTGGCCCTGCGGCAGCGGTATTTAAAGAGCTGCGTACGGAGAAAGGTGAGAAGATGGTACTTGACGATAACTTTTTTGTAGAACAGCGCTTGCCTGCCGGCGTAGTCCGTACCCTGCGCGATGAGGAAATGGCAGTTTACCGCGCACCCTTCAGAGAGCGTGAAGACCGCCTGCCCACGCTAATCTTTCCGCGTGAGATCCCTGTAGAAGGTGCTCCGGCCGACGTTTCGGCCATTGTTGATTCCTACGGCGCGTGGCTGGCCCAATCGGAGGTGCCTAAACTGTTGATCGTAGCGGAGGTTGGTGTCCTCAATGGTCGCGCGCTCGATTTCGCCCGCACCTGGCCGAACCAACGCGAACTCATAGTTAAGGCGCGGCATTATATGCAGGAAGACGTTCCGGATGAAATTGGTTTAGCCCTTGCAAACCTGGTAAGGTCGCTCTGAAAAATAGAGTAGCCAAACCCCTTAATTGGGAGCAATACTCAATTTATTATTAACTAACTGAATGTTTTTAAAATTATCTAACAATAATTCTCTTTTTATCTTTAACGCGTCAATCTCTGCCGATAATTTACTGATCTCAATTATCAAAGCGTGCAGCTTTAACTTATCCTCTTCAGCCATCATACAATCAATAGTTTAGCGTTTAAATATAACAAAATTGTTACAATTGATAGCTATTTGCAATAAATAAAAATTGCCGGGCTAAAATATCAATATAAAAGTGCCTGCTATGATCAATATAGCTGCCGAAACCGTTTTGATGGTCAACGGCTCACCTAAAAATATGGCGGCTAAAACAATGGCTATGGCCACGCTCAGCTTATCAACCGGCGCCACCTGCGATACCTCGCCCAGTTGCAGCGCCCTGAAGTAACATATCCATGATAAGCCCGTAGCACAGCCCGAAAGGATGATAAACAGCCAGTTAACCCGGGTAAGGCTGCCAATGGTATGGTTCGATCCCTTAAAAAAAACGATACCCCAGGCCAGCACCAAAATAATGACCGTACGGATGGCCGTAGCCAGGTCGGTATCAACCCCTTTAATGCCGATCTTGGCAAAAATGGCCGTAAGGGCCGCGAAAAATGCCGATAGTAACGCGTATATCCACCACATAATAAATTGATATTAATTGTTTCCCAATGTCATTTCGAGGAGGTACGACGAGAAATCCTCTAAAAGTTGCACTCACGCCCTTAAAGTCGGCTTTGCGTGCCGCAGAAGATTTCTCGCTATCGCTCAAATGACATGGAACTTCAAAGTTATCATCAAAAACTATAGAAATGTTGTACACATCGCACAAAATATATCCAGAATTATATTCTATTTTAGCTCCACAAAAAACCCCTATATTTATCATTAATGAAATGGTTTTTCAGCATAGCTTTATGCATACTCACTTACTCTGCCGCGCTGGCACAAACCTATTCGCTCGATCATTACCTCGTGTTGGCCAAAAGCAACAGCCCGCTGTTAAAAGATCTTCAAAACCAGATAGCATCCAACCAGGTTGATAGCCTGCGCCTTAAAGCCGGCTACAAACCGCAGGTAAACCTCAACAGCGGGGGCTTATATGCGCCTATTGTAAACGGTTATGGTTATTCGGAGGCTGTTACCAATGAGCATACGCTTAATGCGCTAATGGGCGTTAACCAGTCATTAGCCAGCAAAGGAAACATCAATACCCAGATAGAAACCATTACGCTGCAATCATTATCGCTGACTAACTCCAGCAAAATATCCGAGCAGGATCTGAAAAAGGCCGTTACAGCCCAATATATTACCGCCTATGGCGATCAACAGCAGCTCAAATTCAGCCATGATGTGGTTGACCTGCTTACCAAAGAAGAGGATATTTTGAAAAAGCTCACCCGCAGCAACGTTTACCGCCAAAGCGATTACCTCACCTTTTTGGTAACCTTAAAACAGCAGCAACTGCAGCTTTCGCAGGCCAGGGCATTGTATGAGAATGATTATGCCACCCTAAACTACCTGGCCGGTGTAGAAGATACCACCGTAATGGAGCTGGACACGCCCAACATCCAAAAGATGCTGCCGCCCGACCCCAGCACCAGCGTATTTTTCAGGCAATATGGGCTGGATAGCCTCAAGATCATCAACAGCAAGCAACTGATAGACTATAGCTACAAACCCAAAGCCAATATTTTTGCCGATGGCGGTTACGAAAGCGATTTTATGGGCCAGGCCTACAAAAACTTCGGCGCCAGCGCGGGCTTTAGCTTCAGCATACCTATTTATGACGGCGGCCAGCGCAAAATGCAGTATCGAAAGCTATCCTTACAGGAAGAAACCCGCGAGGATTATAAAGCCTTTTTTAATGTGCAGTACCGCCAGCAAATAGCGCAGCTAAAACAGCAGATAAACGAGAATGAGATACTGATAGCGCAGGTAAAAGATCAAACCAAATACACCGAGAGCCTGATAAAGATAGATACCCAGCTGTTACAAACCGGCGATGTACACGTTGCTGATCTGATACTGGCCATTAACAATTACCTAACCATAAAAAACCTGCTTACGCAAACCGTTATCAGCCGGCTACAGCTTATTAACCAGTTAAACTATTGGAACAGATAACCATGAAGAAATTGTTTACCAAATCCCCTTTTATACCGGCCCTGTATTTAATTATGGGCCTGGCGGTATCGCTATCGTCCTGCGGCGGCAATAATTCTTCCGGCGATGATGACGATAAAACCGTGGCATCCCAAACCCCTGTTACCGTTACCAGCGTAAACGATAGCAGCATGGTTGATTATACGGTACTGAACGCGCAATCATCCTTTCAGCAAAAAAACTATGTTAAATCAAATACCAACGGCTATATACAAAAGGTAAATACACAACTGGGGCAGTATGTAAATAAAGGTGCCGTAGTTTTTACCGTTAAAACCAAAGAGGCCCAAAGCATTGGCAACAGCGTGGATATTTTAGATACCACCTTCAAATTCTCGGGCGTTAACCGCATTATAGCTCCCGAACATGGTTACATCACCCAACTCAATCACCAGGTAGGCGATTACGTGCAGGACGGCGAACAATTAGCCGTAATAAGTGATCGCGGAAGCTTTGCCTTTATTATGCAGTTGCCTTATGAAATGCGCGCCACCGTAAAACTGGGCCAGGATGTACAGCTTACCCTGCCCGATAATGAAAAGATTGACGGTACCATCACCTCATTTATGCCGGCTGTTGATACCGCCGCGCAAACCCAGGGCGTGATTATAAAAATAAAGGACAATAACCAGATCCCCGAAAACCTGGTGGCTAAAGCCAGGGTGGTGCGCACATCCAAACAAAATACGCAATCGCTGCCGAAATCGGCTGTATTGACCAATGAAACACAAACCGAATTTTGGGTGATGAAACTCATTAACCCAACAACCGCCGTAAAGGTTGATGTTACCAAAGGCATAGAGGTTGGCGACCGCGTGGAGATATTAACACCCAAGTTTTTGCCCGATGATAAAATTGTGGTAACCGGTAATTACGGTTTGGCCGATACCGCTAAAGTTAAAATAGTACAGTAAATGACACCTGTAAGAGATTATTTTATTTCGCATAAAAAGCCGATAGCGCTGGTGCTGTTCCTTACTATTTTGGGCGGTATGTTTGCTTATTCCAAGCTGCAAACCTCGCTTTTTCCTGATATTACCTTCCCCAAAATAAAGATAATTGCCGATGAGGGCCTGCAGCCGGTAAACAAAATGATGCTTACGGTAACCCGCCCGCTGGAAAATGTGATAAAACAAGTACCTGACCTGCAGGTGGTGCGTAGTACTACCAGCCGTGGCAGCTGCGAAATATCCGCCTACATGAACTGGGGGGCCGATATCGACCTAAGCCAGCAACGCATACAGGCCAGTATCGACCAGATAAAGAACGACCTGCCGCCCGATGTAAACATTACGGTGGAAAAAATGAACCCCTCCATTTTGCCCGTAAGCGGTTACACTTTGGAGAGCCATAACCGCTCCCCAATCGAGCTTAGGCAACTGGCCACCTACACGGTTAAGCCCTTTTTATCGCAGGTGGATGGCGTATCGGAGATCAGGGTGATTGGCGGAAAAATAAAGGAATACTGGCTCATACTCAACCGCCAGAAAATGAGTTCGCTGGGCGTAACGCCCGATATTATCAGCAACGCGCTGGCGCAAACCAATTTTGTAAAATCGGGCGGCTATTTGTCTGATTATAAACGCATGTATCTCACCATTACCGATGCCACGCTCTCCACCAAAGATGACCTGGGGAACATGATTATCAGTAACGACCGAAAGCGCGTTATCCAGCTAAAGGACGTGGCCGATGTTGAGGTAAGCGAAGGCATCGACTATACTAAAATAAACGCCAACGGCCGCGATGGCGTACTTATAGCCGTAATTAAGCAACCCGACGCCAACCTGGTATCCGTATCGGCCGATATGGACCAAAAGGTGCAGGATCTGCAAAAAATATTGCCTGCCGATGTTACCATCAAGCCGTACTATGTACAGGCCGATTTTGTTAACGACGCGGTAAAAAGCGTGAGCGATTGTTTGTGGGTAGGCCTGCTGCTGGCTATCATCGTAGCCATTATCTTCCTGCGGTCGGTTAAGGCGAGCATCACCATTTTAATAACCATACCGGTTACGTTGGCGTTAACGCTCATTGTGCTAAATGCCATAGGTTATACCTTCAACATCATGACGCTGGGCGCCATAGCGGCCTCTATAGGTTTAATTATTGATGATGCCATAGTGGTGGTGGAGCAAATACACCGCATGCACGAGGAATACCCCAACGAACTTACCCGCAACCTGCTGAAAAAGGCTATCGACTACCTTTTCCCGGCCATGATAGGCTCATCCATTAGTACCATAGTAATTTTCGTGCCTTTTTTATTAATGACGGGTGTTGCCGGTGCCTATTTTACGGTACTCACCAATACCATGATCATTACGCTGGTGTGCTCATTTTTTGTTACCTGGATAGGTTTACCGGTTATTTATTTACTGCTAACCCGCAAACCGCACCTGGCCGAAGCATTTAAAGATAAACCCCGCAAAGCGGAGCGTGTTAAAAAACAAAAATGGGTATCGTACTTTGTTTTGCGGCCCTGGTTAAGCCTGCTGATAGTAATTGCTTTTATTTTAGTAATTGTGCTGATTCCGCCATTGCTCAAAACAGGTTTTTTGCCCGATATGGACGAAGGCAGCATCGTACTGGATTATAATTCGCCGCCGGGGACTTCTTTAGAAGAAACCGACCGTATTTTGCAGCAGGTTGAAAAAATAATCATCAGCGAACCCGAAGTGGCCGCTTATTCGCGCCGCACGGGTACGCAAATGGGTTTTTTTATTACCGAGCCCAACACCGGCGATTACCTTATACAGCTAAAAAAGGGCCATAAGAGAACAACCGAAGAAGTTATAAGCGATCTCCGCCAGAAAATAGCATCTACCCAGCCCGAACTGGTGATAAATTTTGGCCAGGTGATAACCGATATGCTGGGCGACCTGACAGAATCGGCCGAGCCAATTGAGGTAAAGGTTTTTGGTGATGATCCGCAAAAATTGCAGGATTTATCCAAACAAATTGCCGCCGCCATGAGAAGTGTAAAAGGTACTGCCGATGTGTTTGATGGTATTGTGATAGCGGGGCCATCGGTATCTATCAACCCCGATTATGATAAACTGGCGCAATACAATATCAGCCCCCTCGAACTGCAATCGCAGGCACAAACCGCGCTTGAAGGTAACGTGGTAGGTAACCTGATCGAAAAAAATCAACTTTCGCCTATCCGAATGGTATATCCAGGCAACCGCTCGCTAAGCATTGCCGATATTAAGAATCTCAATATATTCCTCACCAAGGGCCAAATGATCCCGATAAACCAGGTGGCCACGGTTACTATTGATTCGGGCGAAGCGGAAATCAACCGCGAAAACCTGCAATCGGTAGGCATCGTAACCGCCCGTATGGAAAAAACAGATCTCGGCACCGTAATTCCCGCCATCAAAAAAAGCATCGATCAAAAAGTAGTGCTGCCACAGGGCTACCACATTGAATATGGCGGCGAATATGCCGAGCAGCAGCAATCATTTAAGGAATTGTTGTACATATTCATCACCGCCAGTCTGCTGGTTTTCGGGGTGATAATTTTCCTGTTCAAACAGTTCAGGATAGCGTTTTTAATTTTAGCCATAGCCATTTTAGGCGTTGCCGGCAGTTTACTGGCCCTGTTTATTACCCATACGCCACTTAATGTAGGCAGCTACACCGGCTTAATTATGATAGTAGGCATCATTGGCGAAAACGCCATATTCACCTTTCTGCAATTTAAACAAAGTGTGTTGGATAGCAACGATAAAAACGTACACGATGCCATTATCTATTCCATTTCCACCCGCTTACGGCCCAAGTTGATGACAGCCTTAGGAGCCATTATTGCCCTATTGCCTTTAGCACTGGGTATAGGTGCCGGCGCGCAGCTACATCAGCCGCTGGCCATAGCTGTTATAGGCGGCTTTTTAGCGGCATTGCCCCTATTGCTGATAGTTTTACCAAGCATGCTGAAGATATTGTACCGCAAAGGCGATGTAAACCCGCATCATGAATTGCCACTACAGCAAAAATTGTAAATTATGGCTGGTTTTGTTGGTAACAAAGTAATAGTTATATTTGTATATACAGCACATACAAATTCTATTGCCATTACCCAAAACCAGCCATGACTACATTGACCATTGAAATTCCCGATAGTGAAATGGCTGAGGTTTCTCGCATCATAAAGAAAAAAGGCGGCCATATAATTGCTAATTCTAAAGATAATCTTTCAAAAGCTGAACAAATTTCGCTTAATCAAAGTTTAAAAGAAGCAGAGCTCATAAAAGCGGGTACCGTTAAACCCTTAAGCTTTGATGACCTTTGGAATGACTAATACCGCTATATATTCCCCTGAATTTAAAAGCAAACTTAAACCACTTGCAAAAAAATATCTCACCTTAAAAGAAAGTATTAGATCCCTGGAAAAAGCACTTATAGAGAATCCCTATTTAGGCGATGCTTATGGGGATAAAATTTATAAAGTGAGATGGGGTGATGCGAGTAAAGGAAGAGGTAAAAGTGGTGGTTTTAGGGTAATGTATTACCTGCTTAATGAAACCAAAGAAGGAACTGAAATTTTGTTTTTAACCATTTTCGATAAAAGCGAGGCTGATACGATTAAAAAAAATGTTGCCGTAAAATTAAGAGATCTAGTATTGGAGAAAATGGGATTACCTGTTAAATCCAGAAATACACCCAAAAAATAACCTACGTATTATTGACTCTTTCAGCCTAAATAATTACATCCTCCAATTTTTATCCAGAATTAAAACAGACATTTATATTCACAAACTGAATTTAAAATGAAAAAGATAGCACTGGTTGCAAGCCTTATACTTACCCTAACCGCCCCACTGGCGCTCCACGCGCAAACCTATGTGCTGGATAAAAGCATCGCCTTACCGGGCAATGCGGGCTGGGATTATTTAAGCGTTGATAAGGTGAACCACCGCCTGTACGTATCGCATGGCGATTCGGTAAATGTGGTAGACCTTGATACCGAACTGCCGGTTGGCGCCATAGGCCACCTTAAAGGCATACATGGCATCGCTATTGATAACAAGGCCAACCGCGGTTTTATAAGCGATGGCCGGGCCAATGCCGTAGTTGCGTTCGACCTTAAAACATTGGATACCCTGGCAACCATCCCGGTTGATGCCAAAGGCCCCGACGCTATTATTTATGACCCTTACAGCGATCGTGTTTTCAGCTTTAACGGCGAGAGCAACAACTCATCGGTTATCGATCCAAACACATTAAAACAAGTAGGTACGGTGGACCTGGGCGGCGGACCGGAGTTTGCCGTTTCTGATGGCAAAGGCAAAATATATAATAACCTGGAAGATAAGAACAGCCTGAATGTGATTGATGTAAAAACCCTGAAGGTGATCAACAATTATCCTTTAGCGCCCTGCGGCGGCCCAACCGGCATAGCGCTTGATGCTGCAAACGGCCGCGTATTCAGTGCATGCCGCCAAAATAAAGGAGTAACTATAACCAATGCCTATACCGGTACAATTATTACCACTTTACCCATTGGCGCCGGTGTTGACGCGGTTGCCTTTGACCCGGAAACAAAACTGGTATTTTGCTCCTGCGGCGATGGCACAACCACTATTATTAAACAGTTGACACCCGATAGCTATAGCGTTATACAAACTTTAACCACCCAAAATCGTGCACGCACCATGGCTTTAGATACCAAAACGCATAAAATTTATCTAAGCGTGGCCGATCTTGTGCCCGGAACGCGTAAAGCTTTGCCCGGAACTTTTAAGTTATTGGTATATAAACTGCAATAAAATAATTAATAACTGGTATTATTTCCAGATTTTATATTTATTATTGGAACTGATCGTTATAAATAATAAACTATTGAAGTAACCTAAGGTTTCCCCTGCCCGGTTTTGAAAAAATTGTATGACAAACAGAACTGATTTTGTGTATTCTCAGGTTTCCGAACCTCACCGTATTCGTACTAAACAAATTTTAAAACAGTTTCCGCAAATGCGGAATCTGATAGGGAAAAATCCGTTAACCATATTTGCAATAGTAGGTTTGGTAACTTTCCAGGTGGTATTGGCCTGGTTTGTACGCGATCAATCCTGGTGGATAGTTTTTGCCGCAGCTTATTTATTAGGAGCCTTTGCCGATCATGCTTTGTTTGTTATGATACACGAATGTGCTCACCAGTTATTATTCAAAGGCCGTTCGGCTAATCGCTGGGCGGGTATGATAGCCAATTTACCGCAAATTTTCCCAAGTTCTATCTCTTTCGAGCGTTACCATATCAAGCATCACTCTTTTCAGGGTGTACACGAACTGGATGCCGACCTGCCTAACCGCTGGGAAGCAAAAATGATCAATAATTCCTTTGTGGGTAAAGCTATGTGGTTGTTGTTCTATCCCTTTTTCCAGATCTTCCGCCTGTCGCGTTTAAGAGAAATTCAAACCTTAGACTGGTGGATAGTAACCAACGCCCTGGTACAGATCGCTTTTACAACCGCTATCGCGCTGTTATTCGGCTGGCATGCTATCGCGTTCCTGTTGCTTAGCTTTTCGTTTTCAGTGGGGCTGCATCCGCTGGGCGCGCGCTGGGTACAGGAGCACTATTTAACACACAGCGTTGAGCAGGAAACCTACAGCTATTACGGCCCGCTTAATACGGTTGCCTTTAACGTAGGCTTTCATAATGAGCATCATGATTTTCCATCCATCCCCTGGAATAAACTACCGCAGATAAAGAAAACCGCGCCTGATTTCTACGAAACCTTGTATTACCATACTTCGTGGACAAAGCTGTTCTTCCGCTTTTTGTTTGATCGCGAGATCTCCCTCTTTAACCGCATCCTGCGCAAGGAACGTGGCAAAGTGGCGTTAACCGATGTATCGAAACCTGATGTGGAAGTTGAAGCCGTAGCGATTTAAATAATTCCGTTTTTGTTGCATAATCCTTAATTATTTCATTACATTTGCTAATAATATTAGCAAATATGGATAACATCAAAGCAACGGAACAACTTATTGTATTCAGCAGGTACATTGGCCAGCAGGTAGTTATAAATGACCTGCTGAATAGCGATGAAGAAATAATAGGTACGCTTATAGGCATAAAGGAAAACGCGCTATTGGTAAATATCGATAGTGTGAACCGCTGGATCCCACTGTCGGACGATATAAAACTATCTGAAATAAAGCTGATCCTGAAACCGCTTAAAAGGCTTACATCTGCCATTATCAGTACCGCTAACAATTTACCGGTACAGGCATTTATTACGCCCTACTACCAGTCGCTGGGTTTTGATATGCCCGTTTTTATAGCGCCGGGGCATCCGGGCAATTGTAAATACGTAGTTGAACTAAACATGGCCGATTACCGTTCGGCAGAGGAAATTGAACTGCAAAACAGGGCGCTTTTACGCGTACACGCCTGATCTTCATACAATAATCATAACAATATTAGTTATTCGCGTGTTATGGTTTCAATATCATGAGCAGGCGTAAAAAATTAAGCATAATAATCCCCATAGTTGTACTGATGTTTTTTGGTGCCTATGCCCGGCACCGCTACATGGAAAAGGAATACCAGATAGCCGGTACCCTGCAGGAAAAATACATGGATGAAATATCGGGCATAGCGGCATCGGGCATTAACCCGGATCTATACTACATCCATAACGATAGCGGCGATACCAGCCGTTTTTTTGCCATCAACCCAAGCGGCAAGCTGGCCGCCACCGTTTATTATAACGGCGATCCCAAACAAGCCCAGGGCGTTGTGGATTGCGAAGATATTGCCGTAGGCCCCGGTCCCATCACAGGCAAAAGCTATTTATATGTTGGCGATATTGGCGATAATGATGCCGTACGCAGCTATATTACCGTTTACCGCATGGAAGAAAAAACAGCCTGGGCAAAAGACAGCGTACAAAACGCGGTAGCCGTCCCCATCCATTTCCGTTATCCCGATGGGCCGAAAGATGCCGAAACCCTGATGATAGACCCGGTGGAAAAGCTCATCTACATTGTTTCCAAACGTAAGGATTCCATAGGCATATATACTTCTCCGCTTATCTATAAAAAAGACG
>Ga0302312_10001489_pt1 | contig 14127 bp, 10 predicted proteins | sample III_Palsa_N2_1_FD_200529 | JGI IMG/M metagenome (GOLD analysis project Ga0302312, IMG submission 200529) | Peat permafrost microbial communities from Stordalen Mire near Abisko, Sweden - III_Palsa_N2_1 | ecosystem: Environmental > Terrestrial > Soil > Palsa > Peat permafrost | place: Sweden... | reverse complement strand
AACGTCTGCCCATTTGCTCCTGCTATATTGAACTGACCACCGTTATTGACGCTGACGCTGCATTCACGCAGCCCCGTGTTTAAAACCTGAACCTTTGCCATAAATTAGAATTCCTTTGAGTATATTGCGACGAGAAAGCAGGTAGGCATTGACTGGGAGCCTGCCACATACCATTCAGTATACAGGATATAAAAAACAGTGTCAATCACGTGGCTACGTCGCCAAAAAGCCTCCCGAACATCAGGTTCGGAAGGCTTTTATGGATTGAAGTTACAGGACCGCAGGCCTAGTTGCCGTTTCGGCGGTCGCGGTAGATGCTGTGGCTGGTGCGGTTCAGGTCTCGATTCAGGTTGCGGTGTTCGGCGGAGGTCAGGTGACCGTCGTGGAACTCACGATCGCGGTCTTCGATCGTGCGAATGCGAGAATCACGGGCATCCAGAGCGTACTGTTCGTGGCGGGTTAGCTGATGATCGCGGGCGCCGGCGTTGATCCGGTGCTGCTGATTGTTCAGCCGCCCGTTGATGGTGCTGGCGTTGGCGGCGAGGGGCAGCAGAAGTCCGGCCAATAGTGCTGGTACGACGAGCTTTACGAGAGTGGTCTTCATTGTTTTTCTCCTGGTTTGTTTTCTTGCAGCGTACGATTACGCTGCGGCTTTCGATATGCGTTAATGACGCGTTGTATTTTTAATATGTTCAATAAATTTAAGTAATAAAAATGGTTATTTTTCTTCAACTTCAGCATTAGATCATGATTAAAATTTTTACAAAAGCGTTAATTTTATTCAAAAAGTTCCCAGGTAATAAAATAATTATTGCCCGTGGGAGACGAGCTCCACGGGCAATAATTCGTTTTAATTCAGGATGTGTTTTTCGGCTATGGATTAGAGATTAACGGTCGCATATCGAGCGAGGAGAGCGTCGCCGTCGGCCACGCGGGGTTCGTTAAGGATGGTCAGGATAATCGAGGTTCCCTGGGGGCTGGTGGAAAGTACGAGGTTGTCGACGGTGTCCAGGATCAGAAAGAACCCCATGCCCAGGGACACGCGGGTAGAAAAGCCCTTCTCCAGGGTAGCGCGCGCAATATTGGCGGGCGCTATCCCTACCCCATTGTCCTTGATGAGCACCACAACGGACTTTTTATTGACCCACGCCTTGGCCAGCCCCCCCGCACCATGATTGATGGCGTTTGTGGCGGCTTCCGTAACACTCGTACACAGGTCCTGAACTCTGCTTGGCTCCATCGCTACGCGTTGAGCGAGATCCTGCAGGGATTGACGCAAACGGGACGCATCCCTGGGCTCAGACAGGTCCTGCTCGTAGGAAGGAGCTGCAGACGGCAATTGATCCTGTTCGAGCTCTTCGGCCTCAACAAGGATCAGTTTACCGCCGGTCACCGCCTGGAGCACATCACGATTGATGGCTCGTCTTTGCTGTTCGCTCTCCAGCAGCCTTGAATTGACGAAAGCCAGACTGTGGTTAGCCTCTTCAATCTGCCCATAGGTAGCATGAAGGCGCTCAAGCGCGGAACGAAGGCGGCCTGTAACAAAAGCAATGACAAAAACACCAATGGCAAGCGAAGCGTCTTCGATGCTATTGGAGAGATCAACAACGGGAAGTAAATAGCCTGGGTGGCTAAAGAGGAAGACCTGAGCGCAAAGGAGAGTGGCGAACGCGAAGAATATGCCCCACCACATCCCAAGCAGCGCCGCCCCAAAGGCAACCGGAAGGAGATACAGAATGGTAAAGGGACGATCCGGACCAACGAAGTGCTGTAAGAGCAGGATTACCTTCGTGGTTGCCGCTATGAGTCCCAATGTTACAAATATCGCAACAATGGGAATCTGCAGGATCATTCGCGCTCGAGATATTATTCGCACAGCGGCAGCACCAATCATGTACTTAAGTGACCGTCAAATCCACGGAAAGTAACCTAACGCACCCGTCGATTATGGCAACTACTCAGACCACTACAAGCAGTGACATGTTCCCTGCACTACTCTGGACGGAGCAGCGGGAAGAATATGACATCTCTGATCGATGCGGCATCGGTCATAACGATCGCCAGACGATCCACGCCGAATCCGTAGCCGCCCGTAGGAGGCATTCCGTACTCCATCGCGCGCAGGAAATCCTCATCCATTGGGTGAGCCTCCGCATCGCCGCCTGCGCGCAGCGAACCTTGATGCTGAAAGCGTTCGCGCTGGTCTATAGGATCGTTGATTTCACTGAACGCATTTCCCATCTCAACCCCGCCGACATACAGCTCAAAGCGTCTGGTCAACGCCGGGTTGCCTGGCATCTTCCGGGCCAGAGGAGATGTCTCCGTTGGAAACTCAGTGATAAAGGTTGGTTGGATCAATTTTGGCTGTGTAAATCGCTCGTGCAGTTTCTCGATGATACCGCCCACGGTCGGTTCATTCTCGGTCGACATTCCCAATTTCGTGAGAGCAGCGTGCGCGGATTCCAGAGTTTCCAATTCCTCGGGCGCAATGCCGGAATTAAGGCGGATCCCTTCAAGAATGGGAAGTCTGGCAAACTGACCGGAAAGGTCGATGGTGTTGCCCTGGTAGGTAAATTGCTCGCACCCATGCAGCAAATTACATACATGGCGGAACAGTCCTTCCGCAATCTCCATCATGCCGTCCAGGTTCGTGTAGGCCGCATAAAGCTCTACCAGAGTAAACTCCGGATTGTGCCGTGTACTAATGCCCTCGTTGCGAAACACCCGACCGATTTCGTAGACCCTATCAAGTCCGCCTATTATAAGACGTTTCAGGTAGAGTTCCAGTGAAATTCTAAGATGCAGGTCCTGGTTAAGCGCATTGTGATGCGTGTGAAATGGTCTGGCCGCGGCACCGCCGGCCACAGACTGCAGAACAGGTGTCTCAACTTCCAGATATTCCCGGGAATCCAGAAATTCGCGAATCGCCCGCACTACTTTAACTCTGTTCAGAAGCATAGCCCGTGAAGACGGGTTTACAACAAGGTCGACGTATCTCTGCCGGTACCGAATTTCGGGATCCTTCAGAGCTCCTGAGTGCTTCTCTTCGCCGTCTTCCGTTTCGTAGTCCTTGCCAAAAGGAAGCGCCCTGAGGCCCTTGGCAAGCACGGTCCAGCTTTGTGCATGAACGGAAGTTTCGCCGGTCTTGGTTTTAAACACAAACCCGGACACGCCTACGAAGTCGCCAAGATCGATCCGGTGTTTGATGTCCTCGTAGACACTCTCACCAATCTCATCACGCCGTACGTACAACTGGATGCGGCCGCTCATGTCGGTAACGTCGATAAACGAAGCTTTCCCCATGTGCCGTACATTCGAAACACGCCCGGCAATAGAAACCTGCTGATTTTCCAGGGATTCGAAATTTCGGACGATATCCTGTGCGTGGTGGGTAACGTCGTAGGACTCGGGCCCAAAAGGATCTCGCCCTTCAGATCGAAGGGCGTTTAGCTTTTCCAGACGTAGAGGATCTATGCCACCATAACCATGAGTGGTTTCGGTGGACGCAGCGGCAGTGTCAGAACTCAAGAACAATCCTCCGGACAAGTGGTAACAAAAGGGGACGCGGTATGCTTAAAATGGTTCGCTATTTTCGGATGTTCACTATGCGGTAGGCTATTTTGCCATCAGGTATCTTAACCGTGACAACATCTCCAACCTTTTTACCATAGAGCGCTTCACCGACCGGCGATTCATCGCTAATCTTATCACGGTTAGGATTTGCTTCAACGGGCGAGACCATGGTAAATTCCCAGTCTTCGTCGTCATCGTTGATTGTTACAATCGAACCCAGACCCACTACATCCGTCGGAATTTCCGCAGGATCCAGTGGCCGGGCGATCTGCATGATATGCTTCAGATCTTCGATACGACCTTCAAGAAATGCCTGAGCATTCTTGGCGTCTTCGTATTCGGAGTTTTCTGTAAGCTCCCCATAAGTGATCGCATCTCGGATGCGATCTGCAACATCACGACGTTCCGTTGTTCGCAGTTTGGCCAGTTCGTCTGCCAGTTCCTGATAGCCGGATTCCGTCAAGACAATCTCTTCGTTTTCGCCCAACTACCCATCTCCTTACGACACTTAGAATTAGTACAAGGCCCCGTTTAATCGCGGACAGACAACCATTCCAACGTGCCTGCATGCTGGAATGCATGAAAAATATAACACAGAAGCACCGACAGTTTCGATCCCCAAGGGGCGGATGTCAGAATGTCGATGCTTACGCGGTTAGTACGCCTAATATTAGGACTTTGTCAATGATCGCGCGGAATCTTACCTTATATCCACGCAAAAAGTCAACACTACTTTTATTCCGCGGTTGAATGCTCTTCTGTGAGCAGATTTTCAGCCCGGCGATTACGCTCGCCCTTAACCATTTGACGGACTTGCCCTATGGCGCTTCGATAAGCATCTTGATAGAGCTTCTTCAATCTTGGCGGCTTCAAAGTGTGCCCGGTGCTGTAGTAAATAGAAGCGGCCCGGCCAACCGTGTACGTGCCGGCAAACGCCACGGCGCCCTTTACCACGATCCCTATGCCGCCTGGAACCAGGCCGATAAGCTCGCGGGCCACAGCGCGCCACCCAAACGCCGTACCAACAACCGGAAGCAGTTCCTTGGTTCTATCCTTCAAATGAACGGGCAGTCCGTAAGCGGCTGCGATCTTAAGAAGAAGCACTGCCTGGTTGCGTGTCAGGATCACCATATCGCCAATGGCCGCCGCAGGCAGCAGAAGCTCGGTGAAAGGAATAATGCCGGGCAGCGCGGAAATCACGGCAATTCTTGCGTTGGTCCACGACGCCTCATTGATCAAGCCGGCGACAACAGCGGGCCGAAAAGCGGGAAGACGGCTCGCAATAGCCAGACGAACTTCTGGATTGTCTACAACAATCTGCGCCATGGCGAGCGCCAGCTTCACTTCATCCCCGGCTAAATCGTCGGCGTCCAGAGCAATAATCGGCGCACTTCGTTCCTTGCTCTCGGTTCCTGGGTCGACTGGAGGAAAGGCGGAAACATTCGGGGGAACCGGCCGTCCGGGAGCTTCCAGAGAAAGACGGCCCATTAAAATGTTACGATTTTCCTCGGTACCGGCAACCTGAAGGCCAAAAGGACGGCTTACCTCTTGTATAATCTCTGCAGAATTGAGCGAGCGGAAGTTCTTGACAAACTTGATAGCCGAACCCAGACCTCCCGGTGTAAACTTACTCATACTTTAAATGTTCCTTCAGAAAGATAACCGAAATGAATATAGCATTTTTTGGCGCCTCCCATGTTGCAGGCGCGGGACTGGCCGACAGAACCCATAGGTTTTCTACAACAGTCGCTTCTACCCTGCCTGGCACTGAAATAAACCTGGGGCTGGACGGATCGCTCGTAGTTGGGCGCGACGACAACGGCATGCTCATCTCAGACACAAGCGGCATAGCCCGCGTTCCAGACGTGATAGAGGCAGCCGCAGACAAGGTCCTCGTGCTATACGGCGAGGACGATTGGAGAAGTTCCGGGGAGCCCGGCAGCGAGGATCTTTTCAGACAGGGCACATTTCTCTGGGATTACGATACCATTGTACGCGGTCTTCTCGATGCGCAAGAGGCGGAACAGGTCGTTCTCGTCACCATTCCAGCACTTGATTATACAAAGACCAATTCCAAGGATCTCTCGATCGCAGCTTACAACGATCAGATCCGACATACCGCATCGAAATATGAATTAACGCTGGTTGATCCCGAAAATGAGCAGGCCTCGCTGTTCAAGGCCGACGATTTCGACAGCGATGGAAATCTTACTCAGTCCGGGCATAACAAAGTCGCGCAGCTTCTGGCTGAGCACCCTGCCCTACTCCGAATCTAGCTGCTGAAGCGCAAGATCCGCTCTTCGCCGCTCTTCCTGCACCTTGTATGCATGCTTCTTCAAGTCGGAATGGTGATTCTTGGTCGCGTCCGCTATGCTGTTCGCCTCGTGCGTGTAACGCTGCTGAATGGAGAGCACTCTTGAGTTATAGATGCTGCCATCGATGAAGAAGAGGACTATGTAGAAGAAGAACGTAAAGACAATCCAGCTCATTCCCACATAGGTGAAGTACAGCTCGGTCGGGAACTGCTTGTCGGTAGAGTGTATCTGATTAGAAGTCACGTAGGCATAAACGGCGGAATGGAACAGGTAATCGCACAGAATTCCCAGGAATAGAACTATGAGATTTGCGGGAACCGATGGCCTCTCTCGCTTTATAAAGAGCGAAGGCACCTTTTCAATTTCCAGTTGCTGCTCCTGCAGGGAAGCATGAACCTTACTTTTGGTTGTCTCAAGAACGTCGCTCGCAAGATCTCTTGTTTTTAATACTTCCGAACGATAATCCGAGCTCTCTTTGGACATCTGTTCCTTGGCCAGACGGCGAGTCTGTTCCGCATAACTCAAGGCGACCTGCTCCCACTCCATGGCTGTCAGGTAGTCTGCCTCCGAAACCAACTGAACGGCCTTGTCGAGATCTGTTGTGAGATGCTTGGGTATATCGATAGGACGCATGGCGACCAGTTCCGCCCGCCGCACAGCTTCCACGGCCTGACGCCAGTGGGACACCATGAGATTAGCCCTGTTTCGGGCCTCTCCAGTTACCTTGGCCGCCAGGGAAGCCATGTCAGGAACCAGGGAGGTCTGGTTGTCGCTGCCACAGAAGTCCTCTTCGGAGAACATGGTAATTACTGTCGTCGGGCGCTCGTGGATACAGCGCTGCAAATAGTCCAGCGCCTCATCAAGTCGTCCTGTGCGGGCGGCATACCGGGCGGCATCAAATAGAGTCTCGTAGTCTTTACGAACCTCCAGCGCACCCTGTATGGCTGTATACGCATCCTCATAACGTTCTTGCTTGTACTGCAGGTACGCAACGTGGACGCAGGACTCCACGAAGTAGGCATCCTTGCTCACCGCGCTCAACCGCCGAGCTCTGAAGAACGCCTCTTCCGCTTCAGGAAGGTTTCCCGTCTTCCACAGTATCCACCCTATCTGAAACCAGGCCGAGGCATCCTGCATCCCACCCTGGTTTTCTATGCAGGCCCGAAGAATGCTGATCGCCGTGTTCAGATGCTCTTCCCGTTCGCTCCCCGTCGAAGCCATTCCATCAGACAATGCCGAGGTCGCCTGCCGCCGCAAAGTAACAGCGCTTGGATCATAGAGCTTCTCAACTTTGTCCGCATAAGCAAGAATACTGGCCTGGCGCCGCAGGAGATTATTGCTGTAGCGCTCGCAGGATTCCAGCACCGTGGTTTGAAGGCCGGAAGTAACGTCAGCGGGTGAGCTGTATACGGTCAGACTGTTGCCGCGTTCCATCAGGGGCCGCAAACCCGACATAAGCTGCGTCACGAATGTTAACAAAGCATTAGGAACAATGGAATCGGAGAGATACCCATCGCCCGCTCCGCCAAACCCGCCGGAATAACCACTCAAGTTCTTCGCCGTAAGACGTGTGCCATTAATCAGGGTATTCACGTAATACTGCAGGAGATCTTCCCGAGACTCAGCGATCATTTCCAGATGATAATTGGTTTCGATACTGCGGAGGTAATCCGTGGGAACCGACGCCAAAGATCCCGGCTCTATGGACTGATTATGTACGATTGAGATAAGGGGAAGTCGGCTCATAACCTTCATGTTCCTGGTCCTCGCGACCTTCAAGAGAGCCCCGCCTGACCTTCATAAAGCAGACGTGTAAAAGCCCAGAATTTCAGCGAATCTACACTCTAATATTACATATATACCCATCAATGTCAAATCTTAAAAGACCCGATCAGTTACATATTTATGAGCTCGTCTGGTTACCAATGATTTCAGAATTGCAGGATAACTGTTGCCATGGGATCGATTCTGGACTATACTTCAATATGGAACGCTCCAGTCCGAATCTAACTTTGAAAATGAGACGCTTCGATTCATGCCACTTTCGCACAAGACCATCGGTTTGCTTTACGACGACCATATGCTGCAGCACAAGCCCCAGGCGGATAATCCTGAAAGACCAGACAGACTGCGGGCCATCATCAGTCTCTTAGAACAGTCTTCCATCCATGACAGATTAGAGAAGCTGCCCGTCCGGCAGGCTGAAACTTCAGAGCTGGAACGAGTACATACTAAATCTTACATCGAACACGCAGAGCGCTTGATTAAAGGTGGGGGACGGGTTCTTGATGATCCCGACACCACAGTTTCGCCGGAATCCTGGGATGCAGCCCTTTATGCCGCAGGCGCATCTATCGGAGCCGTCGACTACGCCATGAGCGGACCGGACAAGCGGTCCTTTGCCGTAGTCCGCCCTCCCGGCCACCACGCTCTGCCCAACAAAGCCATGGGCTTCTGCATTCTGAACAATGTCGCAGTGGCTGCCGCCCACGCCCTGACCGTGCATAAGCTGGAACGAGTTCTCGTAGTGGATATCGACGTTCACCATGGCAACGGAACGGAGGAAATTTTCTACGACTCCGAAAAGGTCCTCTTCATTTCACTCCACCAGCCGGCCTACCCCTTCACAGGAGCGCCATCGGACATCGGCAAGGAGGCCGGTAAAGGCCAGAACATAAACGTCCTCGTGCCCATCGGCAGCACAGGCGCCCAATACATGGAAGCCCTTGAAGCGATTGTTGTACCGGCGGCGCGCAAATTCAAACCCGAGCTTATCTTAATTTCAGCCGGATACGACGCCCACTGGCGAAGCGGCCACTACGTGCAGCGCATAGGCATGTGCCTCACCTCCCACGACTACTACAAAATATCTGAAGCCCTCCTCCACATCGCCCAGGAGCAGTGTGAGGGGCGCATAGTCGGAATTCTCGAGGGAGGGTATGATCTTGATTCCCTGGCGCACAGCGTGGAGCAAACACTGGCTGCATGGCTCGAACTCCCCGAACCCAGCGATCCAGTAGGACCGCCGCCTTCACGTATGGTCAAAAAAGTGAATATGAAGGCCATAATCTCCGAAGTGAAGTCAATCCATAACCTGTAGTGGAACGTGCGATTTGTTAATTTTGTTGTGTAAATGTACGAGGTTCACGCGTCGGACCAAATGAGCAGTCTGACGCGACATATTTCGATGGATGTATAAGTATAGTCAGGAGTGAAATTCAGTGTCGATGAACACCGTTGAACATGCGCGAGATGTGGTTGTAATAGGATCGGGACCAGCAGGACTAACTGCGGCAATCTATGCCGCGCGAGCAAATCTGCATCCCCTCGTCATTGAAGGAAGCGCCCCCAACCTGCCTGGCGGCCAGCTAATGATTACCTCGGAAGTGGAGAACTTTCCTGGGTTTGCACAGGGCATCCAGGGCCCCGAGCTCATGGAGCAGATGCGGAAACAGGCGGTGAGAGTAGGCGCGGAGTTCCTTACTGAAAATGTTACTGAAGTAAATCTGGAGAACCGCCCGTTCAAGATAGAGACCAGCGGCGGACTGACTGTTTACGCCAAAACCGCAATCATAACAACAGGCGCGTCTGCAAAGTGGCTTGGCATTCCTTCCGAAACAGCCCTCTACGGCAAGGGAGTATCGGCGTGCGCCACATGCGACGGGTTCTTCTTTAGAAATCGGGAAGTACTAGTCATCGGCGGTGGAGACACAGCTCTTGAAGAGGCTATATTCCTTTCACGCATGGCTTCTAAAGTGACCATCATCCACAGACGAGATGCCCTTAGAGGCTCTCAGATTATGCAAAAGAGAGCGCTCGAAAACCCCAAAATTGAGTTCCGCTGGAATAGCGCCGTCCTCGAGGTTCATGACCCTTCCCACGGTAAGGTCACCGGCGTAACACTGGCGAACCTGCTCGATGGCACGACCTCTTTTCTGCCTGCAGACGGTGTATTTATCGCCATTGGCCATACGCCAAACACAAAGCTCTTTGCAGGACAAGTGGACATGGATCCCCATGGATACATCACCACAACTCCAGGACGGCCCCTCACGAGCGTCCCCGGAGTATTTGCCGCGGGAGATGTGCAGGATACCCTCTACAAACAGGCTATTACGGCCGCAGGATCAGGCTGCCAGGCTGCCATGGAGGCCGCGCACTTCCTTGAAGATCATGGCGAGTAGACATTAAGCTCCAATCGTGCCACAATTGGTTGTGTCTTCTCCCGCCATATCGATGGGGGGAGAAGAGATCGGCGAGCCTGCTATAGGCTTGAACGCGAACAAATCAATTCCTTTGAATGTTTGAATGACACTTTTTCAGGGAATAGATGTGTTCGTCTTATTCATTCATGATGGGCTTTGGTGTTCGGCCCGCATCATTTTATGCTCGTGAAAAAACCACCCATTGAACTTGCGGGCAAAAAAACCTACCGATACCCATTTACAGGCGATTCGCGACTACGTAATTATCAGCCTGTGCGTTGTATTGGCGGCAGGGCTCCGGGTTGAGCTATCCGCCAAATTAGGCCCGCACGGCCCATTCACTACATTTTTCCCTCCCATCGTACTAGCCGCCTGGCTGAGAGGTCTCCGCGGCGGCCTCTTCTCCCTCGTACTTTCGATGGCCCTCTCGGCCATCTATATCGTACCGATGGATACCATGCCCGGCATTGTAGCCCTTGGGACGTTCTTTATTTCCGGCCTGGCCATCTGCTATATCGGCCATTCTCAGCGTACAGCAGTGCGGGAATCCCGAAAACTGGCCGACGAAGCCGAGCAGAGAGAAGTCCAAATCTCCGCCAGTGAAGCCCGATACCGCAAGCTTCTTGAGACGGCCAATGAGGGCATGCTCAGGATTAATTCCCGCGGAATCATCACCTTTGTAAATCCGAGCATGGCCCGAATGCTGCGCTACGAAGAAGATGAATTGCTTGGGTCCACAGTATACGACCTGTTTTACCCGGAGCAGCACGAAGCCGTCGAGAAAAAATGGGAGGCCAGGGCGCGCGGGATCGAAGAACAGTACGAAATGTGTCTTCGCCGCAAGGACAACACAGGATGCTGGACAGTAGCCAATGTCACCGTACTTTACGAGGACGGGCAATTTGATGGCACATTCAACTTCTTCACCGACACCAACAGCATCAAACAAACAGAGATTGACCTTTCATACGCCTACCGTAAAGAAGTCCTGGTTAACGAAATTGGTCGGGCGTTAAGGAAATCGGTGGACGCAAAAACCGTTCAGCAGATGGCCGTCGATGCCATGGGCGCCTTCCTGGATTCAGACGTTGCCCTTTCGATGATTGTAGACAAAGCGCGCGACAGTGTAGAGCTCGTCAGCGAATGGCGAAAAGAAGGCCTCTCGTCTCTGCTCGGAAACTACAGGCTGTCCGAATCTGGATGGGAAGCAGAACAAGCCTTTGCAGACGGAAAGACGCTCGTTGTCTCCAATCATAGCCCTGCTTCCGACAGTGCGGATGCCCTGCTGCGACGAATGAACATGAGGTCGTATATCCTCGTCCCCCTCTCCGACGGAAACGAAGTCGTCGGGATGGTCGGCGTATATATGGCCGGCGAAAGAGAATGGCAGTCGGATGAGATCTCTCTTGTGGAGACTGTTGCCGCTCAGTTGAGCGCAACCATTCAGACCGCTCATCTGCTTTCTCAGACACTAGCCAGGGCCGAGCGGGAGGCTCTTGTCAACAGAATAGCTCAGGCGCAAATGGACTCGGCCAGCCAGGAGGAAGTCCAGGACATTGCCGTTCGTCTACTCGGCGATTTCCTTTCTGTAGATAGGTGCTATTTCGACAATTACGACTTCTCCCGCGATGTGCTTTTCAAGGGATCGGACTGGCATCGGAAAGATTTGCCTTCGATCGCAGGATATTACTCTGTCGAGGAACACAAGCCTGTTGTAAAGCACCTTTTCGAATCAGGAACTGCCGCCATCAGCGACATTGGCCAGCATCTTCCCCCATCCTCGGCCAAGGTGTTGGCGTCCCTTGACCACCGAGCCATACTGGCCGCTCCGGTCTATAGAAAAAGTGAACTCGTTTCCGCTCTTTACGTAGCCATGGCAGAGTCACAAAGAGACTGGACCCAAACGGAAATCGAGCTGGTTGAACAGATAGCCCAGATAACCGGGACGGCAGTAGAGACCGTCCGTATCAATATGCGGGAGCATACAATCGCTGAACGCCTACAGGAAGCGCTGCAGCCCACCATTCCAGACTACGCGCACGGACTGCGGATGTCGTGCTTCTACCGGCCCGCACTCGACGAAGCTGAAGTGGGCGGAGACTTCGCCGATTGCTTTGCCACAAACGACGGTTGTGTTGTGCTCGTAGTTGGCGATCTCTCCGGCAAGGGGCTGGACGCAGCCGCACAAGTAGCCACCGTGCGCAACATGCTCCGATTCTCGGTCTATAAGGAGCCGACCATTGCGGCTGCCGTAAATCAGTTGAACCGGATTATTGCGGAGAATGCCCTGGTCCAGGGCTTCGCGACACTCTTCGTTGGATGCTACGACAGCCAGTCAAACGAATTGCGCTATGTCAACTGCGGACAGGAGCCAGGATTGATCTGGAGATCGGAAACGAAAGAAATCGTATATCTGGAAGCCACCGGGCCGATCCTCGGCGCCTTTCGAAACTCTACCTACGACGAGATTACTGTGCCTTTCTTTACTGGCGATCAAATTGCTCTTTTTACAGACGGCCTTACAGAAGCCGGCCCAAGCCGAAGGCAAATGTTGGGTATAGATGGAGTAGCCGCCGTTTACAAAAATGTGCTACAGTCAAATACTGGACCAAAAGATGTGGTCCCTCAGCTCATAGACCTGATTATAACCGCGTCTGAAAACATAATACGCGACGACATCTGTCTTCTTATTGGACAGGTCGAGCCCATCAAATAAGAACCAAACCCCACACTTCTAGCTTGTTATAATGTTTAGTCGCACAACCAAGCTGGTATACAAACCCTGTTAGATTCGGCCGCTGTGCGACGATTTTCAACCATTTAGTCGTTCTACTTTTACTTCCATATCGGCCCCCTCAAGCTCCAGCGCTGGCGCGCAGGGCGGTCCGGTAGGTACGCTTATTCTGGAGGTATTGCGTGTTCCATCGTCGTCGTGATTCCGGCATTGTTCTCGCCCTGTGTCAATCCAATGCTGACGGTAAGATTATTCTCTCCAAAATCAGAAAGCACGGATTTCGCCGCTCCTCGCTTATCCATCGATTTAATAAGCCGCGCTTTGCACGGTTATCCAGACTCATCCGGCCTATTACCGCGGGCGCCATCTTTGCCCTGATCTCTGCTGTGGGATTCATTACCCTCCAGGTGGCCTACGACAGCCCCCTGCGCCATGATATTGTGCTTGGCCAGGATATTGCCGCGATAGCAATGGTAGCAACATTTGTCACCCTGCTTGCGGACCAGTACGGAGCGTTCGAAGTCAGCCTTCGGGCCATGTCGGAATTCCGAACGTGGCTGATCGGGAACGAGCGCATGGTCATCGTGGAAGCGCGCGTTGAAGACCTGGACGACATCCGCACGCTCATCGGAGAAATCACCGAGGTCTCCGCCCTTACCTTCACCCTGTATGAAGACTGGCAAAACAAAGAGGAGATCGCACCTCCGAGCACGGGCAGCTCCGACAGCGGCCCCGTTACCCAGGACCGGCTGCGCGAAGCGGCACGCGCCCTGGCTGAAGCCCAGCCGGTGCGCAAGAGCTATCGCCACGGACGTCCCCTCCTCAAGCCCCTTGCCGACAGCGAGCACGCCTTTGACTTAGCGAGACGCCACCTGGGATCGGCCGCCAAGAGTGAAGACACCGTGGACATGGCGGGTGAATGGCTGCTCGATAACGCGTACATCATCAAAGAGCAGATTAATGAGTTCCGCAACAATTTGCCGCAGAAGTTCTACGATCAGGTCCCCGTACTCGCCGAAGGCCCCGATGCAGGCCTGCCTAGGGTCTACGGTATTGCCAAGGCCCTCGTCATCGATGCGGATGCCCAGATTACCAACGACAATATCCTGAACTTCGTGGGCGCCTACCAGAGTGTTGAGCCGCTCACCATCGGCGAACTCTGGGCACTGCCGCTGATGCTGCGCTTTGCCGTAATAGAACATTTGCACTCCCTGGTAAATCGGATCGAGCGCAGACAGCGCGAGCGTGAGTGGGCCAACTTCTGGGCCAACCGTCTCCTTACCGCCGCGCGTTCCTATCC
>Ga0302312_10001485_pt1 | contig 14149 bp, 17 predicted proteins | sample III_Palsa_N2_1_FD_200529 | JGI IMG/M metagenome (GOLD analysis project Ga0302312, IMG submission 200529) | Peat permafrost microbial communities from Stordalen Mire near Abisko, Sweden - III_Palsa_N2_1 | ecosystem: Environmental > Terrestrial > Soil > Palsa > Peat permafrost | place: Sweden... | reverse complement strand
TCAGTAAATAATTAAAACACATATTCGTTTTACATTGTAAAACGGTATATCTTTATTTCATGATGGAGAAAAAAGATAATAAAACAGTCAATATTAATATTCGGGTATCGGAAGATACAAAAAAAGAATTGAGCCGTTTAGCCGAAATAGATCGCCGGACTTTGAGCGATTACATTCGGTTGCAACTTGAAAAGCTGGCTTATGTTTCTGTAAAGGCGTAGGCCCATTTTTTTTTACTTAATGTAAAACATTGTAAAATGAAATAAAATGGACTTCAAAAGTCTCCCGGAACTGATTAGCTACTGACCTCTCCCCTAAAAACTGAAGCAAAATAAGCTGGAAAATTCGGGTTAATGAAACACAAATGGCAGGTCGAAATATTCAGCGTTGATCGAAAAGCCATAACTCCTTTTAGGCTCGATATAGGCTTTGACGCCGCCATTAAACTAACGGCCACTACCCCACCCCAAAAGAATAAAAAGGACAAAGGCATATCGGATTGTAATATTCTTTGACATTAATTATCTAAAGAATTGCTAGTCCCAATAAAAAAGGGTGATTTCACCGCTAAAAGATTGTAAATTATTGACCTATCTTGATGGCTAATCTATTTTCATTGAAAAAAATCTGGGAATGGGCTGCAAAGAAAAAAAAGGAAATAACCGTCTCCCTTATTATTTCCCTTTTGGGAGTGGTTCCTGGTCTCGTAAACATAAAGGATTGGCTAAATGATAAACCTAAGTTCGGTTACTATGCAGAATCCATTCAAGAAGGAAGCTTTACGAATAATGTAGGCGAAAATAAAATTTGGATAAGGGTGCAATATTTGATGATGGAAACCAGCCATTATTCCCAATTGTTTATCAATTGAACGTGAAATTTGATGATACTTTATTTATAGCTTCCGCAGACGCTACTGATCTTGGGCTTCTCGATTCTTCTTTAGCTAAAAACACAAGTGGGCTAAAAATAAAAACAATAAAACCGCTTAATTTATTGACAATTGCGCGCATTATCCCTCATGATGCCGTTTTTGGAGGGTTACTGTTCATATTTCCTGAAGCAATAGAAAATCCCAATATCAAAAGAGGGTTTCACGATATAAAATCATATAGAATTGGGTGTAGGGATATAATGGGCAAGATGAGATTTTGCAAATTAAACGATCTACAAAGTCAGCATAATTTCCCATATTTCTCTCCAAGAACCGGCACTTTAATCGATTCACTGCATTAGTCCAAAAGACCGAATAGAACCAAAGAGACAAGAATTAGCTTATTTTAGTAGGTATAATAAATGAGCAAGAAATCTAGCAACATCAGAAAATCTAAAAGCAAGAATTCTTATAAAAAGCCCCCACGGTTTATTCAAGCCATTATTGAGCCCTCCAATATCAAAAAAGAGGTAAACTGGTTTTCGAGACTTCTGGGATATATGTTAAGCCCTGCCGGAGTCATTTCGATCGTTGCGATCCTTTTGAGTTTTTTTTTCGGCCGGGATGTGATCCATAAATTAGTAACATCCACCCACGACCTATTTATTGAAGATCATTTCGTGAAGGGCCTTTTAATTTCGGATAAAGCCATTTCAACTGGCTTCATTGATGTTGGTGTCGGGGGCACTATTTACTTTTCATACCCATTAGAGTTTTTTAAAGAAGGGGAAAAAATAAATGCGTCTGAACTAATAAATAAAAGCGGGGAAAGACCTATTTCAATGGATTTGATACGCGAGGATAATAGAATTTTTGTAAATGACACAATCAGATATATATTAAACGACGAAATAATAGGTATTATAAATGAAGACCAAATCATTCTGGTAAAAGATAAAATGCTAGACTACTATACAGACGACAGTACCCTTGAGGTCAAAGACAATCAAGGGAATATCGCGCTGTCTTTAACCCTTTCTCGAGGTTATGCAGTCAAGCTATTAGGATATTTTATATCGAACAGCCATATTTTTGTATGTAATAATCAAGGGTTTAGCTACTGGGATAAAACTAGGCCAGGTTCTAGAGATAGTGCCATCGCTATTATAAAAGGAATCAAGGCAACTCATGATTTTTGACAATACATACAATAGCTGACCTGAATTTAAACAGTCCAATAGTATCTAGGTTAACGCTGGATTAAGGATAAGCCTTGTATCGTTGTATAATGTTAATGTGTTAATGTCCAAGGTACCGGAGGGTGGAGAACTTCAATGAAATTCTACTACCTTCATACCTACACTTCAAAACTGGATATATGGTTGGACGTAACGGAAGGCAAATGGCCTTACTGACATTATTGCTGATTTCAGGGATGGGTTTATTGAGCAGTTGCCACTCTTTTCAGCCCCTTCAATTCCGGAGGATTCAAAATCTGAAGGTGTCAAAATGGGATTTCAGCCATCCGGTGGTGACGGCTGATGTGGTCTATTATAACCCAAATAGTTTCGGGTTTGAGTTCAAGGGAGCCAACGTCGATTTGCATCTTGATTCTCTTTGGCTGGGTCATACGGACCTCGATACGACGATCCGGGTGAACCCTCATTCCGAATTCACGGTCCCCCTTCCGATCCAGCTCGACTTGCAACGCCTGCTGAAAAACGGGTTACAAACCTACCTAAACAGGCAGGTGGACGTCAAAGTGGATGGAACGGTCAAAGGGTCCAAAGCGGGAATTCCACGGAAATTTCCGATCCATTATGAGGGAATGCAGCAATTGAATTTGAATTTATTTTAGGATTTTGGGGTGATCGCAAGAAGAGGCGATCGCGGGAGCGACTTTGAAGCTGACGCCTAAGACAAAAAAAAGCGAGCCAAACGGCTCGCTTTTTTTTATAAGATCACTCATTGTTTTTTCGGAGGACCTCCTCCGTCTTCGGGCTTTTTACAGCAAAGGGGTAACGCCTTATAAGAATCCTCGTTGGCGGTTACATTTCCTGCGTCATACCCGACGTTCGCAATGGCGGTTTTAATATTTTCAATATTCGTCCGGGAAGTCATATAGGTGACCGTGGTGACTTTCTTTCGGTAATCCACATTAATCTTGAGCACTCCGTCTTCGTGACGCATATAGTCCTCAATCCGCTTTTTGCACTTTTCACATTGGACGGTAGGGGTTTTGAGTGTGTCGGTCAGCACGTCTTTTTGCTGAGCGCTGGCAGCGCCTACCCATCCCGCCAGAACCAATAGCAATAACTTACATTTTTTCATTTCAGGGCATTTTTTCGGGTGTGACCTAAATGTAAGATTATTTGCCCCAACCGGCGGGATCAGCTCTCCATTTTAACAATAGCTCTTGCTGTTGAGGGCTAAGGGTTCCTTTTTCGGCGGCCAACTCGACCAGGGTTTCATAGTTGCTCAAGGAATAATAAGGCACTCCCGCCGCGGCAAAGGCGTCGCTGGCCACCTGGAAGCCATAGTCAAAAATGCCTACGGCGCCAATTACTTCTGCTCCTGCGGCCCGGAGAACCTCCACCGCCTGCAGGCTGCTTTTGCCGGTAGAGAACAGGTCTTCCACCACCACGGTTTTTTGTCCCGGCTCAAAATGGCCTTCGATCTGATTTCCGAGTCCATGTTCCTTGGGTTTGGGCCTTACATATATAAAAGGGAGTTTTAACTGGTCAGCGGCCATCGCCCCCCAGGGGATGCCGGCGGTGGCTACCCCAGCCAGCAATTCGGCTTGATCAAATTGGGAAAAGATCACATTACAGAACTCGCTTTTGATGAACTCCCGGACATGGGGAAAAGAGAGTACTTTCCTGTTATCACAGTAAATAGGGCTTTTCCACCCGCTGGACCAGGTAAATGGGTTTTCGGGATTCAGTCGAATGGCGTTAATTTGCAAGAGCTTTTCAGCTACGGCTTTTTGATTCGTCATAAATTCAAAATTCGCTGCTAAGGTAAGGTAAAACGCCAGGCGTCTATGTATATAAAGGTCTACTTCGGGGATAAGCCCGTTTTTTTATGCGATGAAATAGATGATGCGATACATGAGTACCTGCACCACCCGGATACGGTCTTTATGGATGAGATATCAGGGTCAGCTATTAAATCATTGCTGCATGAGATCGCCAAACCTGCCTTCCACGCAGGGGTCCTCTGGTCGGAAGACCTGGAAGCCCTGAAAAAAGCCTTCTGGAAACACTTTACCATTATACAGGCGGCCGGGGGCCTGGTGGAAAACGAAGCCAGGGAAGTCCTCCTCATTTTCCGTCGGGGGAAATGGGATCTGCCCAAGGGAAAACTGGACGAAGGGGAAACACTGGCAGCCTGCGCGGTACGCGAAGTGCAGGAAGAAACAGGCCTCAAGACCGTTCAACTAAACGAGTTCCTCCTCGTGACTTACCATACCTACAATGATTACGGGCACTCTGTCCTGAAAGAATCCTACTGGTACCGCATGTCATCGTCTGTCACTGAAATATTGGTGCCCCAGACGACGGAGGACATCCATGACATAAAATGGGCTTCAAAACAGGCCCTGGAACCTTACCAGGAAAACACGTTTCCTTCTATTAAAGATGTATTAAGCCTGGCGTGAGCCGACGGCCCGGTGATTAATGTCGAGGCGCGCACATATCGCGAGGCCGGCACGAGCCGTGCTGTCAAGCAAAATTTGCATTTTAAGACCGATCGGTTTATATTCGCCTAATGCTGACTAAAGCGGAACGGACCAAACAGCTCATTATTGAAAAGGCAGCCCCCCTCTTCAATAAAAAAGGGTATGCCGGGACTTCCATGCATGATATCATGGAATTAACTGGCCTGGCCAAGGGAGGGATCTACTGCAATTTCGACAGCAAGGACGACATTGCCGCCCAGGTGTTTGATTACGCGTACCACAAAGTCGTGTCTGAGATCCGGGCCAGGGTAAAGCCAGTGGAAAGTGCCGCCGGGAAATTCAACGCGCTGCTGGATTTCTACAGGGATTATACCATACACCCGCCCGTGGAGGGCGGCTGCATCCTTATGAATACCGCCATTGAATCGGATGACACCCACCCCCGGCTGCGGGAAAAAGCACAAAAGGCCCTGGCCGATCAGTTGTTTTCATTGCATCGCATGATCGAAAGAGGGGTCGCCCGGGGAGAATTCGGAGAGACGCTTGATATAAGGCGGGAAGCGGAAGTCTTTTATGCGCAGGTGGAAGGCGGCATCATGATGTCCAAGCTGACGGGAAACCCGGAGATACTACACAGGGTATTGGACCAACTGCAAGAGCATATTCAAACTAACTGGATTAAATAGCTATTTTTTTATCAAACAAAAGACCGATCGGTTTGTTATGAGCACGCTACCATCTTTATTGAAAAGCAATTACCGGGTCCGTTTCACGGAATGTGACCCTTTTGGTCACTTAAATAATTCCCGTTATGTGGATTACATGCTCAACGCCCGGGAAGACCATCTCCGCGATGGCTATGCCCTTTTGCTGTCTGATTTTCTGAAACAAGGGATTTATTGGGTAGTAAGCGGACATGAGATCCAATATAAGCGCCCGGCTATCTATAACGAAGTTGTCTGTATTGTCTCCGCCCTCATTGAAGCGGGGGAGCAGCACTTGCGGGTGGAATCACAAATGTGGAACGAAACGCAAACCGAACTGAAGGCCGTGTTGTGGACACGCTTTACGGTAGTGGACGCGAAAACCGGCCGGAAATCGGGTCATCCGGAGGAGTTTATGGCTTTTGCCAGGAGCGTACTGTACAATGAAGCGGTCATAGAGGAAGGGCTTTCGGCCAGGGTGCAAGCTTTACTGCAGGGCGTAGCCGGGGAGACCATCAAGCCCTAATAATAGCCACTGTCAGGCGGCTGACACAAATCAGGCCTCCCCTTTCATCCCGAATGCGAATATCCCATACATGGGTTGTCTTGCCTATATGCAAGGGCAAAGCGATTCCCGTCACGATACCCGAGCGAACACCCTTTATATGGTTGGCGTTGATCTCGAGTCCCACCGGAAGGAATTGGGTGGTGTCGAGCACCAGATAAGAGGCCACGCTACCCAGGGTTTCGGCCAGGGCGCAGGAAGCGCCCCCGTGCAGCAGGCCATGGGGTTGATGGGTTCGGTGATCCACGGGCATGGTGCCGGTCAGGGAAGATTCTCCGATCTCCGTAAATATCATTCCCAGGTGATCTCCCATGGTTTTAGCGCCCAATAGCTGGATGTCTTGGAGGGTAATGGTCGGGTTAAACCAAATGGCTGACATAAATGGATTATTTGGATTTGAGGGTCCTCACCACTGACGGTGGTAAAAATTTAGATACATCCCCTCCATTGCGCAAAACGTCCCTCACAAGGGTGGAGGCCACGGAGGTAAATTCCGGCAAGCAGGTAAGGAACAGGGTCTCTATGTGCCCTTCCAAGCTCCTGTTCATGTCCGCTATGGCCTTTTCATATTCAAAGTCATTCACATACCGTATACCACGGACAATATAGTTCGCCCCTATTTTCCGGCAACAATCCACCGTCAGACCTTCATAGACAACGGCCTCAATGCGGGGCTCATGCACGAATATCTCATTGAACCAGTCCAGCCTTTGCTCGTTGGTAAACATGGGGACCTTGCTGATATTGGTCCCAATCCCAATCACCAATTTGTCAAACAGTGGCAACGCCCGCTGGATGATGTCAAGGTGCCCGAGTGTAACAGGATCAAAGGTGCCGGGAAATAACGCAATACGTTGCATTGGCTCTGGTTGGAATGAAAAAGGGTGATAGTCTTCAGCAGGGGCGAATATCTGATAAAGCTTTGGGATATGCAAAAAAAAGGCGGCGCAACAACGGCGGTCGGGCCGGCCCCAAAAACAGAGCGGGCGGAGCCCGCTGCCCGAAGGGCCATCATTAGAGGTTTGGGGCAGGCCCGATAAATTCAGAGGTATCGGGTCTGCCCCAAAAAAGCGGGCCGTCAATTGACGGCCCTTGTGGATGGATGTAAGCAAAACGCCCTATGAGGCTATAAAAGTCATTAAGATAAGGACCTATCTCCGTGACGGATAAAAGTAATTACCTCAGGAAGACTTATATAATACTATTTTGCCCAATGATTAGATTGGTTCACTAATTGTTATTCAGGCTCCGGAAATCCACCGGCACCAGCTTGCTGACACCCGGTTCCTGCATGGTAACCCCATAGATCACGTCCACTGTCGCCATCGTTGTCTTGTTATGGGTAATGATAATGAACTGGGAGTTTTCGCTGAATTGCCGGATCATCTGGGTGAACTTGCCGACGTTGGCATCATCCAGGGGAGCATCCACTTCGTCCAATATACAAAAAGGGGCAGGTTTGATCAGATAAATGGCAAACAGCAATGCCGTAGCGGTCAGGGTCTTTTCTCCCCCGCTGAGCTGGGAAATGGAAGACGGGCGTTTCCCTTTGGGCTTGGCCACAATATCGATGGCGGTCTCTGCCAGGTTTTCAGGGTTTTCTAAAATGATATCGGCGGTATCCTCTTCGGTGAAGAGGGCCTTAAATACCCTTTGGAAGTTTTCCCTGACGGCATTGAAGGTATCCAGGAATTTCTGGTTGGCAGTACTTTCCACTTCCTGTATGGTCTGGAGCAACGAATCCTTAGCCGTGACCAGGTCATTTTTCTGTTCCAGGATGAACTCGTATCGTTTCTTCATTTCGGTGAAGGCTTCGATCGCCGTGGGATTGACTTCTCCCATGTTCTCCATCCGTTTTTTCATGCGGTCTGCGGCAGCGGCCAATTCTTCCACCGGGGTATCGTTCTCCCGGTCCTGATCCAGGATCTCATCCAGGTCCACCTTAAATTCCACTCTCAGCCGTTCTTTCATCCCTGTTAGCTGGAGCTTTAACTCCGCCATCCGGTCTTTGATTCCATTTAACAGATAGTCTACCTGCTCTTTGGTTTTCTGTTTATGCCGAAGCTCACTTTCTTTTTCGGTTAGTACATTGCGCAGGTTGTAATATGCCTGGTCGGCTACGCCCAGGAGTTTTTCAGACTCCTCCTTCCGGCGCATCAGGTCCACTACCGATTCATGCGCCTCTTCCAGGTTCAGTTCGGACTCGCTGATACTCGTCGAAGTCTCCTGCAACTGTCCATCGCTTTGGGCTATCTGCACCTGCAGGTCTTTCAATTGGTTTCCCTTGAACTCCAGCTCTTGTTTCAGGCCCGACACCTTGCTTTGCTGGCGGGTCAGTTGTAGGTTGGAATCATTGTACTGGGCCTGGGCAAAATTGTATTCCTGCTCTGCGAGCGCATACGCTTCTTCCGATCCTTGCATCCGCTGGGATAGTTCTTCCAGTTGGGCGTTGAGCTTTTCCAACAAGTCCCGTTGGTCGGAAATACTATCCTGGGTGCGGCCCAGGTTATCTTCCAGTTCCTCCAGGCGGCGGGTACTTCCAGCATCCTGGCTTTGAAGGTTCTCCAGCTTGTTCTGTAAAGCGTAGTTCTGGTTGGTGAACTGGTTGATCTCTTGTTGAGCCTGACGGATCGCCTGCTCCTTTAATTGTTCATTATAATGGGCCACTTCCTGGTGACGGGCCAGGATCTGTTCTTTAATCCCCGCCACCACTGATTCCTGGGCAACGATCTGTTCTTTCAGCTTCTCCAGGTTTTTTGCGCGCCCGATCTTCTTTCCTTCGAACAGGCCGACGCTGCCCCCGGTCAGGGCATATTTGCCCTTGACATACTTGCCCGTCTTCTCCAGTATCACCGCGCCGTTACTCTGGTGCAAGGCATCTTCGGTTTCAGCAATGTATACGTTGCCCAGCAGGTAATTAGCAAGGGATCGGTAGCGTTCATCTACTTCAACTACCTGCAAGGCAGGCACGGTCCCTGCAGGTTGAGTGGAAGGGTCCTGGGAAGATCCGTTGATCTTGTCAAGAAGGAAGAAATTGGCCTTTCCCTTCTTATTTTGATCCAGTAAGTGGACGGCCTGCAAACCTTCTTCCAGGTTATTCACCACATAGTAGTTAAGGTAAGGCTCCAGGACATTTTCGACGGCAGCCCGGAATTCTTCCTTTACATAGATGATGTCGCTCAGGATGGGGGACGCGTGGTTCCACCCTGTGTTCTTATGGAGGAACTTCACACTTTCTGGATACCCCTCCATATTATCAATCAAACTTTTCAGCAGGTCATGTTCATTGCGGCGGGAGTCCAGTTTGCGATTTTCCTCCGCCAATTGGATCCGGAGTTGCTCCACCTTTTCCTGGGTCTGGAGGATTTGCGCCTTGGCGTGCTCGTGCTGGGCCTGAAGATTTTCCAGTTCCACTTTCCGGGCAGCCAGTTCCTGCTCCTTCTGTTGTTTCTCTACGTCCAGCCGGGCCATCTGGTCCCTGCACTGCAACTGTTCTTCCCTGATCTGGTGAGCGCTGCGCTGTAGGTTCTGAATGGAGGTATCGGCTACCGCTACATTCTTTTCGGCGTCAAACTGCTGGCGTTGCAGGGCCTGGTTCTCCCTGCGGAGCATGTCCATGGAGGCCCTTTTGTCATCGAATATGCTTCGTTTATCCTCGACGGCCGCCTTCTGATCGTCCAGTTTGTCCCTGCCTTCGTCCAGCAGCCCTTGCTCGTCGGTTACCTGTGAAGTGGTGAATTGAATGCTTTCTTCCAGGCCCTTCAATTGCCCCATGGACCGATCCAGGAAATCCCGGGTATTCTGCTGGCGTTCTTTTAGGTAGTGCAGGCGCTGAGAAGCCAGGTTCTTCTCGTTTTCCTTGGTCCGGAGCTGCTGCATCACTTCGTTGAACTGGTGCTGGAGCAGCTGCAAAGCCTTCTCTTTTTCCACGAATCCCACCTTCTCCTGTTCTACATGAGCCTCTTCCAGGGCAATTTCAGCTTCCAGGCGAATGCGCTTGTCGGTTTCCCGTTCGTGCTGCTCGGTCAGATCCTTATAGGTAATATTAAACCCTTCCAGGGAGGCCTTGGCCAACTCGACACTAAGGGTCCGGTATTCTTTTTTGAGTTCGTAGTATTTCTCAGCCTTCTTTGCCTGGCTCTCCAGGGACTTCAACTGGTTGTTGATTTCGAAGAGCAAGTCCTCGATACGGTTCAGGTCCAGCTCCGTCGCATCCAATTTCTGGCGCGCCTCTTTCTTGCGGGTCTTATAAATGGAAATACCGGCGGCCTGCTCCAGCATCCGGCGACGGCTGTTGTCCTTGTCCTTGATGATGTCATCCACCATGCCGAGTTCAATGATGGCATAGGAATCTGTGCTTACCCCCGTGTCCATGAACAAGTTATGGATATCCTTCAGGCGGCAGGTCACGTCATTTAACCGGTATTCACTCTCCCCGCTCTTGTAGAACTTGCGGGTGACGGTGACGGTATTGAATTCCGTGGGTAAAAGGTTCTTCGTATTCTCAAAAGTGAGGGAAACTTCCGCCAGTCCGCTGGCCGAACGGGTCCTTGACCCATTGAATACGAGGCTTTCCAGGTTCTCCGAGCGCAAAGAGCTCATTTTATGCTCTCCGATCACCCAGCGTATTGAATCTACAATATTGCTTTTGCCGCATCCGTTAGGGCCGATCACACCGGTTATGCCTTCATCAAAATGCAGTACCGTCTTATCCGCAAAACTTTTGAAACCTTTAATTTCCAGCGTCTTTAATCGCACATTGGGCCATTTTAGAGAACAGCAAATATAAATTTTTGCCCGACAATCCCCCTTTTATTAAGCCCCTGGCAAGGCTCAGTTATCAACGATTTTTCAACAAAATCAGGGGAATTGGCATTAAGCGCTAGAAATCAATCCCTATCCATTTGCGCTTCTTTCGCTCGAATTTCTGAAAATCGAACTTGTATAACCGGCCCGGCCGGTGGGGAACGTCGTCTTCGTACTCTCCCGTGTCAATGAGGAAATCCATGGAAAAGAATTTCTTGCGAAAATTTCTCCGGTCCAGCCGGATATCCAGGATCGCTTCATAAAGATTTTGCAATTCGCGGAGGGAGAATTTATCAGGTAACAGGTTGATACCCAGTGGGTGTTCCTGGATCCGCTTCTGAAGCCATTGGTAACAGGCGAGAACGATATCCTGGTGGTCGAAGGCCATATCCCTGACTTCATGAACCCTATGCCAGTGCAGGGAATGATCCAGCTTCTGCAAGGTGTGGTGCTGTATATTGACCAGTGAGCAATAGGCGATCGTAATGACCCGCCCACCCGGATGACGATCAGGGTTGCTAAAGGCGCGTACCTGTTCCAGGTAGATATCGGACATTCCGGTCCTATCCCTGAAAATACGATGGGCCGCATCGTCCAAATTCTCATTATCCTGTACGAAATCCCCCAGCAAGGTCCACTTTCCTTCAAAGATGGAGATATCACTTTCTATTAAAAGTACTTTTAATTCATTCTCATCAAATCCAAAGACGACACAGTCTACGGTGAGGGGTACCCTGGGGTAGGAAGCAACAAGTTGATGAACATCGCTGATCAGCCCCTGATTGCTATTTCTGAATTCAGTGATCGCGTCCGGTTCTCTTTTCATGGCAAGGTCTGCTGGCAGTAAAGATAATCAAAAAAACGGGAGCTAAATTGCCGGTTTCGGGGGAAAACACTAGCTTGCCAAATGGCTTCATTAAAAGTATCTTCGGAGATCGGTACATTAAAGAGATTATTGGTGCATAGCCCGGACAGCGGGCTGGGAAAAGTCGTTCCATCCAAGGCCCAGGACTGGCTATTTGAAGACATCGTCCATCTGGATACCATACGGAGGAAAGAGTACGATTATTACACCAAAATATTGCTCTATTTCCTGGACCCGGATCGTATAAAAGGCAAGCTGGCGTCCATTGACGCTGAAGCACAGAACCGCAACTTTTATAAACCCGGACACGAGGACTTTTTCAAGTCGGATAAGGTGATAGAATTGCAATGGCTCTTAAGCGAGATCCTGGAAATCCATGAAATCCGGATTAAACTGATCGCCTCTGTCTGCGCCATCGAAGGATGCTCCTTCGACAGGCAGGAACAGTTGCAGGACCTTGATTCCATTCAATTATCAAAACTGTTTATCACAGGTAGCCTGGATGGGCGGGACATGCTCTTCCCTCCTATCCCCAACTTTATATTCACCAGGGATATCGGCATTGTCATCAACGAATACCTATTACTGAACAAGCCCGCCAAAAAGGCCCGCACCAGGGAAGCGCTCCTGGCAAAATACATTTTCTTCTATCATCCGTTTTTCGAGAAGTTCCATACAAATGTGCTCGAACTCTCAGAGACCTTTCAGCACTTCCTGTTGCCCAAAGACGGGGATGAGAAGAAGGTCACCCTGGAAGGAGGCGACATTATGGTCGTTACTCCGGATCATGTGTTGGTGGGAGTCAGCGAACGGACTTCCCTGGAAGCCGCCTACCAGGTAACCAACCTGCTTTTTAGTAAGAATGTGGTCACGAAGGTGAGCGTCGTAAGGATACCTAAGAAGCGGGACTATATGCACATTGACACCGTGTTCACCCAGGTCAAGCGGAACGTCTGGGTAATGCTGGGTAATTTTTCCAAAAAGGCCATTACCAATGAGGATTCGGATCCGGTTCAGCGCATCCTGGAGGGGAATAAAAAAGAAGACCAGTTGCGTGTCATCCAGTTCCATAAATCCGATGTGGAAAACCCGGTCTATTTCAACAACCTGGAAGACTTGCTCACGGACGTCAGCAAGAACGATCTGCATTGTACTGAAGAAGTCATATTCCTATATTCAGGAAACAATGAATTTCCTTTTGACGTGCGCGAACAATGGACAGACTCTTGTAATTTACTCGCCCTGAAAGAAGGCGTTGTCCTGGGATACGACCGTAACGATAAAACAGTGGAATCTTTTACCAGTCACGGGTTCAGTACCATCAGGGCCCACGACCTTGTAGAGCAGCTCGAAAACGGGACGCTTCGCACGGAAGACATCAAAGACACCCTGATCCTCATGCCTTCTGCCGAGCTATCCAGGGCCAGGGGAGGATTCCATTGTATGAGTATGCCCTTGTTAAGGGAAGACGTAAAATAAACATAAAGGGGCCACCGGCCCCTTGGCCGAAGGCCCATCATAAGCGGTATTTCGCTGATGGGTTAAATTTATAAAAATAATCCATCAGCGAAATACTATGCAAAACACTTCTCACATTTTAATGATACGGCCCGTCCGCTTCGCGTTCAACATGGAAACGGCTGTCAATAATGCCTTCCAGGTACCGGGAAAGACGGAAGGTGTCCAGGAAAAAGCGGCCCAGGAGTTCGACGGGCTCGTCGCGCTTTTAAGACAACACGGCGTCAGCGTCCTTGTCATAGACGACACGCCCGAACCATATACCCCGGACTCTATTTTCCCCAATAACTGGGTCTCATTCCATCTGGACGGGACGCTCGTGCTATACCCCATGTTCGCCGAGAATCGCAGGCTGGAACGCAAGCAAGCCGTACTGGACGTCGTCGCGGAGCAGTTTGAGATCAAAAAAAGGCTGGACCTCGTCAAATGGGAAACCAAGTCGCGCTACCTGGAAGGAACGGGTAGCATTGTCCTGGACAGGGACAACCGTCTTGCCTATGCCTGTCTGTCTCCCAGGACGGATGCGGGTGTGCTGGAAGATTTCTGCCGTGAGCTGCAATATCGACCGGTGGTATTTGAGGCCTTCGATGGGAGTGGCCTCCCTATCTACCACACCAATGTAATGATGTGCGTAGCAGATACCTATGTAGTGATTTGCGCAGACTCCATCTCCAATGACTCAGAAAGGGAGATGGTCTTTTCGATGATAGAAAAAACGCAGAAACCGATAGTGACCATCACTCTTGATCAAATGAACCATTTTGCGGGGAACATGTTACAGGTGAAAAATGACAACGGTGACCGGTTTCTAGTGATGTCGTCCCAGGCCTATCAATCCTTAAGCAAAGACCAACTGGAAACACTGACGGCCTTCAACCCGATACTGCACGCGGACCTCTCTACCATAGAATCGAACGGGGGAGGAAGTGCGCGCTGCATGATGGCGGAGATCTATCTACCGGCTAAGACCCAACGTTAACAGGATCCCCTGTTCAAATGAAACGGGGTCATATCCCAGGTGTTTAACGGCTTTGTCAATCACAAATCCGGTCTTTGCCGGCCGCTGCCCGGGCTGGGTGAACGTAGCCGCATCCACCCGCTCCAAAAGGGAGGCGTCCAGGTTCAGCAGGTGAGC
>Ga0302312_10001483_pt1 | contig 14152 bp, 10 predicted proteins | sample III_Palsa_N2_1_FD_200529 | JGI IMG/M metagenome (GOLD analysis project Ga0302312, IMG submission 200529) | Peat permafrost microbial communities from Stordalen Mire near Abisko, Sweden - III_Palsa_N2_1 | ecosystem: Environmental > Terrestrial > Soil > Palsa > Peat permafrost | place: Sweden... | reverse complement strand
TGGGTTCAAAACGGAAGTCGTCGCCAACTATACAGACCTGACGTTCTCCTCTACCAAGTCTCCAAACTTGGATCAAGGGGACTCTGTCACCGTTTTTAATGGCAAAGTATTGCCCAAAGGGGGGCATTCAAAATCCGGGGTTGTTACCGACAGCCTTTATTTCCAGGCATTATTCAGTGATGATCCGGGAGATACCCTGACCATTTCCGGCACAGCCAGGACAGGTTTCATTCAAGATGATTATTAATGGGTTAAATAGCTTTTAACGACGTTTATTTTGCCGCCGGCCATTCCCAACAGGGATGGCCGGTTTGTTGTAAATAGGGTCGAAGTAGCAAATTCATAAATATTGTAAAAATAAAAATATATTCAGAATGCCTGCTTTGTGCAGCTTAACGCTTTTGTCATCTGTCCTTCCAATTGACATCAATGTTAAAGATCGACTAAAAAAGTTTTTTTGCATTAATGGGTGCATAACAGTACTTTAGAGAATTCATAGATTTTTTTGCAAATGCAGCCACAAAAAAAAAGATTGAGAGCCTTTTTTGTTGCATTTTTTGAGAAAATTGTTTAAAACCATAAGAGATATGAGAAAGTTCCATTCCTTACCAAAGGGATTGCGTCCTGCATACGGCGCTATTTCTTTACAGGCCCGATCTAAGGGCTCTCCGCCGATATTTCGCTGTCGATTCCTGTTGCTGCACTAATCCAGCTTTCATTTTATTTTTTTAATCCGGCCTAACTGGCTCTGTTCAACTATTTGTAAGGCTTAACTCAGCGTATGAATATCCTTCCCCCAGGGGCAGGGTTCCTGATGTATTGTTTAAAAACCACTAAGAGATATGAGAAAATTTCTATTCCTACTTGGGGCAATCTGCCTCATTTCCACGACGTTATTGGCGCAGACCGTTTCGCTGAAAGGCAAGGTCCTGGATGATCAGGGCCAGGCGGTCCCTTTTGCCTCCGTCAAGCAAAAACAGAATAAAAGAGGCGTCATTGCCGATGAAAACGGGTATTTCACCATTAAGGCAGAAGCGGGTGAAACACTGGTCATTTCAGGCGTAGGCATCAAGTCTACCACTTATAAGGTGACAGGCGCTGTTCCTGATCTTGCCATCACGGTCGTAAGGACGTCTACTTCGCTATCTGAAGTCGTGGTGACTGCCTTGGGTATTAAGCGGCAGCCAAAGGAAATCGGGTACGCCACTTCTACGGTAACTTCGAAAGACATTAACAACGGGAGCCCGGTTGATATCCAGACAGGGTTGGCTGGTAAAGTGGCCGGGTTGCAAATTAACACAGTCAATAACAGCGTAAACCCGGACTACCGTATTGTACTGAGGGGTGAGCGCCATATCACTGCGGACAACCAGGCGCTTATTGTGCTGGACGGGGTCATCGTAACGGCTGACATCATCAGTTCCCTGAATCCCCAGGATGTCGATAATGTAACGGTCCTGAAAGGGGCCAGTGCTTCCGCCTTGTATGGTTCGGAAGCATCTAACGGGGTAATGATCATTACCACGAAACGCGGCTCTGCGGATGGTAAACCCAGGATTACCTTTTCCACTGCTGTACAGGCGCAACACCTGTCGTACTATCCTAAATTCCAGAAAGGATTTGGCGGATATGGCGGTGAAGCGTCCATATGGTACGGCGCCAATGGGCAATTTGAATGGGGCGTCGATCCGTTGACCAACCAGACCAACTATGTGCCGTTTGAAAATGAAAGCTATGGTCCGGCCTTCAACGGCCAATCCTATGTGGTAGGCGGCCCGCTGGCCAACGGTGATTTGCTGAAACTGCCCTATTCGGCAGCAAGCAAGCCCCCATTGCTGGCATTCACTCAGACCGGCCTCACCACGCAGAACAACCTGTCCTATTCGGGTGGTGACAGCAAGAACAATTATTTTATTTCCGTCCAGGATGTCAATACCAAAGGTGTTATTCCGAATGACCAGTCAAGGAGGGATAACGTACGGGTTTCCAACACCAGGACCTTTGGTAAATTCTGGGCCCAGTATGACCTTAATTTCTCAGAGAACACTTCCAATACAGCGGGCAATGATCCCATCAGCAACAACCCTATTTTCTGGAACCTGCTGAACCTGCCCGTGAGCCTACCTATCAAACAATTCAAGGACTGGCAGACAAATCCTTTTGCCAATCCGTTTGAAGGATGGCCGAATTCTTATTACACCAATCCTTATTACCAGATTGCCGCTTCCCGGGATGTCCTGAAACTGGACAGGGTTACGGGTGACCTGAACCTGGGGCTGGATATCACTCCCTGGTTGAAAATAACCTATGGGATTGCCGCCACCATTGATTGGGAAGTGGGTAAGAATACTCAGGCAGGGTATAACGTAAGTTCTTATTACTCGACTCCTTCAGGCCTTGGGCCTTGGGGCTCATTTGCCAATATAGCCTCTGTTCCTTCAAAGAATGGTACCATATTGGATTATACACAATATAGAAGAAGGGTACAGCAGGATGTTAAGGTGAATTTCAACAAGTCCTTCGGTGATTTCACCGTCAATGCTTATGTGGGAAACACAATCTGGGATCGCTACCAGAGCAACTCATCTGATGCGTCTTCCCAGGCCTTTATTCCAGGATTCTATAACATCAGTTATATCTTAGGCGTTCCCAGTGTGTCGCAAGGATTCACTGATAACCGTTTGATCGGTGTATTTGGAGACGTTACCTTCGGATATAAAGGGTTCCTCTTCCTGCATGGTTCTGTGAGGAACGACTGGACTTCCCTATTGGCTGCCGGAAAAAACAGTTACCTGTATCCTGCGGTGGATGCCTCCTTTGTATTCACGGACGCTATTCCCTCTCTTAAGCAGTCTTTACCCTGGTTGAGCTCAGGTAAAATTCGTGCCGCCTACAGCGCAACGGGGGATGTGAGTGTTCCACCTTATTCTATTTCCAATACTTTCACAGTACCGGGTAATTTCCCTTACGGATCACTGCCTGGCCTTCAGAACTCTAATACGTTAAATAACCCGCTCCTGGTTCCTGAAAAATCCTATGAAAAGGAAGTGGGTTTGAACCTGGGCCTCTGGCATGACAGGATCAACTTCGAAGCCGATTATTATTATGACGTCACCAAAAACCAGACTTTCCAGGTGGGACTCGCCCAGGAAACCGGTTATGGCGGGGCGGAAGTTAACGGAGGTGCCATGCTGAGCTCCGGTGAGGAATTTACCCTGAACATTACGCCTTTGGTCAGCGCTAAATCGGGTTTTCGCTGGGATGTAGGGGCAAATATATCCATCAACCAGTCCAAAGTTCAGTACCTCTATGGGGGTACCAACCAATACCAGATCAAGGACAACAGTGGGAACAATACCACTTCGTATGCCGTCGTAGGACAGCCTTACCCGGTGATCGAAGCGGCTGACTTCCTGCGGGACCCGGCCAACGGAAAAGTCATTGTCGATGCCCAGGGAAATCCGGAAGAAAATCCGAACCTGGTCATTGCAGGAAGGACCACTCCTAAATATATTCTTGGTTTAACAACCTCTTTGAGCTATAAGCACTTCACCCTGACGTTGGTGGCAGATTATCGCGCCGGATACCAGGTAGGGGAAGCCATCGGGGGATCCCTGGACTTTACGGGGACTTCCTGGAGGTCTGCTACTGCAGGAAGGCAACCCTTCATCTTCCCGAATTCGGAATACGTGAATGGAGCGGGCAAGTATGTTCCTAACACTTCTCTGTCTATCCCTGATGGTAATTACGGATTGTGGGTCTACAACCCCAACTATGCGTACTCTTCCGGTTTGAACGCCTACACTATTCACACCAATTATGTGGTGAATGCCGCCGCCTGGAAATTACGGACGGCTTCTCTAACGTATGATTTTAGCCGCTTCATTAGTCGTAAAGCGAAGTTTGTGAGGGGTGGTACTATCTCATTGGTGGGCTATAACCTGTTGATGTTCGTACCGAAACAAAATGTATACGGGGATCCCGAATTCAATGCGGATAACTCAAATGCTTCCGGTTATACTGACCAGAACCAGTTCCCTGCAACGAGGAATTTCGGCGCTAACCTTACTTTGAACTTCTAATCTTAAACTGGCTTTATTATGAAACGAAACATATATCTATATTTCATTGCAATTGGGGGTTTACTGGCAGCGAGTTGTGGAAAGGGTTATCTGACCAACCTAGCGGTAAACCCTAATACACCCTCTACTTCCCAGACTTCTCCGGCGCTGGTTTTGTCGGCTGCACTGACATCTACCGCCGCTGAGGCAAATACAGGCGACTATCAGGCACAATGCAATTGGTTTGGTCTGATCAACTGGAAAGGAGGATATGCCATTTCTACTCCGACATTGACCTATGTATTGACCAATACCACGGACAATGGGAACTGGAATAACATTTATTACAATCTATCCAATTATGTATTCATGGAAAGCGCGGCAAAGGCCACAGCTACTGCTACTGTTACCTATGACTACTTTGCAGCCATTTCTAAAATTATGCAGGCATGGGATTATGAGTATTTGGTGGATAACTTCGATAATATACCTTTTACCCAAGCCTTTCAAGCTGCTTCGGGTGGGACAATCCTTCCTGTCTACGACAGCGCCCAAAGTGTTTATGAGGCCCAAATATCAGAATTGGATTCTGCGATATCCATCATTAACACCAACATCTCCAATCCTATAGAGTATTCTCCGGGAGAATACGATGTAATGTTCCAGGGCAATATGTCTTCGTGGGCTTCTTTCGCTAATACATTGAAACTTCGTATGCTATTGCAATTAAGTGAGATGAGCGGCAGTTCAGCCTATGTCACAGGAGAAATAGCCAAGACAGCATCTACGCCATATCTTGGGCCAGGTCAGAATGGGTTTGTTAATCCAGGGTACGCTAACCAGAACGGCCCCAATAACGGGAACCAGCAAAGTCCTTTTTATGGTTACATTGGGTTTTCAGTGACGGGGCAGCCCACAGGTACTTACTCAGAGTTAGGGGCGGGTCAACCAGGGATTGATTTCTTCAACAGGACGAATGATGCTACTCGTCTTCCGTTAATGTATACCCCTGTGCCGGGTACAACTACTTTTATTAGCGCACCATTTGGAATATTACCTGCCTATTCCATATCCAATATTGGCCCCGGTGCTTTGCAAGGGGCTACCCAACCTTCTATCCTTATTTCCGCTGGCGAAAGCCTGTTGTTGCAGGCGGAAGCAGCTGAAAGGGGTTGGATTCCCGGTGGAGACGCAGGCGCTAAGACTTTTTACGATGAGGGGGTCATAGAATCCTTCCTTTACCTTAACGGAGTGTATTTCAATAATGCCGCTGCTGCCACTGCCGCTACCGCTGCTGCCACTGCCTACCTCGCTCAAACGGGTGTTGAGGACGTTTCCTGGGCTGGAACGACGGACCAGAAAATCCGGACTATCATCGAACAAAAATGGATTGCCTGGGATATGTTTAATCCGATGATTTCCTGGAATGATTACAGGCGTTTCCAGGACATGACTAATGCAGACGGAACAAAAGGTTGGCCGGATGTGCCTTTATCCAAAAACCCGAATCTGCAGGTGTCCCATATCCCTTATAGGGTTTTATATCCCCAATCGGAGTACAACCTGAATGCCGCGAATGTAGCAAAACAAGGAACATTGACGGGTGACAATACCATATTCTGGATGCCCTAACTAAAATCTGGTCTATCAAAATCATTATAATAATCATTATAATTATGAAAAAAAGTATCAATCGATTAACATATAGCGGGCTGTTGGTGGCGGCGCTGGTTTTATTGGGGAGTTGCCTAAAGAATAACAAATATTATATTGACTATTCAGACCTGGGGACCCTGGTTGAATTGCCTATTGCTGCTCCGGTAGCTACCAGTAACCCCCCTGACATCATTCCGGGTGGTTATTCAATAGTAGGTTATGGCGCCTATGCAGATACAATTACTTACTCTACCGACACAATAGGAACACCTGTTTACGTAAATATAGCCTCAGCCAGCCCACTGAATGTCCCTGTTACAGTAACTTTGGCCCTTGATACGGCGGCACTTGATTCTTTTAATGTCAGTGAAGGTGGTGTTTTTTCAGGGTATACAACACAGGTTAGCTATGGGCCTAATTATGCTCCTGCCGGATGGTTGTACAGTCAATATCCGGTTTCTGGATATTTGTATGAAATGCTTCCTACTGACGCGTATTCAGTTGCTTCGTGGACGGTAACAGTGCCTGCAGGCCAACGCTTAGCTCCATTATGGGTAACGATCAATCCTTCGAAAATTGATACTACTACTGTTGCAGCAGTGGATCAGGGAGGGAATCCGACCAGGATATTCAACCACAATTATGTGCTGCCGATTACCATTGCGACAGCTTCCCAGAAGGTGAGCAATTACAATACGGTATTGGTGAACGTGCAGGTGACTTCTCAGTACGAACACCCGTAATAAACGATTTCAAACCTTGAAAAGGGGCTGTCTCAAATGAGATGGCCCCTTTTTTTCGCCAGATGGCTATTTGAAATTTAGCCCTCCGGCGAAAAAACGCTTATGTCTGGCCCTTCGGGCAGGGCGCAGAGCGCCCTTTACCCGTATCTTTGCCTTCCGAAACAGATGTATAAAGAATAATATCTATGGGACAACAAGACCAACCCCAGCCTCAACTGAATATTGAAATTTCCGAAGAAGTGGCCGAAGGAACGTATGCCAACCTCGCCATCATTACGCATTCTCACACGGAATTCGTCGTGGATTTTGTGAATGTGATGCCCGGTACACCTAAGAGCAAGGTGAAATCCAGGATCATCCTGACTCCCCATCACGCCAAAAGGCTGATGAATGCCCTGGGGGATAATATCACCCGTTACGAATCAGCGCATGGCGTTATCCAGGATCTGGATACGATCGAGTTGCCGTTTAATTTTGGTGGACCCAGCGCCCAGGCCTGATAAATGAATTCCTTTATGGAAGAAGATGGCCTCCTGTTTTCATACACCCGTTTGCATCGACTGGCTTTAGATGTATTCACTGCTATGGGGTGCCCTGCTGACCAGGCGCTTACGGCAGCGGACACGTTATTATCCGCGGATCTCAGGGGAGTAGACTCCCATGGGGTGGCCCGGTTAAGTGGTTATGTAAGGCTTTGGGAAAATGGGCGCGTGAACAGCCGCCCGGATATCCGGATTGTCCACGAGTCTCCGAGTACTGCGGTGGTGGACGGAGATAGCGGTTTGGGCCTCGTCGTAGCTCCCTACGCCATGCAGGTGGCCATCAGAAAGGCCGCCCAGGCCGGGACGGGCTGGGTAAGCGTATGTGGCAGTAATCACTACGGTATTGCCGGTTACCACGCCATGCAAGCCCTGGAGCACGATATGATCGGGATATCCATGACCAATGCCAGCCCGCTGGTGGCGCCCACGTTCTCCGTCGAGCGCTTACTTGGGACCAATCCAATTGCGGTGGCGATTCCAGCGGGAGAAGAGCCTCCGTTTGTAGCGGATATGGCCACTACCACCGCCGCCAACGGCAAACTGGAGATATTACAGAGGAAGCACGCGGAAGCGCCGGAAGGCTGGATACAGGATGCGCAGGGGCATATTACCCGAGACCCTTCCGCCACGACCAGGGGTGGCGCCTTGCTGCCTTTGGGAGGGGACAGGGAGCATGGCAGTCACAAGGGATACGCCTTAGGATCCATAGTAGACATTTTTTCCGCCATCCTCAGCGGAGCCAATTATGGTCCATGGGTGCCTCCGTTTGTAGCATTTCTGCCTGTTGCGGCCGACTTACCCGGAAAGGGTATCGGACACTTCTTTGGCGCTATGCGCATTGACGCTTTCCGGCCGGCAGCCGATTTCAAGCAGCATATGGATCAATGGATCCGCCGATTCCGCTCCGCTACACCTGTGGAAGGGCAACCTCACGTAATGATCCCGGGAGACCCGGAGCGCCTGATTTCCGCCCAACGGTTAGCCGAAGGCATCCCCCTGTTACTGCCTGTTGCCGAAGATTTGAAAAAAATAGCGCAGAAATTTTCGATCAAGTTTTAATTTCGTGGCAATTATGAAAATTATGAAGTTTGGTGGAACATCTGTCGGTAAGCCCGAACGGATGCACCAGGTAAAAGAGTTGATCACACGGGATGCCGAACCCAAAATCGTGGTTCTATCCGCCTTGTCCGGCACAACTAATGCGCTGGTGGCTATTGGAGATTCCTGTTCCAAGGGAAACAAGGTGGAAGCCAAGAAGCAGATCGATCTGCTGGAAGCGCATTACCAGTCTTTTATCAAGGACCTGCTTAAGGCCGGAGGTCCCGAGTTGGACAAGGCAAAAAAGATCCTGGCGGAGCATTTTGAATTCCTCAACATCATCCTCAAAATATCCTTCAACGAAGCGCTGAACAAGGACATCCTTGCCCAGGGCGAGTTGTTGAGCACCAAATTATTCTCCTGCTACCTGGAAGACACGGGCGTGCCGCATAAGTTGCTCCCCGCCCTGGAATTCATGAGCATAGACAGTTACGACGAACCCCAGATCGGAACGATTAAGGTCAGACTGGGCATGCTCCTGGAAGAAAACAAGTCCGTCTCTTTGTTTATTACGCAGGGGTATATCTGCAAGAATGCCAAGGGCGAGATCGATAATCTGAAGAGAGGCGGCAGTGACTACAGCGCCTCCCTGATCGCCGCAGCCATCCAGGCATCTGTTTGCGAGATATGGACAGACATCGACGGAATGCATAATAATGATCCCCGTATCGTAGATAAAACGGTCCCTATTGAAACCCTTAGCTTTGACGAAGCGGCTGAGCTGGCTTATTTCGGGGCAAAGATCCTGCACCCTGCGTCCATATGGCCTGCCCAGCAGTTCAATGTTCCGGTCAGGTTGCTCAATACCATGCAGCCGGATGCAAAAGGCACTACCATCCAGGAAAAGGCAAGCTCCAGTGGCGTAAAAGCGGTGGCGGCAAAGGATGGGATCATCGCCATTAAGATCAAAAGCAGCCGTATGCTTCTGGCGTATGGTTTCCTGCGGAAGATATTCGAGGTGTTTGAAAAATACCGTACCTCCATTGACATGATCACTACGTCCGAGGTGGCGGTTTCTCTCACCATTGATACGAAGGAGCATCTTCCCGAAATCATCAAGGAACTGGCTCCCTTTGGCACCGTGGAAATAGATGAAAATCAAACCATCGTATCTGTCGTAGGACATGAACTGGCAGAAACGAAAGACATATTGACCAAACTATTCGACTCCATTTCTTCTATTCCGGTGCGCATGGTATCCTATGGAGGCAGTCATCACAATGTTTCTTTGCTGGTACATGCCGATCATAAGAAGAAGACGTTGCAATTGTTGAATAAGGGGCTGTTCGGGCTGTAAAAGATATGCATACATGACGGAGATCTCGTTTGATAATACAGAGAATGCATTTGCGTACAAATCGGATAAGGCTTTAAAAAAGGCCCATTTCCTGTTTTCTTCCATGGGCTATTCAACCCTGGTGAAGTGGGGAACCCGCCTGACGCCCTGGGCGATCCGTTCTGGATTGCCCGTGAAAGGACTGGTCCGGGCCACCATTTTCGATCAATTTGTAGGAGGCGAGACCCTGGAGGAAACCGCGGCGGTGGCAAAAAAACTGTCCGCATATGGGGTGGGCGTGATCCTGGATTATGGGGTGGAAGGCAAGGAGGGGGAAGATAGTTTTGACCACGCTACAGAGGAATTCATCCGGGTGATCCGCTATGCGGCTTCCCAACCCAATATTCCTTTCATGAGCATCAAGGTGACTGGATTTGCCCGTTTTGGACTGTTGGAAAAGATGGATAAATTGGCACAGTCCGGTGACGGGTTTCAGGGGCAGATCCGACTAACGGCACTCGGTGCGGGGGAGCAGGCTGAATGGGAAAGGGTAAAGAACCGCATGATACAGATCTGCGCAGTGGCGGCGGAAAGCCGGGTGGGAGTGCTCGTAGATGCGGAAGAGACCTGGATACAGGATACCGTGGACGCACTCACCATGCAGATGATGGACCAATTCAACCGGGAAAGGGTAGTGGTATATAATACCATTCAGTTATACCGGCATGACCGGCTGGCATTTTTGAAGGGGAGCTATGAGGCTGCCCATGAAAAGGGATTTGTACTGGGAGCTAAGCTGGTCAGGGGCGCCTATATGGAAAAAGAACGAAAACGGGCAGCGGAATTGAGTTATAACAGCCCGATCCAGCCTAATAAGGAGGCGACGGACAGGGACTATAACCTGGCCCTGGAATATTGTATTCAGCATATGGAGGACATTGCCATCATCGTCGCGTCCCATAACGAATATTCCAACGAATGGGCCACCCGTTTGCTGGAACAACGGAATCTGTCGCTACATCATCCCCATATCCATTTTTCGCAGCTATATGGGATGAGCGATAATATTACTTTTAACCTGGCCAAGGCGGGGTGCCCGGTCAGCAAATATCTTCCTTTTGGTCCTATAAATGACGTCGTTCCATACCTGATGCGCCGGGCGCAGGAAAACAGCTCCGTCTCCGGCCAGACAGGCAGGGAACTGGGATTGATAAAAAAAGAGTTGAAAAGGCGGGCGGGCTAGCAGATGGCGCCATCAGGCCAAATTTCAGAAAGGCCCTTCAGCCAAAAAAACCTTATTTTGTACCATGCAGTCCTATCTCCATTTATTGCAGCATATCCTGGAGGAAGGTGCGGTGAAAACCGACCGGACAGGAACAGGGACCATCAGTTGTTTTGGTTCCCAGTTGCGGTTTGACCTGCAAAAAGGATTCCCCCTCGTGACCACCAAAAAGGTGCATGTAAAGAGCATCATCTATGAATTGCTTTGGTTCCTGAAGGGAGACACCAACACGCATTACTTACATGAGCACAACGTTTCCATATGGGATGAATGGGCCGATGCGGAAGGCAACTTAGGTCCTGTATATGGTAAACAATGGAGGAGCTGGGAAGGCGCAGACGGCCGTACGGTGGACCAGATCACGGACCTCATCCGGCAGATACGCACCAATCCCGACAGCCGCCGCCTGATCGTCAGCGCCTGGAATGTCGCCGACATTCCAAAGATGGCGCTGGCTCCCTGTCATTGTTTGTTCCAATTCTATGTGATACCCGGAAAGAATGGGGGCAAGGGACGTCTTTCCTGTCAGCTCTATCAGAGAAGTGCGGATGTATTCCTGGGTGTTCCTTTTAATATCGCGAGCTATGCCTTGCTGACCATGATGGTGGCACAGGTATGCGATCTGGAGCCCGGGGAGTTTGTGCATACCTTCGGAGACGTACACCTGTACAGCAACCACGTAGACCAGGCAAAACTGCAATTAACGCGTACGCCGTTTCCATTGCCACAGTTGAAGATCAATCCCCTGGTAACCGATATCTTTCATTTCGACTATGCCGATTTTTCCCTTGAATCATATCAAAGCCATCCGGGCATCAAAGCGCCGGTAGCCGTTTAAACAGACCGGATGAATAATATAATCATCAGCAGTATCGTTGCAGCCGCAGAGAACAGTGCCATCGGTAAAGAGAACGACTTGCCCTGGAAGTTGCCCAATGACACAAAATTCTATAAGTATACTACCTGGGGGATGCCGGTGATCATGGGCCGGACATCCTTTGATTCATTGGGTAATAAACCCCTTCCCGGCCGCTACAATATCATATTAAGCAAACAGACAGGGATCAAAGCCGTGAACAATGAAAAGATATGGACAGCCGGCACTCCCGAAGAAGCATTGGATATTGCAGGGTCGATGGATTGTAAGGAAATATTCATCGCAGGAGGGGCGCACATATATGCCACTTATATGGACAGGACGGACAGGATTTACCTGACAAGGGTCCACGGACGTCCCGAAGCGGATACGTTCTTTCCCGAACCTGACTGGAACCAATGGACGCTCATGCATTCCCGGCGTTTCGAAGCAGACGCCCAACACACGTATGCCTATACATTTGAAACCTGGGAAAGAAAACACTGACCCTATCCCTCTATGGCCTATTCCCCCCTTCAATTAGCCCCCAAGTATATCCGGTATTTGCTGACCGCTTCCAATGGAAAAGGGCATGGCATTCATTCTCCTTTTGTATTTGACCTGGTTACCAAAGTGTTCCGGGACAAAACGGTTTATCCTGCCTATACACCCATCGAATCAATGCGCCAAAGCCTGGAACAACAATCCCGAACCATCCCGACAGATGATTTCGGGGCCGGTTCTTCCAGGCCCGAAGGCTATGAGAGGAAATTGTCTGACATTGCAAAGAATGCCTTGAAGCCCCGGAAATTCGGACAGTTGTTTTACCGGATGGCGCATCATTATCAACCTGCCGTTTCATTGGAGCTAGGAACCTCGCTTGGTATCACCACTGCTTACCTTGCCAGCGGGTATGAACAGGGTAGGATGATCACGATGGAAGGAGCCCCCGGCATTGCTGCCGCCGCCAGGCAGCATTTTCAGCAATTGGACCTGGCCCGTATAGAACTAGTGGAAGGTAATTTTGACGATACATTAGGTCCGGTGCTCGCGACTCTTCCATCCCTGGACCTAGCTTATATTGATGGGAACCATCGCCTGGAACCTACCTTGCGGTATTACAGACAAATGCAGCCCCTGCTGCATGCGAACAGCATCCTCATTTTTGACGATATTCACTGGAGCCCCGAAATGGAGTCCGCCTGGGATACCCTTCGCAAAGATCCACGCGTCACCTGCTCGGTGGACTTGTTTTATATCGGGATGCTTTTCTTCAGAACGGAATTCAAAGTCCCGCAGCATTTTACGATACGGTTTTAAGGGTGCACTGCGGCCTTGTCTACCGTGTGATTTCCTCCAGGCTTTCCTTCGCTGCTTTGATCGTTGCGTCCAGATCGGCTATGGTCAAGGCATCATTTAAAAACCAACTTTCATAGGCGGAAGGGGGCAGATAAATACCCCGTTTCAGCATTTGATGGAAAAAGTGTTTGAAGCGTTCGATGTCAGCGGTTGCTGCAGTGGAAAAATCGGTGATATCATGATCGGAAAAGTGAATGCTGATCATGGATCCCAGGTGATTGATGCGATAGGGAAGGCCGCTTTCCCTAAGGACAGTATGAAGCCCATTTTTCAAATAGGTCGTTTTTCCTTCCAGGCTGGAATAGATGCCCGGGTTGTTTTTTAGGGCAGTCAGCAGGGTATAGCCGGCAATCATGGCAATGGGGTTGCCGCTTAAGGTGCCCGCCTGATATACATTCCCCAAGGGGGAGATGTGCTGCATGATCGCTTTTTTGCCTCCGAAAGCGCCCACGGGCATGCCGGCACCGATTACTTTACCATAGGTCACCAGGTCGGCTTCGATGTGCAACAGCTCCTGGGCTCCGCCGGGCGCGAGGCGAAAGCCTGTCATTACTTCATCCAGGATGAAGATGATCCCTTCCTGGTCGCAGATCCGGCGCAATCCTTGCAGGAAACCCGGAAGGGGAAGGATACAGCCCATATTGCCGGCGACGGGCTCGATAATGATGGCAGCAATCTGGCCTTTATTTTCAAGGACCAATTGTTGTACGGATTCCAGATCATTATAAGGCGCCGTCAGGGTGTCATTGGATACACCGGCGGTCACTCCGGGAACGGTTTGAATATTGAATGTGGCAACCCCGCTACCTGCCTTTACGAGAAAGGCATCCGCATGGCCATGATAGCACCCTTCGAATTTGATGATCTTATTGCGGCCGGTATACCCCCTTGCGAGCCTGACGGCGCTCATGCAGGCTTCTGTGCCGCTGTTGACCATACGGATGAGGTCTACATTAGGCGCCATGCTTTTGATGAGTTCCGCCATTTCAATTTCCAGCCGGGTTGGCGCGCCAAAGGAGGTTGAAGTCAATACCTGCTCGCGGACGGCATTTACTACAGGTTCGTAGGCGTGCCCAAGTATCATGGGACCCCAGGAGGCGATATAATCGATGTAGCGATTCCCGTCTTCGTCATGCAAATAGGCGCCTTTGGCGCTCTTCATAAATACAGGCGTGCCGCCTACGCTTTTAAATGCGCGGACCGGCGAATTCACACCGCCCGGAATAGATGCCTGGGCGCGTTCAAATAATTGCTGGCTATTGAAAAACATAGATTCGTC
>Ga0302312_10001474_pt1 | contig 14198 bp, 13 predicted proteins | sample III_Palsa_N2_1_FD_200529 | JGI IMG/M metagenome (GOLD analysis project Ga0302312, IMG submission 200529) | Peat permafrost microbial communities from Stordalen Mire near Abisko, Sweden - III_Palsa_N2_1 | ecosystem: Environmental > Terrestrial > Soil > Palsa > Peat permafrost | place: Sweden... | reverse complement strand
AATGATGGGTAATAAAGGGTTGCCAAATTTACGTAGACTGGAATAGCAGAACCCATCACCTCTATTTCCGAAGTTGCAATTACTCTTTGGCGGGTAGGGACTACAGGAGCACCCTCTTCATAGGTGAGAGCGCGCATATCAAGATCTGCAAAGTCAGAAAAATTTAATCTGCTTTTAATCCCTAATCTTAATTCAAATTTAGGGCTAAATACCGTAGGCTCAACTGTAGTTGCAAAGCCAGTTGATATAACTTGTTGGTGTGTCTCAAAGGTAGCGCGCGATTTGCCTTTAGGGTCTGGGCGAACCACAAGGTCACTTAAGTTAGGATTTACACTGGGTAAAATAGCATTGTTTGAAGCACCACCATAAATAGTATGGAAGAAAGAGGTGTCAAAACCACCAATAACAGCAGATTGACTGATTGTGGCTAAAGTGTGTTCTTTATATACGGGGTCAGTTACTTCCGCACCATATACATCAAAAACTACAGCCGCAGAGGTCTTTATGACTCGTGCGCCTTGGCCAGCAACCGGAAATAATAAATGCAGTACACGGTCTTGGTATGGTGTGGGTTCAGCTGATAGTATTGAGAAGCTATTGTCATCATGATATTGCACATCATATTTTGCACGTAGATCTTCGTCAGAAAGCTCCTGATCATCAGGGAATGCTTTATTTCTTAAGGTGATTAAAGCATCTTCCATTAATTGTACTTTCAAAGGAGCTGCGTAAAGACCATCAAAACGCGATAGTTCTGCTGCCGAAGGTTCAACCACTATAGTGGTTTGCTGGAGTTCTTTATCTCTATCACTACCTTGGCTGGGCTCACTAGTAAGATCTGACATACTAGGGGACGGGGAAGCGGTTGCATTTGATAAAGCAGGAGAAGCAGCTGCAGGGTTACCGCTAGCTGATCCAGCTTGTTCAACTACTATAGTTTCATCAGCCCCATCTTGAGGAGCTCCGCCTTCAGGTTCTGCCATCTTAATTTACCCCTAGAGGTAGGAGGATTAATGTCTTCCTAGAACTCATTTTTACTTCAAAAAAGCGAAAATTAACTAATTCACTGTCATTATACCCTATAACCTATTAAACAAACAAATTATAGAAAACACAAGCAGATACACTAATCACCACTATCAAACTCATAAGCTGCAGAATTGTTAAACCAAAGGTTCTATAAGGTTTTAGGTCATCTTGTTTTTTGACGGTTTTCATGAGGTTTTTTCCTGTGCTGCGATAAAATTCTGACGGTAAAAGCGCAATTCGTTGATGGAATCTTCAATATCTGCCATGGCGCGGTGGCCGGATAGTTTTTGTAATTTTTTGGCGATTTCAGGAGCCCAACGGAAAGCAAGTGCTTACATATATATTACGGTAATGGAAGAAAGCATGCAATTGAATGTAGCCTTTTTATCACTCACCTGAATGGCCAATTTAGCGCTCAATCATATTTACATATAGTCTATATAATAATAGTATTTTCGTGCACTTAATTTATTGACAATCTGTCAAGTATACAGATATACTATTTTTATATAGATTATTTGTATACTTATAAAACGCTTATGAATAAGACCCATGCAATCCTCACCCTAAGACATTGGGACAAAAAAGGTAAATACGTATTCACCAAGCATGAATTAGCAAAACTTTTCCCTGAGGATAGCTCTAAAACACTTACAGAAGGATTAAATCGACTTATTAAAAGTGGGTTGTTACAACACGCTTGTCGTGGAATTTATGTCAATAAAGATGCACAAAGTTTTGATCGTTTTGTGATTGAACGAATTGCTAAAGCACTTCGTTATGGTGAATATAATTATGTAAGCCTTGAATCCCTATTGTCAGAATATGGCGTCATTTCACAAATTCCCATTGATAGATTAACCATAATGACCACGGGTCGAAGTGGGGTTTATAAAACACCGTATGGGATTATTGAATTTACCCATACTAAACGCTCCATAATCGATATTATTAATAATACAACCATCATAGATGAGCGGCCGCTGCGCTTAGCAACTAAAGCAACAGCATGGCGTGATCTCAAACGAGTTGGGCGCAATACCTTGTTGGTTAATCAGGAGCAACTAAATAATGACTGAAAAAGAAAACTTTAACGCTCTTGTTGAACGTGCAATGAAGATAAGAAATTACGCCCATATGAGGCCAGTGATTGAAAAAGAGCTGCTTCATTACGATATTTTATTTGTACTTGATAAGGAAAATATATTGGATCAATTAACCTTTCAAGGAGGAGCGGCTCTTCGCCTTTGCTATGGCGCAACTCGATTTAGTGAGGATTTGGATTTTGCTGGTGGCACAGATTTTAGCACGGCTTATTTGCTCACTATGAAAGATTGTATTGAACATTATATTGGCGAACGATATGGGCTTGAGGTGATGGTGAAAGAGCCAAAAGATATGATTACTGAATTGCGTGGTCAGAATATTAAAGTGGATAAATGGCAGATCAGTATTACTACATCTCCGGAAAAAACAGATTTACCAAAACAGAAAATAAAAATAGAGGTGGTAAATATCCCAGCTTATTCTCGAGAGCCGCGAGCTCTTTTTCAGAACTATGATTTCTTGCCAGATGGTTATGGCGATACTTTAATCATGGTGGAAACATTGGAAGAGCTTATGGCTGATAAGCTTATTTCCTTTGTTAATTCTCAAAAATATATTAGTCATCGCGATATTTGGGATTTGCGCTGGCTTAAACAACAAGGGGCAAATATTAATTCGCAATATCTTTTTGCAAAAATTAACGATTATAAGATAAAAGACTATCCAAAAAAGCTTGAAAAAATGATTGAGAGCGCAAATGAAATTGTGAAAAGTAAGGACTTTTTGGAACAAATGTCGCGTTTTACTCCGCTCGATGTGCAAGAGCGTACTTTACAAAAAAGTAAATTTTTTGATTTTCTTGCTAGCGAAATAAAACAGTTATTAGTAGAGGTGAGAACACTTGTGAACAGTCACGGTAATTCACAAGTATAATTTTATGTTTTAGACAATTTACTTTTTTATCGATCCTATTTTATCAGGTGGAACAATAAAATTCTGACGGTAAAAGCGCAATTCGTTAATGGAGTCTTCAATATCTGCCATGGCGCGGTGGCCGGATAGTTTTTGTAATTTTTTGGCGATTTCAGGAGCCCAACGGAAAGCAAGTTCTTTTACGGTGCTTACGTCTATATTACGGTAATGGAAGAAGGCATGCAATGTGGGCATATAGCGGTGTAGGAAAAAGCGGTCCATGTGGACGCTATTGCCGCACAAAGGGGCCTCGTTGGGTTTGAGGTATTGTTTTAGAAAATCTAGGGTTTGTTTTTCAGCTTGTTCTAGGCTTATTTTACTTTCTTGGACCGCTTTAGTTAAGCCGGATGCGCCGTGATGGCTGGTGTTCCATTCATCCATGATGTCTAAAGCACTTTGTGGTTGATGAATGATAATATCGGGGCCTTTAGCGATAATATTGAGATTATTGTCAGTGATGATAGTGGCGATCTCGATGATGGTGTTTTTTTCTACATCAAGGCCAGTCATTTCGAGATCTAGCCAGATTAACTGTTTACTGAAGCTCATGTTCCCCTCTCTATTTTATTTTTGTGTTCCCTTTTCACCTCTCCCCTCGTGGGAGAGGTCGACCGCGCATTTGCGCGGGCGGGTGAGGGGGGCGATCTGTCTACGTAGAACCAATCATAAATGATATAAAATTTCTTTCTTCGTAGCATGCCCCTCACCCTCGCAAGCTTCGCTTGCATTTCCCTCTCCCGCAAGGGGAGAGGGGTAATATATAGTTAAATAATATGTTCTAGGCCGTAAATTAGCGTTTGTAACTCCATCACCTTGCGACAGGCTAAGGCGACGCCGGGCATGAAGGAGTCTCTATCTATGCTATCGTGCTGTAAGCGCAAGGTTTCGCCGGAGTTGCCGAAAATAATTTGTTCGTGAGCGACTAAGCCGGGCAAGCGAATAGCATGGATAGGGATATTATGGCACAGCGCGCCACGGGCGTGAGGAATAACTTCGTGGGATGCTTTATTTGGTATTTCTTCTTTTACCTTAGCGATTAATTCAGCGGTTTTTATTGCAGTTGCTGAAGGGGAATCTAATTTGCCATCGTGATGCATTTCAATAATTTCCACATGAGGCAAATACGCTGCGATAAGTTGTGCACAACGTTGCATTAATACGACAGAAATAGAAAAATTAGGAGCAATAACACCACCTAATTTTTTAACAGCACATAACTCGGTTAATTCAGCGATTTGTAGCGGTAATAAACCGGATGTGCCAATCACAGGGTGGATATTATTTTCAATAATTATTTTAGCATTTTGATAAGCGACTTGTGATGTAGTGAAATCAATAACAATATCAGGGTTATGCGTTTTAATTAATTGGGATAAATTTGTATCGCTGTCGCCACAAGCGAGCAAGTGGAAATCAGGGGTGTTTTCGACGAGTTTTATAACCTGTTTTCCCATGCGCCCGTTGGCACCATTGATGATGATATTTATCATGGTTTTGTTTTCCTTCTGAATAATGAGCGCATATCACATAATACCCTTCATACCTCACTACACCGTCATCCTCGCGAAAGCGGGGATCCCTCGGATAATCAACATCGTATGGATCCCCGCTTTCGCGAGGATGACGATGTAGTGAGTATTACATTTATCTGCCTTTAAGACAGTAAATTTCCCTTTTCGCTAGGATGGCAGCGTAGGGAAACCTCTGCCTCAAACACTTCCCCCGTCATACCTTTACTTGCCTCACTCATTAAGTAAATATACCGTGAAACCACTTGTTCTGGTTCTGGATTAGCAGGTGGTTTTTCTGCTGGGTATGCTGTAGCCCGTAATGAAGTGCGTACGCGATGTGGATTAATGATATTGACGCGAATAGGGGTGTTTTCTTCTAATTCACTTGCTAATAATAAACCAAGTGCTTGGACGCCAGATTTACTCACATTATAAGCGCCCCAATAGGCTTGGGGTTTTGCGACGTGATCACTACTGGTAAAAATAATTGATGCATCGTTTGATTTTTTTAATGCAGGTAATAAAGCTTGTGTCATTAAAAAAGGGGCATGCAAATTAATTTGCATGACTTTATACCATTGTTCAATGGAATAATGAGCAATTGGAGTAACCGTGCCTAAGGTCGCAGCATTATGCAATAAACCATCTAGTCGGCCAAACATATCCATGATATCGGTATTTAATGTTTGATAGCTGCTTGGTGTTGCTGTTTCTAAATTAAGCGGCATAATCGCGGGTTGTGAGAAGCCTGCATTAATGATGGCATCGTACACTTTCTCTAATTTTTTTTGCGTTTTTCCCACCAAAATGACAGTGGCACCATGTTCAGCAAATGCCATGGCAACGGCTTTACCAATACCATCACCAGCACCTGTTACTAAAATAACACGGTTTGCAAGGCAGTTAGGTGTTGGATGATAAGGTTGTTTTGTCATAGTATTATCCGCTTAAGTTAATTTCGTAAAACTCATTATTCTATTAGCACAGTTTACGCCACTTTGTACTGCGCCCTCTAAAGTTGCCGGTAATTTGGTATTGGTATAATCTCCAGCTAACCATAAATTTTCAATGGTGGTTTGATTATCAGGGCGCCATTGATTATTACCTACGGCGCATTCAAAACCACCATATTTTTCTCGCACCACACGGCCTTGCAGTAGTGTCGCTTTAGGGCATAACGTAGCTAAAGCCTCTTGATTTACTCTGGCAATTAAAGTGGCATTATCGAGAGTTTCATGCTCCCCAGGACCGCTAATAACCCCAGCTACTACAGTAGGATGTTGGCAATGGGCTTTGGTAAATAACCAATGGGTAATTGTATCATGTAAGCCAATCATGGGGTATTCGAACATAATCGGACGATCATATTGTAAATAAATAGTGGTTATTGGAGAAGGTCGAAATCGTTGTAATGTTTTTTGTAATTCAGATAATGCAGGATAAGGACTAATTAATGATAAAGCTTGCTCAGGTGGCGTGGCAATAATGATTTTATCAGCGGCAAATAGTTTTTCTTTGCTACGAACACCAGTTAATTTCTCTTCGGTAAAAATTAATTCTTCAGCTCTTGTTAAAGTAAAAACATGGCCGTTATGTTTAGTAATATACTCTTGAGCGGGTATGGGTAAAACGTCAGATAAGGTATTGCGCGGTAATAATATATCACAATCGCTAGCTTTTTGATTAAAGCCTAATTCCATCGTTGTTAAAAATATTTGCGCGCTTGCTTTTTCAGGTGGCGTGGTTAATGCGGCGAAACAAAGAGGAGTCCATATTTGATTAACCAATAGTGGTGATTGATTATGTTGTGCTAACAGCTCGCTGACGCTGCAATCTTGTGGCAACGTAAAGGATTTTTGAATAACACTACGGCCAAAATTAATTGCAGACCATTTGTCATGTAAAGATAAGCCACTGGCGAGTAATAAGCTATTAAGTAAGAAAAACGGGGCTGGTAAAAGTGGTTTCATTTCTATTTTACTAGTAATTGCGCCCGTTTTACCTGCCATGTACCACTTTAAAGGATAACGTTTGGTAACGGTTTTGGGTGATACACCCATTTCTTCTAGTAATTGCCATAAATGATGATAAGCGCCTAATAGAGCATGTTGACCATTATCTAATTGCATTGCATTAATAGTTACTGCACGCGCGCGCCCTCCAATTTCAGGAGCAGCTTCTAATACAGTCACTTCATGTTGACGACATAATCGAACAGCGGCGCTTAATCCTGCCCAACCACCTCCAATAATAACTATTTTCATGAGACCTCTTTTGGTTTTTCTTGAAATAAATTTATTAGCGCGTATATTCGCCTTTTTTTGCTTTGCGATAAACACACCATGCAATCCATAATTTGCGGATCGGTGTTAATGTAATACGTCTATCAAGAACAGCAAAATTATCTCGCTCAATTTCCAATAATAATTGGTAATAAACATCACCCATAATAAGGCTTGTCATTTGTTTTGCTTGATTCTCTTTATGTAATGTAGCAAGCGCTTCTCGATAAAATGTTTTGGCGCGTTCAGCTTGAAATGCAAGCAGTTGTTGGACGGCCGCATTGGGTTGTTTTTCTTGCAAGTCCTTTACTTGTACATTAAAGCGTTCCATTTCATCGGTTGGTAAGTAAATGCGATGACGACGAATATCCTCACCCACATCACGAATGATATTGATAAGCTGCAATGCAATACCGAACTTTTTTGCCCCTGTAAATGTTTGAGGGGAGTTATAATCCATGATATGAGTTATTAATAATCCCACTGTACCAGCAGCACGGTAGCAATATAATTCTAATTCGCGAAAGCTAGGATAACGACTGATATCCAAATCCATTTCCATGCCATCAATTAAATCTAAAAATAAATGTTGGGGTGTCGTTGTAATTGGCATATAGATGGCTAAAGTTTGAGTAATAGGATGTTGCGGATTGCCCGCATACAATCTAGTAATTTCCTCGCGCCACCAATTCAGTTTTGTCCTGGCAACGGAGCGCTCTTTATGTTCATCGACAATATCATCTACTTCGCGGCAAAAAGCGTAGAGTGCGGTGATAGCACATCGTTTTTTTGGAGGCAAAAACAGAAAACTATAATAAAAAGTAGAGCCACTTTGTGCCGCTTTTTGTTGGCAATATGCGTATGCTTTTGTTATCGCCTCTGGGGACAATTGAGAGAATTGCTCTTGTTGATGGTCATCCATATGTAATTTCTACCAGTACATTCTTCTTTATAGGCGCTATTGTAGCGCGTGGCAGCAATTAGGGATATGGGAATTTATTGAAAATGTAGCTACCGCGTCATCGCTAGCTCTCGGTAACGCGGTAGTCGGTTTTAAATGGAGCTGCAGAAGTAGAGTAATAGTTTAGTGTTCAGAACTATTACTTCGTCCCATGGTCATATGACTATGAGATCGTAATATTGGAGTCTCACCTTCAGCAATTGTACCTTCGACATGTGCAATTTCTGCAGATGGGGGGGGGGAAGGTTGTGATGCTGGCGCTCGCCTTTGTGCGCGCCAAGCACGCAGCTCAGCTAAACTACCTTTTTCTAAGTTAGTGCTTGCGGTACTGTCATGACGTGATGAAGTTGGTTCACTAAAAGAAACGGGATGAGGCACTACAGGTGATGTCTTGGCATTACGAAGTGGAGTAAATCCATCGAGTACATTTCTTGTAAGTAATGGACGGTCACTATCTGGCATTGCGGGTGATATGGGTAATAAAAGCGCAAGCCCATTGACCCCACTTGCAGAAAGGGCAACGGTCGGTATGTTAGGCTCTGTACCTGGACTTGCCGCAAGGAGACTTTCTGTAGTTGTAGGTGGGAGATTATCGCCGTTCATATTTTATATTACTCATTAATTTAATTGCCTAAATATTAACAGACAATTCTCTAACAAAGTAATTAGTTAGTCAATAAAAATTTTTTATTCGCTGCTGTAATAGTAGGCATATTTATCAACAATCGATATAATCAGCTCACAAGCTACACAAGGAGCCTACTATGAGCAAACAAACAGCCCTTTACGCCACTCATCAACAACAAGGGGCTTTATTGGTCGATTTTGCCGGGTGGCAAATGCCATTGCATTATGGTTCGCAACTTACTGAGCATCAAGCGGTACGCCAACATGCAGGGGTATTTGATGTCTCACATATGAGCATTGTCGATCTGCAGGGACAACGCTCAACGGAGTTTTTACGCTATTTATTAGCAAACGATGTCGCAAAATTAAAACAATCAGGAAAAGCTCTTTATTCTTGCTTATTAAATCCCGAGGGCGGCGTGTTAGATGATTTAATTGTTTATTATCTTGATGATGAACATTATCGTATTGTCGTCAATGCTGGCACAAGAGAGCAAGATTTTGCTTGGTTTAAACAGCAAGCGGTGCCATTTGAGGTTGAGCTAACTCAACGTAATGATTGGTCGCTATTGGCACTGCAAGGCCCGCAAGCATTTGCTACCTTAAAAGCATTATTTTCTCCCGAGCTATATGCTACTATTGCACAATTATCAGCCTTCCAAGGATGTGCCCTGGATCAAGGTTTCATCGGGCGCACCGGTTATACCGGGGAAGATGGGGTAGAGTTGTTTCTCCCTCATGCCCGTGCAATTGAGGTTTGGCAGCAATTAATGCACCTTGGCGTACAACCTTGCGGATTAGGTGCTAGAGATACCTTACGTTTGGAAGCTGGTTTAAATTTATACGGCTCAGATATGGATAAAACCACCACGCCATTGGAATCCAATTTGGCATGGACTGTGGCGCTTGATCCATCCGAGCGAGATTTTATTGGTAAAGTAAAATGTGTTGCACAAAAGCAAAATGGAGTAACTAAGCGGTTAGTTGGTTTAGTGCTGCAAACAAAAGGCGTATTACGCGCGCATCAAGCGGTATGGTTAAATGGCAAACAAATTGGTGAAATTACCAGCGGGACTTTTTCACCAACATTGCAACAAGCCATTGCTTTAGCGCGAATTGATGCAGGAGTTGAGGGGGTAGTGGATGTCATGATACGGGATAAATTATTTCCCGCTAAAATTGTGCGTCCACCTTTTGTTAAGAAAAATTATGCTAATTAATTATTTACTATTAGGAGACCATGATGAGCGAGCAACAAGTTCCCAGTGAATTACGTTATACCCCAAGCCACGAATGGGTACGGGAAGAAGATGATGGTACATTTACCGTGGGAATTACTTATCAAGCACAACATTTATTAGGTGATTTGGTATTTATCGAATTACCAGAAGTTGATACTAATATTCGCGCGGGTGATGAGGCAGGTGTGGTTGAATCAGTAAAAGCCGCATCCGATGTTTATAGCCCTATTACAGGCGAAGTTACTGCCATCAATGATTTATTAGAAGCAACACCTGCTTTGGTGAATCGTGATCCTTATGGAGATGGCTGGTTATTTCGTGTCAAACCGCTTGATGAAGGCGAGTGGGATGAATTATTAGAAGCCGAAGAATATGCTGCATTAATTCAGGAAGGTGAATAATGCCATTTATTCCGCATACGGATGATGATGTGCAAACGATGTTGCGCACCATTGGTGTTGATAGTATTGAAACATTATTTGATGAAATTCCCTCCGTATTAAAAGAAACCGGTATTGATCATTTACCAACCGGGCTTACTGAAATGGAATTGATGCAATTAATGCAACAGCGCGCGCAACAAGATAGTGGTTTATTAGGATTTATTGGTGCTGGCGCTTATGAACATCATATTCCTGCCGCTGTTTGGGATATTGCTAGCCGAGGTGAATTTTATACCGCTTACACACCATATCAAGCTGAGGCAAGCCAAGGAACATTACAATTATTATATGAATTCCAAACGTTAATGGTGCGATTAACCGGGTTAGATGCTTCAAATGCTTCATTATATGATGGCGCTTCTGCATTAGCCGAAGCGGTATTAATGGCTATTCGCTCGCAACCTAAATCAAGTGCACGTACGGTGTTAGTGCCACGCAATATTCATCCTTTATACCGTGAAGTATTAGAAGCTATTGTGGTTGCTCAACATATTACGTTACAAGAAATTGCGTTTGAAGAAAAAGAAGGCACGATTTCTTTTAATGATTTAAAAAAATATAATGGTCAGTCAATTAGTGCCGTCATTATTCCTCAACCCAATTTTTTTGGTGCAGTAGAATCAGTGGACGAATTAACCAATTGGGCGCATGAGCAAAAAGCATTAGTGATTGGCTTGGTTAACCCTACAGCATTAGCCTTATTAAAACCGCCTGGTGAATGGGGCACAAAAGGCGCTGATATTGCTTGCGGTGAGGGCCAGCCTTTAGGAATACCCTTATCATCGGGCGGACCTTATTTTGGCTTTATTTGCTGCAAGATGGATTTAATTCGCCAAATGCCAGGTCGTATTGTTGGTCGTACCGTGGATACACAAGGTCGACAAGGATTTGCCTTAACCCTACAAGCGCGAGAGCAACATATTCGCCGTGCTAAAGCTACTTCCAATATTTGCACCAATCAAGGATTAATGGTGACGGCTAGTACGATTTATATGAGTTTATTAGGCAGCGAAGGATTAGCCAAAGTAGCAGCACATTGTCATGCTAATACCGTGAAATTAGTTGAAGCATTATGTGCGATTTCTGGAGTTTCTTTAGTATTTCAGGGAACCTATTTCCATGAAGCTGTATTGCGGTTATCAAAACCTGTTGATGTAGTATTGCCGGAATTAGCTGCGAAAGGTATTTTAGGCGGATTTGCTTTAGCACCATATTACCCTGAATTAGAAAATTGTCTTTTAGTATGTGCCACGGAAACAAAAACAGAAGAAGATATTGCGAAGTATGTAAAAGCATTAAAAGAAGTAATGTAGTTTATTAGTACGTATAGAGTGGAGTTTTTATGAAGTTAACACGTTATTTGACGCTGGCCAATATGCTCAGAGCATTCACTGCATTTTTAGCCTTATTTGCAGCATCTGGAGTGCGTGCTGTTAATCCTGTGCGACGTGAAGGGGATCTTACATTAGTCCCCTTGGATCATAATAATTCCACAATAACCCCATTGGATATTCACACTTTTACTGTACCAAAAAGTAATCCCATTGTATCAGTAACTCCCCCCGCTATTTCTACTAAAAGCAAAAAATCAACAGCAGCTCTATGGGGTGAATTGGATTTTCTGCAAGCCAGCATGGATATAGTAGATAGAAATCATGCAGCCAAAGACAAAGCTATAAAAATTATTAAACAATCTTTTGAATTGCTCGCTTTGGGATCCGTAGCTAATTTATTAAAAGTAGCAAGATATCTTCATACATTAACTGCACATGCCGAATTATTTGAACAAACACGCCCAAATACTTATGAGAACCTTGTAGCGGCTTGCGAAAGATTTGATAAGGAAATTGAAAAATATTTCACCCAACCAACCCCAGATAATGAAGAGTTAAGTAATCTTGTTGATCTCTGGTTTACGATACATCTTAGAATGAATGGGGTACTAGCAACACGTCATTATCTGCAATCTATTGCTCAACGAACTCCAACTATTTTAAAACCCATGCAATGGTACCTAAATGTTGAGGTTCTCAGTAGAGTTACTGATTTTTCTATGCCATTACAATTGCAAGATGGACGATATCATTCAAATCTTTTTTTCTATTTTTTAAAGCGATCAGCGCGTGAAACGATTAATGATTATGCATCAACAAACCCGAATTTATCGCCTTTATTTCAACAAGCTTCTTATTATATTAAGATGGTCGAGAGATTAATGCATCAGCAGGCCGATTTTATAAAGCTTATTTCCCCAAATATTTTTACTCAGAGGCCAACGTTAAAGATAGGAGAATTTATTCAATCGCTTGCTGAATGTCATTTATACAAACTCCTTGAGACTCATGGAGATTATTTAGAGTATCCCCATCGAATTAAGAGGGAGTGGGCAAAAGATAGAGAACCTAATTTGATCATTTATGCTCTTCCCTTGGCAGAAGCAGCTATTTATGGTGTTGAATGGCTTGATGAGGTTAATCCACTCGTTGAAGAAAATATTGAGACAATGGTTGCTATTAGACGAAAGGCTTTTGAGCTTTTTCCTGCAGGTAATGGCGTGGATCTAAAATCGAAAGCATTTTACATGGAGGCATTGCAACAAGAGGTTACCAAGGAAATACAGCGTTTAAATCGAAGATTTGATGGCAATTTCGCCCTCCTATTCCACCTCATGGAATTTATAAAAAAAGAAGGATTGATAAATGTAATAAGGTTGTTATGGAACGCAATCCTGCAGTCTCCAGGCACTTCATTGTTATATGGTGCTATTTTAGGCGCGTTAGGTTTATTTATTTCAGCAGTGTATTCTTTTGTTAGCTATACGCATTCACAAGTTGTTAGACGGTATGGTAGGCGAGATGTTCCACCTCGTGCTGCACCACCTCAACTTATTGTTAGAAAAAATGAATCTATTGCTATAAAAAGGGATATTGCTGGAGATTTAGCACAACTGGCTGATCTTACTCCGCGAAGAGCGGAGCTAATCGTTTTGTGGGAAGAAATTACAAAACACGTCGAGCACATAAATGGCCTAATGAAAACAGCTGAGAAAAAAATTGCATTAGTTTCATTTGATTCACCTAGGGAGGTCAATGAGGTAGCAAATAGTGTTATTCAACAAATAAAAATGGCAGAAAGAACAGCTAAAAAAATAGTAGATAAGCTACAAACAATGACAAATTTCTTCGAAGACAAATTTGTAGAAAAAAGGCAGAAATTAACCGCATTGCAATTAGTGGCAGATGAGATAGGTACACCGTTAGTTGCTATGCAATTAGCTGGAATTGAAGAGCAAGAACATTTCACTACTAACTTGCGGCAGCAGACAAGGGAAGTGTTCCATACTATTACTGATATCAATAGCAATGTACGTGATTTTGAAGCATCTTTGCAAAAACAATTGATACCCCCGCCCGCACTTAATAAAGTGCTCCTTCAATCGTTAAGAACGATTAATGCTAAATTAGCAGAGCAAGTGTATCATGAAATAAAAAATTTATTTAAAGAGGAAATTAAGAAAAGGCGCCATAAAGAATGGAATAAAGAACCAGGAGAAAAGCAAGCGGCAATTATTGTTTTTGTTAATTCCAATATCAATAAGAAATTCAATTTAGAGGCGCAATTAATTGCTGCAATTGATCAGCAAAAGATTACTCACGCTAGCCAGTTACCCCAATGGTTGGCTTGGCATTATATGCAAGACAATATGCCAAATGAGCTGGTTGATAATGTAGATTTTAGAGTGGTTGTTGCTCCTATTCCATCGCTCATTCAGCCCGAAGTGAGAAATTTAACAGAAAATAGTATACCTCAATCCGTAATCGATGAGGTTAAACCTGTTGAGCCAGAATCAACAGCGGTGACTTCTGTATCTTCTGCAATAACTCATGAACCCATTGCAGAAGATATAAAAAGTGCTGAAATAACCGTTGTATTTCCTCATCCCCATGCTGATGTCATAAGGCAACTTTTTCAAGATATTAAAGAGCCCATTTATTGGATTGATGAAGCAATTCAGCTTTTAGATGATGGTTTGGCTAGCCAATCTCTCTTCGACGATATAACACAAAACCTTACTATTAAAGCAG
>Ga0302312_10001469_pt1 | contig 14230 bp, 14 predicted proteins | sample III_Palsa_N2_1_FD_200529 | JGI IMG/M metagenome (GOLD analysis project Ga0302312, IMG submission 200529) | Peat permafrost microbial communities from Stordalen Mire near Abisko, Sweden - III_Palsa_N2_1 | ecosystem: Environmental > Terrestrial > Soil > Palsa > Peat permafrost | place: Sweden... | reverse complement strand
TTCCTGGCCGAACGCAAGGATAGCCGGGGGATTGTCTCAGATATGATCAATGGGGGGAGAGAATAGGTCCGGAAGTCCGGAAGTCGGGAAGTCGGGAAGTCCGGAAGTTCGGAAGTTCGGAAGTTCGAAAGTCGGGAAGTCTGGAGGTTCGGAGGTCTGCAAGTCCGGAGGTTCGGATCCCGATTGTTATCGGGACCGAAATAGGTTACGGGCTGATGTTTCGGTAAAAAAATAAATTATTTATAAGAAAGAGGAGAAAATTCACACAGGAACCCAACGGCCTTTATTGATTAAAAGTCAAGAACCTGACCAGTGCTGCGGGAATTAATCCTGGCTTAAACCAATGAGCCACTTAGCAAAAAAATCGCTCCCATCAACACTAACCAAAAGTAGAACAGATATTTTTCGGTGTTACCGGTTTTTACTGCTTCTGTTGTCATTGCCCGATATATTTAATATAAATGTTAACCTTTTAAAAACGACGCTCCGGTTTTGCCGGAAATTATTGGATCTTATCAGCTGCCCTTCTTCTGAACAGCAAATTGATCAATTTGTGTTATGAACTGTTCGGCCGATTCGTTCGGAAAACCATCCCACTGATAGAGTACCTTTCCATTCTCATCAACCAGCAACGTGTAGGGGAACTTTCCGTCGGCATTATATTTATCGGCCAATGCGTCGTTCAAATTTACCTGCTCCGGGCTTAGCTGATTTTTTTTCTGGCGGGGAAAATCGGCCCTCACCAAAACCAGGTGACCGGCTGCATAATTCACAAACGCATCTGATTCCAAAATTTCCTTCCGTAACCTTATACAGGGTCCGCACCAGTCAGACCCCGAAAAATTGATCAGGATCAGTTTGTGCTGCTGTACGGCCTCGGTTTTTGCCTCGTTGAAATCGCCCAGCCATGTTACATTGCCGGTAAAGAACATCATAAAAGAGATCAGAAGAACTTTCATCTTGAAAAATTAAAAAATTCTTTATCCGCTTTATGTACATGCAATTTACACATACATTCTGTAGACAAAGTGAAGTTTACGATAAAATAATATAAACAGTAAAAAATTAATACACCATTAACAACCACCGAACAAACAGTTTATTTAAAACCCAGGCTGATCGAAACCACATCGGAAACCAGGTCGGTGGTTTGCGCATAATGCCCGTACCTGATTTCCAGGTCGTGCAGGTTTTGCCATCCAAACACCCCATTGGGTGGTGCAAGTCTGAATCCTATGCCGTAAAAGCTGCTTTGAAAATCCGAGTATTCGTAATTGCTCGTGTAGTATTCGTCGGTGGGACTGTGCACCTCGTAGGGAGCAAAATACCGCGCCGCCGTTTGATCATAGTACCTGTAAAAGGGCGATATAGAAAAGAACGGTGTTATTTTAACCGGCATTTCCAATCCCGCGGTGTTCGACCTTATTCCCCAGCTATCCATATAATAACGGTAATATGCCCGCAGAATTATATTGTCGCCAAGGAAATAGTTGAGGCGCATGCCGACAGGGAGCTTAAAACGCGAGGACGGAAGCTTTTCGATCGTATCTTTTCCTGTATTGAAATACACCCGGTGGAATGGCAGTCCCAGGTAGCCGTTTTGTTCAACCAGGTCGCCGAGAAACATCACCTGCAGCCTTGAATTGATCTGTTGTGTATAAGAAAAAGCCGCTGTGAACGTATTTCTTTCGCTGGTTGGCAAGCTGTTTTTTGAATTCGAGATCACCTGGCCGCCACTGCTCAAAACTTCCGTATTGCCGCTTGCTGTGGTGATTACGGTGGTGCCGGGTTGCGATACTGGTGTCGCCGGAACAAACTCCGATGGCAGGATCATCGTCACCCTGTCAAAATAGCCCTGCAGCTTTAGGCCAAACTCGCCGTTTTTATCATCGGTTTTTTTCGACCAATGCAGATCCAGTTCCTTTGATTTATAGTTGAACTCGCCGGAGTAAGAAGCGCCAATCCCGAAAGTTCCGCCGGTTTTGCTGTTTTCAATCGTCCAGTCGAGCGAAGGATAAAGACGGGTACCACCGGTTTTTGCCCCACCATTAAGCGCTACATAGGCAGCGGATGCCGACGAGTGATGATCGTAGCCCAAGCCTGCGGTTAAAGTATTTTTGTTATTCGCATCGTTAAGCCATACCATATTCAGGTTAATGCCATTTGAAAAATCCGTCACCTGTTGTGTGCCGATACCGCCGGTAACGGGGGAATGATCGCCGGTTTGGGAATAGTAGCTGGAAACAAAGTCAATTTCGTCGATCCTTAAGCGGTGTGGATTGTAGCTGGTTTTATTTGCTGTATCAAGTTCCACCGGGGTATAAAGACTTACCGGCTTCGTTTTAAATAAGCTTGAATCCGACGACGTCTGCGAAAAGGCCTGCATACGGCAAACAAAGGCGAATCCAAGTATGGATAAAAACTTTCTCTTCATAAATAACTGGGGATCGTTCGTCAGGAAAATTAATTACATCCGCAGCCACCGCCGGTTTTGCCGGCGTTTGCACCCGATGCGGCTTCTTCGTACGACTGAAAATTCAGCTCGTTCTTTTCCACTTTCCTGTTGGTAAGCGCCATTTCGGAATCGTTTAGACGGCTCTTTTGGTACTCTTTTAGGTGTACACATGAAGTTGCCGAAGCTATTAAAATCAATCCTGCCAGGATCTTCCCTGTTTGCTTTATCATTTTATGGAGGTTATCTAACATGTATGTTGTTCGAGGTGTAGAGCTTGTCATCATCGTCAATGATAATGGCTTCTATATTTTTAACCTGGTTGATCAGGTCGAGTCCGGTGCTGATCCCCATGATCATTACCGGGGTAGCCATTGCATCGGCAATCTCGGCGTTCGTGGTGATGATCGTGACACTTTTGATGCCGGTAACCGGTAAGCCGGTGCGGGGGTCGATGGTATGCGAATATTTTTTGCCGCCTATCATCACATATTTTTCATAATTGCCCGACGTTGCCACCGCCATGTCAGATACGGACAGATAGGAAAATATCTCATGCGAGGAATTGGGGTTAACGACCCCAACCGTCCATGGCGCTCCATTTGGCTGAAGTCCCCAGGTTGTAAGGTCGCCCGAGGCGTTTACCACACCGCTTGTCACCCCTGATTCCTTCATTACCTGTTTGGCCCTTTCAGCCGCATACCCTTTGCCTATTCCGCCGAAACCTATCCGCATGCCCTTTTCTCTTAGGTAAATTGAACATTTTTCAGCATCGAGCTCAATGTTCCTGTAGTTGATGAGGCGTACCATCCGCTTTGCTGTTTCCTTATCCGGCAACTCCGTCATATTTTGATCGAAATTCCAGAGCCGTTTATCGATCGACCCGTAGGTAATATCGAAAGCGCCCTGCGTAAGCCCCGAAATCCTTATGGAACGCTCCACAAGGTTAAACGCCTCCCTGCTTACTGTTACCGGCGTTATTCCCGCATTTTGGTTTACCAGGTTAGTTTCGCTGTCGTCACTGAATGTGGTCAGCAATTTTTCAATTCGTCTGATCTCCGTTATACCGTCTTCTATCCGCTCATCGGCCCACAGTTCATCATCAGCAACAACGCTTAGCTCAAAACGGTTGCCCATTAATTTACAACTTCGCTTAAAAACTACTGGCCCGCTCATTAAACAATCTCTGATAAAATGACCGGGAAAAATCTACCATCCAGTGAAATATGCATTCTATTAACAATATTAACGAAACATTCTGTAGTGAAAATGAAGTTTGTCGCCGCCCCTGGTTTTGGCCTGATGTTTAACATTTATTAACAACTTGACAGGCTTGAATGCAAAAATCAATCGCCTGAAAAGCATTTCGTCATAAATAAGCTACGAAAACCTTTGGAAGCAAACGGCCGGATTGACCCGGCGGTTGCTAAATAACTCAGGTGAGGCTGATTTATTTTATGAGTTTTGAAAAGTCCCGAAAAAAAGAGGAAATCCTCCGATAAACCGAAGTTTACCGGCATATTTCAATCCCGGTTAGCCGGGATAGCTCCGCAATCGGAATGCTTTGGTTTTACGGTTCACCTTTTACCTTTCACTGCCTTTCACCTATTCAGAGTTGCCAACTGCCTGCCGCCAACTGGAAACTGCCACTGCTACTCACGACTATTTACTTGTGGCTTTAAGGCCATACACATCAACCTTGCTTGAAAACGTGGCCAGGTATACATGCCCGTTAACGATGGTCGGCGTACAAAACTTGGAGAAATAACCCGTGAAGTCGGTATAAACCATATTGCTGTTCCAAAGTTCTTTGGTGATGTCGCTTGCATCGTATGCCCGTAAAATTCCCGGGGCCAGCCCTGCACTGGCATCGCTGTTGGTGCCATACCAGGCCCATAAAATCCCGGTCCCGCTGGTTGAGCCGTTTGATGATACCGATAGCTGCGCGCCGGATCCTATGGGTCCTGCGTCCGGTGAAACCGCAGGCGTGGTGTTGAACGTTCCGCTGCCGCTGTTAAAGGAAAATGCCCTCAGCGCATCGTTTTCTGACCATACGTACATAAAAGAGCTGGTGCTGCCTTTGTAAAACGCCGGCTGACAATGCAGGCTAACATTTAGCGGAATAGTCTGTTGCACCTGGTTAGATGAAGTGTTATACCCGCCCATATTGTCTTTATTGACTAAGTACAGGTTGCCGTCCTTGCATCCGGTAAGGTAGTAATTGCTCCCCGGTATCAGGAATGTACCCATTACGCCGTAGTCAAGGTCGTTTTCATCCATATTGTAATAGCTGTTCGGTGTAAAAAAGCTGCTGACCTTTAAGGTAGAGCCAGTTGGCGTTAATTTAATCGCGCTCTCGCCGCGGTTACTTAGGTCGGACGGGTTAGTATTGGTTAAGCTGGGCGTAGTGCCATTGTCCGAACTGGTATAAAGGTCGTCTCCAACCGTGCCATTCCCGGAGGTTTCGTACAGGTTGCCTTGTGCATCGGCGGCTATGCCCATTCCGCTTTGCCACAATCCGCCCGCCTCGCCGTTTGGGGTATCGTTATAAACGATTTGCTGCTGCAAGGTCGTCTTATTGTAACCGAGTATCCAGCCATGGTATGGGTTCCAGTCGCAATGCGACGACCATGCAATATAAACTATTCCATTTACCAGAGCCAGTCCTTGCCGTTGGTTGTTACGTTGCGGATCGAAACTCACTACCCCATTCACGTTCCCATCGCCTGTACCGGGCACGCTGGCAGCAATCAACACAGGGCTTCCGGCATGGTCGCTGCCCGTAGCCAGGTTTATCGCATGCAGGTATTGATAAAACTTGCTGCCGTCTGTGGCCCGGGCCACAAAATACATAGTGTTTGACGCTGAATCGATCACGGGTGTGCCCACAATGCCGATGTTGCTGAGGTAGTCGGTGTAGGGATTGCACCAGGACGAGTTCATGTCTGACGGGATTGGTGTGCGTAGCCCGGCCGGTGTAAAATTTTTCTTCCAGTACAGCACCCCGGTGGTGCCGTCAAAAGCATATACCGAATTGTTCACCGTGGCGATAAAAAGTACATTGTGCGAAGTGCCGTTAATAGTTAAGCCGCTGTATACCAAAGGCTGTGCAAAAACCTCGTCGTCCACTGTCAAACTAAACAATTTGCCAAACTGAGTGGAGTTGACGTTTGATGTAGTGAGCACTGTTTCGTGGCTGTTAAAACCAGCGCGGGTGTTATCGTTGTGCTGGGTAAGCACGTTTACTTTTTCGGTATTAAGCAGTCCGATGGTGTCTGCAGGCGCCGAGGGCTTCGCGGGAGGGGGTACAGGGCTACTGCTTTTTTTGCTGCATCCTATACAGATGGCAATGATCAATATTGGCAGGGCGATCTTTCTTATCATATGCCTTTAGTTAAATGTTATCTGCTGAAATTATTGTAAACTAATCTTTCGAACTACGTTATTCAGATAATCGGCCACGTAGATGTTGCCGCCATTATCAACGGCTACCCCATAGGGCCTATTAAACGTCGCTGTCTTTAACGGTCCGTTATCCGCACCTCGTTTCCTCGTACCAGCGATCGTCGTTACCGTACCATCGGGAGTTATTTTCCGGATCTTGTTATTCCCCACATCCGCAACATAAATATTGCCCTTTCTGTCAACTGCCAAACCATCGGGATGCGAGAATAATGCGTCTTTGCCCTTCCCATCTGCGGAACCTTTTGCTACCATACCAGCCAGTGTGGATACCGTACCATCGGGAGTTATTTTCCGGATCATGTTGTTGTAGGTGTCGGCTACATAAAGGTTACCCTGCTGATCGATAGCCAGCCCTTCGGGCAAATAAAATGATGCTTCGGAACCCTTTCCGTCTTTTATTCCTTTGTGCCCTGTGCCGGCAAACACTGTAATTTTCCCATCGGGGCTTATTTTCTTGATCATGTCTCTCTCCCAATCAGAAACATACACGTTATCATTTTTGTCCACCGCGATCCCGTAGGGCCTGTTGAACTTTGCAACGGTATCGCGGTTCTTTTCAATCTCAGGGGAAGGCAGGCCTGCTATGGTAGTGACCGTACCGTCTGGCATTATTTTACGGATCAGGCTGTTTTGGGTATCGGCAACATAAACAACGCCGTGCCGGTCAACGGCAATCGCGGTTGGAAAAAAGAAAGAGGCTGATGTGCCCTTGCCATCGCCTGTGCCGGTCTTTCCACTTCCCGCCAGGGTGCTTACTATTCGGTCGGCGCTGATCTTGCGGATAATATTGTTGCGCGAATCGGCCACATAGATGTTATTGCCCGAGTCGACAGCAAGGCCCATCAGGTTTGAAAAAGTGGCCGAATCTTTGAGCCCGTTTACGGAGCCGATACGGCCGCTGCCTGCATAGGTGCTTACCGCTCCCTCGCCTGAATGCCGGCAGGCCATTGCGCACACAGCCACACCCGTTATTAATAATAGACGCTTCTTCATCAATAGGATTGCCAAATACCTTTGGGGGCTAAGGCATTTAAATGGTTTACATGGTGGTTATAATGGCTAAAGATATTGAATTGCAGCCTGTAGATTGCAATTGAGCGGCGTTATTTTAAAAAACCTTTCGGACCAATTCGTCTTTAAGAAACTTTATCGTGTCGCCATATTCGATGGCTTCTTCTTCAATCCTGGTGGAATAAAAAGAAAAGTCATTAATTAGTGACTGGCTAAATTCATCAGACCAAGCCTTTGCCGGAAACCTCTGCCGAAAACTTTCAAGTGTTTGATTGAAGCGGTCAAGATATTCCGGCAGCATTTCAGTCCTTATATAATTCAAAAACGTACTGCACCCAGTTTCTAATATCGACCGGATAAGCGAGCAATTCGTTTTCTTTTTTTAGCATTGTTTTTCCAAAGAAAAAACGATCGAACTCATTTTTGAAAGATTGGGGTATACGATCTAACGACACAGGGTCATTTACTTCCGCGAGTGATCTTAGCGCCAATAGATCGGTCCTTGTCATGAGCATAAATCGAACTCCTTTTGATTTTAAACAAAGATAATTATTATACTGCAATTACTCAAAACATCGCCGTCGATCGGCGGGGAAATCGTTTAATGCGAAGTTCTACACCACGAACATCGGGATCGTAATCGCTTTAATTTTTATTATTAATCGAATTTAGAAGTTTAACTATCAATATATCTATTATATAAATACAAGGTTTGTTAAGGAACGAACATGTTATTGAAGGCAGAGCCTGTTCGCCAATACCTGAATTTGTTTTAATAATAGATAATTGTTTTAAGTTGTATGCCTCATCCAGGGGCAAGCGCCTATGGATACCATTGTGTGTTACAAGTGCTAACAACTCAATTCCGTTGTGAACACAAGGCGTGCCAATAAAATATTCCCTGGTATCATTAGTGTTTCCTGTAACCCAAATTCTCTCTTCAAATTTAAGTTTTGTGATTAAACTTGTAGATGGGTTGAACGATAGCTTTTTTAAATTGTGTATATCTTGCAAGGGTAAAGATCTAAAGTGGCCGAGCTCTGTCACCGCTACCACAGCCTTATTTCCAGAGTATATAACTGGTCTGCCAATAAAATATTCATTGAGAAAATTTGTGTAACCTGTAACCCAAACTATTCTTTCAGGCTGAGATTTGCTTGATCCTTTTTCCATGATAATTATGACGTTGTTTTTCCGTCTTGTCATTATATCCTGGTGACTCAAGAAAATATAAAGGATTTTGGAAATTTTTTTAATGAATTTTGATTGAATCAAAATTCGATATAAATGAATTGTATTTTTTGCTATAAAGATTCTTCCAAAGCAAAGCGTCGAACATACTACCCGCCCATCCCGGTTGAACCCCAACCAATGTAAGCGTCTCGCCTAGTTCCTTTGCGAAGCCAAAAACAACCTCCACATTTATTCCCACGCACCACAACGGCGCCCAATACTTTCCGCTTCGCACGAATATTACCCTGGTTTCGAATCCGTTTCTTACGCTTCAGACTGAAACCAATTGTTCAGTGGATTTATTGGAGGCTTGCTGTTCCGGCGAAATCCGGTCCAGGCATTTTTGAAGTTCGGCTGCAAATATTTTATCGTTGGGCGCCTTAAAAATGGTGTTGTGTTCACCGGGAATATTGTGGACTGTCACACCGTTCAGCGCAAATGGCCGCCAACCCAAAAACGCCGTGTCCTTCACATAGAAAGTACGGGTTTCGGCTTTGAACACATCTACCTTAATGTTTTGGGGTTTTAGCTGGTAACGTACCAGGGCCTCCTGGTTGCATTTGTCGATTTTATGTGAATAGCCGAAGAATCCCGGCTGATCTTGTTTTTTGGTTAAAGACCAATACCGGCGGATAACCTTCCGCTTCAGCAAAGTAGATTTTTCTACCACAGTATTACTAAAACCATTTACAAATTTTAGCGTGTGCACAATATTGTTGGCATAGTAGCTAAACTGTTTGCGAAGCTTTGTACCGATAGGGTCGTAGAAAATAGTATTATATGCGTTGGTATCGAATAGCGCTACTAAGTTGACCTCTCTTCCCATCTCCTGCAGCTGCCGGGCCATTTCATAAGCGATAATGCCCCCAAAAGAAAAACCTGCGAGCGCGTAGGGCCCACCAGGATTTTGCGCCAGGATGGAATCAATATAATGTGCCGCCATGTCTTCTATCCGGGTCAAGGGCTCGTCAATGCCATTAAGTCCTTTGGCTTGCAAGCCGTAAACCGGCTGGTCAGGCGAAAGGCCCATAGCCACAGCGTTAAACAGCAGCACATTTAGTCCTGCGCCATGTACAATGTATAAAGGCATTTTGGCGCCGCCTGTTTTTATCGGCACCAGGGCGTCCCAGGTAATTGCCGTGGCATCAAGATTTAGCAACCGCGCCATTCGCTCAATGGTAGGCTTTTCAAAAAGCGAAGCAAGAGGCAGCCGTTTCCCTGTTAAACGTTCTATTTTGGTCATCACCTTTACGGCGATCAGCGAATGTCCGCCAAGCTCAAAAAAGTTATCGTAAATGCTTATCTTTTTTAATCCCAGGTACTCCGACCAGATATCAGCCAGCATTTTCTCCACGTTGGTGCGTGGCGCTGCATAAAAAGTAAACTCGTCGGCCGATGGGCTGGCAAATTGCAATAACGCCTTTTTATCCACTTTGCCGTTACCGGTAAGCGGGATGCTATCCAGCGCCACGAAATGGGCCGGCATCATGTAAGGGGGTAATTGCTCCGACAGGTAGGCCTTTAGTGCGGCGATTTGCGCATCGCCTGTAAAAAACGCAACGAGTTCCTTTTCGTGCCCGCTTACCGTTTTTGCTAAAACCACTGCCGATTTCACATTTTCATGCTTCTGCAGCACAGAAGTGATCTCGCCCAGCTCAATCCGGAAGCCCCGGATCTTTACCTGGTCGTCAATACGGCCAATAAATTCCATATTCATTCCTGGCAGCATGCGGCCGTAATCGCCGGTTTTGTACATTCTGCCGCCCAGGGAGCTGTTGAAAGGGTCTTTTATAAAAGCCTTTGCCGTCTTTTCCGCATCGTTTGCATAGCCCCGGGCAACACCCACGCCGCCTATGTATAATTCGCCTTCAGCGCCCGGAAGCACCGGCTTAAGCTGTTCGTCAAGAATATAAAAAAAGTTGTTAGCGATTGGTTTGCCATAAGGAATGCTGGTCCATCCGGCTTCCACCTTATCGATGGGATAGAAATTCGACCACACTGTCCCCTCCGTGGCGCCGCCAAGGCTAATGATCCTGGCACCCGGGAATACTTTTTTTATCCGGTCAGGAAGGTTAACCGGTATCCAGTCGCCGCTCATAAACACCAGGCGCAGGTGGTTTTCAAAGTCGGATGTATTTGCCGATCCCAGCTCACTAACAAAATAGTCCATCGTTGATGGTACTGAATCCCAAAACGTCACCTTGTGCTTTACCAGCATATCTTTCAAAACCGGCGCATCCATTAGTTCCTGTTTTTCAACCATCACAATCGATCCGCCGGCAGCCAGCAAGCCAAAAATATCATAAACGGAAAGGTCGAAACACATCGAGGTTATAAACAGCAGGCAATCCTGCGGTCCTATGCTGAACTCAATATTTACCCACTGCAGCAGGTTTACCGCGGATTGATGTTCGATCATTACGCCCTTGGGTTTCCCGGTCGATCCCGACGTATAGATGGTATATGCGAGTTGAGAACTATCGATCTGGGCATTGATGTTATCGTCCTGAAAATTATTGAGGTCGATTTGTTTGAGTCTTACCAGGCGGCTTTCGGGCAGCGTTTCGAGCAAGAGGTAGTCGTTGTCTGCAATGAGTAAGCCTACTGCTGAATTTTCCAGGATATATTCCTGGCGATCAACCGGGTAATCGGGGTCAATGGGCACATAGGCTGCACCTGTTTTCATTATTGCCAGCATCCCTGCAACCATGTCGAAGCTACGCGCAACCATCAACGCCACGTTGTCGCCGCTTTTCACGCCGCGGCTAATAAGGCACCGTGCCAGGCTATTGGCTTTTCGGTTTAGCTCCCCATAGGTCATCGAAAGCTGGTGACGGCATAAGGCAATGGCATCCGGGCTTTTGAGAACTTGTTCTTCAAAAAGACTGTGGATGGTTTTTTCTTTGGAATAGGGCCTGATTGTGTCGTTAAATTCCAGCATTAGTTGCTGTACCGCGTCTTGATCCAATGTTACGGGCCAAAGGGTGGCGTCGGTATTAGCTTCTATCGCGGGTGACGCCATATTTTAGGTGTTGGTATATATAACACCTGTTATACGGATAACTTAGGTTTTGGTTACGCGGGCTAACAACGATGCACTGCGGCTACAGCCCGTGTTACCGGCATATATTGACTTTTGCGGGAAAATGAAATTTGAAGTGGTGAAAGGTTGAGAAATGACACGTCGGTTGGATATTTGCCCTGATTGGCCGCATTTGATTCCATCGATCCCGGGGCGTCGAAATCAACATAAAAGAATAAGGGCCAGCCAAAACCGCATTTAAAACAGGCTAAAACCTCCATGCCCCCCGCTTTCACCCACCCCAAACCAGGCGGTTCATAAAGCCAACCCCAACCTGCCTTATCAAAGCCTGAGGAGTGAACGCTGCTTTTAGCTTAGCCGTTTATCCTTTATCATGGAAACGGCGGTCTTGATGATGAAAATTATTGGAACCAATGATACGATGGTCCCTGCGACAGTGAGTATTAATTGCAATCTCATATTTATCTATTTAATTGTGATCTTCTGGTAATCTTCAAAAACCATACCTTCTGTTAAAACGAACCGGCCATCTAATCAATGGAGTGTTCTAAGAGGATAAAGTGTAGAAATATTTTCTATTTTTCAGCAATATAATAAGCAGCGGGGCTACAGGCTTATGCAGATTTTTGCTTGCACCCGCCTTCAAATTTGTTAACCGGATAGTGTAGCGCCCCCTGGTAAAATGTGGCTCAAATCATGCCGCTTACAAACTTAACGGAATTATTGGTATCACCATCCTACGATCATGCTTTTTTTACATTCACGGCGGCAGGCCCTCTTTGGCCCTTTTCCGTTTCAAAGGTCACTGTGTCGTTTTCCCGGATACGGTCTGTCAGTCCGTTAACATGAACAAAAATGCTGTCGTTTGTGTCCTTGTCCCTTATAAAGCCATATCCTTTTGCCTCGTTAAACATCGTCACAATTCCTGTTCTGATCGCGTCAGCCGCTAATTGCTCTTGTTTAGGCGTGCTCACCTGGATTTCCTGGATTTCCACTTTTCTTTTTTTGTGCGGATCGGGAGGGGTCGACGAGATATTGCCGTTCTCGTCAATATACGCCAGCATGTCCTCAAGCCCTTTTCCTTTTGCTGAGTTAGCTTTCCGGTCTTCGGCTCTTTCTTTTTTTTCCAGCTGTTTTTTAAGCTTCTTTTTTTCTTTTTCTTTTTTGTTGAAGGTTTCGTTTGATCGGCCCATAGTTTAATTTTAAAATAAACAAAAAAGCACCCCCTGAATTAGAGAATGCTTTACGATTAATCATTATAGTGTGTTAAGCTACTTTTACATTTACCGCGTTCGGGCCCTTACGGCCTTGCTCTACATCGTAACTAACAACATCCCTTTCGCGGATATTGTCAATTAGCCCTGAAGAATGAACAAAAATCTCGGTACCGCCATTGTTGGGCGAAATAAATCCGAATCCTTTTGATTCATTAAAAAATTTTACTGTTCCTTCTTGCATGATATTATTGTATTGAAATATTGATAAGTTGACAAGGTAGGGATAAATAACCATATTATTTTACTTTTGGTAAAAAACCACGAAATAATTTAAGTAAAAGAAAAATTTCCCGCCGTCCTTATCCATGTATTTAAACATCTCTGTACAATAAAATTGTGCCTGCGGGGTTTAGATGATAATTGAGACTACACATCGGAGCCACCGCTTAATAAATTTATCATTGATGCTGAAGTCTCGGTAAATATGCTTACCTTTAAGCATTCCTTCAAAAATACCCTTAGACATTGCCTGGTTAAATGCGGTAATCTTTAAGCATTAACCAACAAGGCATGAAACAGACCAACACTACCGGGGTATTAAGCAACATACCAAATACGCATCGCCGCTTAACCGACCTAACGGGCTAATGCAGCATTAACATGGCGCGGTTCCGGCTTATTCTCTACCAATACCCCCGAACGTTTCCTGTTTCGGTTAGTTCGCCTGCTAACTATAGACGCTTTAAATTATAAACCAAAAATGAATAAGGACGCAAAAGGAGCCGCAGGATCAAGCCGGAACAACCAACCGGTAGGTGAAGTACCAGCGTCAAATAAATCTGAATAATGGAAATTCAAACTGTTGAAAAAGAGGCGCGTACTTACGTGTACGACCTGATGAACGAAGCCCGCGAACATGGCTTTGGCCCGAATGACAAATGGCGGCTTAGTATGGTTAATGAAACAGATAACCTCCGGCTAAGGAAGGAATATTACCCGGCTATTTCCAGCAAAATTGATCCCGAAGACATATTGGCGGTATTTCAGTTTGTGAAATCTGCCCTGCAGCAGCCTTTAAGTAAAGACGAACTCGAACTGAACGAACATATTATTCAGCAGCGTGAACTACAATATATTTTAGCTATTAACCCTAACAGATTTCGTTAATCATGGCATTTTTAGATCATGTCCTGCAAGCCCCGGCTTACGGATGGCAGGACGGCGATGGCTTACTTATAAAGCCCCGCAACAAGCAGATATTCATGGAGTTTTTTAACCGGCTTAACGTTTTCAAAACCCGAAAAAACTGGCTGCCCTTTTTTAACTGGCTGAGAATATTGTGCCTGGCGCCGTTCTTTTTGCTGTTTATTTTCAAATTCTTTACGCCCTTGCTGCTGCTTTACGGGTTTTTGTACAGCATGATCATCATGGGCACACATGGCACCGTATGGCTGCATCGTTATTGTACGCATGGCGCCTACAAATTCCGGAATAAGTTTTGGCGGTTTTTTACCCAAAACCTCACCATCAATGCCATACCTGAAGAAACCTATGTGATTTCGCACCATGTGCATCATGCCAAATCCGATCAGCCCGGCGATCCTTATAATGCGCAGGGCGGTTTCCTGTACTGTTTCCTGGCGGACGTAAATCACCAGCCTATTGCGAAGGACCTGACCGAGTCGGATTACGGGCGTGTAAAAAAATTGATGGCGCACACCGGCGTAAGGGCCAATAACTACCGGCAGTACCAGCGTTGGGGATCCTATGCCAACCCATGGCGTACAGTGCTGAGCTGGGTGCTCAACT
>Ga0302312_10001461_pt1 | contig 14270 bp, 11 predicted proteins | sample III_Palsa_N2_1_FD_200529 | JGI IMG/M metagenome (GOLD analysis project Ga0302312, IMG submission 200529) | Peat permafrost microbial communities from Stordalen Mire near Abisko, Sweden - III_Palsa_N2_1 | ecosystem: Environmental > Terrestrial > Soil > Palsa > Peat permafrost | place: Sweden... | reverse complement strand
AAGTCCGAACCTCCCTCCTGACGAACCCCATCTACCGATATCTGCTGCACGCTGGCTTGTAGTGGCTCATTACGCAACGACTTTGGATCGATAACAGATAACCCTTTCGTCGTTGCAAACCAAAGCCTCTTGTCAGGAGTAGTCGTCAGCGTATTTTGTCCAATGTCGATCACCTGGCTACTCAGCAGCCCGTCGTTGCTGCCAAACACTCTTACATGAAACTTCACCGCTTCGCCGCGAGTCCATCGCTTCAGCTCATCGCTTTCTAAACGGAAGATGCCATTCGCACTGCCTGCCCACAGATTTCCCGCGGCATCTTTCGTCATGGAAATAACGGTGTCGCTAGGGAGCCCATCCTTTTGCGACAGTACCCGAAAACCTTTGCCATCGTAGTAGCGAAGTCCCTGGAATGACCCCAGCCATATCTCTCCATCGCGACTCGCATACACAGAGCCAATGAAGCCCAAGGGAAATCGTTCGGCGTGATAGTTCTCCTTCTGATGCAGCAGCGTCACGCCCTTTGAACTCGCTACCCAGATGTTGCCATCGTGGTCTTCCGCCAGCGACCAGATAGCCGTATCCAGCAAGCCCTCTTTCTCGCTAAACACTCGCTCGCCGCCCGATTCCGGCATTTCATGCAACGCTCCACCGTGCAGACTGAACCACAGGCTTCCGGCATGGTCCCTCAGCATAGCGGTTGGATACGTTCCCGGAGTCGATTTGAAGAACTGTTTGAAGCGGCCGCCCTGAAACCGGAACAATCCAGCAGGCGCTACAGCAAACGTCAAATCGCCTCCTTTACCGGAGGCCACGCCCATCGCTTGCTCGCCGATGAGGCCGTTATTTTTGCCGAAGATTTGCAACCTGTTTGACGCGATCCTCCCGAGAAAATTCTTTGAGCTATCCGCATCCGTAACCGTGCCACCTACCCACAGCGCACCAGTCGCATCCGCGGCCACCAGTTCATACGGGCTTTCAGGTAAGCCATCGCGATGGTCATAGGTGGTAAAGACTCCGCTGTAAATAAGCTGCAAGCCAGATGTGTATCCACCCGCCCAGATGCTGCCATCCCCCGCGCCCAGCAACGTTTCGATATCACTATCAGCAAGGCCCTCCTGCGGCGTTAGCTCTCGCTCGACCCTGCCATCCTCCACAAGAACAATGCCGGAGTCCGACGTCATCCAGATCTGTTCTCCGGCTCCCTGAGTTGCAGCGTGCCACGACTTTCTGAAGCCTCTCCAAAGGCTCAGTGAGTTCCCTCGAAGTGCAAACGTGTTCTCTCCAGAGCGCACCACCACTGTGCTTGTGCGGCTCACGTAAATCGAACTGAAGGAGCTCCCCGCACCCCACGTCTTCGACGCTAGCTTCTTGCCGCGAAACTGAAAGAATCCGTTACGGCTCGAAGCCCACACGCCGCCAGAAGGACTTGCAGCTATCACGTTCACTGCGGCCGGCGTCTTCACGATCGTCGTCGCAGAGCCATCGGTATACAACACCTGCCCACTCCGATTCACAAGCCATACGCCGCCATCCGCATCGGCCTTCATGTCTGTCACGCCATCGCGTATAAAATCTGGCGCAGCCGTGAAGGCTGTAAACGAGCCCGCTCGGTAGCGCGTGATCGTCTTGCTGCTGCCAATCCACAGAGTTCCTGCCTTGTCCTCCGCAAGATACTTAATCGCATCGCTCGGAACCGTGTTGCCGTCGATCGATCGAAACACGCGGAACCTTGCTCCATCGAACTGCGCCAGGCCGCCAAGGGTACCAATCCACAAAAACCCATCGTGCGTTCGGCACAAACTCAGCACGGAGTTCTGAGGCAACCCCTGACCAACGGTCCACGACTGCATCACATAACGAGGCTGCCGACCGAACTCCTTTACGACCGGCGGTCTGGCAGCGAGTGCTATCGTCCACGCCGCACAACCCCACGCGCTCACCAACCAGAGTCGTTTTCGTGCTTTCCTCAGTTTCAGCAACTTCGCTCCCTCGCGTAGAACAGAGTCGAATCACAGTTCACATGCACCAAACCTTCCTACCCAGGGTAAGCCCTGTAAAGAAAGCCCAAGCCGGCGAATGCCATTGGCATCACCTCGCGGAACCACCGCGTGCTTCGATGAGTATGAATTCTTCATTCATAGCAGAAAGCCCGCAGCCGGGGAAATCACACCCAAGTGCTGCGAGCAATGCAAGGGACGACAGAGTACACCGCATAGCCGCAGTTGACCGTGTAGCCGAGGAGTGGCGGTTTACCGTATGAGTTTCGATCTGATGCCTTTCACATGCGAAACATGTAATGGCCTTCTGGCATTAGAATCGCTCTATGCCTGAGACTGCCTCTTCCCTCGCTTCGCTTGATGTATTAGCGCGTGCACGCAAGATCAAACTCTTCCTGATGGATGTCGATGGCACCTTGACCGATGGCGGTGTTTGTCTAATTTCAACAACTGCAGCCGACGGCTCCGGAACTGCTGCTGTGACTGAAATGAAGGTATTCAACGCGCAGGATGGACAAGGGTTGTCGCTCGCTCACACGATGGGGATTCAGACAGGTTTCATCACGGGGAGATCTTCACCCGCTGTCGCCAAGCGCGCAGAAGAATTGAAAGTAACCTTCGTCTATCTGGGACAGGCAAAAAAGACTGAGGCCTTCGAAGAGTGCATCCGCAAAGCCGGAGTAACAGAAGAGGAAGTTGCCTACATGGGCGACGACCTTCCGGACATTCCGCTTGCACGAAGAGCAGGTCTGGCCGTCTGCGTGGCCGATGGAGTACCCGAGTTGAAGGCGGTTTGTCATTTCACCACGACACGACTAGCGGGGCGCGGCACCGCCCGCGAAGTAGTAGAGCTTATTTTGAAGGCGCAAGGACGCTGGGAAGAAGCTGTGCCACAGGCTCTCGCATAGTAAGGCCTAATAAAGCATGCAGAATAATAGGCTGTCGGTCGCGAACAGGCCGACTTCCGTATCAGCCTCTATTGATGCACGATCTGTCGCTATACAAGCTGCCTGTGTAGACGCCCAGGCACCGGCGACACAGGATGACGCATCTGCATTAGACCCCTGTCTCAATTCCAAGGCGTTCTGAGCTGCCGTTTCGTAAGCACCACTCCATACCCCCTACCTTATAAATCTGGTTGAGCTTCTAACTAGCCTTCAGCGTCTTGTGGCAATCAGAAAAGCGAACGCTTGACACATTCCGATATAAGAATATATTGTTTCGTCATGGCAAGAGCGAGTACCACTTCTGACGCATTCAACGCAGTTGCTGAACCCCGGCGGCGGGAGATTTTGAGCTATCTTGCCGATACGGAGCGGCCCGTTGGAGAGATTGTGGTTGCGCTTGGGCTACCGCAGCCTTCCGTCTCCAAGCACCTGCGCGTGTTGCATGATGTAGGGCTGGTTCGGATGCGCTGCCAGGGCCGCCAGAAGCTGTACCGCACCAACGCCGCAGCGATACGGCCACTGCACGAGTGGGCTTCGACCTTTGAACGCTACTGGTCGCATCAGTTGAACCGCGTGAAGGAACTCGCGGAAACGATGAGCCGCCAAGGCTCCTCGGATTTGAAACCCTCAAACCAGAAAGTTAAGGAGAACCGATGATTGCTATGGAACAGACCCTCGAAAACCTGACGCTTACGATCAACAAGGAGATTCACGTACAAGCGTCGCTCGAAGTCACCTTTGCCGCGCTGCTGGAGCAGCTGGGCCCCGGCAACGAGACGCCTGATGGCAAATCGCTCAGCATGAAGATAGAGCCGTGGCCCGGCGGCAGGTGGTATCGCGATCTGGGGGATGACAACGGCCACTTCTGGGCGAACGTGAAGGCCATTGTGCGGCCCACGCTGCTGGAGTTTGCTGGACCATTGTTTGCTTCGTTCCCGTTCGTTTCAAACGTGCAGTACCGGCTGACTGAAGTCGATGGAGGAACGCTGATCGCCTTCCGGCATGTCGCGCTCGGATTCGTTCCTGAGGAGCACAAGGCGGGCATGGAGAAAGGCTGGGCTTCGATGCACGACCGTGTTCGCCGCTTTGCCGAGGCAGGCCGAGCATAGACGTATCACGATCAACAAGTTGCGTTCCTCGAATTACAAGGGAGGCTACAGATGATGTGTCCCGTGTGCATCACCACCGTATTGCTCATTGCTGGCAGCGCCACATCTACGGGTGGCGCTGCGGCTATCGCCATCAAGAAGTTCGGCGTAAAACATGCCGTGGAGAGTAGCTCCGCGCTGCCCCAATCCGACAACGAGAAGAGGAACCCATGAAGACGCTCTTTGAAGAGACGACCCTGGAGGAAGCGAAGCAACGAATCGCTGACTTGCAGCCAAACGACCGAGCTGTGTGGGGCAAGATGAATCCGGCACAGGCACTCGCCCATTGCTCTGCCTCCATGGAAATTGCATTGGGCAGGCCTTCGCAGCCTCGGATCCTGCTGGGAAGGCTGCTGGGACCCCTGGCGAAGAAGTCGATGCTCGTAAAAGGCGAGCCGCTACGGCGAAATTCAAAGACCGAGAAGAGTTGTTTCGTGACGGACGAACGCGATTTTTTCGCGGAGAGGCAGAGGCTGCTTGAGTTGCTGGAGAAGTTCTCCGCGGGTGGCCCTGCGCTCTGCACAACGCAGCCTCACTTCTTCTTCGGGAAGCTGACCCAGGTAGAGTGGGCCACGTTGATGTACCAGCATTTGGACCATCATTTACGGCAGTTCAACGCGTAAGGAACGACACGCGGATGCGGATGACAGTGCGTGGCAACGTGCAGAGGCGCGATAAAAAATCAAAGGAGAGACCAAGATGTCGACGAGCGTGATGGAGAAACCGCAAATCGTGTCGCGAGAGGAATGGCTTGCGGCTCGCACAAACCTGCTGGTCAAGGAGAAACAGTTCACTCGCCAGCGCGACGCGTTAGCCGCCGAGCGCCGGCGGATGCCGTGGCTGGCCGTGAAGAAACCGTACGAGTTCGATGGACCCAAGGGCAAAGTGAGCCTGCTCGACCTGTTCGAGGGACGGCGTCAGTTGATCGTCTACCGCGCCTTCTTTGAGCCCGGTGTGTTCGGTTGGCCCGACCATGCCTGTCGCGGCTGCTCGCTGGGAGCTGACCAGGTCGGGCACCTCTCCCATCTGAACGCGCGAGACACCACTCTCGCTTATGCCTCGCGCGCGCCACAACCGGACATCGCGCGATTGAAGGAGCGGATGGGCTGGAAGATGCCTTGGTACACCATTACCGATAGCTTCGACACTGACTTCGGCGTGGATGAATGGCACGGCTTTAACGCGTTCTTTCGCGACGGCGACAACGTGTTTCGCACCTACTTCATCAACAGCCGCGGCGACGAAGCCATGGGGTCGGTGTGGAGCTACCTCGATATGACCGCGCTCGGACGCCAGGAGAGCTGGGAGGACTCGCCTACCGGCTACCCGCAAACCAAGCCGTACGCGTGGTGGAACTGGCACGATGAGTACGAAGCCAAACCGTCCGACTACTGGAGCGACCCCAAACGGATCGCCGATGCATTGGCGGCGCAGAAGGAACTCACCGATACAACGAAATAGCTGGAAGTATTGTTATTACAAAGTCGAATACTAAATTTCCTACAAAGACCTCGCCCGCTATCTGCCCCTTATAGGGCTTTGAAGCGGGCGAGTTGCACTGCTCACCATATTGCAGAGTTTCACGAAACGTTCGATGACGCCTAGCGGTACTGGGATGTCGGAGATACAGCTTGCATACCCGCAATGCGTTCTCCATCAGAAGGTGCTGCGCTTCAGAAGATGTCATTTTTCATTGAAATCTCGCGCTATTTCAATGACCTGTGCGGGGAGTTCCAAGGTTCGTCAGGTAGCGAATGTAGGAAGCAAACTTTTCGGGGACTACACGGTAATAGACGTTCAAGCCTTCTTTACGGAATGTAATCAGACCGAGCTCGGAAAGAACCTTGAGGTGGTGCGACAGAGTGGCCGGGGAGATCTCATTCTTCGCGTGCATCTCGCCACAGTAGAGTTCATCTCTACATTGCGAGATCTGCGTGTAGATGGCCAGGCGGTTCGGATCTCCCAACGCCTTTCCAATCTGTGCTGCCTCATCGTCTGTCATCTTGGTCATATGTAATCAGACGTAAACAAAGGAAATTCGCACCACAGGAAAAAGCATGAATCCAACTATTTCGACGTTCATCTAAATATACGTTGCCCGAAGAAGGCCCGAATGGAGAACTCGAGATGTGGATTGTCCGACTTGCCCTGAACCGCCCTTACACCTTTATTGTAGCGTCGATTCTGATTCTAGTTCTCGGCTTCTCGTCCATCGCCACAACTCCCACAGACATCTTTCCGAACATTGATATTCCAGTCGTTACGGTCATCTGGTCTTACTCCGGACTGCCGCCCAAAGAGATGGAGCAACGCGTCACAACCTTCAGCGAATTTGTAATGGCTGTCGTCAACGATGTTAAGTCCATTGACTCACAGACCACCAATGGCGCAAGTGTCATCAAAATTTCGTTCCAACCGCAAGTACACATAGATGCTGCGATGTCGCAGGTTGGTGCTGCCGTAAACTCCATTCGCTTCCGTATGCCACCGGGCGTAAATCCACCGTGGATTCTTCGGTTTAGTGCATCGACTGTTCCAATCATTCAGCTTTCTCTCTCCAGCGATACCCTCTCTGAATCGGAAATCTACGACTACGGTTTGTTCCGCGTACGACAACAGCTAACCACTGTTCCTGGCACACTGCTGCCAACACCTTATGGTGGAGTGGCGCGCCAGATCATGGTGGATCTCGATCAGAATGCCTTGCTTGCCAAAGGCCTGACCCCCATCGATGTGACCGCGGCCATCAACGCGCAGAACGTCACACTTCCATCAGGTACAGCCAAAATTGGGAACAGCGAATACACAGTCAGCACTAACTCCAGCCCGATCGACGCCCTGTCGCTAAATGACGTTCCAATCAAGACGGTCAACGGCTCCATCGTCTACATGAGAGACGTCGCGCATGTCAGAGACGGCTGGTCCGTCCAGCAAAACGTCGCCCGCGCCAATGGCAAACCAGCGGCTCTCTTAACCATCATGAAGACCGGTTCGGTTTCGACGCTCGACATCGTCAATCAGATCAAGAACGATGTACTTCCAGCATCTCGTGCCGCCGCTCCAAAGGGATTGAAGATCACAGAGCTTTTTGATCAATCCATCTTCGTCAAGGCTTCTATCATGGGGGTTTTGCGCGAAGGAGTTATCGCAGCCTGCCTGACGGCGTTGATGATCCTGCTCTTCCTCGGCAGTTGGCGCAGTACGCTGATCATCGCAATTTCCATACCTCTCTCAATTCTCAGTTCGATCATCGTTCTGAGCGCAATGGGAGAGACCATGAATACGATGACGCTTGGTGGTCTCGCCCTTGCCATTGGAATCCTGGTCGACGATGCGACCGTCACCATAGAAAATATTCATCGGCACATGGGAGAGCAACCTCTTCGTGAGGCGGTTCTCATCGGCGCCTCTGAGATTGCAACACCAACGCTAGTCTCAACACTCACCATCTGCATCGTCTTCGTGTCGGTCGTCTTCCTGACAGGTCCCGCAAAGTATCTGTTTACGCCGATGGCATTTGCAGTCGTCTTCGCTATGCTTGCGTCCTACATTCTTTCAAGAACACTCGTCCCCGTGCTGGTGAACTTCCTGCTCGGCGCAGAGCACACCTTTGAAGGGTACTCTGCTGAGGACGCAACAAATAACAAGCCTCGCTCTTTCTTCGGAAGAATCAATGACCGCTTCAATCAAGGTTATCTCAAGCTCCGGGATCGTTACACAAGCGCTCTGGAGGCCGTGCTGCACCACCGGAAGCCAGCACTTCTCATCTCCATCGCAATCATGTCCACAGCCTTCCTGCTGCTCCCTTTCATCGGTAGAGACTTCTTCCCTTCTGTAGATGCAGGACAAATCAAGTTACACATTCGGGCAAGGCCAGGGACACGTATCGAAAGCACCAAGGTGATCTTCAGCCAGGTGGAAGACCAAATACGCAAGACCATCCCCGCGGACGAGACCGAACTGATCATGGACAACATCGGCCTGACGCCAGAGACCTTCAACTATGCCTTTGGAGATGGTTCAACCATCAGCAGTGCCGATGGCGAGGTACTCATCGCGCTCAACCAAAAGCACCACGGCTCGACACAGCAATATGTAAAGCAACTCCGCTCGCAGTTGCAGAAGCAGTTCCCTGATCTCACATTTTTCTTCCAGCCTGCGGATATGGTGACGCAGATCCTGAACTTCGGACTACCTGCCCCGATCGATGTTCAGGTGCAGGGCTACGATCCCGCGAACTACGAAGTGGCACGCCGCCTGCGTGAACGTCTGGCAACCGTCCCCGGAGCAGTCGATGTCCACATGCACCAGGTGGTGGATGCGCCTGACCTCCATCTTGATATTGACCGCGTCCGAGCCGCGCAGTTCGGTCTTACAGAACAGGACGTAGCCAACAGTCTCTACATTTCGTTGAGCTCCAGTGCCGCGGTCCAACCGAACTTCTGGCTCGACCCAAAGATGGGAATCACCTATACCGTAGCGGCACAAACGCCACAGTACAGCATCGATTCCATCAATGCATTGCAGAACACTCCTATTCCTATCCATACGCTCAGCAATCGCACCGAAGTACTGGGCAACATGGCAACGCTGACTCCAGCAGTGATGCCCGTAGTGATCAATCATCACAACGGCGCACCCGTCTTCGATATCTTCGCAAACACGCAGGATAGCGATCTCGGCTCAGTTGCAGCCAAAGTCAACCGCATCGTGAAGGAAGAAAGCAAGAACCTTCCTGCGGGGACGAAGATCGTCGTTCGTGGCCAGGTGGAAAGCATGAATGAGGCCTTCAATCGACTAGGGCTTGGACTTGCCTTCGCTGCCATGTTGGTCTATCTGCTGATGGTGGTCAACTATCAGAGTTGGCTCGATCCCTTCATCATCATCTGCGCACTCCCCGGTGCGTTCTGCGGCATTGTTTGGGCGTTATTCCTTACGCAGACGACCTTCAATGTCCCCAGTCTGATGGGTGCCATTATGTCCATCGGCGTGGCCACGGCAAACTCCATTCTGCTCGTAACGTTTGCGAATGAGCTTCGAGCGAAAGGCGTAGCCCCTCTTGAAGCGGCTGTAACAGCAGGCTTTACCCGCCTCCGTCCCATCATCATGACGGCCTTCGCCATGATCGTCGGCATGTTGCCGATGGCACTTGGCATCGGCGAAGGCGGCGAGCAGAATGCACCGCTAGCGCGAGCAGTCATCGGTGGTCTTACGGTCGCGACATTTGCCACGCTTTTCTTTGTCCCCTTGATGTTCACCCTCATCCACGGAAAAGACACTACCCCACAACAGGAGGCAGCATGACAACACAGACCGAATCCCCTCTTACGGCCACTTCCCGGAAGCGATCCTCTGCGACCGTCATCAAAATCGCCGGTGCCGCTGCGCTGCTCCTCGTTCTGATTGCTATCGGTGCGATCCCCCGGCTTGTGCGCCAGCGTGATGCCCTCGCCGCTGTAGCGGAGGCTCCGGCAACGCATCCAGTGGTCACCATCATTCACGCGAAGCAAGGCGAACCAACATCAGAGCTGCTTCTACCGGGCAATATAGAGCCGCTTTATAGCGCCAACCTGTACGCCCGCGTAGAAGGATACTTGGATCGCCGCAACGTCGATATCGGCGCCAGTGTTAAATCCGGTCAGGTACTAGCGGTCATCTCCTCCCCTGAAGTCGATCAGCAAACCTTACAAGCCCGAGCTACACTCGCTCAGGCCGAGGCATCTCTTCAACAAGCCAAGGCGGCACTGGAACAAGCCAAAGCCAACGCGGAGCTGAGCCGCTTAACAAAGGATCGCGATGTTCCGCTGGGAGAGCAGCATGCTATCTCACAGCAAATCGTCGACAGCGCCGTACAGTCAAACAACGCGCGTACTGCCGACGTATCGGCAGCAGAAGCCAATATCACAGCCGCCGAAGCCAACGTCACCGCCAACCGCGCGAACGTATCCCGGCTTCAGCAAATGCAGAGCTTCGAGCGCATCGTCGCACCGTTTGATGGTGTTATCACGGCGCGCAATGTAGAGCGCGGCGATCTGATAAGCATAGGTAACGCAGCCGCCGACAAGCCGCTCTTCAGCATCGCTCAGAGTGGCACACTTCGCATTCAGGTCGACGTTCCCCAATCAGAAGCGGTGAATATTAAGGATGGGCAACAAGCGTCGGTCATGGTTAAGGAACGGCTTGGCAGGGCGTATACCGGCACAGTGATCCGCAATGCAGGAGCACTTGATGACGCCGCCCGCACTATGCTCACTGAGGTACAACTAGACAACCGCGACGGCTCCCTGTTGCCGGGCATGTATGCCCAGGTCAAGTTCACACTGCCGCAGCAGCGAACATCTCTCATCATCCCGACCAGTGCTCTCGTTGTTGACCACGGCGGTATGCATGTTGTCTCGGTCAACGCTGATCACACAATCCATTTCTTGCCCGTCACTATCGGTAAAGACATGGGCAAAGAGGTTGAAATCCTCAATGGACTTCAAGAGACTCAGACACTCGTTTCCAGTCCGAACGATCTGCTCAGTGAGGGTGAACATGTCGAAGTACGCTGATGCAACAAAAGGTTCAGAGAGCGCGACAAATCCTACCGAAATATATCCAGTGGCAAAAAAGGCTGCTCATGCATTCGCCTCAGCGCTGCTGGTCCTAATGATCGCAGGCTGCAGCGTGGGGCCGAACTATAAGAGACCGACAACCTCCACTCCGCAGAGCTTCCGCGGAGCGCTCGCCCCGGAGATCACACCGGTAGCTCAGACACAGGCTTCGCTCGCCGACCAACAATGGGCGGCTATATTTCAAGACCCCACACTGCAACGGCTCGTTGCAGAGGCATTGCAAAATAACCTCGATCTCCGCATAGCAGGCCAGCGGATTTTAGAAGCACAGGCACAGGTCGGCATCACGCGTTCGCAGCAACTTCCATCGCTTAGTGCCGGAGGCAGTTACTCCGCGCTTCAAATACCTACTACCCTGGCGGGAAACAAATCAGACGGCACACCGGCGAATTCGTTCTTCAATGGTGGAGGCTTCAGTGCCACGGCGGCGTGGAATGCTGACTTCTGGGGTATGTACCGGCGTCAAACCGAAGCAGCCAGAGCAGAACTTCTGGCTAGCCATTGGGCTCAACGAGAAACGCGAGTCACCCTCGTTCGAGACGTTGCAGTGGCCTACTTCCAACTTCGCAATCTCGACGCGCAACTGGAAATAACGAACAACACAATCAAGGCACGACAGGATTCCCTGCAACTCACACAGACACTGGACAAGTATGGCGCCGGATCTCTGGCCGATACGCGGCAAGCCGAAGAACTGTTGCATACGGCTCAGGCAAACCTCCCAGAGATCAGAAGGCAGATCGCTGTACAGGAGGATACGATCAGCATTCTTCTTGGCCACAATCCTGAGGGGATCGAACGCGGCCTCAATGTCGCTGACCAGCCACATCCTCAGGAAATCCCTACCGGCGTGCCTTCTGAGCTGCTAGAGAGACGGCCAGACATACAACAGGCAGAAGCCACACTCATTGCCGCAAACGCTCGCATCGGAGTCGCCAAAGCCCAGTTCTTCCCTCAGATATCTCTAACTAGTCTCGGTGGGTCCGCAAGCAATCAGTTGCAAAGCATCTTCTCCGGTAAAAACGCCTATTGGTATGCAGCTGGATCGCTGTCGGAACCTATCTTTGATGGCGGTCGCATTCGGAGCAACTATCATCTATCGCAAGCGCAGGAAGCCGAGATGGTTCTTGAATACAGGAAGACAATCCTGAACGCTTTGAAAGACGTTTCGGATTCACTGGTCACCTACAAGGAGACTCACGAACGCCGCGAAGCGCAGAGCGCTCTGGTCACATCTGCTACGGACGCTGTCCGACTGGCAAAGCTCCGCTACTCCGGTGGAAATACGAGCTATCTGGAAGTGCTTACAACCGATACTGACCTCTACGATGCTCAACTACAGCTAGCGCAAACTCAGGAGCAGGAAGCAGCTTCCCTCGTGCAGCTTTACAGCGCTCTGGGCGGAGGGTGGCAATAGTTACACGTTCTACAGAATCAGCCTCATGCAAAGTATGCACAGAGAGAGTGTGTGAGAACCATGCTGTTTACAATCAGTGCAGGCCGTTTATACAGCTGGAACGAAAACAGCATGCCGACATCCAATAACTCATGAGTTCACCAAACACTCCTCCGACGACGTCTCCGAACGCCTCCCACTCTGATCGCAGCCCGGTCCGTTTCAACTTCGAAAATACCTATGCGCGGTTGCCGGAGCACTTCTACGCCCGGTTGAACCCAACGCCGGTAGCGGCTCCGAGCCTGATCAAGATCAATGTAGAACTAGCGCAGAGCCTGGGACTCGATCCAAACACGTTGGCAAGCGAGCGAGGCGTGGCGATTCTTGCCGGCAACAGCATAGCCGAGGGATCAGAACCTCTGGCACTCGCTTACGCCGGAAACCAGTTCGGACACTTCGTGCCGCAACTAGGCGACGGGCGAGCCAACCTGTTGGGAGAGGTCGTAGGGCAGAACGGGGTACGCTACGACATCCAGCTCAAAGGCGCAGGCCGAACCCCCTTCTCCCGCGGAGGCGACGGGCGAGCCGCTCTTGGTCCAGTCTTGCGCGAGTACATCGTGAGCGAGGCCATGGCTGCTCTTGGCGTACCAACTACACGAGCTCTGGCTGCAGTGACCACAGGAGATCGAGTGCTACGCGAATCCTTTTTGCCCGGTGCCATACTGACCCGCGTAGCGGCGAGCCATCTCCGCGTCGGCACTTTCCAATACTTTGCCGCACGAGAAGACATAGAAAGCACGCGCATACTTGCAGACTATGCGATCGCCCGTCATTACCCTGACGCCGCACACTCAAAGCAGCCCTACCGGGCTCTGCTGGACAGCGTGGTCACCCGGCAGGCGCACCTGATCGCACAGTGGATGCTGCTCGGCTTCATCCATGGCGTGATGAACACCGATAACACTTCCATCTCCGGCGAGACCATTGATTACGGCCCATGCGCCTTCATGGAGGCATACAATCCGGCCATGGTGTTCAGCTCCATCGACCATCAGGGGCGCTACTCCTACAGCAATCAGCCGAACGCCGCACACTGGAACCTGGCGCGTCTCGCCGAGGCATTGCTACCTATACTAGAAAAGGAAACGGGAAGCGAAGAAGCGGCGCTAGCTTCAGCATACGAAGCGCTCGCCGCTTTCGGCCCTCAGTATGAGGCTACGCGTGAAGCCGGCCTGCGCCGCAAGCTTGGCCTTTTTACAGAACGCGAAGGAGATGCGGCGCTGGCTCAGAACCTGTTGGACCTCATGGCTGCCAACAACGCCGACTTCACCCTGACCTTCCGCCGGCTATGCGACGCCGTCGCCGGGCCAGAAGGCGACAAGGGAGTACGCCTCTTGTTCGCCAACCCCAAGGCTTATGATTCCTGGGCTACTGAATGGCGCCTACGCCTGAAAGAAGAGTCCGTCTCAGCAGAGGCACGCGCTGCCTCCATGCGAGCGGCAAGCCCAGCATTCATCCCGCGAAATCATTTAGTGGAAGAGGCGCTCGACGCCGCTATAGAACAACAGAATTTCCAGCCCTTCGAGCAACTGCTGGACGTCCTGGCACGGCCATACGAGGATAGGCCAGACCTGGAGCTATATTCCACCCCAGCACGCCCCGAAGAACGCGTGAGCCAAACTTTCTGCGGAACGTAATCAGCAGATACAGCGATTGCTTTGTGCATGGATAAACCAACCAAGTCCGAGGACTAAAAAGTGACGGGATCACCTAAGGCTTCGGGCACGAGCAATGGCAAGTGGTTACTAACCGCGACGATCCTTGCGTCAAGCATGGCATTCATCGATGGGACCGTGGTCAACGTGGCACTGCCAGCTTTGCAAGCAGCGCTCCACGCAACTGCAAGTTCGCTGCAATGGGTCGTGGAGTCTTATGCGCTTCTGCTCGCTTCACTCCTCTTGCTGGGAGGCTCTTTAGGAGACATCTATGGACGGCGAAAATTCTTCGTCATGGGTGTGTTGATCTTCGCGCTCGGATCAACGTGGTGCGGCTTTTCGCCTTCCATCTCTATGTTGATCATCGCTCGTGGCTTCCAGGGAGTAGGAGCCGCGCTTCTCATTCCGGGAAGCCTTGCTCTCATCAGCGCTTCCTTCCCTGAGGACGAG
>Ga0302312_10001450_pt1 | contig 14328 bp, 12 predicted proteins | sample III_Palsa_N2_1_FD_200529 | JGI IMG/M metagenome (GOLD analysis project Ga0302312, IMG submission 200529) | Peat permafrost microbial communities from Stordalen Mire near Abisko, Sweden - III_Palsa_N2_1 | ecosystem: Environmental > Terrestrial > Soil > Palsa > Peat permafrost | place: Sweden... | reverse complement strand
GAGCATGCTGGCTGCAGGTACATCCAGCACAAACTCCACATGGTCTGACAGCTGCAGGTAGGTGGCCGGTACATCCCCGGATAGTTCTCCTTCTACCGCCTTTTTGATGATGGGGGCTTTCTTCAGGCTCCAGGCCATCAGGATGATCTCCCTGGCCTTAAAGATGGTGCCTATGCCCATGGTGATGGCCTTGGTGGGTACATTCTGCTTGCCGCCAAAATCCCTCGAGGCATCATTCCGCGTCAAATCATCCAGGGTAACCAGCCGGGTGCCGGAGTTGGGCGCCGAGCCAGGCTCGTTAAAGCCGATATGGCCGGTACGGCCTATACCTAATATCTGCAGATCAAGCCCGCCTAATGCGCTGATCTTTTTTTCGTAGTCTAAACAAAATCCTGTGATATCATCCAGCCTTAAAGTGCCGTCGGGGATATGTACGTTCGCTTTTTTTATGTCTACATGCGCAAAAAGGTTCTCGTACATAAAGGTCACATAGCTCTGGGCCGCCGTCGGCTGCATGGGGTAGTACTCATCCAGGTTAAAGGTCACTACATTCTTAAAGCTCAGCCCTTCTTCCTTGTGCAACCTTACCAGCTCGGCATAAACGCCTATGGGGGTTACCCCGGTAGCCAGCCCCAGCACCGTCTTCTCGCCTTTCTCTTCCTTGCGCCGTATAAGGGCCGCTATCCGCCCGGCTACTGCTAACGATGCCTCTTTTTGATTAGCATATACCGTTACCGGCAGCTTCTCATATCGCGTCTCTTCTAATAAATTTAATCGCGCCATCTACAGTTTTATTCAATAAGCATATTCCACAAAAAATCCCCGCGTTAACGGGGATCTTTCTTCAAACCAATTTAACTATTAAAATCACCCCTACCGACATAGGGGCCAAAACAAAGTTCGTATAATGATAAAACAGACATTATCTATACAAACTTACTAAATTAAAATTCACAATTCCAACACTTTTTAAAAAATTTTAATAAGTAATCCAAAAAAAGCCGGCGTCTTAAAACGCGATAATAAGAACAGGAATAAACCGGCATTTTTGGAAACAAAGAAGTTAGGTTAAAGCCCCAGGGCGCTTTTCTGCTGGCATCTTGGGAAGATGCATATATTACAGCAAATTTATTTCGATAAAGTTAATGGCGATTCCGTATCCGCCCAAATAAATTACACCAACGAGGTTAAAGTCGATACCAACTGCGTTATAGGGCATGTTTTCACTGAATTTGGACCTGTTGGCGGGCAAAATCATCGGCCTTAATGTAACAGTATCGATGCAGTAGCAAATAAGGGATTATCTTGTTAAATTAGCTTCCTTAACTGATCCACTTCAAAATGAAAAAAATTTTACTCCTATCCGTTCTCACGTTTCTGATCAATTCGGCGTTTTCCCAGTCTGCACAGGATTCCGTCTACATCCGGGAACATTACACCAAAATTGAAAAAACCATTCCCATGCGCGATGGCGTAAAACTTTTTGCGTCTATTTATCTGCCTAAGGACCAGTCGGTAAAATACCCTATCCTCATGACGCGGTCACCGTACAGTGCAGCGCCTTATGGCGAAAAGGAATATAAACGCGCGCTTGGTCAGAATATGCTCCTGGCAAAGGAAGGCTTCATTTTTGTTTACGAGGATGTGCGCGGCCGCTGGATGAGCGAAGGCAAGTTTGTTGATGTACGTCCGCAGATCGATAAAAAAACATCCAATAAGGACGTTGACGAAAGTTCCGACACGTATGATACCATCGACTGGCTGATAAAAAACCTGCCCAATAACAATGGCAAGGTAGGTATTGAAGGCATTTCGTACCCGGGCTTCTACTCAACTGCATCGCTGCCCAACGCCCACCCGGCATTAAAGGCGGTATCGCCTCAGGCGCCGGTTACGGATTGGTTCATCGGCGACGATTTTCATCACAACGGCGCCTTGTTTTTAATGGATGCCTTTGCCTTCATTACCAATTTCGGCGTTCCAAGGCCAAAACCAATCACACCGGCTGAATTCAAGAACCCCATTAAATACAAATATGCCGACAACTATAAGTTCTATCTTGATATGGGCGCACTGCCCAACTATAAGGCACACTATTTTGGCGATTCCGTTCATTTTTGGAACGAGATGATGCTCCATTCCACCTATGACTGGTTTTGGAAGGGGATGAATATCCGGCCGCACCTCAAAAACATCACACCTGCTACCATGACGGTCGGCGGCTTTTTTGACGCCGAGGATTGTTTTGGCGCGTTACACGTTTTTGACGCGCTCGAGAAACAAAACCCGGCTACGCATCCCAACATGCTGGTAATGGGTCCCTGGTTTCATGGCGGCTGGGAACGCGGCGAAGGCCAGTTTTTTGGCGACCAAAACTTCGGCGCGAAAACAAGCCTATGGTTCCAGGAAAATGTGGAGCTGCCATTTTTTAAATTTTACCTGAAAGATGAAGGAAAATTAGACCTGCCGAAAGCGACCATCTTTGTTTCGGGCAGCAATGAGTGGCATAAATTTAACGAATGGCCGCCAAAAAACACAGTGGAAAAAACCCTGTATTTTCATGCAGACGGCAAGCTTTCATTCGAGCCGTCGAGTGCATCAGGCAGCAGCTACGATGAATACGTAAGCGATCCGAATGCGCCGGTGCCTTACCAGGATGGAATACAATCACGACGGACACGGGAGTATATGCTTGACGATCAGCGCTTTGCCGAACGACGTCCCGATGTGAAAACCTATGAAACCGATACGTTGAAAGAAGACATCACGCTTACCGGACCGGTGATTGCCGATCTGTTCTCGTCGACTACCGGAACAGATGCTGATTACGTAGTAAAATTGATCGACGTTTTCCCGGATAACTACCCCGACCCGAAGCCAAATCCAAAAAATGTAACCATGGCGGGCTACGAAATGTTGGTGAGGGGAGAAGTGTTCAGGGGTAAATTCCGCAACTCCTTTGAAAAGCCAGAAGCCTTTATTCCGGGGAAAGTCACCGAAATCAAATACCACCTGCCCGATGTAGCCCACACGTTCCGAAAAGGCCACCGGATTATGATCCAGGTACAAAACTCCTGGTTCCCCCTGGTTGACCGCAACCCGCAAAAGTTTGAAGATATTTACCAGGCTAAAGATGCTGATTTTCAGAAAGCGACCATCAGGATATATCATGATGCCCAGGACAAATCAAGTGTGACGGTTAATGTGTTACAGTGAGTCCGAAAATCGGGAAGTTCGGAAGCTCGAAAGACGCTGCAAATGACGCTTAGGGAAAATAACTTAAGTTATATATACGTTTGAAACGATCTATGAAATCATATAAACTATTGGGGGTTGTCTTCAGCTTGCTGGCGCTTTCTGCAAGAGCGCAGCTGGGCGTCCCCAAAGAAACATTTACCCGCGCCGATACTTTACGGGGCAGCAATACATCGCCCTTTCGCACCTGTTACGATATCAATTACTACCACCTGGATATAAAATTCGATATCGCTGATAAATCGATAGGCGGCAATGTACTTTTTAAGTTCACAGCCACAACCGATTTTACCAAACTGCAGTTCGATCTGTTTTCCAACCTGGCAATTCAAAAAGTGGTTTATAAAGGGAAGGAGTTACCCTATACCCGCGAGTACAATGCCGTGTTTGTAACCTTCCCCAACACCATACCCAGGGACAGTAAACAGGAATTTACCGTTTATTATGGGGGCCATCCCATTATCGCAAAAAATGCTCCCTGGGATGGCGGCGTTATCTACAAAACAGATTCGCTTGGCAATCCCTGGGTAGCAACCGCCTGCCAGGGCATGGGCGCCAGCGTTTGGTGGCCAAACAAGGACCAGCAGGCCGACGAGGTGGACAGCGCGCTGATCAGCATCAGTTGCCCGGATACTTTACAGGATGTTTCCAATGGGCGCCTGCGAAAGGTAAAAAAACTGGGCAATGGCTATACCCGGTATGATTGGTTTGTGGCCAATCCCATCAATAATTACGACATCGAGGCCAACATCGGCAAGTACAGTCATTTTGGTGAGGTGTTCAATGGCGAAAAAGGAAAGCTGACGATGGATTACTGGGTGTTGACTTATGATCTGCCGAAAGCCAAAAGACAATTCCCTGAAAATGCCCGCGATATGCTCAAGGCCTTTGAATATTGGTTCGGGCCTTATCCGTTTTACGAGGACGGCTATAAACTGATAGAGGCTCCGCACCTGGGTATGGAACACCAGAGCGGCACCGCCTATGGCAACCATTTTATGAACGGCTATTTGGGACACGACCTTTCAGGCACAGGCTGGGGACTTAAGTGGGACTTCATCATTGTACACGAAAGCGGGCACGAATGGTTCGGCAACAACATAACCTCAAAGGACCTGGCGGATATGTGGATCCACGAAAGTTTCACCAATTACTCCGAATCCTTATTTGTCGAACAGCGGTATGGTAAAAGGGCCGGCCAGGAATACGTGAACGGCACCCGTTCCCGCATCCTAAACGACAGCCCTATCATAGGCGTTTACGGGGTAAACAAGGAAGGTTCCGGGGATATGTATTACAAAGGCGGGAACATGCTGAACATAATCCGCACCATCATTAACGATGACGAAAAATGGCGCAGTATTTTGCGCGGACTCAACAAAACCTTTTACCACCAAACGGTTACATACGACGACATTGTTAATTATATCACTGAAAAAGCGGGCATCGACCTTAAACCGGTGTTTGAACAATACTTAAAAACTACACATTTGCCGATATTGGAATTTATGTTTATGCACGGCAAGCTGAATTGTCGCTGGATTGCTGATGCGAAAAACTTCAATATGCCGGTAAGGGTACGGATAAAAGGCGGCGAATACCAGTTTATTAAACCAGGCACAGAATTCAGGCCGGTGAGCCTTGAAGGCGCCACCCGGGATAATATCGAGGTCGATACCTTTGATTATTACATCGGTGTGCTGATAGATTAGTCCGGAAGTCGGAAAGTCCGAAAGTCGGAAAGTCCGGTAGCGATCGGGTCCGACCGCGTGCCGCCTTAGCTTTAGCGGTGGCGCAAAGAAGCTGTGGCTGACGTTTCGGAAAAAACAACCAGGTTATAAAGAAGAAGATTCGATGAGGATAATAAATTAAGAATTAAGCGTTTAAGGTGAATGTAACATCGTTGCATTTTTGCAGTCTCATTTATTATTTTTAGTTATATTTAACACGTATTTATTCCTGTAAACCTGGATGGACCCGGTAAATGATCGCCGATGATTTCTTTAAAACATAACACCATGAAAATAGCATACAAAAACTTTCTTGGGGCTGCCTCGGGCATGCTTTTAAGTGTTTGCCTGGCCCTGCCGGCTACAGCCCAACACACCAGCTCCGGCGGTGGTGGCGGTAGTAGCCACTCATCGGGCGGCGGTGGCGGAAGTGCACCCGCTTCGCGGCCCTCGGGCGGCGGCGGCTCGCCAAGCCGGCCTTCGTCAGGTGGCTCCGGTGCGGCACGGCCCGGTTCGTCGGGCGTTGGCTCACGAGGGGCCTCACCGCAAAAGGCAACATATGTTTACCGTAATGGGGCCATCGTCCGTAATACTAATACCGCGCCAGGCGTACGCGGCAACTACGGCTATCCGCAGCGGGTCGGCGCGGCCAACGCAACCTCCGGGTACCGAACCGCGCCAAGGATTGGCAACAGCGGCTATTGGTCGTCGCACAGCTACTATTATAACACGCATGGCTATTATAAGACCTATTACATGGGGCGCCTGGGTTATACCTGCCGTGTACTGCCATATGGATATTACCCCTTCTTTTGGGGCGATTATCAATATTTCTTCTGCGATGGCCTGTTTTATACCTATGCGGACGACGAATATACCGTTGTTGAACCCCCTGTGGGGGCAGAAGTAACTTCCTTGCCCGACAATGCGCAATCCATCGTTATCAATGGACAACAATACTATGAGTGCAATGGTGTGTATTACCTGCCGGTTACAAAGGACGATGGATCGACAGTATACGAAGTTGCGGGTAAAGACGGCGTTTTGAATACCACAGATTCGACTGTTCAGGATGCACAGCCCCAGGCCCCGCAGATTGGCGACATTGTAACCCAATTGCCACCTAACTGCCGGAAGCTGAAGATCAATGGTGATAAATTATATGTTTCGCCAGATGGCGTTTATTATAAGGAGCAGGTTGATCCCAGCGGCAACAAAACCTACAAAATTGTAGGTCTGCCCTCCGACGATAATACCCAGGGCGGCACCAGCGGTCAATGATCTGTTTATGAAATTGGGGCGGCTGTTTGAGCAACAGCCGCCTTTTTTATTGGCTTTCACGGCCATGCCCCAACCCCATAAAGCAGGATACAAGAACAGATTAACCTCGACAACATTAATATGGTTCGCATTTTATCAAAAAAGTCGGCGGCATTTATAGTTGCGCTGCTGTTGGTCAACTTGGCTGACGCACACAGTAAACATACGGCGCCGGTTAAAGACACTGTGTTCAATAGCCAGGCTGTGCTTGAAATAATGAAACGTGTGGGCGACTGGCAATTGCAGTCCTGGCAGACCAACGGATTCAGGCATAAAAAAACCGAATGGACAAATGCAGCTTTGTACACGGGGCTGTTTGATTTAACCAAAGTAAGCGGCGACAAAAAATACGACGAGGCGCTGATAAATATCGGAACGAGCGTAGGCTGGAACACCGGCCCAAACCGATTAATGGCCGACGACTATTGCGTGGGGCAGACCTATTCATTGCTGTATATGAAATATAAACAGCCAGAGATGATTGCCCCCTTCAGGCATTTAGCGGATAGCATTCTCACCCTTCCTTTTAATGAGGCGCTGGATTGGAAAAACGGCATACAAAACCGCGAATGGGCGTGGTGCGATGCCTTGTTTATGGGGCCGACGGCTTTAGCTTATTTATCGACCGCTACAGGTAACCCGGCTTACCTGGATAAAGCGGTTAAGCTTTGGTGGAAAACAACTAATTACCTCTACGACCGGCAACAGCGTCTCTATTCGCGCGACGGTAGTTTTTTAAATAAAAAGGAGAAGAACGGCGCTAAAGTATTTTGGTCGAGGGGAAACGGCTGGGTATTGGCGGGCCTGGCAAGGGTGCTGGAAAATATGCCCGAAAACGATCCCCGCCGCGATAGCCTGGTTACGCTGTTTAAAGACATGGCCGCCAGGGTGGCGTCCTTGCAGCAGCGGGATGGCAGCTGGCATGCCTCCCTGCTTGACCCGGATAGCTATCCAATCAAGGAGACGAGCGGAACCGGTTTTTTTTGCTATGCCATTTTGTGGGGAATCAATCACGGCCTCCTCAGTAAATCGCAATACTTGCCTGTGGCAAAAAAAGCCTGGATGGCCATGGTTACATCGGTGCAGGCCGATGGCATGCTGGGTTATGTACAGCCAATCGGCGCCAGCCCCGACAAAGTCAACGAGCAGAGTAACGAAGTTTACGGAACCGGTGCGTTTTTGTTGGCCGGTGCGCAACTTTATCAATACCTGGAGAACCATCACAGAAAGCTGTAGTATTTGCGCCAGGCATGCTCACCGATAAGTCCGGTTTGGGACGGAAAGTTTCAAGCTGGCTGGGTTTTGCTGTGCGCACCATCCCTGATAAAAATAAATGCCATCAACGCACCGGCAAATCCAAGTCCGGCGGCAATTTTCATAATAAGCGAATACATCGCGATGAAGCTTTCGTGAAAATCTTTTTGAATTACCGCTTTGCCGCTTGCCACTATAATTGCCGGAACGTGCGCGTTGCCCAGGTCGGCAGCCTGGGCCATGACTGCATGCTTTTGTACGCCGCTGAGTGCCAAGGAACCTACCCTGTGTTGCAGGGCCGTCGTAAAGAACAGTACGGCAAGGGTACCGAATATGGCATTGGTAAATACCCCTGCAATTCGCGAAACGGCATTATTGACACCCGACGCCGTCCCGGAATAATGATCGCTCACCGAACCCATCACAGCGGCGGTAAGCGGGGCGACAGTTAATGACATCCCAAAGCCAAAAACAAGTATGCCGGGGAAAAAGCTCGTCCAGTAATCGGCAGCCCCATCGGTTTGCTTAATGAACGAAAGCATCAGCAATCCCGCACCGGTAATAGTGGGTCCGGTTATCAGTAATACGCGTGGCCCATGTTTGTCAGCCAGGCTGCCGGCGCGCCGGGCTATAACGATCATTAGTAAGGTAAACGGTAGAAACGTAAGCCCGGATTGAAGCTGGCTGTAACCCTGAACCTGCACCATATTCAATGACATGAACAGCATGCCCGCACCTAATCCGGCGTATAAGAAAAACGTGAGCAGGTTGGCCCCGCTGAACGTTGCATTGGCAAAAAGTTTTAAAGGCATCATCGGGTGCTGACTTTTATACTCAATTATAATGAAGGTCACCAGCATCACCACACCCCCTCCAAGCGATGTGATCACTTGTGGTTGATAAAGGCCCAATGCCGGTATCCGCAAAAAACCAAATGTTACCAGTCCAAGACCTAAGGCGATGGAGATAGCACCCAAATAATCGAGTTTGTGGTCACTGTCTTCATCACGGCTTTCCTTCACTTCAAAGCCGAGGATGAGCAAGGCCGCCAGGCCCAGCGGAATATTAATAAAAAAAATATACCGCCATAAGCCTGCATCCGCAAATGCGCCGCCTAATGCCGGGCCGCCCATAGTAACTATGGTGGTAAATGCCGACCACGTGCCGATAGCTTTGCCCCGCTCCTGCGGGCGTATCGCCGACGAGATCAACGACAGGCTGCCCGGTATCATCAACGCCCCGCCAACGCCTTGTATCATCCTGAAGGCAACCAGGGCTGTAACACCCGGCGCGAAGCCGCAAGCCGCGGAACCGCAGATAAAAATAGAAATGCCGGTCATGAATATTTTTTTTCGGCCCAGCTGGTCGCCCAGCGAACCGCCGATCAATATCAGTGCAGCCAGCATCAGGAGGTAGGCATTCAATATCCAGAAAATGTCTGTTCCGGTGGCGTTCAGGCTTTTCTGAAGTGATGGCAATACCACGTTCAATGCGGTTCCATCTATAAAAGCCATCGACGACGCCAGGATTGACGACACCATTATCCATTTGCCCGCGCGACTGCCAAGAGCGACTGTATCCATATTAAGCTATAGTGTAAATATAAGAAGAAAAGCCAGCGGGATATCTCACTTAAGACTTACGAAGTTTTCAAAACTTCGTAAGTCTTATCAATTATTTGTAAGCTATTGTTTATTAACAAAATACAAATATGATAGTACGCTTTTTGCGGGCCTTTTATCACGTGCATGTACGACTTTATAAACTATCATAGTGTAATCAAATTAAAAAAACATTTAACATTCAAACTGGTTGTTAACATAATGATAATATTAAATTCACATTATTATCATATACATTTGCCCCAAATTATATCCATGAAAAAAGAGAAACCGGTTTCGCCCGTTAAGGCGGCAAAAAAAACCATAAAAGATCGTTTAGTAAAAGAACTGGAAACGATAAAAGCCCAGTTGGAAAAAAAAGGTATCAGCATCGAGCTCGACATTGAAAAGGAAGCCAAAAAGCTAACAAAAAAAATAACAAAACACGCAAAGACAGAAAGCCCGGAAAAATCGGGACCCGCAAAAGAAACTCCTGTGGAAAAACCCGTTGCATCATTAATAGAAGCAACGCCGGCCAAACCTAAGGCAGCTAAAAAAGCGGCTGCACCCAAGACTACCCTGCCTGAAGTTGCACCAGCACCGGCAGCAAAGTCCACTTCAACCAAGACTGGTCCAAAAAACGGAGCAGCAAAAAAATAAAAGTTTACCGGGGTACATTCATTTCAGCAACCTGGCCCGCCCCGGTTAAGGCCTTGCTGTGCGTAAAACCGCCAGCCAGCTAAAATATTTTCCGCCTTTGGGTAACAAACTTTATTTTATATTGCATAGTTTAATTGCCGTCGTCCATACCGGTGGCAGGGCTTATGCAATTTCAAAATGAAGCGTATCAAAAGGCGAATCTTCCTTAAAAATTCATTGATAGCCGGCGCCGGTGCTGCTTTTATGCCGGGCTTTTTGAAGGCTTATCCCCCCCCCAAATCCGTTGCCGCAAAAAAAGTAATTGTGGCCGGGGCTGGTATCACGGGTCTTTGCTGTGCTTATGAGTTGATGAAAAGCGGGCATGAAGTAACCGTGCTCGAAGCATCGGGGCGGTATGGAGGCCACGTTTTTACCGGCCGGGATGGATTATCCGACGGCCTTTACGCTGATTTCGGCGCCGATCATATTACCAAACCCGGGTATGAACGCTTTTTTGAGTATGCCGAAGAATTCGGCCTTACGCCTATTCCCTATCCAAATGCCGAAGGCTCGGATGCGGCCTGGGATCCAAACGCCATGAAAATGATCGGCGGCAAATTTTATACCGCCGAAATGCTGAAAGACCCTGCTTCGCTGGCCAAATTTGGCTTTAACGATCGCGAGGTCAAGTTTATTTCTGAGAACGGCTTTTACGCGCTTGGCTCGCTTTTTATTAAACCTTACCTGGCCAAATTTACCGACGCGAACCAGCCATTCGGCGTTGGATACGATGATTTCGACAATATTGCGATCGCTGAGATCTATAAAAAAGAGGGCGCATCGCCGGCCGCGCTCCGGCATTTGGGCGGGCACAATTCCAATGCACTTTATCATTTATGGCGCGCCGCTATAATGGATTTCCGCCGTATCCCTTTGTCCGAAGGCGACACTTACCATTTAAAGGATGGCAACGAACAACTCCCGATGGCTTTCGCAAAAAAGCTCGCTGAACGTGTAAAACTAAATCACCCCATTACTGCGATAAAACACGGCGCCGATGGCGTAGTGGTTACTCACCGCGCCTACGGTTCCGAAGCAGAACAGACAATGGATGCTGACGTTTTGGTGAACTGCATCACGTTGCCGGTTTTCAGGAATATTCCCATAACGCCGCCTTTATCGCCCGAAAAACAATATGTGGTGGACAACCTGGTTTATTCCTCACATCCATTTTACTTTTTCGAAGCAGCCAGCCGGTTTTGGCTCGACGACGGCCTGAAAAGCATCAACATGGAGTTTGAGCATCCCGATATTTCGTCCATCTGGGAGGAGACCAACCGGGTGGATTCAAAACGGGTGATCCTGAAAGCATACGGCTCCGGAGGCCTGTCGCCGCAACGGGTATTGGCCGCTTTCAGAGAAGTATATCCCGGCAAGCACGATACGATTGAGACAGCAATAACCAAGGACTGGACGACCGACAAGTTTGCACCGGCCTGCGAAATGGAACCGTTCGCCATTGGCACGATGCGCAAATTCTGGCCCCAGCTAATGCTGCCGGATGGAAGAATATACTTTGCCGGAACTTACGCCGATAACATGAGCCGCGGCATGGAATCGTGCCTTCGCTCAGCCCAACGGGTGGCCAGGGAGATACAGCAACTTTGAATAAGCAATCCCGATAAGCCGAAAGACATCAGCTACAGCCTATAAAGATACCCGATGACCAAAAGAAGATTTTCTATTTATCTAAGCGCATTGCCGGTTTCTTTTGTGCTTCTCGCAAATTTTTCAGGCCAGTCAAGTTCTCCTTCCATCGCTCAACAACAAAACACCCCGCCGGTTGTGAAGATCGTCAGCCCAAAAAATAACGATGCCGTTAATTTGGATGACCCTGTTAACTATCAAATTACGGTTGCCGATAAGGAGGATGGCGATTCCAGGTATGATGAGATAAATGCGGGCGAAGTATTGCTCCGCATACAATATATCAACGATAGGTCGAAGATTCCCGGGCTGCTCAATAAACGTTCAGCGCCCGACCCGCCGGGGCTTGCTTCGATCAGGACCTCCAACTGCTTTAGCTGCCATAACTTCAGGAGCAAGGCTATGGGGCCATCGTTTTTCGAGATCAGCAAACGTTATCCCGCCACACGTTCAAACCTCGATACACTGATCAAACGTGTAAGCCAGGGTTCAACCGGTATTTGGGGTAACGAGAAAATGCCCAGCCATCCGGAACAGTCAGCGGCTGAAACGGCCGCAGCCGTACAATGGATATTAATCCATGCGGCTGATCCGGGGATTAACTATATACCGGGCCTGCGCGGTCAGTTCAAGCCAGACCAGGTTATGCCGCCCGGTAAAAAAGCCGGAGCTCTTGTTTTGACGGCCACTTATAGTGATCATGGTTTAAAGGATGCGCCTGGCAAACAACGTTTAACCGGCGGGGATGCGCTGGTGATCTTTTGCAAATAAGTCAAGCCCGGCCTTTGCATAAATAGCATCACATTTTGGATTAAGGTACCGCTTAGTTAGATTTGGTAAATTAAAACAACAGCTATGGAGTGGTACAATTATCTGGCCGCATTTTTTGCAGGAGCATTCCTCGCAAACGCGGTACCGCATTATGTTAAAGGCATTTGCGGCGACAAATTTCCGACGCCTTTTTCAAAGCCACCAGGTAAGGGCCTTTCGTCCCCGGTAACCAACGTGCTTTGGGCATTATTCAACGTGGTTATCGGCTATCTCCTGTTGAAGCCAGGTTACATCAGCAGGGCTAATATACCGGCGCTCATCACGTTTTTCGTTGGCGCGGCTGCCTTCAGCGTCATGCTGGCCAATAATTTCCAGAAAAAGGATAAGGAGTAGTCCGGATCCCGATAGCTATCGGGACAGTAAAGTCCGAAAGAAGCTGCGACTGACGTCCGCCAGCCGGCGGATAACTTAAGTTATACACAAGAGTCTGGCCTACTGCAGTTTTTCGGTCATATCAAAATGATCGATCTCTTCCGAACCCGATGGGCGTTTGTTATACGCTGAATAAAGGATGTACCTGACATTCTCATCAATTCCCGGCGTGAGCTTGCTGAGACTTTTTTGGATTTGCAAATTTTCCTTTTTTGCAGCACTGGTGTCGCTGATAGTAAACATAAGTTTATAAAACTGGTTAAACCAAAATGCTGAACATTTTATTTTTTGGAGATAGCCTTACGGCGGGATACGGCCTTGTCAACCCTGCCGCTGAGTCTTTTCCGGCGCTTATAGGACAGAAGCTGCAAACCGAATATCCCGGGTTCCGGGTTATTAATGCAGGGATGAGCGGCGACACCTCAGGCGGCGGCTTAAACCGTATCGACTATTGGCTAAGCCGGCCGGTGGATGTATTTGTGCTGGAACTTGGCATTAACGACGTGATCCGTCAAATGCCACCATCAACCACGCAAAAAAATCTCCAGGCCATCATCGATAAGGTGAAAATAAAATACCCAGCGGCAAAAATGGCGCTTATGGGCATGCGGCTGCCTGATTTTTTACATTCGCCATTTACGGCTCAGTTCAATTCAATTTATCCGCAAATTGCTGTGGCCAACAAAATGGCCTTAGTCCCTTTTTTCCTTGAAGGTGTTGCCGGCAAATCCAATCTGAACCTAGGCGACAAGATACATCCATCGGCCGAGGGCTACAAGGTCATCGCGGCTAATGTTTGGCCTGTGATACGAGGATTGATCGCCGGGAAATAGTGAATACCCTATTGGGAAAATTCATGCGCCGAGTTTAATTGCATGGGCTTGTTGCACCTGGCATTTTTAATAATTCTATCAAAAATGCGGTAAATGGCCTGTGACCTTACGGCCCCTAAAAAACATTTAATATATTTAGCCTTCAATATCCCCGGTTTGAGGCAATTTAAACAGTTAAAAGAATTTATTTTAGAACGGTTGCGTACAGCGCTGCCCGGAGCCCTATCCTATCACAACGTCGATCACACACAGGACGTGATGCATGCAGCCAAAGTTCTCGCCGACAGCGAGCTTGTCGATCAGCCGGAAAAGGAACTGCTGCTTACCGCCGCGCTTTTTCACGATACGGGTTTCCTAAAAGGCCGGGATGAGCACGAAACGGCGTCCTGCGAATTTGCGCGCAAATATTTACCCGCATACGGCTATCACCCGGATGAGGTGGAACAGATATGCAACATCATTATGGCAACACGGCTGCCGCAATCGCCGGAATCTAAATTGGCTGAAATCTTATGCGACGCCGATCTGGACTATTTGGGTCGCGGCGATTTTTTTTTCCTAAGCCAAAAACTATTTACGGAATTGCTTAGCGAAGGATTGGTGAAAGACGAAGAAGAATGGAACCTGCAACAGGCAGAATTTATGGGTAATCATCGTTATTTTACCAAATCTGCTATACATTTGCGCACATCGTTGCAGCAACAGCATGTTGAACAGATAAAAGCAAAGATCACAAGCAAGGTATTTAATGAAAACCAGTAGTTACTCTCCGTCGGCTGCCGTAAA
>Ga0302312_10001447_pt1 | contig 14354 bp, 12 predicted proteins | sample III_Palsa_N2_1_FD_200529 | JGI IMG/M metagenome (GOLD analysis project Ga0302312, IMG submission 200529) | Peat permafrost microbial communities from Stordalen Mire near Abisko, Sweden - III_Palsa_N2_1 | ecosystem: Environmental > Terrestrial > Soil > Palsa > Peat permafrost | place: Sweden... | reverse complement strand
TTCTGATCCCCATCGATTGATACCCGTTGCGGTGCAATAACTTTCTTTTAAGTTTATTTAAGAGAAAATAGGTGAAAGTTTTAACCGACTTTACTCTCTGATTATTAGAGATTTATAATCAAAAACAAACATAAGAATATTTTACTAAAAAGAAAAATTTAGTCCTGCTCCCGCTACATTTTTAAAACCAGAAAGTTAAAAGGTGATGTTCACTTGTTTAGTGATGCGATATCACTAAACACACGCTAAACTCATTCCGTCCTCAAACTCCTGATCGGGTTGACGATAGCTGCTTTAATTGATTCATAACTGACGGTGAGCCAGGCAATACTCAAAGCGGCTAGTGCTGCTGTGAAGAAAATTAACCAGCTCACATTAATATGATAGGCAAAACCGGCTAACCACGTGTTCACCGCGTACCACGAAAGCGGTATGGCAATAACTATAGCAATGAGTATAAGCCTGGTAATGCCTGCAGATAGTAAATAAACAAGGTTAACAACCGAGGCACCTAATACCTTACGTACCCCAATCTCCTTGGTGCGCTGCTCCGCCATGAAAGCGGATAGGCCATACAGCCCCAGGCATGATATAAAAATACCCAGGATAGCGAAAATATTAAAAATGTTACCCATCTGTTGTTCGCCTTTGTAAAGATCGGCCAGATCCTGATCCAGAAAATCAAATTCGAAGGGATAAGCGGGATTGAGCTGCTGGCATATTTTTGCTAATGCCTGAGTGGTAGCGCTAATTTTACCGGGCAGTGTTCTTATCACTATAAACCCTCCCACCTTATTAAAAGGCATAATCAATGGCTCAACGGCTTGTTGTATGGGTTTAAAATTAAAATCTTTTACCACCCCAACTATAGTGCCTTTGTTACCCCAAAGCGTTAAAGGTTTACCCACGGCACTATTAGCATTTAAACCCATAATTTCCGCCATTTTTTGGTTAATTATATAGTTATTGGAATCGGTTTTAAATGCTCTTGAAAAACTTCTTCCGCTCAATAACTTTATCCTGAATGTATGTATAAAATCCTCGTTAACAGCCATTACCGGGAACGACATTTGCGAGCGCGGATCTTTTCCATCCCAATTTACACTAAGGGTCCAGCCTCCTAAATCGGTGGGCAGGTCTGAGGTGATGGCAAAATCGCTCGTTAGCGGGCTTCGCGATAGCTCATCTTTAAAAGCCTGCTGTTTGTTGATGATGTCCCCGGTCATAGGGATATACAGGAGATTAGCCTTCTCGAAGCCGGGATCCCTGTCCTTAATAAATTTAAGCTGATTGTAAATAACCACTGTGCCTACCAGTAATACAATAGAAACCATAAATTGAATAACAACCAGCGTATTGCGAAATAACAAGTTACCGCCCATTGATTTTACATTTCCCTTGAGCACTTTAACCGGGTTAAAGCCCGATAGAAATAAAGCCGGATAGCTTCCGGATATGAGCCCGGTTAACATGGCAATGCTAAACAGGCTTAACCAAAGCTTTACATCCATCACGTCGATAGTGAGCTTTCTGCTCGCCAGTTGATTAAATACCGGCAGAAATAAGATGACGATGCCCAGCGCCAGCGCTAAAGACAGGAAAGAAATAAATACAGACTCGCTTAAAAACTGGATGATCAACTGCCCGCGTACAGCGCCAGCCACTTTGCGTAAGCCAATTTCTTTTGCCCTGCGGGCCGAACGCGCGGTAGCCAAATTCATGAAATTGATACAGGCTACTACAAGAATCAAAATAGCGACGATAAAAAAGATGCTGACGTATTGCGCATTTCCGTGCCCCGGCATATCACCCAGTCTTTCGGGTGCCAAATGGATCTTGGTTAAGGGCTGCAAGTGAAACAGGGCCTTGGTTTCAGGGCTGTGTTTATGAAAAATCTGGTCGATTTGTTTTTCAAGCACTAATAAATTGGCAGCCGAAGGATCAAAACTGTTATCCAGTTGAATATAATCCAGCAGGTTGAAGTTATCCCAGGTATTGGTTTTCAAATCGCTGAATACATCGTTCAGGGATGCCATCGGTAAAACAAAATCAAACTGCAGGTCTGAATTAGCGGGGATGTTTGCTAAAACACCGGTCACAACCACATTTTTCCCGTTATCTTTTCGGATCACCTTTCCAACAGGATCTTCATTTCCAAAGTATTTTGTGGCCATTTGCTGTGTTATTAAAATGGCGTCGGTTTGTTTTAGGGCTGTGGTACGTTCGCCTTTAAGCAAGGGATAGGAAAATATATCCATAAAACTCGGATCGGCATAAAGTACGCGTTTTTCATCAAACTTTTTACTGCCTGTTTCCAGCAGTGTACTATTGCTTTCCACTACACGCACCGTGTTTTTAATAAGCGGCATTTGTGCCTGCAAGCCGGCTGGCAGGCCTGCCGAGTTGGCCGCGCTTTTTGAATCACCAAAATCGCTGGCTATACGATAGATCTGGCCGGCATTTTTATGGAACTTGTCATAACTTAATTCATTTTGTACCCAAAGCAAAATCAGGATGCTTGATGCCAATCCAATAGCTAAACCTGATATATTGATAATAGAATAGGCTTTGTCCTTAGTTATATTTCTGTAGGCAAGTTTAAAATACGTTTTGAACATCGTTATGCTTTTTGAATGAATGGATTGACCTTAAAACTACTAACTGAATCCTATCCTACAGTTTAAAATCCGTGCCATTTATTTAAATGGCTCATAATTAATGTTTTACATGTATTTTATGGGGAATACCGTTCGGAAACGTTACAACAGGTGTGCGATTTTGCCTGGGCCTTAACAAAATATTTTTTAAAAATAGAAAGTTAAAAGTCGAAGGTTTGTAGGCTTTTGCGCTTGAGGGATTAGTTATGCGGTAAAACACCCCACTGCAAGCTAAATGTATCCGTCCAAAAAACTTAATTTGTGTCACTCCTTATGTACAAGCTGACTGTTTACCTCTATTTCCTGTAAAAGACCGGCGGAATTTACCGAACTGCTAAAACTTTTATCGGGATTAACCTGCGATATTTTAGCCAGTTCCGAATTGGTTTGATCCAATTCCTTCAAGAGGCTGGTAATTTGCTTTAAATGTGAGTTAAAAAGTTTCACTTTGTTATTATACGTATCTATTTTATAATTTTCGGCAACTGCTGAAACCTGTTTGGACGTATCTGTTGCCTCATAGGTGTAAGGCGATAAATTGCTTACCGTAGTCTGAATTGGTAATGTGGATGGATTTGGGTCCTTCGGATCAAGCGCCTGCAACATTAGCCTAACCGGGTCGGGGTTGTATGCCACCAAACTTTTATATTCATCAAAAATATTGTTGATAATGGTATGCTGATCAGCATAAGTATCAGCTATGATCTTGTTCTTTATATTGTTTTTAAAACTGTTAAACAGCAAAGCCGTAAAATCATAGGCTTTGGTTCGTAACACAGCGCCCTGCACCGAATAATAATTGCTCAAGGTTTTGTTTTTAGTATACATTACCCCAAGATTGGTACTAAATACCTGGGCCGGGGTACTTAATGAAATATCTGTTTGGTTTCCGAAATTGTAATATTGCTTGCCATAAACTTCCAGGTCGTCGATCCGTTCATACGATGATAGAAAATAAAGCCTATACCGCTGATATTCCTTATCGGGGTCATCTATCTGCGCATAACAGTTCTGTATAAAATCCTCTACAGCTTTATCATTAAATACCTGGTAAATATTAGCGGTAGCAGTGGGCTTCCATCGGATAAGCGACAGTTTTGCTTTAAATTCCAGTTCGGCAGAATTGTCGACCCTTAAAGAATCAAACATTTTAGCCACAAAATAAGCCACCTGCGCATTTGCCATGCCGCTTCGGTCTTTATCCACCATAGCGTACAAGCTATCCTGAATGGTAAGATAATTTTCGCTGTTGTTCCAGAACGAAGGTTCTAATGGGGGAAGCAGCAGGCGGTTGGTCTTTATATCTACAAAAATAAAGGTGCCCAGAGGATATACGTTTTGAAAATTCTTTTCCAGCATGGAAAGGCTGCTCATAGAAGAAGAATCCATTTTTAATAAAAAATTAAGCACTTTATTATGTTCCAGTTTAACGTTTAAGCCTTCCAGGGATTCAAAATTGGAGCTTTGTTTTAATGGTATGATAATAGGTATAGCTACTATTTTATCCGGATCCTGTTCAAGCGTTGCATAATCTCTTTTAATAGTTACCGAGGTTTGATCTTCAGCATCCTGGCCATAAAACGCGATGGTGTCACCTTTACTTAACGCTATTTCCTTTATTTTCTCTTCGCCGGGTTTTAGTTTCAAAAGCGCCTTTAATTTAATGTCCCCCGATTTCTTGCTGATCTTATAGAATACGGCAACATCGCTTTGTGAGGTGTTTTTTATCTTAAATTTAAAACCGTGGGCAAATGATAGCATTGGAATGAACAGGCATATTATAACCAGCATAGCCAAGCGGATATGATTGGTACCGCCGCGCAGGTTTATTGAAACTTTTGATGCGATAATTTTGCGCAGATGTTTGAACATGATTATTAATTTTAACAGGTGATTAACGTGAAAAAAAACAGTGTAGAATTGATTAAAGTGATGGTTCTTAGCGCCAGCCAGAACGGAAAACCTCTTTATGAAATTCGCATCAAATTTTAAGGGTGCAGTAAGAGAGGTAGCAAAACCGGAGATTACAGGCATTAGCCGGATGCGGCACTGCCGAAATTATTTTAACCCTGAACAAGCCCAATACAGTGAAAATGATCAGAAAAATAGCAGCGACAGACTTAATGGAATTCATCTTATCATTGTCAACTACGGATCTGTCCGTCCTCGCAATGAAATTAAAACTGCTACCATTAGATTGGGCTGATTGCCTCCTTAGCCCGGTTCCTGAAAATATAGCAGCCTTAGCGGTTAGGGGAGTATAACGAGGCATTACGAACAAGCTTGTAAGTGCATAAAAAAGGTAGATGATTAAAAAAACCATTACCAAATTATTAAAAAGAATATTTGACTTATACTTGTTCATTAATGCTATCCAGTTATGGATAACGTGCAAATTCGGCATTAAGTATCATTCGCATGCCTTAACCGAATTAATAGGTAAGTCGATTTTTCAAAATTTGTGCTATCCAAAACGGAATGTAATAAATTATAAAAGAGCGTAGTATGAAAATAAAAAAAGGAAAAATTCATTGATGAACTTTTCCTTAACAAGCCCGCAGGGGAGCTTTTAGAACCCCTTATTGGCCGATTTAAATCTATTAGCGGCTTCTTTCAGCCTATGGTGGGGTGTTAACACCACTAGCTGAAATAGGCAGCGGGTAACTATCCCAGCAACTCATCCAACTGGTTTAGGCCCATGGTAAAGCCCTTCTCGAAGCCCATTTTTACAATTTGTTCCAGCCCGGTGATATCATCAAAGGTGATGGTAATGTTTACGGTGGTAACGCCCTTGTTTCCGCTCATTTCCACCAGCCAATGCATGGCGGCGAAATTGGCCAGGGGTTTGCCATTCTCATCACTGAATACGCAGGTATGCTTAAAACTGTTCGGCGGGTCAATAGCCTGGTAGGTGCATATACTCCAATGAGCTTGGCCTTCGGGGCTTAACATGGCGTATAGCCAATGGCCGCCATTTTTAAAATCCATTGTTTTAGTTTCTGCGTGCCATGGTTTGGGGCCCCACCATTGGTCCAATAAACTACTTTCGGTCCAGGCGCTCCACACTTTTTCATGTGGGGCCTTAAATTCGCGTACAATGTGCATTGTTTTGTTCGCGAAGTCTTTGCTAAAGCTGATCATGGTTGTAAATGTTTTTAAATGTTACCTAAAAGGTTGTCTAACTGGTCAAAACGAGTCTCCCATAATTTGCGGAAGGCTTCCATCCAATGGTCTATCTCTTTCATTTTCTCTACATTAAGCTGGTAGTATATTTCGCGGCCGCTGTGTGTTTGGTCAACGGCGCCACATTCGGCCAGTATCTGTATATGTTTTGACACGGCCTGCCTGCTGCTGCCAAAATGCAGGGCAATGGCATTGGGTGTTAGGGCACCTACGGTAAGTAAAGTCAGGATCGCCCTGCGGGTTGGGTCGGCTATGGCCTGGTAAATATCTCGTCTCATATTAATGCGCAATTGATTGATTGCAAATCATATATGCAATTGTTTGGTTGCGCAAATTTTTTTTAATATTTTATCCAATGGCTGAGTTATTGCCGCAGCATTTCAATCCCTTTTACATAAATAAATAGGATTGAAAGATTTAAGGGCGTTTGGGGTGATTTTCGGTATTGCTGGTGCGCTGATAATACCGGCCATAAGCTGAATCACCCAATATAGTTGCGAAAGCCTCGTTGAGGTTTCTGCTTTATATTCAGGAGGATAGTTTTTAAAAAACAGGAACGTAATGGGTAATCAAGTCCATCATTACAGTTACCGTCGGCCCCCATCAAACAAAAATTAATCACACAAAATACAACTTATTCAATTTTTACTTATTTTACCCGACCAATGACCCAATCCCCGGTTTATCTCAAATCAAAAAGCCATTATGAAATCCTCGACGGATTACGTGGCGTAGCCTCTATCCTGGTGGTTATATTTCATGTATTTGAAACTTACTCCCCCGATCGTTTTCACCAGATAATTAATCACGGCTATTTGGCGGTCGATTTCTTTTTCTTATTGTCGGGCTTTGTGGTAGCTTACGCTTATGATGACCGCTGGGACAAAATGACGCAGTGGGATTTTTATAAACGCCGCCTTATCCGTTTGCAGCCTATGGTAATTGTAGGTACCCTAATTGGCGCATTGCTTTTTTACTTCCAGGCCGGGGCAGCGTTCCCGCTGGTTGCTGCAACGCCTGTTTGGAAGCTGCTGCTGGTGATGGTGCTTGGCTTTACCATGATCCCGCTGCTTCCCTCAATGGATATCCGCGGATGGCAGGAAACGCACCCCTTGAACGGTGCCGCGTGGTCGCTTTTGTACGAATATATTGCCAATATTATTTACGCGGTGCTAATTCGCCGTTTCTCTAAAACGATGCTTACCATATTTGTCATATTATCGGCCTGTTTGCTCGTTAATTTTTTAGTATGGGGGCCACAAGGCGACGTTATTGGCGGCTGGTCTATTGATAAAACGCAGGTTAATATTGGTTTTACGCGTTTGCTTTATCCATTTTTCGCCGGAGTATTGTTGATGCGTATGGGCAAACTGATACACATTAAAGGAGCGTTTGCGGTTTGCAGTTTACTTATTATTGTTCTTTTATCCGTCCCCAGGATTGGGGGGCCCACACATTTGTGGATGAACGGTATATATGAATCATTTGTTATCATCGTTATTTTCCCGCTTATTGTATCTATTGGCGCGGGAGGGAGCTTAACAAGCAAAAGTTCCATCAAGGTTTGCAAGTTTCTCGGGGCCATATCGTACCCGCTTTATATCACCCATTATCCGCTGATGTATTTGCATATTGCATGGGTAAACAATAATAAAGTACCAATGGCCCAGGGCCTTTTGGGGGGCTTTGGATTGATAATTATTGCTATAGCCATAGCATGGGTGAGCCTGAGATTTTACGATGAGCCCCTTCGTGAATGGCTCAAAAAACGTTTCCTGATGAAAAAGGTGGTTAGGGAGTAATGGGTTTAAATTAAAGGCGGGAATTATTGATGAAGTATCATTTAATTGTGAAGCCATATTAATTTAATTTTTCAGCCTGCGGTTGGTGTTATCACCGCAGTATTTCAATCCTTTTTAGAAAGATTTGAGGCTTTTGCTTTTGGGACGCAAGCAGGGTGCTTGCCGGATTGGAAGTGGAAGTTATGCTATGCTAAACTTCGACCAGTGTAAAAGTAAAAAGTAAGCTATTGGGTTTAAATTTAATTCTTTAATTTAACCTCCGGCTACCTAAGCTATATTTATGAATAAAATTTTTCTTTGCACCTTATTTATTGTACTGAGTTATTTAAACCTTAATGCTCAAAAAGTTTATCGATTTAAACTTTCCCCTGTACAAACCAAAGTATCTAATAGCCTTTATAACTCGCTTGTTGTGCTTGATTACCGCGGCGATACCACCTCAATGGGTTTTATACTTGCAGGAATAATGGCCCGGTATACCAAGGTAGTGCCTGATATACCGGTATCGAGCCAGTTTAAATACTTGTTTAATTCTGTTATAGATACCACGGCAGCACATGGCGAATTACTGTTACAAATCAGGAGATTGATTTTTGCTGAACGGGAGAATTCGTTCACTGGTAATGGCTATTTTAACATGAGGGCAAACCTTTATGCAAAAATTGGAAGGCACTATCAATTAGTCAGTACTATAGATACCCTGGTCTCTAAAACATCATTGGATCCTACAAATGCAATACTAAAATCAGGGGACGAAGTTATGGCTGATTTTTTAATAAAAAATCTTAAGGTAAAACCATTAATTTCTATTTTTTCAGGTAAGGATATATTGAATATAGACGATATGGAAAAATATGAGCTGGCCTTATATAATAGGGATGAATATACGGATGGATTATATTTGACTTACCATTCGTTTAAGAATCAAATGCCTGACAGGCAAATCACCGTAGATAGCGCTGATTTAAATTCAGGCGACATAAGAACGATTGAGGGTGGTGGTATAACATCAAAAGTGAAAGCCGCTAACGTGTATGCGATAGTCTATCAAGGGCATCCTTACGTTGTATCGGAAGGTTTTTATTATCCTTTGAAGAAGGTTAATAATGATTTCTTTTTCACCGGTAAGGCAAGACTTTCGCTTCTACCCGGCGACGAACTCATGGCAGACATTATGGGCCCGTACACCGGACTTGTACTATTCGGTGCGCCAACCGCTACTTTTGAAATGAAGATCGACTATGAAAACGGAGTATTTATCCGGCTGAAAAAAGTCCTTGACGCTAAGGCCAATTCCGGTAACGCGCAAAAAAATAAGAAGGCGAACAATTAAAAGTAGTTTAATAAATAATTTAATTGTAATCATACCTTCATAGCAGGTATAATTGCTTTGCTATTGCTCATTGCGCTTTCATAACAAGCACACATTTTGTCAAATATGAAATTATTAAAAAACTCAATTTTAATAAAACCGATTTAGCAAATTGTTTATAACTTGTGCCAAATTTGAGCGGCCTAACAAGCAGCAACGCAATTTTTCAAAAAAATGAAGATTAAAAAAGGACAACTGATTTTATTACTGACTGTTGCATTGCAGTCGGCCGCGATTTTTACCGTTAACGCTCAGATCACTAAAATCCCAGATGGGATCGTGGTTAAAGCCGGGGGCCGGCAAATAGGGCTATTGGCCGTTAAAGGTGGAGCATTTTGCCTAAGCCTAAATGATTCCATAGCCCCATCCGTTATTAAAAGCGTTTTTATTGACGAGAGTAATGAGGCTATCACGCCTTATACGGTGATCTCTGCGCCTCATTTGTATGGGATTAAAACATCGTATGGAAAATTGATGATCAATACTGAAACCAACACATGGTTATTATACAACGCGGCTGGGCGGCCACTGATCACGGATGGGACGGATTCTTCCAAAGAGTCATCTATACAAATTAACTACACCGCTGCAGGGCTGCTGTATGGCTCCGGAAATAAGTCGTCGAAAGAGCTCGAAAAAAATGAGTCGAGTTCTGGTGTCTTTAATGGCGTTGCCGGCATTCCCTATTTTTGGAATAGCGCGGGTTACAGCGCGTTTGCCGTTTCGGTAAATGACGATAAGCCGGCAACCTGGAACCGGGCCAAAGATAAAGCGGCCTTAACCTGGAAATTTATTGGGAAAGCCGCAAATTTATACCTGTGGCCTGCTAAAACCATGTATGATGGGGCAAGGGGATATGTGAAGCTTACCGGCAGGCCGAAACTGCCGCCAAGGTGGGCATTTGGTTACCTGCAAAGCCAATGGGGCTGGCAAGACAGCGCTTATATAGCCAATGTTTTAACCAAATTCCGCACGCATAAATTGCCGGTAGATGCCTTTATTTTCGACTTCGAATGGTACACCGTTACACCCGATTATTCCGTACACAAGGAAGGCAAGGTGGGCTATTCCGATTTTTCGTTCAACCCTAAACTATTCCCTCACCCGGCCGAACAGATAGCAGAAATGAAAAGCCAGGGGCTTAAATTTATCGGTATCCGTAAGCCGAGGCTGGGCAACGCCGCCGCGCTGGATACAATGAGAAAAAATGGCTGGCTGAGCAGCCCGAAAACCGATAGCCGCGATCTGAACTTCAGCAATGCCGCCTTGCGAAAATGGTTTGAAGAAAAAACCAGGCCGCTGCTAAAAGCGGGTGTTGATGCCTGGTGGGACGACGAAGGCGAATCCTATTACACCTGTTATTACTGGTGGAATACCGCTCAGTACGATCTGCTGGCGAGCGCACGGCCAAACTATCGCCACTTTACCCTGAACAGGGCCTTTAGCCCGGGTAACCAGCGTTTTGGCTATTGCACCTGGAGCGGCGACATCCCCTCAACCTGGCCATCGTTGGCTGATGTACCTAAGGATCTGCTTAATTTCAGCCTGGCAGGAATGTATTACGGCGCTTGCGATATAGGTGGTTTCCAGGGTACGCCAACTAAGGAAATGTTGGTCCGCTGGTTCCAGGCAGGCGTGTTTTTCCCGATCATGCGCTCTCACTCCAACATTGGCACTACCGCGCGTTTCCCTTTTCTTTGGGGCGACGACGGCGAAGCTGCCATGCGCAAGGCGCTTAACCTAAGATACCAGTTACTGCCCTATATTTACAGTTTGGGGCACGAAGCTTATACTACCGGCGCTCCTATTATGCGGCCGCTGGTGATGGAGTTTCCGGCAGATACTACAGTTGCCAACATGACGGATGAATGGCTGATAGGCAAAGGGCTATTAGCTGCCCCGGTATTGAACGCGGGCGGTAAGCGAAACATCTATTTCCCTGCCGGTACCTGGTACAACTATTATACCGGCGATGTGATCATCGGCCCTAAAACTATCGCGGTTGATAAGGCACTTGACGAGATACCGGTATATGTACGCGCGGGTACCATACTCCCGGTTGGCCCTGTTATTCAATATTCGGAACAAGCGTCCGCTACTCCGCTTGAGATCCATATTTATCCCGGAAAAAACGGCAGCTTTAAAATGGTTGAGGATGACGGAACATCCTACAATTACACCAAAGGCAATACCAGAACAACAAGCTATTATTGGAACAACAGAACTAAAACATTAACATGGAAGGTAAGCGGAGCTTATAGTGGTAAAAAAGTTTATAAAACCATTAAAGCAATTTTAGGCAAGGAAGAAAAGCTTGCAACTTTAGCGGAAAAAGGAAGTGTGGTTTTTAAATGATAAAATCATAAACGACATAGATATGAGATAAGTGAAAAGCCTCAGGTTGAATGATTTGAGGCTTTTTTCCTTCCCTCTCCCCCAATTACAAAACCAATCCCGCTGTACGCCAAAGCTAAAAACGCGCTGGTAACTTCAGAGGATATATAATCAGGCGGCGCGGCGATCACCCTGGGGATATGGAGCAAAACAAACCAGAGAAAGATCATTAAGCCCAAAAGAGCGGCGATTAACCCGACCTTGATCTTCAAAATAATGGCAATGCCTGAACCAATTAAGGCTACGCCTGCAAAATAGATCCAGAATAAGTGGCCGGGTATCCATGATGGTACCAGGGTCGACGCGTCTTTTGCCTCCAGAAAATGAAGAATACCGAAACTGATGAGGGTTATGGCGAAAAAAATGGCTCCTAAGGGTATCAGTTTTTCCAGGAACCGGCTGAGGCGATTTTCATTTTTACCTGCAAAGCAAGCGGCAATAACCAGGGCACCGCCGGCGAATGCCAGTTCTTTTTCCGCGTTTTCCCATTCCTCCAGGTGCAGGTAATTCGGGTTGGTTAATATTTCGTAGGGGATATAATAAAAAAAGAATATTAATAGCAGCACGCTGCCAAACAGCAGCGAAATTTGCCTGGTTCTGATTTTGAAAAGCATAGATACTCCGGCCAAAACAAACATGATGCCCCATATATAAGCGAGTATTATGTGGCCGGTAAGCCAGAAATGATCCGGCAGCGATAGTATATAAGGAAAGTCATGGTAATAAATTGACTGCAGGCCGATTGCGGCTATAGCTATACCATAGAAAATGCGGCCTATGTTGGATAGGTTTGCCATAACATTAAATGGTTTTATTTAATTGATAGGGAAAGATAAGGCTTTTAATTTTTTTAAACAATTGGTGCTAAGGCTGCAATGCGATAATCTACCTCCCCATCGGATTACTCATCATCCAACCCCTTTCCATTAATAATTTGCGGCATATATTTTTCAACCCTGGCCTCCCGGGTTTTGGATTGTTTAGGCGCAGAAAAATAAAGGAGGTATCCTTTTTGCCTTCCGGGTGTTAATGCCTCAAAGGCAGTTTTCAGTGCAGGGATGGCATCTAATTTACTTTGAAATTCGGCAGCGACTGTGAAGTCGGCGGTTTTTTTTAATTCTACTTTTAACCCGGCTTTTTCCGCTTCAATAGCTTCCTGAATATAGGCTTTCAGGGTAGGTTCCAGCTCCGCTATTTCCTGCACGCTGGTGAACCTGGCCTGGCGCGCCGCCTGCACATTCTCCGTTTGTTGGATGAGTATATTATACGGATCATTCAACAAAGCGCCTTTGATGAATAACAGCCCGCAGTATTCCTTAAACACATGTATTAAAACAACGTTGCTTTTCTGAAACGTGTAGCAGGGGCAACCCCATTTCAACTCTTCGGTAAGCCCGCAACCGAGAATGATCGCTCTTAATTTTTCCAGTTCTTCCTGCCACTTTTGGGCTTTATTAAAATAAAAATCAACCTTTGGATTCATATCGCTCATTGCCATGGTGTGTTATTTTAAGTTGTTTATATATGTGCCGTATCATGCCTTAGGCCATATCCTGTTCGCTAATATCGCCCTGGGCATTCCCTGGTAAATTCATACTAAGGTAAGATTCCTGGGTTTAAATCCCAATGGGAGTTAAGCGTTTCTCCCTTCGCTCAAGCGGCAGCGCGCAGTCTATTCACTAAAAGCCCGCGAGGGCATAAAATCGTATATTAGTGTACGATTTTAGACCCAGACTATTAGCCTATTATGGAAAACGATTTTGAAATTTACAGGCAGGCAATTATGCAGCTTAACCCAAAGGTTACGGATGAGGAATGGGATTATTTTCAAAGCGGCTTTACCGTACAAACCTTTAAACCCAGGGAGTTTTTTATAGCAGCCGGAAAAAGAAATCATTATTTAGGATTTGTAACCAGCGGACTGATGCGGGGCTATTACGTGAATGATACAGGCGAGGAAATTACAATAACCTTTGTAAAGGAACGCGGATACGCGACTGACTACACTGCTTTGATCACCCATACGCCCAGCAGGTATAACTTTCAATGTGTGGAGCCTACAACAGTTATTACAGTGCCCTACGCGCATATTCAACAAGGGTATGACCGCTTTGTGGGTTTTGAAAGAAATGGCCGCCTGATAGCCGAAGAAGTGCTTAAAATGCAGCAGAAGCGGATGGAGAGCTTTCAGTTTGATGATGCCGGGCAGCGTTACCTGGCTTTTATTAAAGATGATCCTGAACTTTTTAACCGCGTTTCATTAACTCACCTTTCCTCGTATCTCGGCATTGAGCGGCCCTCGCTAAGCAGGATCAGGAAAAAAGTTGCCCGGCTGTGATTTTGTAACATAGGTTACAGGTATTGGCGCTATGGCCGGGTACCTTTGTGTATTCAAAACACAGAAATTATGTATCACTTCATCATTAAGCGGATAGCCAAAAAATCATTTGAGCTGGTTAATGAACATCGTTACGCGGAACTTATAGAGGGCATGGCCCTGGATGTACACCACAGATTTGCCGGCGACCACGCGCTTGGCGGATCAAGGAACGACCGGGCAGCGGTAACAGCATGGCTGGAAAGATTAGGCCGGTTAATGCCTAACTTACAGCTGACTATCACCAACATAATTGTTGATGGCTGGCCTAATAATACAAGGGCGGTTGTGCAATGGGATGCCACCGCGACATTGAAAAACGGAGAACCTTACCAAAACCGGGGTGTACACATCATTAAGGTGAAGTGGGGCAAGGCCGTAAGCCTGGATGTTTATGAAGATTCGCAAACGGTAGCCAATGCCCTGGAAAAACAATTTCAATCAGGCATTGAAGAAGCCAAAGCAGGGCAGATAATTAGTTAGCTCATATTATATGGCCATCAAGGCCCTTTAGTTAAGGCAATTTATGGCGAACCGAAGTTATACGCATCGAAGATATAAGTGTATAA
>Ga0302312_10001442_pt1 | contig 14379 bp, 8 predicted proteins | sample III_Palsa_N2_1_FD_200529 | JGI IMG/M metagenome (GOLD analysis project Ga0302312, IMG submission 200529) | Peat permafrost microbial communities from Stordalen Mire near Abisko, Sweden - III_Palsa_N2_1 | ecosystem: Environmental > Terrestrial > Soil > Palsa > Peat permafrost | place: Sweden... | reverse complement strand
GGTTGATTGGTAGACGTATTCGCCGCACCCACAGTACTGTCGTACTGAACCGCTACCCATTTTTTCGAAGCAATATTCGGCAACGATATCAGTTGCTCCGCTACCGCCCGCAGATCTTCGGGCACTTCGACAGAGGCCGGGTTGAACGCCTTTACCTTCTGCAGATAAGCCGGTTCACTGTAAGGCCGGTCATACTGCGGCGCACCACCGCCCAGCACCAGCTCATAGGCCGGGATCTCAGCTTCCAGTTCACCACCCATATAGAATTTCAGGAGTCCGTCATCCGTCACTTCACCGATGGCAGAGGCCGGCAGGTCCCACTTCTCGAAAATACCGACCACTTCCTTTTCCCTTCCTTTCTCTACAACCATGAGCATCCGCTCCTGGCTTTCGCTCAGCAGCAGCTCCCAGGCTTTCATATTATCCTGGCGCACAGGTACTTTATCCAGATCGATCCGCATGCCCACCTCTCCCTTCGCGCTCATCTCCGCCGTCGAGCAAATGATGCCCGCTGCCCCCATATCCTGCATGCCGACGACCGCTCCCGTTTTGATCACTTCGAGACAGGCTTCCAGCAGCTTTTTTTCCTGGAAAGGATCTCCGACCTGCACTGCGGGTAGTTCTTTCGTGCTTTCCCCTGTGATATTGGCTGAGGCGAAAGAGGCGCCGCCAATACCGTCTTTACCGGTAGCACTGCCGACAAAGATCACCGGGTTGCCTTTTCCCTTGGCAGTCGCCGAGATCGTTTCCCCATTCTTCAGGATGCCGACGCTCATCGCATTCACCAAAGGGTTAGTATGATAACAGTCCTCGAAATAGATTTCTCCACCTACCGTCGGAACCCCAAAACAATTCCCGTAATGCCCGATGCCATGCACCACCCCCGCCAGTAAATGCTGCGTTTTGGCCGCTGTCAGCTTTCCAAAGCGTAGTGAGTTCAACGAAGCCACCGGTCTCGCCCCCATCGTAAAAATATCCCGGTGTATCCCCCCTACTCCCGTGGCAGCCCCCTGGAAGGGCTCGAGAGCCGAAGGATGATTGTGCGATTCGATCTTGAACACGACCCCATGCCCGCCGCCGATATCCATCAGCCCGGCATTCTCTTCACCTGCCTTTACCAGCATCTTTTGGCCGTCCCTGGGCAGCGTCTTCAACCACTTGATAGAGTTTTTATAGCTGCAGTGCTCACTCCACATGGCGCTAAAGGCACATAGTTCTGTAAAATTGGGAGTCCGACCGAGCTTTTGTTGAATGAGTCCGAATTCATCTGCGGTGAGCCGGAGTTGCTCCGCTGTTTTTACGGTTATATCCATGGCTGCAAAAGTACGAACCGCCGCCCAATCTTGCCGTCTAAATTTCCATAAATCAACATGAATCAGTAGGTTTGCCAGCTATGGCCGCAAAACAAAGGATTGCTTTTGTAGCGAACACCAGTTGGAGCATCTACAAGTTCAGGCTATACCTTATTGAGAACCTCATCGAAAAAGGATTCTCGGTAAGTGTATTGGCTCCGCGCGACGCATATACCGAACAATTCGAAAACCTCCCCGGCCTCACCTATCTCGAGTTGAGACATTTCAAAGCCAAAAGCATCTCCCCACGGCAGGACATCCTGCTATACAAAGAGTTGCTGCATCATTACCGGACCGTGCAGCCGTCGCTTATCTTTCATTATACCATCAAGGCCAATATTTTCGGTACCTGGGCCGCCGCCAGGGCCCGCATCCCGGCCGTCAGCGTAGTGACGGGACTCGGCTATACATTCGCCCGCAAAGGCTGGCTGCGCTCAGCCGTCAGGACGTTGTACAAAACAGCTTTTAAAAAGGCAGCCCGGGTATGGTTCCTGAACGAGGACGATCGCCATTTTTTCACCGCCGAACGCCTGGTCGATACCGCCCGGACCTTTGTATTGCCCGGTGAAGGTGTGGACACCGATGCTTTTTTCGCCTCGCCCTTCGAACCAGGAAAAACCGCTGTCACCTTCCTGCTGATCGGCCGGATCATCCGGCACAAAGGGATTATTGAGTTCGCCCGGGCTGCAAGTTTGCTGAAACAGCAGGGCCTGTCCGTTCAATGCCAGTTGTTGGGTGGGTTCGATGAGAACAATCCGGTAGCTATCTCCCGGCAGGAAGTAGCAGCATGGGAGCGGCAAGGCATCCTCGCCTATCTGGGACATACCGACCAGGTAGCTCCATTCATCGAAAAGGCCGATTGCATCGTCCTGCCCTCCTATCGCGAGGGGATGCCCCTCAGTCTGCTCGAAGGGGCCAGTATGAGCAAAGCGTTGATTGCCGCCGACACGCCCGGATGCCGCACGCTCATCGAAGAAGGGATCAACGGCTATCTCTGCCGCGAAAAAGACAGTGAAGACCTGGCAAAGAAAATGGCGGCTTATTATCATTTGCCGGCGGCAGCCAAACGTGCAATGGGTATGGCAGCCAGGGACAGGATACTGAAAGATTTTACCCGCCAACACATCACCCGCATCTACCTGGAAAAAATCAATGCCCTCATATCATCAACCCACCCACCAACCCACTAACCAAATGAGGCATGCATATACTACTATTTATCCTGTATAGTCTGCTCTGCGGATACGGCATCCTCAAGATTCCGTTTATCCGGAAAAGCGGCATCCCGCCCATCCTTTTGCTCGGGCTGTTCGCCCTTCATGTGCTCGTCGGTTGTCTGCATAATGTAATTGCCTGGCGCTATTATCCCGAGCATGGCGATATCTGGCGTTTGTTTGCATTCAGTCTCAGCGACCGCCATTTGCTGGCTACTCATCAGTTTGGCCAGCTGCTCGCCGATAATTCCCGCTGGACTTATCTCTCGCATAACAGCGTGACATTTATCCTGATGATCCTCAACTTTTTTTCCTTTGATAACCTGTATATCGATACCCTGCTGTTCGCCTTCCCGGTTTTTTTAGGCAATACCGCACTCTATCGGATGTTCCGTCGCCGTTTCCCCGCCGACCCCCTGACCGCAGTCACCGTCTTTCTTCTTCCCTCCACTTTATTCTGGACATCCTGCATTCACCGCGAAGGAGTGCTGTATATGGCCCTGGGATTTCTTTTCTACTTCCTGGACCGCATCTTCTCCCCGGCCCCCCGCAACCTCCGGCGCACTATCCTTTTCGCCACCCTCTTTTTCCTCCTGATCATTTACTTCCGCCCCGTCGTCGCCGCCCTCCTGGTCCCCTCCCTCCTGGCCTGGTGGTTCACAGAAAGGCCCCTTCCCCGCCGGCAGGCTTTACTGCTGGTCGGTACCTGTGCCGCCCTCTTGGTGATCCTGTTATTAATCCCCGGCCTGTCCACCTGGCCTGTCCGCCTCCTCAGCCACCAACAAGGCGAATTCCGGGACCTCGAAGGTCACTCCCGATTATACCTCCCCATACTCGACGGCTCCTGGAACAGCTTGCTGCGCGCCTTACCCTCGGCAGTCCTGAACGGGCTATTTGAGCCGCTACCCGGATCTGGCGGTCAAAAAATATACCTGGCCTTTTCGGTCGAACTGCTCCTGATCTGGGCCGTCGTCCTCGCTGCCGCATTCCGCCGCCTCTTTTCCCCGACCCGCCGCATCAGCAACCCAGCCGCAATTCCTGTCCTGCCCGACCACAGAGCTGTCGCTTCTGATATCGGACGTTCCCTCGAACGTCCTCTCCCCCCCTCAGGCGCCAAAGCCTTCGGCGCCTGCTGCCTTATTTTCTCCCTATCAGGCATGCTCCTGATCGGGGCCATCGTCCCCTTTGCCGGTGCCATCGTCCGCTACCGCAGCCTCTACCTCCCCTTCCTCCTGGCCCCATGCCTCCATTCCCTCCTCCACTGGCCCCCCCTCCGGCGGCTGAACCAACGCCTGGCCGCCTGGCTGCCTGATCCCGGGTCTATATCATATAATGAATAAATTAAAATTTTTAATATCCTAAAAAACCTTGCCGAAATCATCCCCAAATTACCGGCGCCCTCCACTTTTGCGGACATTTTATTGTTAATTCACCATTTTTTACCACCGGTACCCAAAAAATTGTTTAATATCTGGCAATCCTTTAGTTTCGCTTTAAATTTTTACAGCAATGTCATCATTAAGATTTAAAGCTATTGACAATCTAACCACCACAACCGAGAGCATGATACCTGGTGCCGCTAAAATAACCGCCATTTTTGGCGAGAACGTTTTCACCCTGAAAACCGCACGTGAATACCTCAGTGATGAAGCGTACAAAAGCCTGCAGGCATCCATCCGCAACGGTAAGAAGATCGACCGCGCCGTCGCCAACCAGATCGCCTCTGGATTGCGTCAATGGGCCGAAAGCAAAGGTGTGACCCACTTTACCCACTGGTTTCAGCCGCTGACGGGTACCACTGCCGAAAAACATGATTCCTTTTTTACCATAAAGAGCGATGGTACTGCCATCGAAGAATTCGACGGCGCTGCGCTCATTCAGCAGGAGCCTGATGCATCCTCCTTCCCCAGCGGCGGACTGAGGGCCACTTTTGAGGCCCGCGGCTACACAGCCTGGGACCCTTCTTCCCCTGCTTTTGTAATGGAGATCGGGGCCGGCAAAACCCTCTGTATCCCCACCATCTTTGTTTCCTATACCGGCGAATCCCTCGACTATAAGGCCCCCCTGCTGAAGGCCCTCGCGGCTCTCGACAAGGCTGCCGTAGAGGTTTGCCATTACTTCGATAAGAACGTTACCAAGGTGACGGCTACCCTCGGATGGGAACAGGAATATTTCGTCGTTGACGAAGGCCTGTTCAATGCCCGCCCCGACCTCGTTATGAGCGGCCGGACAGTTTTCGGTCACGCCCCTGCTAAAGGCCAGCAGCTCGAAGACCATTATTTCGGCAGCATTCCGGAAAGGGTCTATGCCTTTATGCGCGACTACGAACAGGAGGCCTATAAATTAGGTATCCCCCTGCGCACCCGCCACAATGAAGTCGCCCCCGCCCAGTTCGAGTGCGCCCCCATCTTCGAAGAAGTCAGCGTAGCCGTCGATCACAATATTCTCCTGATGGATATCATGGATCGCGTCGCCCGTCGTCACAAACTGCGCGTCCTGCTCCATGAAAAGCCTTTCGCCGGCATCAACGGCAGCGGTAAGCATAATAACTGGAGCATGGCCACAGACACCGGTGTCAACCTGCTGGCCCCCGGCAAAACGCCGAAGACCAACCTCATGTTCCTGACCTTCTTCGTCAACACCATCAAGGCAGTACATGATTACTCTGATGTATTACGCGCTTCTATCGCCTCTGCCGGCAACGATTTCCGTCTGGGTGCCAATGAAGCTCCTCCCGCCATCATCTCCGTCTTCATCGGTGAATACCTCAGCAAGGTGCTGGCCGATGTCAAGGAAAGGGTCGGTGATAAGTTCGACGAGCAGGACGAGGCTATCCTGAAGCTGGATCTGCACCGCAGCATCCCCGAACTGCTGCTGGACAATACCGACCGCAACCGGACCTCTCCCTTCGCCTTTACCGGTAATAAATTCGAGTTCCGCGCCGTCGGTTCCAGCGCTAACTGCGCCAATGCAATGATCGCCCTCAACTCCATCGTGGCAGAGACGCTCAAGAAATTCAAGAAGGATGTGGATGCCCTGATCGAGAAAGGCGACAAAAAGGAAATCGCCATCATGCATGTGATCCGTGAGTATATCGTCAGCAGCGAGAAAGTACTGTTCGAAGGCGACGGCTACAGCGACGAATGGCACCATGAAGCAGAAAGACGCGGCCTGCCTAACGTTCGCACCACTCCGCTGGCCCTCGATGCAATGATCACCGAAAAGGCCAAGCATCTGTTCGAGGTCAATGGTGTATATACCCATATCGAACTCGAAGCCCGTCATGAGATTGAGCTCGAAAAATATGTCAAACGTGTCCAGATCGAAGCCCGTATCATGGGCGAATTGGCCACCAGCCACATCCTGCCCCCGGCCATCAAGTACCAGAACATCCTGATCCAGAATATCAAGGGTCTGAAGGAGATCGGCCTCCCTGTCAGCGCCTATACCAACCAACAGCAGATCCTCGAAAAGATCTCCCAGCATATTTCCAAGGTCAGCGAACTGGTCGGCAAGATGATCGAAGCACGGAAGATAGCCAACAACGTCAGCGACACCCGCACCAAGGCTATCGAGTACAATAGCCAGGTAAAAGAACCCTTCTTCGATGAGATCCGCTACCATGTCGACAAGCTCGAACTGCTCATCGACGACAAGGAATGGGTCCTGTCCAAGTATCGCGAACTGCTGTTCCTCCGTTATAAAAACATTCTCGATTATACACTCAAACGACTCGCTCATAAGCGTAAACGACGCAACAAAAAAAAGCCCGCTCCGGCGGGCTTTTTTATTTTAGATTGAGCTCGATATAAACATTATTTCTCTACCAAACCTTTTTTATGAGCCTTTCTACACCATTGCGCCCATCCATGGGCAAGCTTACCCTTTTCCTTTTTCTTCTGACGATCCTTCAGCTGTCCTTTTCTTCGGCGTATGCCAGTGGTGAAGTACTTTCAGCTATTACAAGCGCCGGTCCGCAGAGCCCCACTCAATTAGGAACGCCAGCCCCCTGTACTTCCATCGGTTTTGGCTTGACCAGCTATACCCCTCCGACGGGTTCCAGTCTGCAGTCAGTTCAATGGTGGGTCAATAACGGGTCTACTAATACTCTTGTTAAGACAACAACCGGTGCGCCAAATACCTCGCTGCAAATCACCTCCAACACTTTTATTGTGACTGCTGTCGCAGTTTATAGCAACGGGGCGACGGGCACTTCTAATACTTACCAGGTGAACGTTGATCCTATCCTTTTCAATGCTCCCATGAACGGACCCACATCTGTCGCTTTCGGATGCACTTCGCCCGTTGCATACAGCACAAGTATAGCCTCCAGTCAATTTGTTTACACTCCCCCTGCCGGTACCTATACGGTCAGTTGGGCACTCCCCGGTTCCTGGGCTTTTAGCGGCGCCAGCACCGGCCTGTCCATTTCGGCTATCCCCAATGCGACTTCCGCTGGTAATGTGGTAGCAACCCTCACGCTCTCCACCTGTCCATTTCAGACTACATCGACTGCCGCAGTTACCAGGCCCATGTTGCCGCCGACATTCGGTGCAAGTCCGGGCATCATCTGTAACGATTCCACCAATATCTTTACCATCAATCCACAATGCGGACCGACCAGTTATATCTGGACCATATCGGGTAATGCCAGCGCTACTTTCCAGGCGAACGGCACGCAAAGTCTGACTACCACTTCCACCTCTGCTGCAATATCTACCGGTACAATCGGCACTTCCGGCTTTACTTTATCCGTAGAAGCCGTATATCCCGGTGGAGCGACCAGCAGTGCAACCACCGAAAATGTGGTAACAGGCACGCCGGCCCCCACCGTGCTCAAAATTATCGATGGAGAGGAGTTGGCAGGCTCGGGTCCATTCAGTTTCTCTATGGTTACTCCTACAACGGAACCTATTACGGGTTATAACTGGATAGTGGCGCCCGAGGCAACGATCAGCGGCAAAACCACAGGCACTGTCACCTTTACCACACCTTCACTTAGTTCCGGCCAATCCGGAGATGTTTACATTACCGCGGAATATGAAACAACGTGCAGCGGCTGGATCTCTAGCCAGAGATATTATTTCGTGGATGAGGGTTCGGGCAAGAGCGGCCTGGCGTTAACTTTACAGCCATTCGCGGGGATGAGCCAATTGGCTATCATTGCCGGCAACCAGACGAATCCAGCCGTTAATGGAGACGGCACATCCTACCTGTTGAAAAGCGACAATGTCAATTACACCATCAAAGCTGTCAATGTCTACAATACAGCAGGACAGTTGATGAAAAAGGCCAGTTTCGGCGGCGCCAATACGACGGAATATTTAGATATTCACGCTCTGCCGAATGGAATTTATTTTGTTCAGGTCACGACCAGCAATGGGCCCACCACCAAAAAGTTCGTCGTCCTGCACTAAACATATAATATTGCCCCATCCCGAAACCCGCCGCCAGGCGGGTTTCTTATTTCAGTTCCATCCCTTCCCCGCTCCCCCCAATTCACTCTTCGCTTACGCCATCCTCTCCTTCACCCACCCCTCCGCAATCCCTAATTGCTGCTTCATCGTCAGATGCGAATTATCCAGTACGACCGCATCGGCCGCCTGCCGTAACGGGCTGATAGCCCGGTGCGAATCGATATAGTCGCGGTGCGTCAGGTTCTGTTTCACCTCCGCCAGCGTAATATTCGGGTTCTTCTCATAAAGTTCCTTGAACCGCCGCTGGACCCGCACCGCCTCGTCCGCCGTCATGAAGATCTTCAGTTCCGCATGGGGAAAAACGACAGTGCCGATATCCCGCCCGTCCATTACGATCCCCTTCGCCTTCCCCATCTCCTGCTGTCGGGCCACGGCAAAGTCCCTCACCTCTTTTACTGCCGCCACCTCGCTCACCTTTTCGGCGATCACCAGGTCACGGATCACATATTCCACATTCTCCCCATTCAGCCACATCTCCGTCTGACCATTCTTGTGATTGGTCACGAATTCCAGCCCAATATGCGTCATGGCCTCATTTACTGCGGTTGGAATGGTCCAGTCAACATGATGCCGGAGAAAATACAGCGTGATAGCCCGGTACATGGCCCCGCTATCGATATAAACATAGTTGAGTTCTTTAGCCAGTTGTTTCGCAAGCGTACTCTTGCCACATGAGCTCCAGCCGTCAATCGTGATGATGATATTTTTGGGTTGTTCCATGCCACCACAAAAATGCAAAAAAAAAGCCATCCCGTGGGGATGGCCTTCTCTTTTTTGTATAATGAACAATTGAACTCTATAATTAAGCTTCAGACTTCTCCTTCGTCTTTTCCTTCAGCGAAAACTTGATCTTCGACAGCTCCTTATCCAACTCGGCAACGAGAATATCTCCATTCTTGATATTCATGTTCAGGATCTCTTCCGCCAGGGGATCTTCCAGGTACTTCTGGATGGCCCTGTGCAGCGGCCTGGCGCCGAATTGGGCGTCATATCCCTTGTCTGCGATGAAGTTTTTGGCTTCCTCCGTCAGTTCCAGGGTGAATCCCAGGTTGTTCAGTCTTTTCAGCACACCCTTCATCAGGATATCGATGATCTGGAAGATATGCTCCTTATTCAGCGAGTTGAAGATGACTACGTCGTCGATCCTGTTCAGGAATTCGGGGCTGAAAGTACGTTTGAGCGCCTTTTCGATCACGGCTTTATTATTCTCGTCCGCATTCAGAGTACGGGACGCGGTAGCAAACCCGACGCCGTCGCCGAAATCCTTCAGCTGCCGGACACCGATATTCGAGGTCATGATGATCAGCGTGTTCTTGAAGTCCACCTTCCGGCCAAGGCCGTCCGTCAATTGACCATCGTCCAGCACCTGCAACAGGATGTTATAAATGTCCGGATGTGCTTTTTCGATTTCATCCAGCAGGATCACCGAGTAAGGCTTGCGGCGGACTCGTTCCGTCAGTTGGCCTCCCTCTTCGTATCCGACATATCCCGGAGGTGCCCCGATCAGCCGGCTCACGGTGAATTTCTCCATGTATTCGCTCATATCGATCCGGATCAGGGATTCTTCAGAGTCGAACATATAACGGGCCAGCGCCCTGGCCAGTTCCGTCTTCCCGACACCCGTAGGACCGAGGAAGATGAACGTTCCTATCGGCTTCTTGGGGTCCTTCAACCCTACCCTGTTACGCTGGATCGCCTTGACGACCTTGGTGATGGCCTCATCCTGACCAACGACCATGCCGCGCATGTCAATCGACATATTACGAAGCTTTTCCGTTTCAGCCTGCACCATCCGTTTCACCGGGATGCCCGTCATCATGCTGACCACTTCCGCAATATTCTCTTCGTCAATGGGGTAACGCTTGTGTTTGCTTTCTTCTTCCCATTCCGCTTTGGCTTTTTCCAGCTCCTCTTGTAACCTCTTCTCAGTGTCACGGAGCGAAGCCGCCTCTTCGAACTTCTGGCTTTTGACAACCTTGTTCTTCTCATTCTTCACATCTTCGATCTTCTTTTCGAGATCGACGATATTCTGGGGAACGTTGATATTTTTAAGGTGTACCCGCGCCCCTACTTCGTCCAGTACGTCGATGGCCTTGTCAGGCAACAGGCGGTCCGTCATATAACGGTCGCTCAGTTTGACGCAGGCGTCGATGGCGTCATCGGAATAGGTGACGTTGTGATAATCCTCATACTTCGATTTAATATTATTCAGTATCTGGATGGTCTCTTCCACGCTGGGAGGATCCACCATGACCTTCTGGAAACGACGATCTAAAGCGCCGTCCTTCTCGATATACATCCGATACTCGTCCAGCGTCGAAGCACCAATGCACTGCAACTCGCCACGGGCAAGGGCAGGTTTGAAGATGTTGGACGCGTCCAGCGATCCGCTGGCGCCCCCTGCTCCGACGATGGTATGAATTTCATCGATGAAGAGGATGACATCACGGTTCTTCTCCAGTTCATTCATAATCGCTTTCATCCGTTCTTCGAACTGACCGCGGTATTTAGTACCGGCCACCAGGGCAGCCAGATCAAGGGAAATGACACGTTTATCGAACAAGACCCTCGATACCTTCCGTTGTACGATCCGCAGGGCAAGGCCTTCGACGATAGCCGTTTTACCTACACCGGGTTCGCCGATCAAAATAGGGTTGTTCTTTTTACGCCGCGAAAGGATCTGCGAAACACGCTCGATCTCCTCTTCCCTGCCCACAATCGGGTCCAGGGCGCCCATCTCTGCAAGACGGGTGATATCCCGGCCAAAATTATCCAGTACAGGCGTCTTGCTCTTGGCATTGCCGGCTGCACGGGCTTTCTGCTGGGAATACTTCTTTTCTTCGTCAAAATCGTCGTCGTTCTCTTCTGCGTATTCGCTGCGAACGTCATTGCTTTTCACAACGCCTAGTTCATTTCTGAATAAATCGTAGTCCACATCAAATTGATTTAGGATTTGCGTAGCAATATTTTCTTTGTTCTTCAGGATCGAGAGCATTAAATGTTCAGTCTCCACTGTAGGGCTTTTGAGTGCCTTGGCCTCCAGAACCGTCACTCGTATCACTTTCTCCGCCTGTTTCGTCAGCGGCAGACTGTTGATATTAGCGATGTTTTTACCGGTCTTATCCTTAACTGCCATTTCCACTTCCTTCCGTAATTCATACAGATCAACATTGAAACTCTTCAAAATGCGGACAGCTGTATTATCACCCTCACGAATCAAACCCAGCAATAAGTGCTCCGTACCGATAAAATCGTTCCCCAGACGCAAAGCCTCCTCCCTGCTGAATGATATAATCTCCTTTACCTGGGCTGAAAAATTATTATCCATTTTTAAGTAATTGAGCTTTATACAATAATAACGAATATTTTTGACTTCTGTTTTATGCTATTTATTAACGGCCGTTAATATCTTTAAGTGTATATGCAAGTCAAAATTGATACCAGAGAAAAATTTCATGCCATTACCATCCTTGAACCGGTTCTTGCTGCTAATATGACAGAAGAGCTCGAAAAGGTCCTCCTGCCCATAATCGGGCTGGATGTTAAAAACGTGGTTCTCATATTAAAAGACATCCCGGAGGTGGAGGAAGCTGCTGCGGACTCCCTGGTAAAGATTCAGCAGGCATTCTATGACAACAGCGCCTCCTTCGTTATTTGCGAACTTACCCCGGAGGTGGAAAAGTATCTGGAAGACGACGGCTTTCTCGAACTGATGAACGTTACCCCCACGGAAAGCGAAGCCTGGGATATCGTGCAATTGGAAGAAGTAGAAAGGGAATTGCTGAATGGGCCTGACTTGTAGCCCGTTGCACTTCCGCTTTCCGGCCACCTTCCTGCCCGCTTATGTCCGGTGGCGCAGTCCTGGTCCGGAGCGCCGCGCCGTCTCTTCAGTATCCGCTCCCACCCTTTAGGCTCACTTGGCTCCCACCGGCCTTCCATCAAAATCCCGTCGTTCTTCCATCAAACCGTTCGGACACATCCACCACCCGATCATTCCTTGCTCCTGCCGGCCTCTCAGCCGGACCCAAATGCCCCTGCACGGTTGACGCGCCGGGGTGGGACAACAAGACAGAACGTCAGCCCTGGGAAATATTTTACACACAATTCGGCGCTTTTAATGGACGTTACCCCTATATTCGCCATTACCCCCGACACCTGTTCCAATCCCGTAATTTTCAAGGGTCAAGCAGCAGATGGCCTTCATCTGCCGTCTCTACCCGGATATATAAACAAAATCGAGTAATGCTGGCTGTCACTATTTTAGGCAACAATTCCGCTCTCCCGGCTTTTGATCGTCACCCGACGGCTCAGGTGGTTACCATGGAAGATCAGATCTTTCTGGTCGACTGTGGCGAGGGCACTCAGATGCAGATGGCCAAATACAAGATCCGCCGCAGTAAGATCAATTACATCTTCATTTCCCATCTGCATGGTGATCATTACTTCGGGCTGATTGGCCTGTTGACCAGCATGGGCCTCCTGGGGCGCACCCAGGAACTTCATGTCCATGCCCCTGCCCCGTTGGAAGAGATCATCGGAATGCAACTCAAGGTGGCCGACATCCATCTGCCCTATCCTTTACATTTTCATGCGCTCGGTGGCACGAACGTCATCATCCGCGAGGCCCGGTTCGAAGTCGGCTGTTTTCCCGTCTTTCACCGTATCGAATGTTGGGGCTTTCTCTTCCGGGAGGTTCGGCCTTTCCGCCGGATCAATCCCGAGAAGGCGCGTGAGTACGAAGTCCCCTCCTCTTTCTTCGACCGGCTCAAATGGGGGGAGAGCTATCTGAGAAAGGATGGGATGCTGATAGAAAACCAATGGGTCACAGAGCCCGCCAGCAGGGCAAAGTCCTACGCGTATACTGCCGATACCCTGTTTGATCCGCGTATCGCCGACAGCGTCAGGGGCGTCGACATCCTCTATCATGAGACCACCTATCTGAAAGACCTCGAAGTCCAGGCCGGTAAGAGATTTCATAGCACGAGTACCCAGGCCGCCACTATCGCCCGCGACGCCGGAGTTCAACGGCTGCTGATTGGCCATTTCAGTTCCAAGTATGAAAAACTGAATGCCTTCGAAGTAGAAGCCCGCGAGATTTTCCCCAATACCGAACTAGCCCTCGAAGGGGTGACCTATAAGGTGTAAACTGAGCCTTCGTCCCCGGCCCCGCGGATGCCCCACGCCGTCCCCTACCCCGGCAACAGGAACCCCAGCGAAAAGCTCGATTTCACCCCCACCAGCAGCGCGTGTAATAAATAATAAAAGAAATACCGCTCTTTATCCCGTTTATAGTTCACCTTGCCCGTCCGCTTCGACACCGGCAGTGACTTGTCCTTGTCTTTCGGGATGATGAACTTCTTCAACGCATAGGACTTTAGCTTATCCACCTTTTTGTCATCACTGTTTTCTTTCAGTTTGTCGACCACCAGGTCGTGATATTCGCCAACTATCTGACCCGTCGCCTTTTCATCATTCATTTCAAACCGGAAGGCAAGACTGTTCAGCATGCCCGATTCCAAGTGCAGCTTACCCAGGTTTTCAGCCGGATTGTTCAGCTTCGTCACGTCCAGTTCGTGGAAAGCACCCTCGACTATATACGGATCGCCTTTGTGCAAAGGCATTTTCGTCGTTGCTGTCACCGACCCTGAATTCATCAGCGAACCCTCCGTTGTCATCGTGATATAGGCAGGGTCACCATTCACCGGCTTGTTGATCAGTGGGGCCAATGTCCCCCTCATCCGGTAAATGGTCAGCGTACCCGTTTTGTTACCTTTTTTAGGGAATTCTTCGTAGGCAAAAGTAGTCGTTCCCATTTTCAGCCGTCTCACCCGCAGGGACAGCGGCATGCTCTTCAATTCTTCCACCGGCATGGCCTTTTCTCCCGGTTCCAATGGCAGCTGCCTGTCCCTGAATACATGCACCTCATTGCTTCGGATGCTGATCTCGTCAGCGCTGAGCTCGTGTTGCAGCAGGGCCATCACATCCAGGTTTTTGACATCGATCCCTTCACTGGATGATTCAACCACATCTACCTGATGACCCTTCACCCGCCCCATTTCTTCTTTATCGAGATTGGGGGTGATCCGCAAGGTATCCAGCCGTAGCAATCTTTTTTTGCTATCAAGCTCGAATCCGCGCAAATGCATTGTTTCGTTCATCACGGCAGCCAAATAACGGGCCTTTTCAGCCAGTACCCGGATACCGCCTGCCCCTTGTGCCCCGGTCGTATCCCGATACACCGAGTCAAGCTCAATCTGTCCTTCCACAGCAAAACTTTCTTTTGACGCCTCCTTTCCCGTAACCTTCAACCCCGTCAGCCTCACCTGGTCAATCAGT
>Ga0302312_10001436_pt1 | contig 14387 bp, 17 predicted proteins | sample III_Palsa_N2_1_FD_200529 | JGI IMG/M metagenome (GOLD analysis project Ga0302312, IMG submission 200529) | Peat permafrost microbial communities from Stordalen Mire near Abisko, Sweden - III_Palsa_N2_1 | ecosystem: Environmental > Terrestrial > Soil > Palsa > Peat permafrost | place: Sweden... | reverse complement strand
GTATAGGGTCAAAAGCCTTATCGAGGGTTCGAATCCCTCTCTCTCCGCCAGATATGCAACTAAGCCCCTGAAATAAGGGGCTTTTTTGTATCTAAAATTTTTCTACCCATGCTTTTACCCATGCCCGGAGACCCGCTTTGATGGGCTTTCCATCCGCGTCCGTGGGCGGCCATTGAGGATTACCCGATCCCAATTTTTTTCAAACCTACATGACCGCCATGAAAGCCCTGGTTGCTTTCGGTAGAACTGGCTGCGCCGGTTTTCTACTTAATTTCATGGGAGTTCAACGGTGAAAAACGAAAATTCTGGACATGTGACTTCAGCGTTGTCGGTGGGCGATAGAGACTTAACGCTCGTTCGCGCCCCGATCCTTTTGGACGGCTGTAATTTCGAGCAGATCGATTGGGCAGTGTCATGACTACCGCGTGCCCACAGTGCCTCGGCATCGCCATCGTCGCTAAACGCCATGCACAGCAGACGGCTGCGACGTTGGGCGGCGTGGCGGGCGCTATACGCGGCGTGTCGACTGCACTAGATAGCGATGGCGATTGGCCCACCAACGCGTCGTCGATCCTAGGCGTCCCGGTAGGCCTCATTGCGAGCGTCGTCGTGGGCGGATTGCTTGGCGGCGCGGCGGGGTGTGCTGCAGGCTCGGCGATCGGTGAAGCGATCGATCATTCCTTGCCGAATAATTTTGCGTGTCAAACATGTGGCCATGTTTTTGGAGCGGAGCAGGGAAAGCTTTCGTCCAGCTAGGTCTACTTCTGTCGTTCGGCTTAGCACGAACTTTTGCAGAATTCGTCGTTCGCTTCTTCAGTTATTTCCCTCAAACACACACAGCCTGGCCAAAGCCGGGCTGTGTGTGTTTGTCTCAATTAGGAGTCTGATATGCACAACGTGGAAACGATGGCTTACGTCAATGCACTGCCCTGGCACGGTTTGGGTCAGCGCCTCGCACTACATGAGCCCATTGAGGTCTGGATGGAACGCGCGGGCATGAACTGGCGCATTGAATCGGCAGGCGTACAGTTCGACACGGCCGATGACGATGTCCAACGTCGAGAGTTCTCTGGCCAAAAGGTGCTCTATCGCTCAGATACTAAAGCGCCACTCGCGATCGTCTCCGATCGTTACCAAGTCGTCCAGCCTGCAGAGATCCTGGAGTTCTACCGCGACCTCACCGACCTCGGTGGTTTTGAGTTGGAGACGGCCGGAGTATTAAAGGATGGCAAGAAGTTCTGGGCACTGGCGCGCACCGGACAGAACGTCACTCTTAAGGGACGTGACGAAGTAAACGGCTATCTACTTCTCGCCACAGGCTGTGACGGCACGCTGGCGACGACAGCGCAGTTCACCTCAGTCAGAGTCGTATGCCAAAACACCTTGGCCATCGCGTTGAGCAAGGATGCCGGAGCGGTCAAGGTGCCGCACCGCAGTCAGTTTGACGCGCAGACAGTCAAGCGCCAGCTCGGCGTAGCAATCGCCTCTTGGGATGACTTCATGATGCGTATGAAGGCGTTGTCGGAGTGTCGCGTCAACGCCAAGACCACCGAAGCATTTCTTCAGCGTGTGCTGACTTATCCGGCGACTGGGGCATCAGACCACGGCACCATCGCGGTCAACGATCGAGCGGTAAAAGTGGTGCACCATCTATTTACGGGCCGCGGGATGGGATCGAGTTTTAGCTCGTCGGCCAACACCGCATGGGGCTTGGTAAACGCCGTGACAGAGTTCGTCGATCACCACCGGCGCGCGCGCAGCGAAGATCATCGTCTCGATGCGGCCTGGTTCGGCCAAGGGGCCGATCTCAAGAAAAAAGCATGGGACGAAGCCTTGGCGTTAATCAGCTAGAAGACGGCCTTGTCGTATCATTTAAAGCTTTGCCGAGCGACGGCCCGGCTAGCAAATTGGCGTTGCTGTTTATTCGTTTTGGTTATCACTCCAGCGCTTTAAGGCCCGGCTTTTATGCCGGGCCTTTTTTATGCGTGTGTCAACTACTCAGGAGTTTCATCATGAAACGCGTGCGAACCACCGTTGACGTTACCTTCGATCCCGCCGCGGCGACAGAGCAAAAGGTTCTTGCTGCGGCAGAAAGCATTCTCATGAGCAGGCTGAAGCGGCTAGGGTCCATTACCAATCCGAGCGATGCGTCTGACTTTCTGCGTATGCGGATAGGAGGCTTGGACCACGAGCAATTCCACGTGCTCTGGCTTGACAACCGGCATCAGATCCTAGATTGCCAGAAGCTCTTTATCGGCACCGTCGACGGCGCCAGTGTTTATCCACGTGAAGTCGTCAGAGCAGCGTTGCGTGTCAACGCCTGTGCGGCGATTTTCGCTCACAATCATCCGAGCGGTATTGCTGAACCCAGCGCAGCCGATCGTGCCATCACTGGCGAGTTGCGCGACGCCTTGAAACTCATCGGGGTACGAGTGCTGGACCACATCGTGGTAGGTGGCGACTGCGTCAGCATGGCGGGACGGGGGCTTATATGACCGACGCTTTCGAAAGCACTCAAACGACCCAGCGTTTTATGAATTTATATCGATGCACAAACTGCGCTACCGAATGGGAAGATGCATGGGACGCGACGTGCGATGACGAGTGTCCACGATGCGGCACGGTCATGACCCCATACCTATCCGACGACGAGCTTCCATAAGGCTTCTTTAGAGGTTTAGCGTCGACGCTGCATGCTAGGAACTTTGGTTATTCGTGTCCTTCAAAACCGCCGCCAGTTCCTCCCGGACCTGAGCCAAAAGCTGGGTTTGCCTCCGCGGACCTTCACCGGCGAACGCCAACGTAAGGAGTGTCAGTGGGTGAACGTCCATGACTTGGCAGAGTTCGGCCAGCTTGTTCAAGGTCGGGCTTTTTAGGTCGCGCTCCAGGGTACTCAGATAGGTACGGCTAGACACGTCGGAAAACGCTTCCTGACTCAGGCCGCGCGCTTTCCTGACTGTCTTTAACGCTGTCGCTAGACCGAGTTTGGTTGTCACCGAGAGCTTCCTTGGAAAGCTCGGATGACAACCGATTGAACCCAATAGGACTACAATCTATAGTGTTCATTTGCAGCGATTCGATCTGCCTTTAACTAAGGCAGGCCAAAGCCTGAGCACGATTTAACTCAGGAATTTACTCAAAACAGGGGAAACGAAATGGATGCCGTGAGACTGATTCTGATTCTGCTGACGAGCTTCAATTTGACCATGCTGGTCATGAAAGTGTGGGGCGACAAATTCCCCCAGCCTAATGCCCGGAAGTTACACGGCGATTGGCTGCAGGGGTGGCGGAACACGCACAACCCGCAGAACCGCTACTGGATCCAACTAACGGTCATGTTCGCGATTTTGGTCGGTTTCAACATGGCAGGCCAAATGCTTGCCGGCTTCCTGGTATTCGTTAGGGCGATCGTTTTTATTCAGGGTTATAGGAGGGCCAAGCAGCAGATTGCTGTAATACCGGCAACGGAAAACGCCGGCGAGATTTCACCGTCGCCGGTTGATCTAGGCAGCGGACGTGCGGACGCAACCGCTCCACCAAGCAGTCAGCGCCCTTTGAGCCAGTTCGGGCGACGGAATCAGGTGATTGTCGGTTTCATCGTTCTCATTGGCGCGGCATTAGCCGTGACGAGTTACCTGCACTCTCGCGAATCAGATCCACCGAGCGTCGCAGACCAGCAAAGGCTGGATGAAATGTCGAAAGAGATGACCGCGCCAGTCACTCTTCTATCGGTAGCAACGTCGGACTCAACACAGGCCGATCCAGCGATCATATCTACTGCACAAGAACCGCCGGTGACGTCGGCTACGGAAGTGACTGCATCCTCAGAGCAGGAACCTAGGGCAGCGGAGGCGTCGGCGGCGACAGAACCTCAGGCAGAGCAGATAAGCAGTCCGGTGAAGGAACCAGTGCCGGCTCAGGTGTCGTCACCAGCAGCCGTCGCACCGGGACAGCCACCGTCGTTTACGGGCAATACCTACGGCAATGTCGTTGCATCGTACTTTCCCGGTGAAAGCGCACAAGATGCGGTGATGGATGCATTAAGTAAGGTCAACTCCGGTCTGAGCGTCGATGGCATCGACTATTTAGGTTACCCAGAGTATTCGCTGGAGTGCGAAGCGAACGGTCAATGCGTCAACGGCACGGGCACACCCTTTGGCTCGGTAACCGACGTCGCAAAAGAAATGTTTCCTGTTAACCCTGTCGACGTCCAGAAATATGAGCTCAAGTGCCAAACGATCTGCTATGACAGCCAACGTCTGATTATTGGCCGCGCTCCTTAAAAGCTTCAACCGCGAAGCACTCGCGCTATCGGCAGAAGACTACCGATGGGCGCGTTGGTCGTCAAACGATTGGCGAGGATTAAAAAAAACCTCCTCGCATTCGCAGCAATTGATATTCATCGCCACAGAACGCACCGCGCGCATTTTGCTTTCGGTGACGTCTTCGTTTGTCCACATTAGAGGAGGGAGTATGAACGCGTCGGCATCAGATGTAGCAAGTTGGTATTACGAGGATGACGGGCATCGTAAAGGACCCGTTACTGACGAGGTCGTTATTGGTCTAATACGAACACGAAAAATTACGTACGGTTCACTCGTTTGGAAGAGTGGCTTCCCGGAATGGCTAAAGGTGGAAGATACCGAGTTGAGGGAGCACCTCGAAAAGGTCTCAGCGCCGCCGATTACCGGCAAGCACGTGAACAACACCGTCGTGTGGTTTCTGGCGTTTGCCCCACTCATCGGTCTCTTCTTGGAAAGCATGTTTGCCTACGCTATCAACAGCAGTGATAGCGTCGCCGAGGCGGCGGTGAGTGATAACCGGTACTGGTTCATCACTCTCGCACTGAACATAGCCTTGTCCTATTTCGACGAAAATCGCTTGATGCGAGCGGGATATGACACTAGCAAGTTCAAGGGCCTGACATGGCTGGTCCCCGTGTATCTATACAAGCGGGCAAAGGCATTGGACCAAAACTTGGCCTATTTCGTTGTATGGCTCGTTAGCATTGCAATCGTGGCTTTTACCTAGCTCGCCAGATTCTCGCTCGAACCGAAAGAACGCCGCACATTCGGCGCCCTCCTTCTTTTAGCCCGGCCTCCAGCCGGGCTTTTTATTTCTCGACGAACAGTACCCTCGGAACATTTCGCAGGTGAATCGGCTTGAATTATCAAACTGAGGGTGGGAGCGAGGCGCTAGTGGCGAACGAAACACGTGGTCCGAGCGAGCTCTCGCTACTCGAGCTTTCGGAATCTGAAGCGTATCAGTGAACGTGATGCTGTTGGTCAGGGGCGAACTTCCGTCGTAACAAAGCTATCGCCTTACCAATGTGAGAAGACTGGGGAACTTCTCACGGAGAGTGAAGCAGTGACGAAAACTCCCTCGGATCAGCACCCGATAGGTGCACACAAGCAAAGCTCCGCTTATGACACACAGCGTGCCGTTGTAATTCGCACTGGTTAACCCATTGACTCGCAATGCTCCTCCCAGATGGGTTGGAGCTCCTACAACGATATCTGGGTACTGAAAGCTTGTGTGCGCGCAAGCGACTGGCCACCGAGCTACGTACACCTACCTTTTTTTGCGCGACCCACCGCAGACAGGCGAGACCGGTTTGTAGCGATAGCGAGACCGCGTTCATCAAGTCGACGATCAACCCCAGCGGATTGCAAAAATCCCCGGAAAAATACCGCAGACCAGATTGGGTCGGATGCATATCTTAGCGATCGGTCGACGTGACCGGCTCCCTCCAAAGGAGGCAGGGAAATGCACAAGCAGCAAAAAGAGAAAAAGTCGGACACCGTGCCGATCGAACTGCACCAAGCCAGCAGCGAGGTTGCTTCATGTACCGGCTACGAAAAGTTTACCGAGGCCGTCTGGAGACTGTGCGCCGAAAAGCCGTATGTCCGTAAAGCCGAGTTTTTGACCATCGTGTTGGTCAGCAATAGCCGTGCTTACGAGATGTGGAATCCCAATGATCCAAGTTTCGACCAAACCTTTCCGGTGGGCTTCCGTCTATTCGAGACGGAATGTTCGCCGAGGGTATGGCATCGCCATGAGGCAATAGCGTGGGTAGAACTTAAAGCCAACAAAAAATTCAACTCGAAAGGAATAAAAAAATGAGTGTCAAAAATGATCAGATCGGGTGTGCTACATCGCGTGTGGAGGCCTTTCGCCAGTCGCTTGATAACGCCGTAGTCGGCGGCAAGCATCAGAAGGAAGCGGACTTCGCCGAGGCCTACCCGTTTATCGAGCAGCACCTCAGTCGCAAGGTGCCCCTCAAAGTGGTGATGGAGACGTTTGGCAAAGCTTATGGCTATGTCGTCCACGCGCCGCGCTTCCGCAACCTGCTTCAGGCGCAGCGCATGTGTCACGGCGAATCGGGCGACGTGGTGGCGTGCGTCTCGTGTGGTCAGCAATTGCCTACGTCGGTACTGGCACCGCAGAACGTCGTCGACGGGCAGGAGCACGAAAATGAACAATAATTTTTTTGCTCCACGCCCGTATCCCATGGACGCCTTCCTGGCAGTCGTGCGTGAAGCAGGTCTGGAGCTGCAGCGCAACGTCCAAGCGCCGGATGCCATCATCGGCATGTCCCTCGTAGCCGCGATTACAATGGCATGCCAGGGCTTGATTGCGGTGAAGCTGCCGATTGGGACACTGTGCCCGGTGACGCTTTACCTGCTCGCCATCGGCGGATCCGGCGAACGAAAGACGCCGGTCGACAACCAAGTGTTTGCGCCATTCCTCGAGGCCGATGCGGCAAGTGAGAAAGCGTACGAAACCGCTCTGGAGGCGTACCAGGTTGAAATTGACTGCTGGCAGATCGTCAAAAACAGCATTCGCCGCGAAATCGAAAAAGCGTTCCGCGACGACGAAGGCATGAGTGAGGCGAAAGCGAAACTTGCTGCGCATGCGAAGTGCAAGCCGAAGAAGCCGAGGCTACGTGTCTTGGTACGCAATGACATCACTCAACGGCCGATCATGGACGCGTTGGAGGGTGACGGCGAATCCATCGTCTTGATGACCGACGAGGGCGAGTCACTTTTTAAGAGCGGAGCAATGGACAACCTCGGCGTGCTCAACCGGCTTCGCGATTCGCCCAAGTCTATAACTCTTGATCGCGCGAATCAGGAACACGTATCGGTGCGTAATCCACGCGTTTCGATCTGGATTATGACGCAGGAGGAACCACTGAAGGCCTTCTGCGAGAAACGCGGGAAGTCGGCAAGAGGATCGGGCCACTGGGCGCGGTATCTTGTGGGATTTCCCCATACGACGAAGGGGACGCGTTGGATGGCACCCGAAGAGCTGGTGTGGGCGCATATGCCGAAATTCCATGGCCGTATCTGCGAATTGCTTGTGCTGTTCCAGCACAAGATGGTGTCAGGTCAAAGCGAGCCCGAGGTCGTTGAATTTTCGGACGATGCCAAGGCGCGGTGGGTGAAACAAGCCAACAACACAGAGTGGATGATTCGTCCAGGCGAATACTTAAGCGACATCGATGACTTCGCATCGAAGACCATGGAACTCATTGCACGACTGGCAGCATCCATGCATTACTTCTGCGGTGACGGCGGCAAGATTTCGCTTGATACGCTCGAGCGTGCTATACAGATCGTGGGGTGGCATGTGGATGAGTTCAAGCGAGTGTTCGCGGCCCAGCCAATGATGCCGCAGGAGCAGATGGATGCGAGCGCGGTTTCATTTTGGCTTCGCACTCGGGTCTGGCGTGGTGCGGGCGCCCAGTCATGCATCGCCAAGAACCAACTGCTGCAGTGTGGCCCCGTGCGCAATCGTGATCGGCTGAACGACGCGCTTGGTGTCCTGAACGCCCATAACGCGATCTGGCTAAGTCAAAACCCTAAAAACAAACAATGGTTCGTTCACTTGCACGACCCGTTCTTCACCGGGCTGTAGTTCGCTACGCTCCGGCCAATCTGGCCGGGGCTTTTCGCTTAGCCGGCGGGAGATTCCAGAAAACCACGCTATCTTGCTACTAATCGCAAAGATAGCGTGGTTTTTTCTGGCCGACGCTATGCGTCGCGGCCAAGGGCTCTGGCTTCGGCGTAGGCGGCCTTCTCATCAGTGGACATGCTTCTGACGCGTGCTGGTCCCAAGTGCCGCTCAGGCTGCCGCAGACGGCCTTGCGCGCGCAGACTGCGATGGTCCACTCTGGCGTCGAGACCGAACTCCGCCAGTGCTTCGTTTTGAATCCCAGCGATCTTCTTCCTCGTCGCGATGATTTCGTCACGCAGCACCATAGGGTTCTTCCCCCCGCTGTCCTTACGACGTCCGCCGTTTTCCGGATGAGCCGCATTGAACCTCGAGAACATTTTTTCGGCTGGTCTGTCGATCCCGTCAGCCACTCGATCGGAAAACATAAGGTGCATGTGAGGGTTCGGTTCACCCCCGAGCTTCCCCAGATTCTCGTGCACTGCCATTTGGAAGGGCTTTCCTTCTGCCACTAGCGCCGTTTTCAATCGCTCTGCTACAACACAGTTTTGCGCAGTGTTAAGTTCCTTGGACAGAGCAATCACATATTCCCGATACGCGGCCGCGTTAGCGCGCTCATGGTTGTCTGCTTCGCGCCAAAACTTTTTCGGATCGCCTTGCGCCCAGTTAGGCATGTTTCCGTATGTGGAGTAAACGAGATCGTCGCGGTCCGTATAACGACCTTGCCGAGTAATGTATGTCGCGTGCTCTTTGGCGGTTCCTTTAGGACCACTTTTGATGCGAACATGAAATATGGACATTACACACTACCCTTTCTGTCAGTCAGGCAAAAAAAACGACGAGAATTGGTCTCGTCGCGTTCTTGGAAGTGCTTTTAAGATGCTTTTTGATGATTTTAGGTAGAAAGGGTATGTGCGCGTACGCTTTCTCCCCCTATACCAAGTGCTTTTAATAGTTAACTCTTACTATCCCAATCAATAGTAGTAAGTACTGACTAACTTAGTACTAACTACATGTACCACTACATCTCCATATAGTAGGTACACCAAATAAGAAAATACTCAGTCTTTAAAGGTTAAGGTCTCAGAGGTGTACTGAGTTACTCAACAGATGATCATCGAAGTAATGATGCCAAGACGCGAGCTTGTTCAATACAGTACGTTTCAAATGCGCGTAGCTCTGAATTTATGAGATTGATGTCATTCAGTGCAAGACATTCGGAGTATTTATCGAGTCGAATGAGTTTGAAGGCTTGAATGGCATCATGTCTCGCTTGTCTTGAGCTGAAACGTGAGTGGAATTGACAGAATCGGTCGTACATAAGCTGACTCAGCCCTTGCGGCGTGTAGCCCGTGTCGTACAAATCCGCAATAGGCTTGTCTTTACCCATTTGATAGAAGACGGAAGTAGCCTTCTTTTCATTTTTGTCTCCTACACCGGAGTGGTCGTATTTCGTTTTAAATTCCTGCTGATAACGAACAGCGCACAGAGCTGCGACGCAATCGGTGGCGGAAAGTAGCTGCGCATCTAAAGACTCTAAAGTCTCCGCGCCGCGTTCATGGAACACGTAGGAGTGTAAAACTTTGCACGCATAATCAAGTTTCTCATCCGAGAAATCTCTTTTCTGAACTTTGAGCATAACTCCTGGTTCTTCTTCGCGTACACAACGTCCGATGGCAGCTTCGACCAATTGTTTCAGATCGTCGTAGTGCGTCTTGAAGAAATCAGGAAAACCGTTAATTGAAGTGATTGGTGTATCGGGCGTGATTGATGGACTTTGGGATGCACTTAGTTCGTCGCAAAATACTTTTATCTTTGGCAAGATTGGGTCAACGCTATCTACCAATTTGTTGTTGCCCAGAATCCTTTTGTACTCGCCAACAAAATTCAAAAATGGAAGGGCGCGAATATGCGTATACACCAACTCATTAACGGGCACGGCGGGCTTATCGTGGGCAACTCTATAATTATGAATAATTTTAGTCAGTTGATTCTGTACCAAGACCGCGAGTGAGTGATCGCCGTAAACGCGTTTGAAAGGTTCGAATATTTTCGCATTTCCTTGTTCGATCCGGTCCAGTAGGTATGCTTCAGAGGGTAGGGCTGCGTCTATCTGAAGAAGTTTCCAAGCGTCTATGTCACCACTTAACTGCCTTAAAAGCTCACCTACCAGCTGCACGCGTTTTTTGTTAGTTGGTGCAAGCCCCGTGATGCGCCACTCCATCGTTGACTTTGCTTCCGTTAGGTGACTCCTCAAATATTGATAGAGGTTTATATTGCCTCTGTCGTTTGTGAGGTACAGCAACTTGACAGTTTTCAGCAGCGGCATCGGCAAGGGCTCAGTGTTACTTTCATACTTCACGCCGGTGAGTCGACTGATGAAATTCAGAGGAGCATCCAGATTGGATAACTCGCCGTTCGGTCGTGGGTGCTGTGCCTTGAGCTCGTCCCGAAGCTCGTTGATTGTGCCCGTCTCTTCAATTTCTGTTAGGTGCTGATGATTAAGTTGCGCTAAAAACTCTTCGACGGTACGTCCTTGCTGGGCGTTTGAGTGGAGCGATCTCTCCATCTCATCGAGGAGGTTTTGGATTCGACTCGAGCCTCCACTGTTGTCGTGCGTGATACGGAAGTCGAATCGCGGCTCAAATTTCGATTTTGTCATTTCGCTATGCCCATATGTATGCGGGAGCTGATGCAAGATATCGTATTAGAAATCGGTAGGAGTGAGCCCGCGTTGGGGTGCGTCGCGAAATCTAGACGGTCTATCTTCAATCGATCAATCTCAGATCGTTACTCGCGCTCTGTGCTGCCAGCCAAACACGAAACAGAAGTTGCCTATCAATCGGCATGATCAACCCTAGAGGAACTATGCCCGTGGAATTTCCGATAGGTAGACGTTCGCTCCATCGCCGGCACGCTGTATATGTAAAAGCGCTCGAGAGCTTTGAGTGTTCAATGCTAATCGAAAATCTGGAAAGCGAGATTTCTCCCCTCAGACGTGGATGCCCATAAACCGATCCACTGCACCTTCAGGAGTCCTTTCGGGCGCAACGGTGGGTTATCTGGGCGGGCGCTAGCAACGTCGGTGCTTAGAGGCTCTCGTGAGCTCTCAGGCGTTGCTGGAAAAGTTTCTAACTAAAATACGTCAGAACCATTGCGGCCAATCACAGAGCACGGGGCGTATTTTGAGGCGGCCTAAGCGACGGTCAGCTCGCTTCGGACCTCAAAAGTGAAGCCGATGGCCGAGATAGCGCTAGAGTCAAGAAATCCGTGATTTCTCGCAACGCCTGGTGTTATGCGATCCGTGCGTCTGCTTTGACGTCTAGGGGTGTGCTAGCGGCATCTATGATGTTTCCGGTACGGGCATTAAGTTCGATTTACTGGCAACGCTAACGTCGACTGCGGCCAATTCGTAGCGCCTGCTATTGATCGATCTTGGGTCGGACTCTCCCCCGTGATCTCGGTCCAACTGCACGTGAGTCGGTCGTTGTAGTCTTCAAGCCACGTTTACACTGTGAGCGCGCGATCAGGGGGAGCTAATGAAGGATCTATTGGGCGTTGTGTATTCCAGTCGGTCCACCCGGCCCCTGTCGCCGGACGATATTGACCGATTGCTGCTTGCAGCGCGAGCGAACAACGCGGATGTAGGTGTAACGGGTGTTCTATTATATGGCGCCGGCAAGTTCTTTCAGTACTTCGAGGGTGGTCGATTGGGGGTCGATGATGTCTACGAGCGCATTCGCCGATCCGACTTGCACAGCGACATAGTGGAATTGGAATATGGTGAAATCCCACGACAGTTATTTCGAAACTGGTTCATGGGGTTTCGCGAGGCGCCGGCCAGCGTTTTACAAAAGCTGAGTCAGGAGCACTGGGAGCGGGAAATACCTTGGGCTGAAGACCATATGGCGGCGTCAGCCGGAATCCAACAGTTGATGGAATTTCTCGGCCCATTAGCAAGGTAGAGCAGCGGTGCACGACATTCGCAGTGATGAGATTGATGACTCTATACAAAACAAGGGAAGACCACCCAGTCCTAGCTCAAGACGTTTCGATAAATCGTCGCACCGCATAGCGATCGCCTTGACATCATGCGCAGATCCGAGCCCGCCGATCACTGGCGTTCACGAGTCCCACGGGTCCAGCTTTGCAGCTCACTAGTAGCCCAGGTGGGCAGCTGATCGGGACGATGAACTCAGCGATGCTGGGACACGGCCGTTTGCTGACCCAGCAATCTCTTAGCGTGTCGGGCAGGGTAGGGCAAATGGCGATGTGCTAACCCTTTTGCTCCAAGACAATCAAGCAGCGACTGCTCATCCAAGCGGTGTGGTTCCAGATGTCAGTGCGTGGCAGCCTTTTTATTAATTCGTTACCACGTATCGCGCGGCAAGCACTCGCGCATTTTCGGAGATGGCAGGCTACGAGGCCATCATTCAATCTAAGACCGCGCGAATGCAGGGTCTAATTCGTACCGCGGGAATGGCCGGCGCATTTTGAGGCGTTAGCCGTGTGTCCGACGGCTATCGAATGCTGCTGGTCGATTTGCCTTCGACGATCCTCCCGACAACGGCGCCGTTTTCGGTATTGATGCCGAGCACCCGAACGATGACCGCGTCACCCAGGGTCGGTCCGTTCGAACCGTAAGGCCGTGGCGCGATGGCATTGATGCCGCAATCCAGGCGAACATGCCAACCGCTGCCTGTTGGCGTCAATGCGGATAACACTCCGGAGTGAACCTAGCCAACGGCAAACTGAGCGGGTAGGGACTGTTTCATGGACTGGCTCGGTCGGATGACCGGTGAGTATGCGCGCAAATAAAACGCCGCCCGTCAAGGCGGCGCTATCCGGTGCATCGGCGGCCCCACGGACGTGATGGGCGCCAGACTTCCCGGACAACTCCATATTGCCGATTGATAAAAAACGCCACCATCGGTCGTAGCCGATCAGTCGTGTCAGCCCTCGCTGATTGCCTGTAGGTGCTTCTGCCCACAAAAACGCGCCCGGTCTTCATCAAGCGTTGATCCCTTGGCCAACTATGCTTCGCGCCCCGCCCACGAAGAGCCGAACGACATGGCCGAAACGCGCGAAGAGTTGAAAGAAATGCTGACTGGCCTGGAAGCCGACATGCCTTGGTTGATGAGGGCCTATCCTGACCGAGGCGACTTCATCCATGCCTTCACGGACCAAGCCGGGCTCATCACCGAAGCCGTAGTGGATGCCGAGAATGACGCGTAGGTATCAGTGGAGATAAATCGAATACTTACCGAATTTGGTCAGGCCAATGACATCGCGATCTGACCTCGACGGCCTGTTGCGCCAGCTCGAACTCGAGCTGCCGTATATGAAGGCCGACAAAAACGGCTTTTACCGAGAGTTCGAAGACCGCTCGGAAATAATTCTTGGTGTCGCCGAAGACTCTGAGAAGGAATACGTTTTGGATTGTTTGATGACCATGCTGCGGCGTGCAGGCGTATCTGGAAATGACGGTTACAAGGGTCCGACGCTGCACTAATGGCGGGGCCGTTCGCCGCGGCGTGTAGGACATCTCCACGGGCGGCAAGATCGGGTGTCGCTGTGTCGATCATTCCTCGCCTTCTGCGCACTTAGCGACCCGGCGAGTAGCGGTGAAACTCCCCTGACCACTTCATCCGCGGCGATTTGAATTCTGCCATCACAGCGCTCGACGAATGCGGATGAATCACGATTTCCCCGTCAACCAGTTCATCGCACAAGCGTCCGCCTTGAGGCGGATCGATGGCGTAGTGGCTGGCGTGTGGATCGCCGTGCACGAGATGAGCATGCAAAACACAGGTATGAGGCCCGTGCATCTGCGCGACTACGCGATGTGGCTCGAACCGGATGTCGGTGTAGACCCCGTGTGGACTTCGAGCATGGAGGACGCCATCAAAGAAAGGCGCCGGAGTCGCCGGGGTGCACAGCGCTGTAGCACTTAGGCTCAGCAGTATGATCACGAAGCACGGCTTCACAGGCTTCGCAGCAGGAGCATAGCCATTGGATCGAGATAACGGATCATTGTGGGCGAAGGCGGAATCGAACAGCACGGTTATCTCATCGTCTTGGTAACCAGCCTCCAATTAGATCATCTGTTGATCGCACTCGCTGAGATCTGACTTCCGTTACCGGGATAGGTCGCCGCGCCGTTGGAGAAATGAACGAGCAGCTGTCAAAGCGCGGCAACGTGCTGCGCAGTGGTGTGGCGAGCTCCGCGGCGTCGTGCGATTCCGGTTCGGCCGAACGCCTGTGCCGATTGACGCTGTGCGGTCGCTGGCGAAAATTAAATGTCCGTTGCCGACCCAGGCTGTGTGAAAACTCTGCCATCGGATAAAATTGGCGCGTCGAATCGACGGGAGCCAGCCGATGAGCCGATTTGTAGAAGGGGTGGATCGCTCGCAGAGTGTGTTGTTCCCCGA
>Ga0302312_10001415_pt1 | contig 14528 bp, 7 predicted proteins | sample III_Palsa_N2_1_FD_200529 | JGI IMG/M metagenome (GOLD analysis project Ga0302312, IMG submission 200529) | Peat permafrost microbial communities from Stordalen Mire near Abisko, Sweden - III_Palsa_N2_1 | ecosystem: Environmental > Terrestrial > Soil > Palsa > Peat permafrost | place: Sweden... | reverse complement strand
GAGTTTCTTCTTAATCGTCTTCTTAGTCAGTAAAATGGGTATCGCAGCCACACCGTCGCAAACCTCAACGGAGTCTCAAGCAGCGAGCACTTCGACCACCCGGGTCGCAGATGCTATCGAGCCGCCGGACGGCGGCAGTTCGACGGGCGATACACTTCCCGACGCACCTCAGGCTCAATCTTCGTCGGTTCAGCCCACGCCTAAGCCTGCGCCAGGGGACACACAATCGGGGCCGCAACAGACCAAACGCATTCTCTTTATCATCCCGAATTTCCGCTCGGTATCCGCGGATGTAAAGCTACCCCCGACAACCTCGACGGAGAAATTCAAGATATTCCTGGATGACAGTTTTGATTACTCGGCGTTTGTTGAAGTGGCTCTGCTCGCTGGGCTTGGAGAGGCCGAGAAATCCGAACCGCCGTTTCACAGCGGCGCACCTGGCTATGCCCGCTACTACTGGCACAGTTTTGCCGACAACACGGACGGCAACCTGATGACGGAGTATCTGGTTCCGCTAGCTACCCGCGAAGATCCCCGGTACTACACATTGGGTCACGGGGGTGTATTTCGACGATCCAGCTACTCGGTATCGAGATTGTTCATCACCCGGAATAACCAGGGAAATCCTACGGCGAATTTCTCCGAGATTGTGGGCAACGGTGCCGCGGCTGGTGTATCAAATTTGTATTATCCGAGCATTGACCGCTCCTGGACCAAGACCGGTCAGCGCTGGGTTCTTCAGGTCGGAATTGACGGCATAGCGAATCTGGTCAAGGAATTCTGGCCGGATATCAATAGCAAAATCTTTCACGACAAGTATTGAGAGCCCGGAAATTGGGCTCAACGCGTAATTCCGCGTTTACCGAGGCGGATCGAAAGAAAGGCAAATCCACCCTTTTGCCATCAATTCGAGCCTAGTAGCATGAAGGAAAGGAACTACCAGGCTCGCCATGCTAAAAGTTGGATATCCCGCATCTTTGCCCGCCGAACTGCTTCAGCTCTTTCCCGAGGGAATTGAGCTTGTCGCTATCCCGTCCGCTCCCGACAGAGAGATTTTCGTCGACTTTTGGATTCCGCCTCCCGCTCCTGGTCCCGGCCAGAAGGTATGGTCCTATCTGCGTGGCGTCACCGTCGCTCAATCCATGATGGCCGGCACCGAGTGGCTAACGCAACTGGTTGGCCCTGCGGTCACCGTTTGCAATGCTCAGGGAGCACACAGCATCTCGACTGCCGAATGGACGGTCTCAGCGATACTTGCGATGCTGAAGTATCTCCCACTCTACCGCGACCTGCAGCGCAAAGCAGATTGGAAAGGTCGCGCGCAGGCAAGCAAGGACTACGCCGCAATCCATGCAGATGAAGCCCCCCAATATCCAGCCATTTTGCAAGAGGAACTGCACGGGAAGCGAGTTCTCATCGTGGGCTATGGCGATATCGGCAAGACTATCGAGAATTACCTCACGCCCTTTGGCGTCAAGGTCGCGCGCGTGGCCCGTAGCGCGCGGAAGTCGCCAACCGTGCATTCCGTGGACTCACTCGATAAGCTGCTGCCTGACGCTGAAATCGTAGTCCTGATTCTGCCGCACACGGCGGAATCGCACGGCCTTTTCGGCGCCAAACAGTTCGCGCTGATGAGCCAGGGTGCGCTGCTGGTGAATGCCGCGCGCGGTCCGATCGTCCAGACCGATGCGCTCGTGGAAGCACTCAATTCAGGACACATACGCGCCGCTCTCGACGTGACTGATCCCGAGCCGCTGCCGGCAGATCATCCGCTGTGGAGATGCCCAAATCTGCTCATTACGCCGCATGTTGCGGGCTCTACGCCCCAGTTCAGCCCGCGCGCCATGCGCATAGCTGCCGATCAGGTTCGCCGCTCGCTCGCCGGCGAACCGCTTTTGAATGTCGTGCAACTGGGAAGCGCGGCCATGTCGGCTTTGTCCTAACTGCGTGTATGCTCGATTTGCAGCAACGACAGGATCTTATCCTCGACTCAAAGTGCATGGATTTGGAACGAGTTCTGGCGTACCTTACAGGGGAGATCACTATGCATCGCAAATCGCTCATCGTTGCAACACTTGCCACCGTGTTTTCGATTGCCGGCGCGGTCCACGCTCAGGACAGCGGCCCTTACAAGGTGCTCAAGATCCAACTGGTCGGCGGCGATGGCGGATTCGATTATGTCACCGCCGACTCCGACGGACGGAACCTCTACGTTGCCCGATCTGGACCTGCGGGACATATCGGCGTCTTCAATCTTGACACGTTGGCCCAGGTCGGCGATATTCCGGGTGTCAGCGGACACGGCGGGGCCGTCGATACGGCGACGGGCCACGGATTCGCAACCTCGAAGCCAGTCACGATGTTCGATGCGAAGACCTTTGCGATTCTCAAGAAGATTGACGTCCAGGGCAATCCGGACGGCTATCTCAACGATGCTTATAATCACCATTTTTACGTGCTCAGTCACGCCGAGCCGAACATCACCGTCCTCGACGACAAGGACGGTTCCATCCTCGGAACCTTCAACATCGGTGGCGCGCCCGAGCAAGCCGTAACAGACCGTCGCGGCAAGATCTACGTCGACATCGAAGACAAGAGCGCGATCGCAGTCATCGATGCGGACACGATGAAGATGGTTGGCAAATACGACGTCTCAAGCAAGGGAGGAGGATGCGCCGGCCTCGCGCTCGACGCAAAGAACAACATCCTCTTTGCCTCTTGCCGCGATAAGAGCAACATGATCATTCTGTCGGCCACGGATGGGCATATTCTCACCGATCTGCCTATTGGCAGCGGCTCTGACGGCGCTACCTTCAATCCAGAGACCATGGAGGCTTTCAGTTCGCAAGGGGATGGCACGCTTACCGTGATCAAGGAGGATTCGCCAACCAGCTTCTCCGTTGAACAGACGGTAGCCACGCCGCCTCGTGCGAAAGTGCTGACGCTGGATACGAAAACCAATCAGATCTATACGATCACAGCCGAGTATGGTCCCGTGCCCGCGCCGTCGCCGAATGCCCCGGCTCCGCCGCCCGGTGCTCCGGCGTGGATGCGCGGCCCTCGGGCGCCGATGATTCCACATTCCTTCCAGATATTGGTGATCGGAAAATAGTTCGACGAAGTATATGTGATGAAGGAAGTGCATTGAGAGACTGGAACTCGCTGGAGTTCCAGTCTTTCATTTTCGCCTCCTACTTCGCGGCTTCTGTTGATTTAATAAACGCCGCGACGTCTTCATGGAACTGCTTCAAGACGCCATCATTTACGTAGATCATGTGCCCGGCCTGGTAATACTTGTAGCTGATATTCGCCTGCAGACTCTGCGGGATGGGGAGGTGGTGCATCTCATACATGCCCTCAAAGAACGGTGTCGCCAAGTCGTAGTATCCGCCTGCCAGAAGTACCTTGGTCTTAGGATTTTCCTTCAGCTTCTTTGCCAAGTCAGGCATCACGTTCTGCCCACCCTCAGCGTAGCGCATCTGCCAGTGAAAGCCCGGTTCGCCATAGGCGCTTGGTTTGTAGGTCCAGTTGTCGCCGAATTTCAGGTCTTCGCGCATGTACTGGTTGATTGCTGTTGTGTACGCGGATGAGATTGCGTTGCTCTGCGGGTCATATTGCGCTTCTTCACTCAGAGGATCGTAATCCGGCCCCTGATAGCGAGTGTCCAGGCGTCCGGTTGTGATACCTTCGGCATCGTCAAGGGTCTTCGAGAATGCGCCACCAGCGACGCGCAAGTCGCTCTTGAGCAGGTAAGCAACGGGCAGTCCTGTGTACTCATGCAGCTTTTCTGCGACAGCCTGCTTGCGGGCATCCGGCAGTTCGGAGCCTTGCAGCAGCGCGCTCATGTACTCGCCCAGTGCATACACCTCAACTTCTTTTAGGAATGGTTCAAGCGCTTCCGGTTGCGCCGGCAGCTTGTGATGGTACCAGGCACTCGCTGCATACGTCGGCAACGCCAGCGCGTAGGCCTGGTCCACGCCAGGATTCAGCTTCGGTTCGTCTGCACTGTTATCGAAGCTCAAGATCGCCGAGAGCAGAATGATTCCGTTCAGGTCGACATTCTGCAGGTCTGCGCTCAGCACCGCGCTGCGCGGCGTGCCGTAACTTTCACCAAAAAGATACTTAGGCGAGTTCCAGCGATCGTACTTCGTAAGGAATCTGCGAATGAAGCGATCAAAGGCATGTGCATCTTCGTCAATCCCCCAGAATGCTTTATCTTTGTCCTTCCCGAAGACCCGGCTGAACCCGGTGCCGGGTGCGTCGATGAATACCAGGTCGCTCACATCAAGCAGGCTGTAGTCGTTGTTGACGATCTTGTAGGGTGCGGCCGCTTCGTGCACGGTGTCCGCGGTCACTACGCGGCGCGGTCCAAACGAGCCCATATGCAGCCACATCGTCGACGAACCAGGACCACCGTTGTAGAGAAAAGTGATCGGCCGGTTCTCAGTTGGAGCACCTTTCTTGAAGTATGCGGCATAGAAGATGCGCGCGGTTGCAGGAGCGTCTTCAGGCTTTTCCGCAGGCTTTATCCCGGAGTCCGGCAGGAACTTGCCATCCAGGCCAATCATCGCGTCCTGTGAGTTGGTTGCGCCTACGGTCAGTGTTCCGGCAACGGCCTTGTAAGCAATCGCCTGACCACCTACGGTGACTGTACCTTCGGTGATTGAATCTGTCGGCGCACCAGTCGCAGAGGGCGATTCTGCCGACTTCTCAGGCTTCTTGTCATCTTCCAAAGCATGCAGCTGCAAGGCTCCGACAGCTGCACATGCACTCAACAAGGCCAACGCAATCGACCGCGATTTAGAGAGATTCCACTTCATTTGCAACGCTCCACTCTAAGGTTATTTCTGAAATCCCAATATATCGGATAGTGCGCCGGACATTAGCGGTCAGAATCTATACTGTCCCGAAAGCCTTATTGTCGTCGGCGCGCCAAGATGGATAAAGGTGTCGCCATAGCTGGCTCCAGTGTCCTTCCAATAACGCTTGTCGAGAATGTTGTCCCCATAGACTCGAAAAGTCATTCGCCCCTGTTCGCCGCCGGGCGAATAACGAGCACCCAGGTTGAACAGGTTATAGCCGCCCACGCTTACCGCATCGTCGCGCGTCGCTTCCTTGCGCCCCGTATATCCCCATCCAGGGAGCAGATGAAAGTCGGAGAGGGGCAGTGCGCCCAGGCGCGGCAATGCTAAGTCTGCGAAGAAAGCTGTTTTGATCCGCGGTACATTGATCACCTGCTTGTCATTGAACGCTGGCGTACCGGTGTCATCCGACCTCGCCTGAATGGCGGCGGCTGTTGCTGAAAGCCGCAGCCAGCTTGCTGCTTTGCCTTGTACGCCAAGTTCGATCCCGTCATGCGTTTCGCGGCCTTCGGATTCAAAGCACTGGCCGACCTCACTCACGCTGGTGCAGAAGCTGTCTGGAGCATCGATGATCTTCGGATAGAAGAACGGCGCACGCATGCGAAATAGATCAGCTGTTAAAAGAAGTCGCTGGCCGGGCTCATACTTAGCGCCCACCTCCACCTGCCGAGTGAAAAACGGCGCGAGATACACGCTCGAGTTAATCGCCCAGAAAGGCGCCTGTGGACCAAGTGACAACATCACGCTGTAGTTCCCGTAAAGCGTGAGGTTCGCAATCGGCGCATAGGTCGCTGAGTATTGCGGAAGCCAGATGCCTTTGCTTCCCGCGAAATTAAAATCGGTCACGGATGCGTATCGTCCGCCTGCTGTGATCCGCACGCGTCCCGGCAAGTCCACGCGATCCTGCACGATACCCGAAGACTGGCGGTCAAAGTCTGCCAGTTGGAGCGGCCCAGCCTGCTGGGCGGGGCTTTCAATCGGATACTGGACATTTGACTGGTAGATGTTTTCGCTGCCGATATAGGTGTAAACGGCGCCATCCTGCACAGTGCTCGGCGCGTCCGGCCCTGGCATTCCAGGAAGGTCTACGCCACGATGAAAAATCGATCCTCCAAAGACAAGGTTGTGAGTAATACCGCCAGTCTTGACAAGCCCAGTCGCAACTGCTTCGCCGAGCGCGTCGAAGCGCCGTTCGCCAGGGTCGCGATAGTCGTAAATGTCGTAGGTTCCATCCGGCGCAAAGAAGTATGGCGGCGGCCCTCCGGCTACATTGCATTCGGCTTCGTAGTAGCAGCCATAGGGATAAATCACGTTGTCGTCTATCAAGGAGTGGCTGTAACTTCCCGCCATATAAACATGCCACACAGGAGTTACGTCGAGATCCAGTCGTGAGCTGCCGTTGATCGCATCGAAGATGTTGGGCTTCGACCATGGCTGATCTCCGAGCATCGTGGAGGGATAGACCTGATTGAGGCCCGGAACATAGGTTCCGCCAAGCAGCTGATAGCCGGCTACGGAGCGCTCGCGCTTGTGTTGATATTCGAAATCTGTCTTCCAGGTAGCCACATCCGAGAGTTTCCAATCGGTGGCCAGGGTACCGACACCGCGCCATCCATTGGCGCTTTCGACGTAGGTGTGAATGTCTTCGCCAGCCATATTGCTGCGGATACCGAATTGCTTGGTGCTCCCAAACAATTGCCCAAGATCAACCGCCGCATATGCGGTTCCGCGATGATCGGTCGCCATGTCGATGGTCTTTACCAGCGCGGGGCGTTTGGTCACGTAATTGAACAATCCCCCGGCCGTCGTGATACCGCTCTCTACACCAGCAATGCCCTTGAGCAACTCAACGCGCTCTTTGTTTTCCAGCGGCACGTCCTGCTCACCTGCGACGGGCATTCCATTGATCTGCAGGCCCGTGGCCAGATCGATGGTGAATCCGCGAATCTGGTAATCGCCGTAATAGCCGACCGGTGCATAGTCTTCGCCGACAGAGGCATCGTTCTTCACCACATCCGACAGCAGTCGCGAAACCTGATCGTTCATCAGGTCACGCGTCACCACGGTTGCCGAAACTGGAGCGGATGCGAGCGGAAGACTGTCTAGACTGCCTACCGATAACTGAGTCGGCAAGTAATCATCCGAGACATGCCCTTGAACAACCACCGTTGTGGTCACAGGCTGTATCCCCGGCTGCGGCGGGGATGACGGCTGCTGCGTAGAATCCGACGTCTGCGCGAACGCAATCGTAGCTGCTGCAAGGCAAGACAACGGGATCAGATCTCGCAGCGAGCGATGAAGATTTGTTTTTGCAGGTCGAAATGAGAAGACGGCAGCGAGCTTGATCATGTGTTCCCCTTGACTCCGGCCATGAATCTGGCTCGGGAAACAAGAGGTGCTCGCGCAACGCAAAGCCTGTCGGGACGGGCTGCGTCTCGAAAACTTCCCACGCCGGTATTATCCGGTTCGGGTCCGAAGGGACTCTCTCAGCCCCGCCTTATTCCGCGGAGCACCCCTGTTTCATTAACTTGAATATACAACAAACTTCCGTGCCTGAGAGGGCTTAACGCCAGAGCGTCTTGAGTTGCGGTAGATACGAATCGAAGCCCGGCACTTCTAACTCGGGGATTTTGGCTTCGTCGTCCCAGTGCCGCAATGCGATTGCATCGCGGGCAAACGGCAACGCCAGAAATATCTCAGCTTCTTCCCGCGACATTGGGCCGCCTTGCAAGCCGAGGCTCAGGACCGAGGACGGGGAAAGAGCATTCAGATAGGCCGAGTCGGCAAAGCAAAGGTAGCGCTTCGCCGCGACATGCAGTCGGATCGGCTCTGTTACTGCGGCTGGCAGGTGCGCGGACAGAAGCTGGTTCCCTAATTCCTCGTGCTTCGTATCGACGCCGTGATCGGCAACGTCTTCCCCTTCAAGATGCAACAGATGGCCGACATCATGCAGCAAAGCAGAGACAACCAGTTCATCCGAACTTTTGGCCTGACTAGCAAAGTATGCACCCTGCAGGCAGTGCTCGAGCACGGTGACCGGCTCGCCAAAATACGACTCGCCGCCGCGACTGATCATCAATTCGATCACTGCTTCGGGACTGTCCAATGCAGTTACAGCAGTATTCATCCTTCTCATCCCTTTGCTGAACCGAGTTCTATCAACGCAAGATCTTTGAGTCTCACTTGTGCTTCACGCCGCTGACTGATTGCGAGTACGAGGGCCACAATCGCGGTCAGCAGGCAAGTGATGGCGAGTGCGACAAAGGCTCTGCGCCAGCCGTAGAGCACCGTGATACGCGCCATCGTATCGCCAGAGAGTACGCCGGCAAGATAGCCGACCCCATCGATGATCCCGGCTGCGGTCGCGCTGCCTGTTTCCCCGCCGAAGTCCATCGACATGGCACCGGCGAGGTAGGAATACGGGCCCATCAACAAAAAGCCTACCAGCGTCACCAGTGTCACGGGTATCCAGGCATTGCCATGGCCCGGCACCTGGGCCAGCAGCAGCAGGCAGACGGTGCCTGAGGCCAGTCCTCCGAACAATACGAGGCTGCGCCCGTTCAGTCCCAGCTTATCGCTCAGAAAGCCAGCCACAAGCACGGAGACCCCTCCAAAGAGCGGAAAGAGCGCACTGCGGCTCGCAGCGTCGGCGTTTGAGAGTCCGACATATTCGGCAAAATAAGTTGGTGTCCACAAGTTAAAGGTCTCTCGCAGCAGCGTGGTACCCAGCGACAACAGGCAGACCATCCAGAAGAACTTGCTCGCCAAAAGAGGTCGAAGAATCGCGCCCAGCCTCGGGGATCTGCCGTCTTGATTTTCTCTCTTATTCGAATCGGCTGCGGCGTACACATTCAGCGGATTCGTAATCGGAGCCGGCAATCCCCGCTCTTGTGGAGTTTCGCGCAGCAGGAGGAGATTCGCGATCAGCAGCAGACTGAGCAGTCCTGCGCCGGTGAAGAAGATGCCCCGCCAGCCCATTCCGGCGCCCAGCAGCAGCGCCATGATCTCGCGAGCGGCTGCATCTCCAAAAAGATAGCTGAGGCTCAATACGGCCATGACCGTGCCATAGATGGAGTAAGAAAACCAGCGCGACGAAACCTTCACCAGGCCGACCCAGCCTGACGACTGAAAGAGCCGGTTTCCCATCCACGCCATAGTAAAGAGAGGAAACCCTCCCCCCACGGCGAAGAGAATGGTGAAGAGCACCGCGCCGGCCATGCCGCCCAGAAAGTTGTTGCGGCCTCCAAAGAGGTCGGCCAGGGAACCAGAGACAAACTTGCCCAGGGCATAGGCCAGCACCCCCGCCGAGGCGATGAAGCCCAGACGCACCTGGGCAACGTTCGCAGGAATTCCATGTTGCCCCAGATCCTTGATGAGCAGTGGCAAGACCACCGAGAGGTCAGACCGGCAAAAGTAGTAGCCGGAGTAGCCGAGCACCAGCAGCGAGATGGTCAGCAGATGCCAGCGAGTGAATGGAGCAGGTCCTGGGACTGAAACATCCGAAGCGTGAGCGGAATCTCCAGGTGCAAACTCCGATGAGTGCCTATCTTCCTGATTAGATGTCATTTGTACCTGTAGGGCTGGATTCTGAGACTTTCTCGGCGAGGCGTTTCATGCTTGACTATACGGTTCTTTCCCTTCGGAAATCCGGACGGCACTCCCTGCGATTATTGGAACCCTGCATTCACAATTAACAAACATTTCTTGACTTGCGATGAAAAGTGTCGGATAAAGGGAGAAATTTCCTCCCAGGGAAATCCAGCCGGCGCGCAGCCTCGGTGCTCTGATACCTGGTTTCAGGCTTTTGGATTTCTCGATAAGTATTTTCGATTCTCGGAACGCATTCTGCAGTTCTTAGCGGCGGTTTCCCTATTGCTTCTCTTCCAGGGCTCCTGCCCAGAGGTGTCTTTTCATTCAATCCGGGCCAAGCCCGCGGAGGTATTTTGTGGTATCTCGTTGTAGGTTTCTTGTCTTTACCCTCCTCCTGTTGTTATCTCTATCGACTTCCTATGCGCTCCCACCTTCGGTCCACCATCCTCTCGACGCATTGACCCCAGAAGAATACTGGGTCATCTACAACGTTCTGCAAAGTAGCGGGAAACTTGCTGAGAAGACAGTCTTTTCCAGCATTCTCTTGCAAGAGCCGCCAAAATCGGCGGTTCTCGCCTGGAAGCCCGGCATGCCTACCCCTCGAAAAGCGGACGCGGTCCTGCTCACGGAAGGGAAGTCCTATTCGGCAGTGGTCGATATTGCTACGAACAAGCTGGAATCGTTCACCGAACTCACGAAAGATCAAGCGCCTATATCGGAAACAGAGATGCATGGGTACGATGACATTCTCAAGAAAGATCCGCGCATCGTTGAAGCTCTTAAGAAGCGCAGTATCACCGATCTGCGGCTCGTTACGTGCTACGTGACACCCGCAGGTCATGTTGATTTGCCCGAACAGACGGAGGGGCGTCGCATTGGCTGGGGCGGCTGTACCTATTCGGCCAACGCCAAGTATGGTTGGGATCGTGAAATTCCTGGGATCTTCTTCGTTGTCGATATGAACAAGAAGGAGATTGCGCGATTCTCCGACTACGGCGCGGTTCCCATGCCAACAACCACCAGCATCTACGACGCTGAAGGCGGCCCAGCCTGGCCTGGGACTACGCCACTCATAACCTCGCAGCCTAACGGCCCAAGCTTCACGATCAAGGACGGCGAAGTCAGCTGGCAGAATTGGCGCTTCCGCTTCCGCCTCGACCCACGCGTCGGCCCAGTTGTGAATCTTGTCAATTACCAGGATGGAGCGAAGGAACGGTCCGTGCTCTACGAAGGCGGACTCGCCGAGATGTATGTTCCCTACCAGGACCCGGAAGAGACCTGGAATTCGCATGTCTTTCTTGATGCCGGCGAATACTTCACTAACACGGGCTCCGGTGGCATCATCAAACCATTGCAAGCCGGGGTTGACTGCCCAACGTACGCGACATACTTTAGCGGGACTTTCTTCCACGATAACGGCACACCGTACATCCGTCCGCAACTGGCTTGCCTGTTTGAGCGAGTCACCGGGGACCCGGTTTGGCGCCACTGGGATGAAGATACCTACGCGGTATCCGGACGCCCCACGCGCGAGCTCGTCCTGCGAACAGTCGCCACCGTGGGCAACTACGACTATCTCTTCGACTGGCGTTTCGAACAGGATGCCTCGATAACGGTTGGCGTCGGCGCGACCGGCATCTTGGAAGTAAAAGCGGTCTCAGATCAACGCGCCGATACCCCTCAATCCTCCGGACTGGTCGGCAAAGACCCAGACGGAAACAAGGTTGAATTTGGCCAGCTTGTCGCGCCCGGAACCGACGGCGTGGATCACGATCACTACTTCAGCTATCGCCTTGATCTTGACGTGGACGGCGTCAACAACAGCCTCATGGTCGACAAGATGGTTCCGTATGAGTTGCCGAAAACCGCGCTTGGCCGCCATTGGATCTGGGCCATGAAGCCGGAGATGATCAAGAGCGAAGGCGACGCCAAGCTTAACGTCTCTATCGAGCATCCTGCCATGTGGATGTTTACCAATGAGAACGTAAAGAACGCTCTCGGTCAGAACACCAGTTTCGAAATCATGCCCGGCGAAACCGGCATCAGCCTGCTGCCTTCCACCGAATGGCCGCAGAAGCGCGCTGGATTCTCCGAACACAATTTGTGGGTCACTCCGTATGACCCGAGCGAGCGCTATGCATCGGGTGTCTACGTCATGGGCAGCAAGGGTGAAGATAGCCTGCCCGAATGGGTAAAGAAGAACCGCAACATCATGAACACGGATATTGTTGCCTGGTACACGGTGGGCTTCCATCATGTCCCACGCCCGGAGGACTGGCCGCAGATGCCGATCATGTGGCATACCTTTTCGCTGCGTCCATTCCAGTTCCTGACCAAGAATCCAACCATGGATTTGCCTATGGTGCCTTGACACGGTCCCCGGATGGTCCAGTCAGGCGCGATCATCTCGTCGGCAAGATCCAACTAGTAACTTCACCCCGGCCCCAAAGAAGATCAGGAGCCGGGATAACGAAGGCTTATTGGCTGAGACACGGCCCGCGTGTTCGTTGCGGAGTTGTTTTCAAGCCGCAAGCGGAGGATAACCCGCACCCATATTCATTCACATTCCGTTCATCTAGTGAGGTCCATGTATGCATTTATCGCTTCCTGTGACGCGCACTCGTTCATATCTGCAAAAATCAATTCGACAATCCTCTTATTTGTTTGTTCTGTGTATGCTTTTCATCGCCCCGTGCGCCCAATCTCAATCAACCTTCGGCAACATTGTGGGCACGGTGCATGATGTGAGTGGCGCGGTGATTCCAGGCGCGACCGTGACGCTGGTAAACACCGGTACTACAGCCCAGCGCGTGGTGACCAGCGACGGAAGCGGTGACTTCGTTTTCAGCAACATCGATATCGGCACATACGAGTTGACGGTTACTGCGCAAGGATTCGAGAAATTTAACCAGCCCAACATTGGCATCATCGCGCGCGAATCGCGGCATATCGAAGCCACGCTCCAACTCGGAGCGGAAAATCAAACCGTGACCGTGGTCGCACAGCAGGAAAATGTCATCACCACGGAAGTATCGAATCTCGCGGAAACCAAGACCAACTTCGAATTGGAGAATCTGCCGGTCGCCGTTTACTCGCGTTCGACAGGCTCGACCAGCCCCATCTCAACCCTGACCACAGAGGCTGGTGTTCAGACCGACGACAGCGGCAACCTTTCCGTGATGGGCACCACGCCGGCGCTTCTCAGCGTCACCGTCGATGGCATCAGCAGCGTAGGCGTCGAGTACTCCGGCCCGATCAATGAGATGTTTCCCTCTTTCAATTCAATCGAAGAGATTCGGGTCAGCGAATCCAACAACAACGCGGAATTCTCTGGAGTAGCTGACATCACAACCGTCTCCATGTCCGGCAAAGATACGTATCATGGCGGAGTCTTTGAGAATCACGAGAACACGGTCTTTAATGCCGGCGACCCATTCACCGGCACAACACCCAGGATCATCATGAACGACTTTGGCGGCACGCTCGGCGGCCCAGTCAAGATTCCACATCTCTATAACGGGAAGGATCACACCTTCTTCTTCATCAGCTTTGAAGGGCTGCGCTTACCTCGCGAGACGCCCATCGTGGCCAGCGTTCCTACCCTCGCCATGCGTGGCAATGGAACCGGCTATGCCGACTTGACCAGCTACCTTGCAGGCCAGGGGGTTGACAACATCTATGAACCGGACGGAGTTACTCCCGTCAACCCGGCCATGGTGCCAATCAACCCGATCGCAGCCAATCTTCTGCAATATCTGATGCCTGCCCCAAACTACGGATCGCCTGATTCCTATGTAAATAATTACCGTGTGAATTTTCCTTCGCCGATCTCGACCAATCAAGGCGATGTGCGATTGGATCAAACGATTTCGTCGAAACAGTCAGTTTTTGGTAGGTTTTCCTATAAGAACCGGCAAGTGACATCAGCCCCGGATACATCCTGCACATTCAATTTTTGCCAGTCGGCAGGTAGTCCATTGCAAGGCGCCTACAACATTCCTGAGATTGACGAAGGCATGACCTTCGCGCACAACTATGTATTCACGCCCAAGTTGCTGAATGAATTTCGCGGTGGATTCAATGCTCAGCACACATCGACCAATCAGTTTTACAGCACCAGCCAGTTGCTGCAACAAACCGGTCTGAGCGTTCCTCAGACGAATCTCGATTGGGCCGAAGCTCCGCAAGTTCTTATCAATGGATTCATGGCTACAGGCGGCGGCAATCCAACCCGGCAACGCAGCCAGATTGTGCAGCTGCTCGATAACGTTACGTGGACCAAGGGTGGCCATACATTCAAGTTTGGTGGCGACTTCAAACGCCTTACCGATCACGACGACAACGTCTTTGGGAACTACAGCAGCGGCTGGTATGTCTTTGATGGCTCGTCGCAGGTGGGTGCGAATATCGGTGAACCCTACACGGCGTTCCTCGAGGGCTATCCCGATTACACCGAAGCCGCGACGATCAACAAGCCAACCATGGACGGCACGGGGTATTCCTACGCCGTGTTTGCCCAGGACGATTGGAAGATCACTCCCAACCTTACGCTGAACCTTGGTCTTCGCTACGAGTTGCACCCTCCCCTCAAGGAGAACAACTTCAATACTGCATTCTTCCTTCCCGACTATGCCGGTACCGGTGTTGGTGGAGCGCAAGTCACGGGCGCGGTAGTTGTGCCAAACACGCAAGCCGAGTCCTTTGAATCGACCGACTTTGAAAACGCGATCAGCCCGACGCCAACCCTTACCGCAAAACAGGCGGGTATCCCCGCGACTCTGCGCTACACGTACAAGAAGGACTGGGGTCCGCGGATCGGATTTGCGTGGCGTCCCTACGGCAACGACAAGACCGTAGTGCGCGGTGGCTGGGGACGATTCATCGAGACTCCGCTAGGCTTTTCGCTCGTCTCCGGATGGGCCGTCTCCGCAAGCTACGTAGGTGTCTTCAACGAGGGGTTTGAGGCCGATGGCGTTACGCCGCAGCTTTCATTCAGCGATCCCTTTCCACCGCAAACTCCGGGTAGCGCGACTGGTACGGCCGGTTTCTACTACGCCTTTCCCATTCACTATGTCG